>ENA-ORRO01000104-ORRO01000104.1-human-gut-metagenome-genome-assembly--contig:-NODE-104-length-68813-cov-37.855784_pt1 | contig 68813 bp, 63 predicted proteins | sample MGYA00242176_ERZ509136 | MGnify/ENA primary metagenome ERZ509136 (study PRJEB26280, sample SAMEA2338644) | human gut metagenome | biome: human gut; feature: human-associated habitat; material: faeces...
CGCGCCGTCGTCATCTCGAGCGTAGCCGAGAGATCTCTCTTGCAGAACGGTCAGCTCACCATTTGCGCTATTTCGATCACCGCTTGCTTCTAATCCCTAATCCCTAGCCACTCATCCCTGCTTTCAAACTTAGGCTTGCTCAGCGTTTCCTTTAGAAAATCAGGAGCCGCCTTTTTCCCCTTTTCGATTTCTTACAATTATGTTACAATAGAAAGGAAATTGAGACTGACAATCGAATAGACGGATAGCGATAGAAGAAAATAGGATGAAGGAAGTGCAGCGTATGAAGAAAAAGTGCAGCGCACTGCTCCTGGCAGGATTTCTTGCTTTCGGGGCGGGGCAGATTTCGATGGCAGACTACATGGTAGGTTCCAGAGGACCGGAAGTGCAGAACATTCAGCGTCGGCTGATCTCCAATGGCTACCGCCTGAAAGCGGACGGTAACTATAACAGCCAGACTTCGGCTGCGGTCAAGAAATTCCAATTCAAAAAACATTTGGACGTCGATGGGATCGTGGGGCCTGCGACATACAAAGCCCTGATGGGAAAGGCAATGAGCTGGGCGCCGGAGAAATCGACACGCAAGGCCGGACACGAGGCGAATCACAAGACTTTTATGGGCATCGATGATGCGACCGTTCAGTGGCACCATGAAAACGCGATGTCTTCGACAGTGAAAGCCATCATGGAAGAAGCAAAGAAATATGTCGGCGTACCGTACCAGTTTGGCGGCACGACACCCAGAGGCTTCGACTGCTCCGGTTTCATCCAGTACGTATTTAACCGGAAGGGCATCGTCCTTCCCCGCGGAGCGGATGAACAGTATAGTGCAGGCCGCAAGGTATCTGTCAACGCCCTAAAGCCCGGGGATCTTGTCTATTTCCAGACCTATGCCGAAGGCATCTCTCATTCCGGGCTCTATCTCGGTGACGGTTACTTCATCAGTGCCACGAGCAGCCAGGGCGTCGCGGTCGCGACCATGAAGAGCGGTTACTGGCATGATCGCTACATGGGAGCCAATCGCGTGCTGTGATCGGCGGGCATGTCCCTTACATTTGACTTACAAAAGGCTGTGAAGGATGGCTTCACAGCCTTTTTGATACGGCAGGGCTTCTTCTCTGCCTCCTCTTTCGTTTTTAAGGAGTATCCCATGCGTATCGCAATGATCCAGATGGCGTCCGCTTCCGGTGACGTGGAGAGAAATATCAGTCGTGCTTTTTCCATGATGGAAGAAGCGGCAGAAAAGAGTGATCTTCTTGTACTCCCCGAGCTGTGGACGATCGGCTATAATTTTCATCACTTCGAAGAGCATATCCTTTCCCGCCATGCTGCGCTTCTCGAAAAGCTCTCTGACTTTGCAAGGACGCACCGTGTGACGCTCTCTCCGGGGACACTTCCTATCCGTCACGGTGCTATCATACGGAATACAGGCTTCCTTTTTGCACCGGATGGAAAGTGCATCGCAGAGTACAGCAAGCGGCATCTTTTCCAAGGGTACCTCGAAGCCAAGCTCTTTCGTCCGGGGGATGCGCTCATGCAGACGAGGATCCATGGCATCCAGACGGGGATGGCTGTCTGCTATGAGTTCTATTTCCCGAAGATGTGGAGAAAAATGGCAAAAGCAGGGACGACCCTCGTCCTCGCGCCTGCTTCCTGGCCGAAAAAGCATATCCTCCAGTGGCGCGTCCTTTCTGCTGCCCGTGCCATCGAGAACGGCATCTGCATCTGCGCCGTCAATATGGCAGGTACCTATAAGGATGTCGTCCTAGGCGGACACTCCCGCTTCATCGATCCCCTGGGGCATGTCCTCGCTGAGGCGGGCGAGGGCGAGGAGATCTGCTATGCCGAGTATGACGAGGAAAAATATAAAGATCTCGGGAAAAAGCTTTCCGTCGTCTCCGGCATCGTGTATGGGAAACAATGAAAGACTTCCGGCATGAAAAACATCCGCACTTCTTTTATAGAAATACGGATGTTTTTTTATGCGTCTTCATAGGCCCCTGCGTCAGGCTTGCGCGATGATATAAAAGAGAGACAAAGCACGCTTGAAATTAATGCTATAAACATAATTTATTATTTAGTTGTTAGAGATTGCTTGCGTTTTATCAGTTATATCATCTTAATAATAAAAGAGCTGACTTGTGTTTTATAAGATGCGATAAAGCTCACACTTATATTTTCTGATACATAATTCGACAACTACATAGGAAACAGGACAGGGGAAGCTGGTGAGAATCCGGCACTGTTCCGCAACTGTATGGGGAGCTCTCTCATGGCAAGTCCGTCACGAGGACATGAGAAGCGAGGAACTCAGTCAGAGTGCCTGCCTGTTTCTACTGCAGGAAACCTGGCTCGTTCAAAGTCAGGGACATGGGTTGACAGCTCGAAGCCGTGCTTGCAAAAAGTGTGAAAAGGCGCAGCGCCTCACAAAGAAATGAAAAGAATGTACGGCTTCCAAAGAGCATCGCTTGGGAGAAACCACGCAGCAGCGCCTCTTTGCGAGATCAGACCTATGATTTTCCTGAAAATCGAAAAGCTATCGAATGAATAGCCGCAGATACAGAGCGTGCTTTGTGGTGCCATGAAATGAGTACACAGCACAGCCTGCTTTTCTGCGGCTTTTTTGTATCGGTCGGAGAGACGGTGATGAGGAGAAAGCACCGTTTCTTCAGGGAAGAGAGGTACATATGATGAATAGGAAACACTATTTACACATCTTAGGTACGGCAGTGGTGGCAGCGCTGTGCAGCATCACGAACAATTTTTCGGGGGGGGTAGGTGCAGCAGAGGCGTTGTCTGCTTCCGATGCTCCGGAATTTGAACTGGCAGGAATCACTGTCGAAGCGAAACGCCCGGATTGGGAATCCAAACTCTCTCCAGGTACTGTCACGGTCATTCGTCCTGAAGAATATAAGGGTGAGCAGAAGGATCTTCCTGATTTACTGAAAATGGTCCCGGGCGTGCATGTGCGTGAAGTGAATGGCAAGGGACAGTACACCGTCGTCACCGTCCGCGGCTCTACTGCGGCGCAGGTCGGCGTCTTTGTCGATGGTGTCATGACGAATCTCGGCGGTGATGCAGCTGTCGATATCTCCACCATTCCGGTCAAAAATGTAGAACGTATCGAAGTCTACCGCGGATATATCCCGGCTCGTTTTGGCGGGACCTTCATCGGCGGTGTCATTAACGTGGTGACAAAGAAACCGACAAAGGCGAATATCTCGGCAGAACTCGGCAAAGCCTCTTTCGGGGGAAAGAGCGCCAGCCTGGAAGTGGTGAGCCCGCTCGCCTCTGGCAGCTTACTCGTGGGCTTGAACTATGAAGCAGCGAAAGGGGATTTTCCGTATAAGAACTATGCTTATGATAGTCCCAGTATACGAGCTGATAAGGAATATAGTTTAGTATTACAGCAAAGAAATGTGGATTCCGCCAAAGAAATTCTCAATATCGATAACTGGAATAAAAATGAAATTAATGATTTATGTAATAGAAATGAAATACCTGATAATGTTAGGAAGCAATATATTGACAGTAACGGTCAAGTCAATAGTGAAGGCTGGTTAGACTTTGTGCGAAACGGCGGGCTGATACAGGCGGAAATCGAATATGTAAAAGAAAAAGCGAGAGCAGAATCTACGGTTTCTACGTCTTGGGATAATAAGTATGTAGAAGGTAATGAAGCCTTTTTAAAGGATGCAGCAAACTGGTATATGAAAAATAATGCAAACTTTGTTAGGCGGGTAACTAGGTATCACAAGGCCGTTGAAAAATTGGGGAAAAGATATAAAGATGATCCAACAACTTTAGCCGCTGAGATTAAGAGGCAGGATGAATCATTAAAAGCCGATCTTTTAGACTTGTATCTAAAGACGGATTGGGAAAATGCAAATGGTCCTGATGGGTATTTCAAAAATAACCCTGAGGCCAAATCTCAAGTAGATAATAAAATCTACGAGGAAGTTGATAAAAAAGCTGCTGCAGAAATTGACCATATAAAAGATATGGCTGATGAAACGAAGAAGAGACTCGATCCAGAAACATCAATATTCTATAAGCAAATAAAGGATAATTTAGCACTTAACGAAAAACAGCTTGAAGGTATGAAACGAGCGAAAGAACAGCAGGATGAAAGACATCGAAAATACAATGATAGAAAAAATATCAGTAGTTTAATTAAATGGCAAAATGATAACTGGATGGTAAAGGCTTCATATAATCACATTGACAGACATTTGCCAGATTCCCTGTGGAATGATAAAGCATTAGCTTTTACTGGGGCTAAGCTAGGAACAGATGCCGATGTATATGATACCCTTTTGGCAGATAGTAAGAAGCAAAAATTAGATACGACAGACTTGATGATACAGAATCGACAGCAAAATGGCCGTTTAGAATGGGGATGGTTTGCAGATTATCAACATCAAAAGAAAAAATATATAGCGGAAAATAAATTGTATTATCCTTGGGATGCAAGTGGGAAAGAACTAAATTATGGCAATGCGGCCTATGATAGCTTTTGGCGTTATTCTGTATTACGTGCCTGGAGCGAATATACATCTAATAAATACAATATGCAGATAGATGGAAGTTATAAATTATCTGATAGACAAATGCTAGAGTTTCAAGCTAACTATTCCTATGAAAAGTTAAAGATTGATGGCTCTAATATGAATGCGGTATTGAATAAATGGGGTCCAGATGACTGGACATCTGCTCAAGGTCTTTGGGTTAATTGGCAAGTACGAAATCGATACGAGCAAAAGATTATCAATTTGCAAGTGCAAGACACTATTACTTTGGATAAGAAAGCGACTTGGTTTTTAACTCCATCCTGGCGGTTTAATTCATCGACCATTGTTGGTCATAGTGATTCCATCAACTTTGCTCATATGCCAAATCATTTCTCGCAAGTCGCTAAGTGGTTTCATCCACGTGATAGTCAACGGGATCGAAAAGGAACCTGGCAGCTGGCATTAAAGAAGAATGTCAATGATAACCTGACTTTCCGTATGACTGGCGGTACTTACTTTCGTTTACTCAATATGTATGAAATTGCTGGCGATGGAGCAGGTATTCTGCCGATGCCTACACAAGATTGGAGCAAAGCAGAATTTCCACGACCAGAATATGGGAAACAGTATGATTTCAGTACCTTATGGAATGGAAAACTTGGTAAATCCGATGCCTATGCCACGTTGACTTATTTTTGGAGAGATACTAATCGCATGTTAACATTGAGGCGAGTGGCAAAAGATTTTTGGTGTTATAGTAATGATTTGAGTGGACGTGTTCATGGTATTGAATTGCAAGGTGGGGTGAAGTGGAAAAAATTTAGCATAGATTTTGAAGGTACATTGACTAAGATTAATCGCCTGGAAAAGGTCACGAAGAGAGCATTTGGTGACGATCAGTTTTTTGCTACCTATGCTACCTATCAGCCGGAATGGGAAGGAAATGTGAGATTTTCTTGGTTCCCGAACTCTAAGTTTACATGGTTTGGGGAAGCCCATTATACGGGTTCGTATTACACAGCTGCAGATGAGAAAGAGGCTAAAGCGGTGCCTGGTTCAAAGGATGTTGATCCTGGATATCCAGTCCCTTGTGCCACGATAATTAACACAGGGATAAAACTAAAACCGAATAGTAACTGGCAAATTACTTTCGGCGTAAATGATTTATTTAACAAGAACCCTACGTTAAAGATTCCGTTAGGAAATGGTGAATATTGTAATCCAGCATACCCACTCCAAGGACGAACATATTATGCTAGTGTTCGTTACGAGTTCTGACAGAATCAAAAATATCTTGATGAAGGATGTTCTTTGAGTTTTTTGTTTTTACATAGTTTTTAATTTTGTATCTAACATAGAAAGGAAGAATAATTATGTCGAATGTAAAATCTGAAAAACTTCAGAAAGCAATTTTAGTGGCTGGTATTTTAACTGGTGTAGTCATTGGTGTGCAGTTACCAACAGATGCTGCAAATTTAATGGTAACAATTCCATCCAACTATTCTAGTAGCATTATGGGAACTATAACAGGTTCCCGTGTGACTACTACTGTTGACGGGACGGCTAAAACTGTTCGAGAAAAATTAAATGGTGATCCAGGGGTATTTAACATTAACGTGAATGGTCAAAGTAAAGTATTACTGAATGCAGGCATCCGCTATGCATTCTAAGGCTTGTTGGATACTAGCCCCTGTGTTTTCAGTATTTCTTCTGTGTCCGCTCTTCGGGGTGGATGCAGAAGAATCCCCTACGGGGGATACTCCCCAACCCATCTATGAGATGAATGCCCAAAAACAGCTCACGCCGGAAGAGGAATATGCTATGCAGTGGGGGGATGTCTTTGTCAGTGATCTGGCAGAGTATAGTCTGAATGTGAAAACAGGGCATTTAAATCCGGATGATCCCAATGAGTTAGTCATGAACGTTCGTGCTATTTATAAAGATAGAAACGTACTGGAACGATTGAAGAAGCAATATGCAGACAAACTGCAAGGGGAGAGTCTGCCTATCTGTAATGAGATGGAATTGCATTTTCATATGCACGAGGAGGAATACGCCATCACGCAGGTGAAGATTTATGACCAGAAACATCAGCTGATCAGTGAAGCGAAGCGGGAACCAATATATAAAAAAATTCCATCTAATTCTTTTGTTCAGGCTATGTACCGCATCGGGGAGCGGTTTGTGGAGTACCAGAAAAGTGTGGGAAAGAAAAGCGAACAGCAGGCAGCCCATCGTTAATCTGCCTTTCCTCTAAGCGTTTTCCCGAAGGCTTGTCTAGGAGGTGGCCTATGTTTCAGACAACGATAGCATATTTCATGAGAGGCGGGCCGTGTATGTGGCCTTTGCTCCTTTGCTCTATGGCTGTGGTCTTTATCGCGGTAGAGCGGATTCTCTATTATCGGAAGGCGATTTCTCCAGAGGCCTTTGTCTTACAGTTTTGTCAGCTGATGAATGCGGGGAAAAGGAAGGAAGCCCGCGATACGGCGGGCGTTGTGAGCGGGGATGCGGCTTCTCTGGCCTGCCGGATCATTGATGATGCGGGTCTTTATGGAGAAGCAGTGGAATCAGTCACTTATGAATTGGCGGATCGTGCTGTCGAGCGTCTGGAAAGTCATCTGGACTATCTCAGCGTGGTCATAGGTCTTTCGCCGATGCTGGGGCTTTTGGGGACGATCACGGGGATGACGGGGACTTTCGCCTCGATGGCGGGCCAGATGACGAATACGGCGGGTGTCACTTCGGGGCTGGCTGAAGCGCTGATTACCACCATTTTCGGGCTGATCATCGCGATAGCGGGGACTTGTGTCCATGCGTATCTGTCTCATCGCTGCAGGAATGCTTCGCTGAATCTGGATACCATCGCGGACGTACTGGCTGCTAGGCTTAAAGAAGGCGGGGGATCAAGATGAGACGGAGAAGAAGAAGTCTTTCCACGGCGCCGGGATTGATGCTGAGCCCGATGATCGATCTCATTTTCCTGCTGCTTGTTTTCTTTGTCGTCAGTACCATGTATATGTCAAATATACAAACGATCCCTGTCGTCCTTCCCAAGGCGGAACATAGTGAACATGTAAAGAAGAGTGGATGGACTGTCACTGTCAAAGCGGATGGGACGCTGTATCTGGCGGATGAGAGGATCACCGAGCCGCTTCTGCTGGAGCGGATGCGGCAGGCGGCAGCGAATGATCCGGATTTTTCTGTCATGCTCCGCGGAGAGAAAGAGGCATCTTATGATACCATCATGCATCTGCTGGATGCATGCAAGGGCGCTGGCGTGACCCGCTTCTCTTTGGCCACTGATCGATAGAGGATAGTCATTCCTATTTTCTGACGGCAGTTGTGTGAAACCAAGGCGGTAAAAAGGAAGGGAGGGGCGTGCGTTGGATCAGCAAACGAAGCGGTATGGCATCAGTCTGGCTGTCACTGTTCTGTGTCATGTGGGGGCGGCTCTATGGCTGGGGATGGCTGGATTTCTATTTCTGAAACCGCCTGTTTCTCAAGAGCCGATAGAAATCGTCCTGAATACGGGGGGCGGGCAGGCTGGCGGTGGACAAAAGGCGCTTCCTTCCCCGGTAGAAGAAACGGCGGAGATGGATCATCCATCTCTATCGACACAAGAGGAAGAACCCACGGCAGAGGATGTGACAGAAGATTTCCCAATCATGGAAAAGCAGGAGGATCCTGTAGTAGAGGAAGTCTTTCACCGCACGACCTTGCCTGACACGAATGCTTCTTCCTTGCCATCGGGCACTGAAATGCCTGCTTCTCTATCTGGAGCTGGAAGTGGATCGGGAAGCGGGGAAGGCGATGCGACGGGGCAGGGAGCTGACGAAGGGGAAGGCAGCGGACAGGGTGATGGTGAGGGATCTGGTTCTCAGAGCGGGGTTCCTGTCACGCCTCCGTCGGTTGTATCCTATGTGGAGCCGGATTATCCCGGACGAGCCATGCTGGATGGTACGTCCGGGGTCGTGCAGGTGCGGATCACCGTCAATGCTTCCGGCGGAGTCGAGGCGGTCTCTGTATCTGGCAGTTCCGGCAGTGCGGCTTTGGACCGGGCGGCAGTCGAGGCGGTCTATCGCTGGACTTTTTCGCCTGCTTTGGATACGCATGGCCAGCCTATGGCTTGCACGATCTATCTGCCGGTGAATTTTAAGATACGATGATCTATGTTTCCTAAAAGCTGGCGTGTCATGTCCCACATGCGCGCCGGCTTTTTCATTGCAGGGATACATCATCTTTGCTACAATCGTAGTTGGTTAGATATGGAGTGGTCAGACATAAAGGAGCTAATATGGCAATTCTGGAGCAGGCGTCCGTTCTGACGGATGCGATCCGTCCGATCCCGGCAAAGGAGCTGGAACAGCGGCTGGAAAAATTTCGGAAACTCATGGATGCGCGTCATCCGGACTGGGAGATGGCGGTCATCAGTCAAAAGGTAGCGATGTACTATTTCACGGGGACGATGCAGGAGGGAGCGCTCATCATCCGTCCGTCGGATGCGGTCCTCTGGGTGCGGAGAAATTTCGTGCGCGCTTCGAATGAGTCTCATTTCAGTGATATCCGCCCGATGCGAAGCTTCCGCGAAGCGGCGGCTTTTTATTCACATGTCCCGCAGATGATCTATGTGGAAACGAAGAAGACCACGCTGGACTGGATGAAGCTCTTCCATAAGCATTTTCCTTTTGAGACGGCGCTGCCGCTGGATGATGTCCTGCAGGATCTGCGTCTTCGGAAAAGTACCTATGAAATCGCGCAGATGGAGCGCTCGGGAAGTATCCATGAGACGGTCTTGGATGTCGTCGCACCGAAACTCCTCCATGCGGGCATCAGTGAGGCGGAGCTTGCCATCGAGATCTACAAGGAAATGGTGCTCCGCGGTTCTCATGGTACGGCGCGCTTCAATCAGTCTCTGGGGGAAGAGGCCGTCGGGCTGGCGTCCTTCGGTAAGAGTGGTCTTGTCCGCACGGGGTTTGACGGCCCTGGAGGTACGGATGGGACCTGCATCGCGGTGCAGTCCATCGGGAATGCTTTCCGCCACTTGAAAGAGGGACGGCTCGTCTATCTCGATATTCCCTGCGGCTTTGATGGCTATCATACAGATAAGACGGTGGTCTACTACTTCGGGGAACTCGCGAAGAATCCGGAGGCGGATGCCATTCTCAAGGCGCAGGAGGAGTGCCTTCGTCTGGAGGAGGAGGTCGTCTCTTTGATGAAGCCGGGGGAATCGATCGAGAATCTGTATCTAAGACCGATGGAAAAGTTTCAAAATATATATGGGGATGACTTCATGAACGGGGGCAAATTCCTCGGACACAGCATCGGGCTCGTGATGGATGAAGCGCCTGCTCTGGCAAAGGGCTTCAAGGAGGTGCTCGAGCCCGGTATGACGTTTGCGGTCGAACCGAAAATCGCGCTCCCTGGGCTCGGCATGGTCGGGACGGAAAACACCTATGTCATCACAGAAAAGGGAGCACGCTCTCTCACGGGGCGGTCGTATCCTTTGAGAGAAATCCACGGCTGAGCCGGGATCTTTTTGAATTTTCCATAAAAAAATGCCATGCGGATCCGTCGGGATCTGCATGGCGTTTTTTATTGAAAGCCGTATTCTCTTAGTCATCCTCATCCAGCCACTCGACCTTGCCTGTTTCTATATCGTATACAGCGCAGGCGACCTGCTCCTCTCGGAGCAGAGGATCCTTTTCCGCAGAAAAGGCAGCGCGGATCTCCTTGCCGGCGCAGAGGACATTCAGATGGCAGGCCGCACGAGGATCTTTTTCCTCACCGATGGCTTTCCGGATGGTATCTACGATATAGCGGATGTGTCCGTCGGCTTCGCCATGGAGCGCGGCCTGCACGGCGCCGCAGCCGGTATGGCCAAGGATGACGACGAGGGGCGTTTTCAAATGGGATACGGCATACTCGATGGAGCCGAGCTGGTGGGCGTCGATCACATTTCCAGCGATCCGGATGGTGAAAAGCTCACCAAGACCACAGGAGAAGATGACTTCGGGGATGACGCGGGAGTCCGCACAGGTGATGACCACAGCGCGGGGAGACTGCCCGCCAGTCAGGGCGAGACGTTTTTCCGGGGAGATGTCTCCGGCAAAAGCACCGCTCTTTACATATGCGGCGTTTCCTTCTTTGAGTGTTTGCAAAACAATTTCTGATGTATGCACAGCTGCCTCCTTGTCCTTTACTATATGCTTATATACTACACCTTTTTATCCGGCATGCAAAGGAAGCGGCAGAACCAACCGTGCGAAAAAGGGCATAAAAAAACATCCGGAAAAGGCTTCCCACCTATACCCGATGCAGGCGGAGCTCGGAATCGGTGACGGTCGTCCATGGGCACCGAAGTGCGGGAGAACCTGTGCTATCGTCGGAACCCGGCCTCGCAGAGGACAGGGAAGTGGAAAAGCCATGCTTCCGGATATTCATTTTTCTTACTTGTCAGCCTAAAATGGGCATCGGCAGCAGGCTGTACGCTTCCGCTGACCCATCCGATGACGCACGGTGCATATGGCAGATCTGCCCCTTCCGGTGCGGCCCTCCCTGTGATCTCGTAGCGCTTAGAGAATTCTGGAAATCGGAGAAACCGTCCATCTGGGGAACATGTTCAAATATGTCCATGCTTCATGACTATATGGTACTACGTTCTAAAGAAAAATGCAAGTGGGGAAAGAAGTGTGACACAAGATGTAGTTTGTTTTATGGATTGCGACAATATCAAATATACCATTCTTACAGTAAATACAGAGGTTTAGATGATGTATACTGCTTGGCTGTTGGTGACTGGCGTCTTAAAGCAACCAGAGATTAGGAGCCTCAAGTGACTAGTGACTTGATAATGCTTTCGGGCATCGCCCCATATATACTCGCGGCGAAGCCGCCACCTTCATTCCTAATTCCTAATTTAAGCAGAGCTTTCATCTGCCATCAGAGAGGGCGCGCTGTGCATGATGTTTCATGCACAGCGCACTTTTTTTATGCATCTTTCTTCGGATATGTTAAAATAAGATGGCAGAGGGAAAAACATTTCCATTTTGCATACAGGAGGCTCATCACATGGATGATCTGATCATAGTAGACTGTCAATATGATTTTATCGATGGTACGCTGGCTTGCGCTCACAGCCATGAGGCGGTGGCATGGCTGGTCGATTTTATCAATACGCACGAAGTGCGCGTGCTTTATACGTCTGACTGGCACAGCGAGACGAATGGTTCTTTCAAAAAGAATGGCGGCATCTGGCCGGTCCATTGCGTGGCCGGCTCCGAGGGGGCGGCGCTGGATCCCTCTTTTACACGGGATATCAAGCGGTCGGCCAATCGTCCATCGAAGGAAAATCTCTTCCTCAAAGGTCTGCGGGATGATGTCGAAGAATACTCTGCTTTCCATGGGATGAACGCTGAAGGGGCGGCGCTGCATGATGTCGCGTCTTCTCATGTCTATGTGGGCGGTATCGCTTCGGAGTACTGCGTGAAGGAGACGGTCCTGTCTCTTTTGCAGTCAGGGCGAAGCGTGACGCTTCTCGTCCCGGGGCTGGGCTGGGTCGCTGAAGAGGATCATAAAAAGGCGCTCCAAGAGCTGAAAGGCCTCGGGACCCTGCTGTTGGAAGCCTGATCTTCGCAAGAAAGCAGCTGCAGAGACCGCTTCGAAGGAGGATTTTCATGAAAGAGACCGTGAAAGATGTCGGTGAATTCGGTCTGATCGATCGCATAGCGAAGGATCTCATCTATCGGCCGGAGCTGGTCGTGATCGGCTCGGGCGATGATGGGGCGGTGTATAGGGTGCCGGCCGGCTATGATCAGGTGATCTCCACCGATACGATGGTGGAAGGGATCCATTTTATCAAGAAGACGATGCGCCCTTCCGATGTCGGATACAAGCTCTGTGCTTCAAATTTCAGTGATATGGCTGCGATGGGAGCGGATGCGATCGGATTCGTCATTTCGGCGGCGCTCCCGGAGCAGCTGCCGGTATCCTGGGTGGAATCACTCTATGAGGGGATCCGCGAGTGCTGCTCATCCTATCGCGTGAATCTTCTGGGCGGCGATGTCACCGGCTCTCCCGGTAGGGTCATCCTAACAGGAACGGTGGTCGGTATGGTGCCCAAAGGACGTGCAGTCACGAGGAGCGGGGCGCGCTTTGGTGATCTCGTCTTTGCGACGGAGACACTGGGTGACTCGGCCGCCGGACTCTCCGCACTGCTTGCGGGGCTTTCGGAAGAGTATCCCTCTCTGTGTGAGCGCCACCAGCGGCCGCGTCCGCAGATCAAGCTCGGCAGCGCACTCAGAGCAGCCGGAGCGACATCTTTGAATGATGTCTCGGATGGTCTTTCCTCAGAGATCAATGAGATCGCCAAAGCGAGCCACGTAGAGATCGAGCTTTTTCGTGAGAAGATCCCGATTTCCGAAGAAGCCGGAAAACTGGGCGCGCGTCTCTCCAAGGATCCGCTGGACTGGGCACTCACGGGTGGTGAGGACTATGAGCTCATCGGGACGATCTCAGAAGAAGACCTTCAAAAGCTCGATCCGCTGCTGCCTGTCTCCGTGATCGGAAGGGTCACGCAGGAAGGCACAGGTGGCGTGTATCTGACGGATCGAGACGGGCGCAAGAGGCTTTTCGCCAAAGGATATGATCATTTTGGTGATTCATGACCGATGATCAGGCAAGGCGGTATATAGTAGAATATATGGAGTCGACGATAGGTATTGTAAAAAGGAGAAAAACGATGTACACACTGGTAGTCATTCGTCATGGAGAAAGTGAATGGAATCAGAAGAATTTATTCTGCGGCTGGACGGATGTCGAGCTGACGGAGAAAGGCTACAGCGAAGCGCGTGAGGCAGGCCGCCTGCTCGCTAAGGAGGGATTTACCTTCGACAAATGCTATACATCTGTACTGAAGCGTGCCATTCATACGGCATACACGGTGCTGGATGAGATGGATCTCACCTGGATCCCCGTCGAGAAGAATTATCACCTGAATGAGCGTCACTACGGAGCACTGCAGGGACTCAACAAGACAGAGACCACAGATAAGTATGGTGCTGAGCAGGTCCATCTGTGGCGTCGTTCCTATGACGTCCGTCCGCCGGCTCTTTCGGCAGATGATCCAAGATGCCCGGAGAACCAAGCGCCGTATCAGAAATTTAAGGATGAAGTACAGCTCCCTTTGACAGAATGCCTGAAGGATACGGTCGCACGTGTGGCTCCGTACTTCGAAGATGTGATCCGTCCGGAAATCGCAAAGGGAGAGAAGATCCTGATCGCAGCCCATGGGAATTCCATCCGCGCGCTCCGAAAGCACCTGGAAGGGATCTCGAATGAAGAGATCGCCGGCATGAATGTACCGACCGGTGTGCCGCTCGTGTATCATCTGAATGAAGACTTCACGGTGCATGATGTAAGCTACTTAGGAGATCAGGATGCCATCGCGGCGAAGATCAATGCAGTCAAGAATCAGTCGAAGGGTTCTAAGTAAAAAACGGCTTCACGGGAGATGGTCTCACCGAAGGGTCGCCCTTTCGGTGAGACCATCCGATCCCCGGTACCATCCCAAAGGAGGCATTCTATTCACTCATGATGAAAGCGTGGAATACAGAAAGCGAGATCCATGGAGCGCAAGAGAGCCTGCTCATCATGGAAGGCGGTGCGATGCGCGGGCTCTTCACGGCCGGCGTGCTGGACGCCTTCATGGAGGAAGGACTGTATTTCCCCTGCTCTATGGGGATCTCAGCCGGTTCCATGCAGGGGCTGTGCTACCTGGCGCATCAGAGGGGGAGAAGTCTTCGGATGAATACTCGATTTGCGAAGGATCCGCGCTATATGGGACTGCGGCATCTGGTGAAGCGGGGGAGTTATTTCAATTTCCACTTCATCTTCGGCGAGCTTTCGGAGTCGATCGATCCCTACGATTTTGTGACAGCGGAAAAGTCGAAGGAGACGCTCTATATCATCATGACGGATGCTTTCACGGGTCAGCCGGTCTACGTGTCGAGCCGTTCGTGTACGATGAGGGAATTTTTCAAGATCTCGGAAGCCAGCTGCTCGATCCCGCTTTTCTCAAAGCCTGTCCCTTTGAAGGACGGCATCTATGTAGACGGCGGGATCGGCATGCCTTTTGTGCCGCTGCCTGAGGAGCTTCCCACGTGCTGCCGAAAGCCGGTGTACATCTTAACGCGCGATAGAGACTATCGCAAAAAGCCGGTGCCCGCCGGATTTCATGCGCTGCTCTCTCTGCTCTATGGGAAGGACTATCCGCGGGTGGTCGAGAAAATGTGCGCCATCCCTGCGATATATAATAAAAAAGTAGAAAAGCTCCTTTCTTTGGAAAAAGAAGGGCGCGTCTTTGTCATCCGTCCGAAGAAGCCCGTCGTCGTATCACGGACGGAGAAGAATGTGGAGAAGCTCCGCTCGCTCCACCGAGAGGGCTATGAGGCAGGTCTTGCCTGCCATGAAGATCTGATGAGGTGGCTCCATGAAACATGAGGTAGTACTACATACAAAGAGCGTGGATGAAACGATGGCGCTTGGACGATTTCTCGGAACAGCAGCCGTGAATGATGAATTCATCGCTCTATCCGGAGATCTGGGCGCCGGCAAGACCCATTTCGTGCAGGGACTCGCTGCCGGCATGGGAATTTCCGGCGTTATCGGGAGCCCGACATTCACGATCATGAATTATTACGAGGGCGCGCTTCCCCTGAAGCACTTTGATTTCTACCGCCTGCATCGAGAAGAAGAGCTCTATGATATCGGGTGGGAGGAATACAGCACGGGCGGCGTGACGGTCGCTGAGTGGGCAGACATGTTTCCTGATGTCGTGCCGCCGGAAGCGATCCATATAGACATCCGTGTCCTCTCGGAAACAGAAAGAGAAATCCGCATCACATGGAGCGACGCCGCTCCGGATGCGATCGTAAAGGAGATTACACATTATGCTTCTAGCCATTGATACCTCTTCCCTTGTGCTGTCGTGCGCGCTGGCGGAAAAAGACCGGCTCGTCGCAGAATGGACGGTGCAGAAAAGACTGACCCATTCCGAGCAGCTCATTCCGCATCTGGATGCCATGATGAAGGAGGCAGGCGTATCTAAAGAAGACATCACGGCCATCGCAGTCTCCATCGGGCCCGGTTCATTCACCGGACTGCGCATCGGCCTTGCGACAGCGAAGATGGCAGCCTATATCTGGAAAGTACCGATCGTAGGGGTCGATACGCTGGAGTCACTGGCGCGGAATATGGAGGGGGCCGAGGCTTTCATCCTGCCGCTCGAGGATGCCCAGCGGGGCCATGTCTATGCGGCGCTCTACGGGGCTTTTGACGAATTCTGGAAGGAAGCACCGGAAGAGGCGGCGCCCATTGATGATGTCATTGCGGCGGCTCTCCGTCATGGCGGGCCTGTCATTGCGGTCGGCGAATGTGCCGATACGTATAAGGAGAAGCTCGAGTCCGCCGGTATCCGCGTCGCAGCGCCGCACAGCCGCCTTGCCAGAGCCGGCAGTGTCGCAAGAGCAGCCTGGGCAAGGCTGGAAAAGGGCGAAAAGGATGATCCGCTCTCCCTTCTTCCGAATTACATTCGCCGCAGTGAGGCAGAGGTCTTATGGGAAAAACTGCACGGGAAATCCTGATCCGCGAAGCAGAGGAAAAGGATGTGTCTGCCATTTATGATATCGGCTGCCTCTGCTTTTCCGATGCGTGGCGCAGGGAAACGGTGCATCATGACCTCATGGAAAATGAGCACAGCTTCTACCTTGTGGCCGAAGAGGACGGGTTTATCACAGGCTATGGTTGTTTCTGGTTCATCGCGGGCGAAGCACAGCTTGTGAATATCGGCGTCCGCCCATGCAGCCGGCGTCAGGGCATCGGACGTATGCTCCTTCAAAAGGGCATCGAAGAAGCTCGGGGCCGTGGTATGCAGACGATGTTTCTCGAAGTCCGCGTGAGCAATCTGTCCGCACAGAAGATGTATGAGACCTTCGGATTCAAAAATCTGGGCCTCCGAAAGAAGGTCTACGAGCTGCCCATCGAGGATGGGTATGTGATGGAAAGAGCATTGTGACCGGACCGGAAACGTAAAGACAAAGAGAGGGGCTTACGCCTCATCCGTCTTTCCTGGCGGAAAAGCCGCGCCCCTTTCTCAGGGGAAGAAGGCCTTTTCTCATTCCCCTGACCCCTATGTCCGGGGATCTATTCAACACTAAATAAGGAGTCAACATGAAAATACTAGCCTTTGAATCGAGCTGCGATGAGACTTCCTGCGCAGTCATCGAAGATGGGCGTCATATCTTATCCGATGTGATCTCCACGCAGGTGCCGATCCATAAGAAATTCGGCGGTGTCGTGCCGGAGATCGCATCCCGCCACCATATCGAGGATGTCCTTCCTGTCGCCATCGAAGCCCTTGAAGAAGCGCATCTAGGCTGGCAGGATATAGATGCCATCGCCGTGACGCAGGGACCGGGGCTCGTGGGCGCACTGCTGGTCGGTGTCGCAGCGGCGAAATCTGCGGCATGGGCACTCGGAAAACCGCTGATCGCAGTCAACCATATGGAAGGGCATATCTTTGCGAATCTTCTTCAGTATCCGGATCTGGAACCGCCATTCCTTGCGCTTGTCGTCTCCGGCGGTCACACGATGATCGTCATCGTGAAGGATTACAACACCTTCGAGCTTTTGGGACAGACGCGCGATGATGCGGCCGGAGAAGCCTTCGATAAGATCGCCCGTGTGATGGGCTATCCCTATCCGGGCGGCCCTCACATCGACCGTCTGGCACAGGAAGGAGATCCGAATGCCATCCATTTCCCGATGGGACTTGGAAAAGAGCACACCTATGATTTCTCCTTCAGCGGACTCAAATCAGCGGTCATCAATTACCTCAATACGGCTAAAATGAAGAAAGAGGAGGTCCATCCGAAGGATGTGGCAGCCTCCTTCCAGAAAGCCGTCGTCGATGTACTGGTCGAGAAAGCCATGCGCGCCGTCGATGCGACAGGTCTTTCGACCATTGCCCTTGCCGGTGGTGTCGCTGCCAACAGCGGTCTTCGCAAGGCCTTGAAGGCAGCCTGTGACAAACGTGGCATCCGCATGTGCCGTCCCGATCCTGTCCTCTGCACAGACAATGGAGCCATGATCGGCTGCCGTGCCTACTACATGGCACAGGCGGGGGACTATGCCCCTCTGACACTCAATGCAGATCCCCGTCTGCCGTTCCTGGCAGATCAGGTGAAGCTCTAAGCTTTGCGAATGAAAAGAGGATGAAACGCGATGCAGACCCGAGGAATCGAAGTCAGTCAGCTCTATACCCTAGTCCGGGATACGACCAATCTGACTGGCGTACAGGCAAAAATCTTAGATCACATGCAGGTGGCTCTGCAGTGCGCTTCCGATATTTCCAAGAGCCAGGTCTACCTCTGTGCCCGAGGGAAGAATGAAGACATCTCTGTCATACTGACAGCCGTGAAGCCATCCTACACCCATGGCTCGACATTTTTCCATGCCGGAGACACCTTTCTGGTGGATGATCTGGCGATCGTCGACAATGTCTTCCAGACAGGGCGCAAGGTCGTTGGCAGGAAGGAGCTGGATCAAGGACGGAAGATCGCCGTCACAGCGTATCCGATCGTTGATAATGCAGGACGGCCCTTTGCCGTCGTCTGCTTTGCCTCCGTTTCCCTGTCCCAGCAGCAGGTGCTGACCGATACGGCGAATCTGGCTCTGCAGGTCCCATTTGCCGGCAAAGACTACTACAGCATCCGTCCGCAGGACGGCGTCATCATCCTCGATGCCGCCGGACGCATCATGTATGCCAATGACATGGCCGACGATCTTTATCTCGTGCTGGACAAGGAGGCGATCGAGCAGCGTGACATCATCGGACACACCATCGTCCACTTCCCGCTGGTCGATGAAGTCATGAAGACAGGCCGCCCCGCATTCAGCGATGAAGTGTCTGAAAATATGACGCTCTCCGCCTGGGGGCTCCCGATCATTTCCGGAGGCCGGGTGACGCGGACGGTAATCGTTTTGACCGACGTGACAGCCATCCGTGAAAAAGAGCGGCAGATCCTTGTCAAGGACTCCGTCATCAAAGAGATCCATCACCGCGTCAAAAACAGTCTGAATACCATTGCGGGGATGCTTCGCATGCAGGCGCGGCGCTCAAAAGATGAAGATACAAAAGAAGCACTGAAAAGAGCCGTCAGCCGGATACTTGGGATCTCCAAGATCCACGACATTTTAGCAAACCAGAGTGGGGATCAGGTCGATATGGACGTGCTTCTCGATAAGATCTGCAAGCTCTCTGTCGACAGTCTCGCACTCTGCGCCGTCGATGTGGTGCGCGAAAAAGGAAGGCGGCCTTTGATCGTGAATTCCGAAAAAGCCGTACCGCTTGCGATCGCAACGAATGAACTCATTCATAATGCGATCGACCACGGATTTCATAAGATGCCGCGCGGCACGCTGGTAGTCGGCACGGAGATCGATCATGGACGCCTGCATGTATCTATCAAAAATAATGGACACCCGCTGCCGGAAGATTTCAGTACAAGGACATTTGATCTGGGGCTGCAAATCGTCAGAAATCTCGCAGAGATCGAACTCAAGGGCGAGTTTGGCTTAAAAAATGAGGATTCTATGGTCGTGGCAGATATTTATTGCCCGCTGGCTTTGATGGAGGCATAAAAATGGCAGAAAAATATAGAATCGTCATAGCAGATGATGAAGCGCTCATCTGCATGGATTTAAGGGAAATGCTCGAAGAAGCCGGACACACAGTCGTCGGCGTCGGCTCAGATGGGGCAGAGGCTTTGGATCTTGTCAAAGAAAAAAAGCCGGATCTCGTCATCCTCGATGTGAAAATGCCGCGCCTTGACGGCATCCAGACAGCAAAGATGATCGCCCACGACAATGCGGCGCCCGTGGTCCTCCTGACGGCTTTCGGTGATGAAGACATCATCGAAAAGGCGAAGAAGTCCATGGTCTTCGGCTATGTCATGAAGCCTGTCGATGAGAGAAATCTGTTCCCAGCCATCCAGATCGCAGTGTCTCAGTTTAGGCAGAAGAGCGAGATCGTGGATCGGGTGAAGGACATGGAGCGTGAATTTGCCGCCAGAAAAATCATCGACCGCGCCAAAGGACTTCTCATGGACTACTACCATATCAGCGAAGAAGATGCCTACCGCCGTATGCAGCAGACCAGCATGAAGCGCGGGATCGCCCTCGCTGATGTGGCACAGAAGATCGTCAAGGAAATCATGGCGCGAAAGAATAAGTAAGGCCATGCGTGGCGATACTTTCCAAGCGTGAACGATATTTCATCATTTTTGAAAGGAGCGATTTTTATGAAGTACACATTTTTCGGACATGCCTGCTTCCGTCTGGACACCGGCAAGGAGAAGCTGCTTTTCGATCCCTTCCTCACCGGAAATGGAGATGCCGCCGTATCTCCGAATCGGGTGAAATGCGACTACATCCTGCTTTCCCATGCGCACAACGATCATTTTGGTGACTCTGTAGAAATCGCCCGCCGCACGGGTGCTACGGTCGTTGCCATCCCTGAAGTCATCGGTCTTTTCCCGAAGACGGTCTTAAACTTTGCACCGATGAATCTTGGCGGCCGGTACAAGACAGACTTCGGCACGATCAAAATGGTACAGGCACTGCACAGCTGCGGTGTGCCGGGCGGCATCCCCTGCGGATTTATCATCTCCTTCAAAGAGGGACCGACCGTCTACTACGCAGGCGATACGGCGCTTTTTGGCGATATGAAGCTCTTCGGCGAGATGTATGATATCGACTATGCCATCCTTCCGATCGGGGATAACTACACGATGGGGCCGGAGGATGCGCTCCTCGCTGCGAAATTCCTGAAAGCAAAGCATTTGATCCCGCTTCACTACAATACCTGGCCCGTCATCGCGCAGGATCCAGCGGCGTTTGCGGAAAAGGGCAGGGAAGAGGGCATAGACGTTATCGTCGTGAAGCCCGGAGAGAGTATCGAACTGTAAGCGGTCAAACATACAGGCAGAAAAAAAGAGGAATGCTGATCCTGTCCCGATGAGACAGGGTCAGCGATTCCCCGATATGAGGAGTATCCATGACAAATAAGGAAGAAAAATTCTGGGGCGCCGTTCGTGCGTCTGAAAAAGACTGGCAGGCAGCTTCCGATCTTTTGACAGTCCTGTGGACAAAGAACATGTCTCCGGAGACATACAGCGCGTTTCTCACTGCCTTTCGTCATATGGCAGCCCTTCAAGAGGAGATGACGCTGAAGCTCGCCAAGACATGGAAAGGAAGCCGCCAGTCGTATGCGGCGGCTTTTCTGCTAGAAGCCTCGAAGGCTTTCGACGTGCTGAAAGAGCTCGGACGGCTCGCTCTGCTGCGGACTGACCTGCCTGTACCGGAGGAGATCCTTGCCCTCGTGGAACTCTCCGGCGGGGCAGCCACAGAATGGCAAAAGATCCTCCGCTATATGGAAGATACGGAGGGAAACCGCTTGAAGATGGAAGCGCGCCTGCATCGCATCACTGCCTATCAGGAACGCGGGGAAAAGGAGAGCTTTGCACTTCTTCGTTTCCTGTACAACGGAGAAGATGCCGTCGCTCTCATCTACTGGAAGGATGCCGTAACAGATCTCTCCCGTTTCCTCTCTGCCGTGAATCGAAAAGCAGAGCTTCTGCAGCGGCTCATCGAAGAGGCATAAGCACAGCAGGGCACGGATCCCATGCCAAACGAAAGATCGCCCCTGCCATTTGCCCTTTTTTGGCAGAGAGTCCCTTTAATATTTCAAGTTTCGATGCTTCCTACTGGAAATTTCTCAAATATCATGTATAATAGAAGTACATGGAGGAAATGCCATGCAGCAGAGTTGTTCTGCTTGTCCAATTGATGATTATTTCCCTGATTATCAATTCGGCTGCGTCTGAATCATACTCCTCAATGATTCGTTCGCACAGGAAAGCGGCTTACGCCGCTTTTTTTGTTGCCCTTTTATGGTATAATTTGGAAGATATTCAATAGCCGCTTCCCTTGATCTTTACGATATTTTTTCCTGCAGCGATGCAAAAGGAGATACATATGACCAGACCGGTGCGCAATTACAAATGGAAGGATGGGAAAACGCTTTCCCTCGGAGATGTTTCCCTTGTCATGGGCATCCTGAACGTGACGCCCGATTCCTTCTCCGACGGAGGTTTGTGGAATACAAAAGAACATGCGATGTCTCATATGAAAGACATGGCAGCAGACGGTGCTGCTTTGATCGATGTCGGCGCAGAGTCGACAAGGCCGGGACACACAGAGCTGACGGCAGAGGAAGAGACAGCACGTCTCATGCAGCTTCTTCCTCTGCTGCTAGATGCAAGCAGCGTCCCGATCTCCATCGACTCCTACCACTATGAGACGATGGAAAAAGCCCTGGCTGCCGGAGCGCATATGGTGAATGATGTCTGGGGCTTTCAGTACGATGACGGCAGCATGGCCGCCGTCACGGCAGCCTATGGCGTCCCTGCCATCCTGATGCACAACCAGAACGACACCGTGTATGAGGGAGATATCATCTCCTCGATGAAGTCCTTCTTTGACCGGACACTTTCCATCGCGATCGCCGCCGGTGTGAAAGAAGAGAACATCATCCTTGATCCGGGCATCGGCTTTGGAAAGACCGGCAAGCAGAATATGGAGGTACTTGCCCGCCTGGACGAACTCACACAGGCATACCCGTATCCATGGCTTCTCGGCGTCAGCCGCAAGCGGTTCATCGGCACGATCCTTGACCTTCCGGCAGAAGAAAGAGATGAAGGGACAGCAGCCGTGAACCTTTGGGGCATCGAAAAGGGCTGCACCCTCTTCCGTGTCCATGATGTGAAGACGACGGCAAGAGAAGTGAAGATGTGGGATGCGCTCAGAAAACAGGCGCGCCTGCAGCATGGGGGAAAGTGACTGTTAACCGAAGGGATCGTTGTGAGCATCCATTTATTAAAAAGAGAGCGCTTTGGCGCTCTCTTTTTAATTGAGAATGATAATACGGCATAGCTATTGAGAATCAAAAATGGTATAATTGTTGCAAATTACATCTTTTACGGACGATGGATGGCTGATCGAGAACATATCACAGACATGATAGCAAAACTGCACAGCAGAAGGACGCACCCGGTATTTTGTAAGACCGGAAAGACGCGTACATCAAAGCTTCCATCCATCTCCAGAAATCGAGGGCATGATGATACAAGGACGAACCGCCTGCCGCTGGCATATCCGGGCAGGCGAAAACGAAACAAAAGAGATCCCTGCGTTTTTCCGCAGGCATTCGGTCACAGATGGTCTTGCGCGTATCCTGATGCGGCGCGGACTGGATACAGAAGACAAATTATCCCATTTTTTATACGATGACCTCTCGGATCTATCAGATCCTTTCTTGATGAAGGGGATGAAGGAGGGCGTCACCCGTCTGCTTTCTGCGATCGATCGCAGTGAGAAGATCGTAGTCTACGGAGACTATGATGTAGACGGCATCACATCGACTTCGATCCTCGTGCGCTGTCTGAAGGGCATGGGCGCGGATGTCGGATACTACATCCCCCGGAGAGAAACGGAAGGATATGGGCTGAATGAGAAGGCTTTGCTTTCCCTCCGGAAAGAGGGCTATACGCTCCTCATCACGGTGGACTGCGGTATCAGCTCGGCAGAGCTGATCGCAAGGAAACCCGAGGGGCTGGATATCGTCGTGACTGACCATCACACACCGCCCGAGCAGCTGCCGGCATGCATCGCCGTGATCAATCCTCACCAGAAGGACTGCCCGTATCCGTACAAGGAGCTGGCGGGCTGCGGCGTCGCTTTCATGGTGGCCAGAGCACTGCATCTCTCGCGGGATGGTGTCGATTTCACAGACAATGTAGAGCTCGCCGCACTGGGGACGATCGCAGACGTGGTATCTCTAACCGGAGAAAACCGTATCCTGGTACGGGAGGGGATGAAGCGTTTCCTTACGACCTCCATCAAGGGGCTTTCTTCGCTCCTGATCGCATCCGGCATCGTCCATGAGGATACGAAAGCGATCACGCATGCGGATCAGGTGTCCTTCGGTCTGGCGCCCCGTCTGAATGCGGCCGGACGCATTGCCCATGCCAGAGAAGGCGTACAGCTGATGACGACAGAGTCCAGTGAAGAGGCGGAGCGCCTCGCGAGCCAGCTCTGTGATACGAATGTGACGCGCCAGCAGATCGAGCGGAATATCTTCGAGGAAGCGCAGAAGCGCATCGCCGAGCTCGCTATCGACAAGGACATGGCCCTTGTCGTGGACGGGCAGGACTGGCATCCCGGCGTCATCGGCATCGTGGCGTCGCGCATCCTGGAGATCTACCATCGTCCGGTACTGGTGCTGACAGTCCGAGACGGGGTCGGGAAAGGCTCCTGTCGCTCCATCCCTGCTTTCAATATCTATGAAGCCCTGGCGGCTCAGAAGGATCTCTTGCTCCAGTATGGCGGACACAAAATGGCAGCCGGCTTTTCAATCGAGGCAGACAAGATCCCCGAATTCCGAAAACGGCTCAATGCCTATGCGAAAGCAAGGCTCACTCCCGAAGACTGTATCCCTGTCCTTGAGGTAGAGGAGTGCCTGCCGCTCTCCGATGTATCCATCGATTTCATTCACTCGCTCGACCTTTTAGAGCCCTGCGGCTGTGACAATCCGAAGCCCATCTTTGCCACGCGGCAGGCTTTCGTGGAAACGGCGCGCCGCATCGGACAGGACAGACGGCATTTCAAATGCCAGCTGTCGGCCGGGAAGGAGCTTATCGATGCGATTTTCTGGGGCGTGGGGGATATCGATCCCTGCCGCGCAGGGGATGTGGTCGATCTTGTTTTCGAACCGGAAGTCCATGAATGGTATGGCGAGCATGTGCAGCTCATCTGCCGCGATATCCGAGAGGAAAATGAGAAGCTGCTCTCCCGCGATCTGCTGGTAGAGATCTACAAGAAGCTCACCGTTTTCCTGAAGGACCAGCCACGACCTGTGAAGGAGGTACAGAGCTGCCTCATGACGCAGGGCGGCTTCGAAAAAGTCAGCCTCAGCATGGGACTTGCCGTTTTTGAAGAGCTTGAGCTCCTCTCACGCTTTTCCAGAAACGGGGAAGAATTTTACCAGCGCCGTATCGCAACGAAAAAGCTGGATCTCATGGAGTCTGAAGTGTATAGGAAGCATAGAATGTTTTAGGGCGAGGTCGTGACAGCTTCGCCGTGGATCCTTCGGGATGCCTGAAGATATCCTCTCGCTTTACCAGTCACGCCTAATACCGGCTCTCCTTTCACAGGTGATGATACACCTCCATTCCTTGGAAAGCAGGAAACGGAGAGCGGGCAGTGCCATTTTCATGAGGGAGCTTCCGGCACTGCCTTCCGGAGCTTGCACCCGAAGTCCTTAATTTTGATGCTGTAAGGAGGCACCGCTATGAATGATACAGAAAACAAAAAAACAGAAGTACCGGTAGAAACGAATGCCCTTCCAGCACCAAGCGTATTCAATCGCAATCTCAATGAAGAGACCATCCATACGGATGCCTCCGCTTCGACGCTGGCCGAATTTCTGATTCATCAGGATGAATATGTAGAACGCATGAAAGAGCAGCAGGATTTTGCCGGAGAAAAAGAAGAAGAGCATAAAAAGCTCTTCGACAAGCTGAAAACGTACATGCATGATGAGAAATCGCTCGACCTCATCGAAGAAGCCTACGAGCTGGCAGAAAAAGCGCATGCGGGACAGACCAGGCAGACGGGCGAACCATACATCATCCATCCCGTCTCCGTGGCCTATATTCTGGCGGAGCTGGAAATGGATAAGGAAGGCGTCATGGCAGCACTCCTGCATGATGTCGTCGAGGATACCGGCTATACGCTGGAAGATCTCAAAATGCTCTTTGGCGAAGAAGTCGCCTTCCTGGTCGATGGCGTGACGAAGCTCTCCCAATTCCACTACAAGGACAAAGAGGACCAGCAACTTGAGAATTTCCGCAAAATGTTCCTTGCGATGGCCAAGGATATCCGAGTCGTCGTCATCAAGCTGGCAGACCGCCTGCACAATATGCGTACCCTAGGCATCTTCCGGCGGGAAAAGCAGATCCGCATCGCGCGCGAAACGATCGAGATCTATGCTCCGCTGGCACACCGCTTGGGGATCTATAACATCAAGTGGGAACTGGAGGATCTCTGCTTCCACTACCTGCATCCGGAGGAATATGCTGACCTCGTGCGCCAGATGAAGCAGAAGCGCAAGGCGCGTGAGGAGATCGTCGATGATACCATGCGCGTGCTGCACGAACACATCGAGGAAGCAGGGATCAAGGCGACCATCACGGGACGGCCGAAGCATTTCTACAGCATTTACAAGAAAATGAAAAGGGATAACAAAGACTTATCCCAGATCTATGACCTCTATGCGGTGCGTGTCATCGTGGATACCATCCCGCAGTGCTATGCGATCCTCGGCATCGCACACTCTCTCTGGAGACCTCTTCCGAACCGCTTCAAGGACTACATCGCCGTCCCGAAGCCGAATATGTACCAGTCGCTCCATACGACCGTCATCGGGACGAAGGGGCAGCCGGTAGAGATCCAGATCCGCACGTGGGAAATGCACCATATTTCCGAATACGGTGTTGCTGCTCACTGGCGCTACAAGGAAGGCAGACATGCCGGTGGCAAGGACTTCGATGCGAAGATCTCCTGGCTACGCCGCATCCTGGAATGGCAGGATACCAGCAACCCGAAGGAATTCATGAATGCCCTGAAGCTCGATGTCTTCTCGGATGAAGTCTTCGTCTTCACACCGAAGGGCGATGTCATCAACCTGCCGAAGGGCTCGATCCCGATCGACTTTGCTTACCGCATCCATACCGAAGTCGGCAACCGCTGCATCGGTGCAAAGGTGAATAATAAGATCGTCCCGCTCGATACGAAGCTGAAGAATGGGGATATCGTCTCTGTCATCACTTCGAAAAATGGCAAGCCGAGCTATGACTGGATCAATATGGTCGGCGCTGCTGACAGTAAGGCGAAGATCCGCAGCTGGTTCAAGAAAGAAAACAGAGAAGAAAATATAGCACGCGGGCAGCAGCTCCTGCTCGAGGAAACAGACCGTCTCGGCTATGAATGGAAGAAGCTCATCGGAAAAGACCGCCTGCTCGAGGTCGCGAAGACCTTCAACTGTCCGACCACCGATGACCTTCTTGCCTCCATCGGCTTCGGCGGTATCCCCGTGAAGAGCACGATGGTGAAGCTCACGGAAAGATACAAGAAGGAGCTTGCTCTCCAAAAGCCCGTACTTCAAAAGACCGCAAAGGATCTGGAGAATCTCAAAATGCGCAGCATGAAAGCGCGCTCGTCCTCCGGCATCCTCGTCCGCGGGGAAGTGGGACTCGAGGTCCATCTCGCCAAGTGCTGCACCCCGGTGCCTGGTGACTCCATCGTCGGCTTCGTGACGCGCGGCCGCGGCGTCTCAGTTCATTGTGCGGACTGTCCGAATGCCATCAATTTCCCGGACAAAGACCGCATGATCGATGTGTCATGGGAAGAAGAGACCGGCGGCATGTTCCTCGTCACGATCGAAGTCATCTGCTACGACCGCACCGGTCTCATGGCGGACATCCTGGCCGTGCTGACAGAGATGAAGCTCTCCGTCTCTGCAGCGAATGTCAAGGTCGAGAACAATGGCATGGCCGTCATGAATCTTGGCATCCAGATCAAGGATCTGGCGCAGCTCGACTTTATCATGACCAAGATCCGCCGCATCAAGGGCGTCCATTCAGTCAGAAGAATGCGGTCGTCGAAGGGGGAAAATTAGTAAGAAGGGGTGAGTGGTGACTGGTGAATTGCATACCACTTTCGGGCACCACCCCCATTGAACCTATAGAACCTGCTGAACCTCTTTCGCAAACAATCAAGGGGCGGGCACGCCCCACGGGCTGACCCCGAACCCTGAACCATTTTATAAAGGAGACCTATCTATGCGTGCTGTCGTTCAAAAATGCAACTGGTGCAAGGTGGATTCCGAAGGTGAAGAAACAGCTTCCATTTCCAAAGGCTTTGTCGTTCTTCTGGGTGTCAAAAAAGGCGATACCGAGAAAGAGGCAGAGTACATCGCAGACAAGATCCTGCACCTTCGCATCTTCGAGGATGAAAATGATAAACTGAACCTGTCCCTCTTGGACGTGAAAGGGGAGCTTGCGATCGTTTCCCAGTTCACTCTCTATGGCGACGCCAGAAAGGGGCGCCGCCCCAGCTTTTCACAGGCGGAGCTTCCGGAACAGGCGAATGCGCTTTATGAATATGTCGTTGACATCTGCCGTAAAGCCGGTGTCTCTGTTGGGACCGGCCGTTTCCGCACCCATATGAAGGTGGCCCTCGAAAATGACGGCCCCGTGACGCTGCTTCTCGACAGCGATAAGAATTTTTAGCCGCTGCCGCAAAACGTGAATCAAAGGAGGATTTGTTATGAAAATCAAATACACAGTACTCGGTCCTTTTATGACAAACACCTATATCGTGTACAATGAAAAGACCATGGAAGGGCTGGTCGTAGATCCCTCCTTTACACCGGAACACTACATCCATGCCATCCTGCAGGATCAGATCGAGCTGAGATCCATTTTTCTGACACATGCCCATGTGGACCATATGGCCGGTATGAATGCGCTGCGCGCCCGTTTCCCGAAAGCTGAGCTCTACATGAGCCGCGGGGACGCCTCGTATCTAAAAGACCCCTCCAAGAATTTATCCTATGAATTCCCCGACCACGTACTCGTAGAGGATCCGGAGCACTGGGTGAAAGGGGGAGACACTATCAAGACCTGCGGACTGGACTTTACCGTGATCGATACCCCGGGGCATACACCAGGCGGGATCTCCTTCTATGAAGCGAAGGAGGGCATCGTCTTCACGGGAGACTCTCTTTTCCATGGCTCCATCGGGCGCACCGATTTCCCCGGAGGCAGTATGACGAAGCTCGTGACCGCCATCCGGAAGAATCTTTTCTGCCTGCCAGATACTGTGACCGTGCTTTCCGGACATGGTGATCCGACGACCATTGGCCATGAAAAGAAGACGAATCCCTTCCTGGTGGGAGGCGGCCTATGAGATGGGGCGCTGAATTCTGGATGCGCGTTGGCATTGCGCTCTTTTTCTTCGGACTGGTGGTCGCAGCCCCCATGATCCTCTTCCCTTTCACCGTCTCGCTGGTGCTCGCGATCCTTTTGAATCCGCTGGCGAAATTCATCCATGAACATATCCGCGTCTGCCGCGGGATGGCGAAGATGCCCTATGATATCGCGATCCTGATCTCCTTTGCCATCTTTATCGGCATTGTATATATGATCATTGTCCACATCGTCGTGCCGTTCATCGGAGAATTCCGTGCCTTCGTGAAAGGCATCCCCGATATGGTAACAGCGGTGCAGCAGGCGATCCCGGAGATCGAGCGGCAGTACCAGCTCTCCCTGATGCCGCCGGAAGCAAAAAATTTCATTTCCCGCATCATTCAGGATGTCGGCGAGTATACGCTGAAGGTCGCACAGTTCAGCCTGTCCGCGATCTTCTCTTTTGCAAGTACGGTGGTCGAGCTCATCGTCGTACCCTTCATCACATTCTACATGATGAAGAGAGGCAGCTATTTCGTGCATGTCTTCATCGGTTTCTTTCCTGACCGTTTCCATCATCATCTTGAGACGATCTTCAAGGAGATCCACTTCATGCTGAATGCCTACCTACGCGGGCAGCTGCTTCTTTCCGTCATCATGGCCTTTGTCGTTTTCCTCGGTATGTGGTCCATGAATATTCCCTATCCTCTGGTCATCGGACTTCTGGCAGGCGTCGTGGAAATGATCCCTCTCATCGGACCGATCATCGGAGCAATCCCGCCCGTTTTCCTCGCTTTGCTTCAGGGGACAGGCGTCATGGCGAAAGTCATCATCTTCTACATCATCGTCCAGCAGCTCGACGGTCATTTCTTCATGCCCAAGCTCATGGGCAGCATCATCGATGTACATCCCGTCGCGATCATTGCCGGAGTCCTCATCGGCGGACAGCTTTTCGGCATCGTCGGCATGATGATCTCCGTCCCGCTGGTCGCCGTCCTGCAGGTCATCTTGCGGCATATGTGGTTTTATGATAAGTACAAGATGAGAAAATAGGGGGGCCGGCAGCTTCCGGGAAATATCGGCTTCTCCGACTTCCCCTTTCTGATTCCTCATTCCTAATTTAAAAGTGGAGGCATTTTCATGAAAAAGTCCACGGTTATGAATACCCTGCGAAAAAAAATCCGTGAGCACAAATATAAATTCACTTCGCAGCGTCAGGTCATTCTGCAGGCCTTCCTTGACAGCAAAGAAAAACACTTGAGTGCAGAAGACCTGTATGCGATGGTACGGGATGAGAATCCGGACATCGGGCTTGCGACGGTCTACCGCTCGCTGGAATTATTCACATCGCTGGAGCTTCTCAAAAAGCTCGACTTCGGTGATGGACGCAGCCGCTATGAGCTGAATGATCGTTCACTGAATCATTCCCATTACCATCTCATCTGTCTTGGCTGCGGGAAAGTGATCGAATTTTCCCACGAATTATTTCTTTCCGATGTGAAGGACAAGATCCAGAAGGATAGCGGATTCCACGTGGTCGACTACCAGCTGAAATTCTACGGCTATTGCAAAGACTGTGCGAAGAAAGAGAGAGATGAGTAACTTAAGATGAGTGGCTAGGGATTAGGGATTAGAAGTGACTAGTGACTGGTGACTAAAAGACTGGGAGACTGGAAGACTTCAGACTCCCATGTCGTCATTTCGAGCGAAGCGAGAAATCTTCCTTGCAGACTCTGGCAATGGTGCATGTGTGAAAGATGAGTAGCTAGGGATTAGATTTGCGATACGAGAAAATCGCTAATTTCAAACCTCTGCGGCGCTTCTATATTTTTATGCGCCACGCCAATCCCTTTGAACCCGTAGAACCTGCTGAACCTCTTTTGCGAGAAATCAAGGGACAGCTCGACCAAAGGTTAACCCTGAACCCTCAATCCTCAATCCTCAATCCCATTTTTCATTTGCCATTACCCCTGTAGAAATGGTACAATTTAGTTTGTTAATGTCTTTGATAGACAGAGGAGGGGCGTTGAAGCTTCTGCTCCTTCGAAAATGTCTGTCAAATCAAGTAAAGAGGTGTCACAATGCAGGCATTAAAAGGAACCCATGATATCCTGCCGGACGAAGTCTACAAGTGGGATTACATGGAAGGCGTCATTCGTGACGTATGTGCGCGCTACGGATACAAAGAGATCCGTACCCCGATCATTGAAGCGACAGAATTATTTCAGCGCGGCATCGGCGATACCACCGACGTCGTGACGAAGGAAATGTATACCTTCAAGGACAGAGGAAATCGCTCTGTCACCCTGCGCCCGGAAAATACAGCCTCAGCTGTCCGCGCGTACCTGGAACATAAAATGTATGGAGACCAGCAGGTGCATAAGATGTTCTACATCGGCTCCATGTTCCGCTATGACCGTCCGCAGGCCGGCCGTTACCGTGAATTCCACCAGTTCGGTCTGGAAGTCCTCGGTGCATCCTCTCCGCTTGCGGATGCAGAAGTCATCGCGATGGCGTGTGAGATTTTCCATAAGCTCGGACTGAAAGATCTCGATCTCCATCTGAACTCCATCGGCGATGCGAACTGCCGTCCGCAGTACAGACAGAAGCTCATCGAATTCTTCGAACCCAAGGAGAGCCAGCTCTGTGAAGACTGCAAGGCCAGACTCCACAAGAATCCGCTTCGACTTCTCGACTGCAAGGAAGAGGGCTGCAAAGCGGCGGCTGTCGGTGCGCCGGTCATCACGGACTATCTCTGCGAGAGTTGCCACCAGAAGTTCGAAGCTCTGAAATCCTACCTCACAGCTCTTGGGATCTCCTACACCATCGACCCGAAGCTCGTGCGCGGGCTCGACTACTATACGAATACCGCTTTCGAGATCCAGTATCCACCGCTCGGAGCGCAGAGCGCAGTCTGCGGCGGCGGCCGCTATGACGGCCTCGTCGAAGAGGTCGGCGGCCCTTCCACACCGGGCATCGGCTTTGCGATCGGTCTTGAACGTCTCCTGCTCGCTTTGGAAATGCAGCATCTGATCCCTGAACCGAAAGCAGAAAAACACGTCTATATCGCCGCTCTCGGCGAAGAAGCGCAGGCCGAAGGCGTGAAGATCCAGTTCGCACTGCGTCAAGACGGCGTCATCACAGATATGGACCTTCAGGGCAGAAGCCTCAAAGGCCAGATGAAGCAGGCAGGCAAGACAAAGGCTGACTTCACCGTCATCATCGGCAGCAATGAGCTGGCTTCCGGCAAAGCCATGGTGAAAAACATGGCAGAAGGCACGCAGGAGGAGATCCCATTCGCCGAAGTCGCCGGGTATATTGCAAAGTTTGAGAAATAGCCATTTGGTGACCGGCCTCTGCCGGCAGGCGAAGCCGAGATGAGATCATGCGTGATCCTCCGGCTTTATCCGTCAATACACACCAACAAGCAAGCTAACATATCATTTATTTTCGCTGACGGGATCTCCTTACGATCTCTCACAGCGTCAACATTTTTATAAAGAGGTGCTCTAATATGGAAACAATGGCAGGGATGCATAGATCCTGCGGATGCGGTCTGGTAACAGAAAATGACTGCGGCAAAGAACTGACACTGGCAGGCTGGGTGAATACCCGTCGTGACCATGGCGGTCTCATTTTCATCGACCTTCGCGACAGAAGCGGTATTGTACAGCTCGTCATGAGCCCACAGTACGGGGAAGAAGCATTCCACAAGGCGGAAGCCTGCCGCAGTGAATTCGTCCTCGCTGTCAAAGGCAAGGTCAGAGAGAGAAGCGAAGAAACTGTCAACCCGAAGATGAAGACCGGCAAGGTGGAAGTCGTCGTTTCCGAGCTTCGCATCCTGAATAAAGCGAAGACCCCGCCATTCTACGTCGAGGACGGCATCGATGTCGATGAAAACGTCCGTCTGAAATACCGCTACATCGATCTGCGTCGTCCGGAAATGCAGAACCACCTCATCATGCGCCATAAGATCGTACATGAGATGAGAACCTTCCTCGATGAACACAATTTCCTCGAAATCGAGACCCCGATGCTCACCAAGAGCACCCCGGAAGGCGCACGCGACTACCTCGTCCCCTCCCGTGTGAACCCGGGCAAATTCTACGCTCTGCCGCAGTCCCCACAGCTCTTCAAACAGCTGCTCATGGTTTCCGGTCTGGAACGCTACTTCCAGGTCGCTCGCTGCTTCCGCGATGAAGACCTGCGTGCCGATCGCCAGCCGGAATTCACCCAGCTGGATATGGAGCTCTCCTTCGAAGACCAGGACTTCATTCTGGACCTCATGGAACACATGATGCAGAGAGTCTTCAAGAAAGTCCTCAATGTCGATATCCAGATCCCGTTCAAGAGGATCAAATGGGATGACGCCATGGCTCTCTATGGTTCCGACAAACCGGACCTTCGTTTCGATATGCATTTCTATGATGTATCCGACCTGCTCCGTGACACCGGCTTCAAAGTATTCCGCTCCGTCCTCGATAATGGCGGCTGTGTAAAAGCCATCACCGTCAAAGGCGATGCCGGCATTCCGCGTCGTGAACTCGACGGCCTCGTCGAATACGTCGGACACTATGGTGCCAAAGGCCTGGCTTGGATCGGCTTCAATGAAGACGGCAGCCTGAAGTGCCAGATCACCAAATTCCTCGGCGAAGATAAGATCCGTGAGATCGGCAAAGTCTGCGAAGCGGAAAAAGGCGACCTTGTCCTCATCATTGCGGACAAGCCGAAGGTCGTCGCACAGGCTCTGGGCGAACTCCGTCTCGAAATGGCTCGCCGCATGGGCCTCATCGACCCGAATGAATTCTGCTTCCGCTGGGTCACCGACTTCCCGATGTTCGAATACAGCGAAGAAGAAAAACGCTACGTCGCTGAACATCATCCATTCACCGCACCAAGAGATGAAGATGTACAGTACCTCCTCACCGATCCGTCCAAGGTCTATGCAAAAGCTTATGATATGGTCCTGAACGGTGTCGAAGCCGGCGGTGGCTCCCTTCGTATCTACCAGCAGGATCTGCAGGAAAAAGTATTCGAAGCCATCGGTATCTCTCAGGAAGAAGCAGAACAGAAATTCGGCTTCCTGCTTGATGCATTCAAGTACGGCGCTCCGCCGCATGCAGGCATCGCCCTCGGCCTTGACCGTCTCGTCATGCTGATGCTCCACCTCGACTCCATCCGCGATGTCATCGCCTTCCCGAAGACCCAGAGCGCGATCGATCCGCTCACCCAGGCACCGTCTGTAGTCGCTGATAAGCAGCTGAAAGAACTGCACATCAAGACCGCTCTCAAGAAAGAGAAAGAAAAAGACCTCTTCGCAAAACCGGTCGACTGATTCCCATACTAAAAGGAACCCCGAAGCCTGCCTTCGGGGTTCCTTTTTTGTGCATCTGCAATGGCAGGGGAAAGTCGGAAAAAATACAGGAAAAACTTTTTCTGTAAGTGTATAATGAATAGGAAATCATGGCGCGAAAGGAGGTATCCCATCAAAAATGAAGAAATTCCTATTTCTCCTGCTGTTCTTTCCCATGCAGGTGCTGGCAGCCGATGCCATGCCTATGGCAGACGTTTTTAGGCACCCGATCGTAGAAGGTCTCTTATCCGCCGTCATCCTTATCTCGCTGCTGGCGGAGATCAAGACCGCTGGATTCTCGGGCGGGGCACTGGCAGCGGCGATCGCTGGCTGTCTTCTGATCGGAGCGAACTGGTCAGAAGGCGATCAGATGCTCGAAGCTGTCTTGTACTTCGGCGGGCTGGCGCTGGTCATTCTGGACATCCTGGCACTCATGACAGGCGTAGCGGCTGTCATAGGCCTTGTCCTCCTTCTCTCCGGGCTTTTCTTCACCTTCGGCGGAGATATGACGGCTCTCTATATCCTGTCGGGTGGCGTACTTCTCGCCGGGATCGGTTTCTATTTCTTGCTCGATCACCTTTCACAAAGCCGACTGTGGCAGAAAGTCACATTGCGTGATTCCCTCACCGGTCAGAAGGGCTTCAAGTCTTCCGCCGCTGATCTGTCAGCCTATGCCGGGAAAGAGGGGATGACGGACTCAGTCCTTCGCCCGTCCGGCAAAGTGGATATCGAAGGGCATATTCTAGACGCCGTTTCTCGCGGTGACTTCATAGAGAAGGGGAAGAAGGTCATCGTCATCAAGGCAGAAGGAAGCTATCTTGTCGTGAAAAAAGCGGATGCCCGCTAGGCAGGTGCGATAGGATTGCCAGCGTCGATCCTATCGCAGAGGCAGATCCTCTGACCCTTTGACCCATGGCTCCGGCATACCCTTTCCGAAGCCGCAAGCTGAGAGTCTTGCCAAGCGGACTCTCATTGATTCCTGATTATAAAAAGGAGGCATGTATGGAACTTTTATTCTTTCCGGTGATCATCTTTTTCATCGCCATCGCAGCTCTGTCCGTCCTGCTGCACTTCGTGCCGATCGGACTCTGGATCTCCGCGCTCGCCGCGGATGTGAATATCTCCCTCTTCAATCTGGTGGGGATGCGGATCCGCCGCGTCTCTCCGCAGATGATCGTGCTGCCGCTCATCAAAGGCACGAAGGCGGGACTTCTCCTCAGCGTGAACCAGCTTGAAGCGCACTACCTGGCGGGCGGCAATGTGGATAACGTCGTCGATGCCCTGATTGCCGCGCATCGCGCACAGATTGATCTCTCCTTCGAGCAGGCAGCCGCCATCGACCTCGCAGGCCGCAATGTCCTCGAAGCCGTCCAGATGAGCGTCAATCCGAAGGTCATCGAGACCCCGACCATTTCTGCGGTCGCGAAAAACGGCATCGAGCTCAAGGTCCGCGCACGTGTCACAGTCCGTGCGAATATCGATCGCCTCGTCGGCGGGGCAGGGGAAGCGACCATCATCGCCCGTGTCGGTGAAGGCATCGTCACGACCGTCGGCTCCTCCGAAAAGCACACCGACGTACTGGAGAATCCGGATCACATTTCCCGTACGGTCCTCGGCAAAGGTCTCGACTCGGGGACAGCTTTTGAGATCCTCTCCATCGATATCGCCGATGTCGATGTAGGCAGAAATATCGGCGCCCAGCTCCAGACCGATCAGGCAGAAGCAGATAAGCAGATCGCACAGGCAAGAGCCGAAGAACGCCGTGCCATGGCCGTCGCCAAGGAGCAGGAAATGCGCGCCTATACCCAGGAAATGCAGGCGAAGGTCGTCGAAGCCCAGGCCGAAGTGCCAAAGGCTATGGCAGAAGCCCTCCAGAAGGGAAATCTGGGTGTCATGGATTACTATCAAATGAAAAATATTGCAGCCGATACCGAGATGAGAGAGAATATCTCTGGAAAGAAAGCTTAGAGGGCTGCCAAGCAAGCATAAAAAAGAGAGCCGCGAATCCAATGATTCACGGCTCTCTTTTTATCTTTGGTTACAAACTTACGCTATATAGCAGTCAGTTCAGTGATCAGCCTTCAACTTTAACGTTAGCAGCCTGAGGTCCTCTTGCACCATCAATAATTTCGAAATCGACCTTCTGGCCTTCATTCAGTGTTTTGAAGCCATCAGCCTGAATAGCAGAGAAATGAACGAAAACGTCGCCGCCTTCTTCTCTTTCAATAAAGCCGTAGCCTTTTTCTGCACTGAACCACTTAACTGTACCTTTCATGGAAATTCCTCCTAAAAAAATGACTTACACTGCTCGTATTGAGCATGATTCAACAATACCATAAATTCATAGTTCAGTCAACCAAAAACATGAGAAAATGCAGAGAATATACGGTATTTTCAGAGTTTATGCAATGGGAGGGACTGGGGACTAGTAGCTAGGGATTAGGAGTGACTGGTGGCTAAATGCTGCCTTCGGGCACCACCATTTCGCATTTCTCATTTCTAATTTCTCCATTCAAACGGGACTTTGAAACAGAGCTAAAGGGTGACGCCCCACGGGCCGCCCCCATAAACCTCACCATTCCCCGTTCTATTATGCTATAATATATCCGATTTATGCTGCTGGAAGAGTCATTCTCTCCGGCGAAAATTTCATGTGTACCAGAGGTTTTGACTATGAATACGAATACGATTCAGCATTATCTGAGTGCGGACGGCATCCGTCTGACTGTCGCGGATACATCGAATGTATCCCTCGAAGCGGAAGCGATCCATCATCTGCCCCCGGCGTCTGCAAGGATCCTCGCGAAGGCGATGACAGGGGCGGCGATCCTCATCAATGATTTCAAAAATCATGAAGGGATCTCCATCCGCTGGATGACAGGAAGCCCTTTGGGCGCGATCCACGTCGATGCCTATGACGGGCGCTTTGTCCGTGGTTTCCTGGACCATCCGGAAGCCGGAGAAGGCGTGCCTTGTGACGATGTGCATGAGGCTCAGCTGGCAGCAGCGAAGGGACAGCTCTTCGTGACGCGCTACTCGCTCCTGAAGCTCCCATATACGAGCACGGTGAACCTGTCTCACGGAGACATTTCGGCGTGCCTCACAGAGTATATGAATACATCTGAGCAGACGCTGTCGGCCGTGAAACTGGATATCTCTATGACCGAAAAGGGCGATATCCTGCGCTCGGCGGGCTTCATGGCGCAGCTCCTGCCAAAAGGAAATATGGGAAGATTCGCAGAACTTTTCCGTGAGCTGGATCATTGGGACCTGACGAAGGATGCCAAGGAAGAAGGCTCTCTGGAAAAGCTTTTGGTCGAAGGTCAATTCGAACTGCTCAAAGACGGCCCTTTGACCTTCCGCTGCACCTGCTCGGAGGAACGCATCAAAGGGACACTGAAGTCTCTCCCAGAGGCAGAGAAGCAGAGCCTGCTCTCCGATCCCTCCATCGAGATCGTCTGCCCGTATTGTGATAAGAAATATACGATCGCTCGAGATACACTTTCTAAATGGTTCATGGAAGGAGATCATGTACAATGAAAAAAATCGCTTTCATCGGCGGCACCGGGGCAGAAAATTCTGTCCTGCTGAAGGACGTGACCGAGCATATCATCGAGACGCCCTATGGCGAAGCGAAGTATGAAGCCGGTTTCTTTGAAGGCAGGGAGATCATCCATCTGTCCCGTCACGGGGCGCATCACACGATCCCCCCGCACAAGATCAATTACCGTGCCAATATGTTTGCCCTGAAGATGCTTGACGTCGCAGCCGTCATCAGCACGACGGCCGTCGGCTCACTGAATCCGGACTACAAGCCGGGTGAGCTGGTGCTTCTCGACCAGTTCATCGATATGACGAAAGCCCGCGAAGGGACCTTCTATGATGGCGAGCGATATGGCGTCGCCCATCTCGACATGAGCCATCCGTACTGTGCATCGCTCCGAGAAGCGATCCTTGCCGCCGGAAGAAAGGAAGGCATCACTCTACACCCGCAGGGGACCTACATCTGCACGGAAGGGCCGCGTTTCGAGACCCCGGCAGAGATCAAGGCATACCGCATGTGGGGCGCTGACGTAGTCGGCATGACGAATGTACCGGAGTGCCAGCTCGCCCGTGAAGCGGAGATCTGCTACGCAAGCATTTCCATGGTCACGAATTTCGCCGCCGGCATCACAAAAGAGGAGCTGAGCCATCAGGAAGTCTTGGGCTGCATGGCCGAAAACAGCCGCAACATGTACCGCATCGTGACCGACGTCTTCGAGACGTATGATGTAGAGAAGGACTGCCACTGCCGCCACGCCGCAGAAGCCTTCGGAGGATTTCACGTATGAGCGCGCTCAGGTCGCTTGCCTGGGAAGGTGAGAGCCTCCGCCTTCTTGACCAGACGAAGCTCCCTACAGAGATCACCTATCTAAGTTGCAGGGACTACCGTGAGGTAGCCGATGCCATCCGCATCCTTGCAGTGCGCGGAGCTCCTGCGATCGGTGTCGCGGCCGCCTATGCCGTCGTCCTCGCCTATAGAGAGTGCCTTTTGTCCTCTGATGTATCGGCTGCCTTTCACCACGCCTGCCAAGAGATCAGTGCGGCGCGTCCGACTGCCGTGAATCTGTCTTGGGCCGTTTCCGAGATGGAGAAAGTCTTCGCTCGATATCCCGCGAAAGAAGCGGGGGATGCCCTCCTTTCACGCGCCAAGGAGATCGAAGCGGAGGATATTCACACCTGCCGGGTCATCGGTGAAAATGGCGCAGATCTATTCCAGGGAAGAAAGGGGCTTCGCATCCTGACCCACTGCAATACGGGAGCACTGGCGACGGCAGGCATCGGCACGGCCTTCGGCGTCCTCTCTGTACTTCATGAGCGTGGGGCGATCGAGTGCGTGTATGCGGATGAGACACGTCCGCTCCTGCAGGGGAGCCGCCTCACCGCGACTGAGCTCATGGAAGGGCATATCCCGTGCTGCCTCATTTCCGATACGATGTCCGCTTCCGTCATGCGCGACAAGAAAATAGACGCCATCATCGTCGGTGCAGACCGCATCGCGGCGAATGGCGATACCGCCAATAAGATCGGCACCTACGGCCTTGCCGTCATGGCAGCCTACCACCATATCCCATTCTACATCGCGGCCCCGTTCTCGACATTTGACTTCTCCATCGCCTCCGGCAAGGAGATCGTCATTGAAGAAAGAGATCCGGACGAAGTGCGGAAATTTGCCGGCGTCTACAGCGCGCCGAAAGACGTCCCTGTCTATAATCCCGCCTTCGATGTCACGCCGTCCTCTCTCATCGCCGGTATCATCACGGAAAAGGGCGTGCTGAAAGCGCCGTATGAAGCAGCGATAGAAAAATATAAGAAAGAGTTGGCCGCCAAAAGTCGGTAAGAAGGGCTATCCGCGGCCACCCGTCATCGCCTCTATATGTGCGGCAAAGCCGTCACCACCATTCCTCATTCCTCATTTCCTATTTGAAAGGAGACTCTCATGTCTGAATCCATGATTCGTGATATTTCCTTGGCCGACGAAGGCCTGCAGCGTATTTCCTGGGTCGAAAAATTCATGCCCGCACTGAATACACTGCGTGAAGAATTCGTCAAAGAGCAGATCTTCAAAGGCAAGACCATCGTCATGTCCATCCATCTCGAAGCGAAGACCGCCTACCTTGCGCTCACGCTGAAAGCAGCGGGTGCGAATGTCATCTGCACCGGCAGCAATCCGCTCTCCACGCAAGATCCGATCGCAGCCGGCCTCGTTAAGAGCGGCATCACCGTCTATGCATGGCATGCCTGCACCGAAGAGGAATATTTCATGTTCCTGAACAAGGCCCTCGACCACATGCCTGACATCATCATCGACGACGGCGGCGACCTCGTACACCTGCTCCATACCACTAGAAAAGAGTGCCAGAAGAACCTCATCGGCGGCTCTGAAGAGACCACCACAGGCGTATATCGTCTGAAGATCCTTGAAAAGGAAAACAAGCTGGAATTCCCGATGATCGCAGTCAATGATTCCTACTGCAAGTACCTTTTTGATAACCGCTACGGCACCGGCCAGTCCGCCTGGGACGGCATCATCCGCAGCACGAATCTCACCGTCACCGGCAAGACCGCTGTCATCGCCGGCTATGGCTGGTGCGGCAAAGGCTGTGCGATGCGTGCGAAAGGCCTCGGCGCCCATGTCATCGTGACAGAAGTCGATCCCATCAAAGCCATCGAAGCCGTGATGGATGGATTCGAAGTCATGCCGATGGCAGAAGCTGCTAAGCACGGTGACATTTTCCTCACCGTCACCGGCGACATCGACATCATCACCGAGCCGCATTTCCTCGCGATGAAGGACGGCGCCATCTGTGCGAATGCTGGCCACTTCGACTGCGAAGTCAGCCGCAAGGATCTGGAACGCATCGCCGTTTCTCACTACGAAGCCCGCAAGAACATCGAAGGCTATGTCCTGCCAAACGGCAAGACCGTCTTCCTCATGGCTGAAGGCCGCCTCGTGAACCTTGCAGCAGGGGATGGCCATCCAGCAGAGATCATGGACCTCTCCTTCGCGATGCAGACCCTCGCAGCCCGCTACCTCCTCCAGCACGGCAAGGACATGAAGCCGGCCGTCTACACCCTTCCGCATGAACTGGATACCAAGATCGCCTCCATCAAGCTCGCTGCCATGGGATACCAGATCGATACCCTGACAGAAGCACAGAAAAAGTACCTAGGACTCGACTAAAGAAGGAGCATCGATATGACCACACTGATCAAAAACATCGGACTTTACCGGAACGGCAAAGTCACCGAAAACCAGAATATTTCTTTAGACGGGAAATATATCAAAGATTTCCCGGAAAACCCAAAAGACGAAGACTATGCGGAAGTCATCAATGGGAAAGGCATGCTGGCCATGCCCGGGCTTGTGAATACCCACACCCACGTTGCGATGACACTGTTCCGCTCCTACGCCGACGATATGGAACTGATGGACTGGCTGCAGAACAAGATCTGGCCGGCTGAAGACCACCTTGACGACGACATCGTCTACTGGGGAAGCATGCTTGCTTTCGCAGAAATGATCCGCGGCGGCACCACCGCCTTCTGCGACATGTACATGTTCATGGACTCCTGCGCGAAGGCCGCTGACAAAGCCGGTATCCGCGGAAATCTGGCACGCGGCCTCGCAGGCATCAGCCCGAATGCACAAAGCGGCCTTCAGGAGAATATCGAGCTCTTCGAGAAATGGGAAGGCGCCGGAGACGGACGCTTCCATGTCATGCTCGGACCGCACGCTCCCTACACCTGCCCACCGGACTACATTCGGCAGGTGCGCGACGAAGCGATGAAGCACGGCATCCCGATCCACATCCATCTCTCCGAAACAAAAGGGGAGGTAGAAAACTGCCTCAAGGAATACGGCAAGACACCGATCGCCCTCATGAATGACCTCGGTCTCTTCGAGCTGCCGACACTCGCAGCCCACTGCGTCCATGTGACCGACGAAGACATCGCCATCATGCAAGAAAAGCACGTCCGCGTCGCACATAATCCGGGCAGCAACCTGAAGCTCGCCTCCGGCATCGCACCCGTCGTCAAGATGAGAAAAGCCGGCGTCACCGTCGGCCTTGGTACCGATGGCGCGTCCTCCAATAATAAGCTCGACATGTTCGCAGAAATGCGCCTCGCCTCCCTCATCCATAAAGCGAATACCTACGATCCCTTCGCCATCACTGCGACCGAAGCCATGGAAATGGCGACCGTCGATGGCGCCAAATGCCTCGGCTATGATGACCTCGGCAAGCTGGAAAAGGGCGCACTCGCCGATATCATCCTCGTGGACAGAAGCGGCTATCACTGGCACCCGCGCTTCGACATCATCTCCCTTGCCGTCTATGCCGGAAACTCCATGGACGTCGACACCGTCATCATCAATGGCAAGACCGTCATGCGTCACAAGGAGATGACGACCATCGACACAGAAAAACTCTATGCCGAAGTCGACCGCGTGACAGAAAAGCTCTATGCTTTCAGCAAGAAATAAGGATAAAGAAGGATAGGCGCGCCCCTTGTATGCGCCTGTCACTTTTTTCTGCTTCACAGCCTATGATAAAAAGCCTTTCTCTTTCAAGAGGGCAAGCAGGGGATTTTTATCCTTTGAAAAATACGGCATAGTTTCGGAGAAATCCGGCTATGCCGTTTTTCTTTTTGAAACCGAGTGTTCTTTGTGATACCATATCTTATTGGGTAAAATAACGAGGCTAAACGATGAATTTTAGAGAATTGGAAGGAGCTTGCTATGTGGATCCTATTTGCATTTCTATCCGCGTTTTTTGCCGGAGTCACATCTATTCTTGCAAAGTGCGGCATTAAGAAAACAGATTCCAATGTGGCAACAGCCATTCGCACGATCATTGTGCTGTTGTTTTCGTGGATCATGGTATTTGTTGTGGGATCGCAGTCAGCAATGACAGTCATAGAAGCAAAAACGCTTGTATTTCTTGTACTGTCGGGGCTAGCCACAGGCGCATCGTGGCTTTGCTATTTCAAAGCCTTGCAGCTTGGTGATATCAATAAAGTCGTGCCGATTGATAAGTCAAGCACCGTTCTGACATTCATTTTGGCGGCCATCTTTTTCTCCGAATTTACATGGCTTGGCGCAGCAGGCATCACGCTCATCGCCATAGGTACTTCTCTTATGATTGAGAAAAAGGATGTTGTTCAGACCGACAAAAAGAGCAAGAGCTGGTTTTTGTATGCTGTCGGCTCTGCCGTATTTGCAAGCCTGACCGCAATCCTTGGTAAGATAGGTATTTCGGGCGTGGAGTCCAACCTCGGAACAGCCCTACGAACCGGTGTTGTGCTTGTTATGGCTTGGATCATGGTTTTTGTAACAGGCAAACAGAACGAAATACATCATATGGAGAAAAAAGAGCTTGAGTTTATTTCCCTGTCGGGACTTGCCACAGGCGCATCATGGCTCTGCTATTACAAAGCATTGCAGGATGGACCTGCAAGTGTTGTTGTGCCAATAGACAAACTCAGCATTCTTGTGACGATTGCGTTCTCTTTCTTTGTGTTCAAGGAGAAACTGACAAAGAAATCAACAACCGGACTTCTTCTGATTGTGATCGGTACACTGATAATGATTCTATAAATACGATAATAAGTGGTAAAGTATCCGCTTTGATGGTTCGCCTTGCTGTCCCAACGGTCATTGCACAGCTTGTCAAAATGCTGTATAACATTGTGGACCGTATTTATATTGGGCACATCGAGGGGATCAGGAAGATCGCCCTGTCAGGCGTAGGGCTATGTTTCCCCATTATTCTGCTGATTTTCGCTTTTACTTCTTTGACGGGTGCGGAAGGTGCACCTTTGGCCTACATCGAGATGGGCAAAGGGGATTCCCCATTGAATCGGAGGTCAAATATTTTATCGAGAAAAACTTGACACTTACGCCTTTTACAATATGTTTTTACATATAACTGAGAATAGCGTTATAATGAGGTATACTAAATCAAAGATGTAGTAAAGGAGTGCCGAAATGAATGAAAAGCAAGGCGTAATCTACATTTTAACGAATCCATCATTTCCTGAGTATGTAAAAATCGGGTATGCAAACGATATCAATCGACGCCTGCAACAGTTAAACAGAAGCGAGTGTATTCCGTTTGCATTTCGCGTCTATGCCACTTATGAGGTAAGCTCCCGGCTGTCTGACCTAAAGATCCATTCGATCATTGACAAGCTGAATCCTAACCTGCGCTCTGTGGAGAGCTTCAACGGTAAACAGCGTGTGCGTGAATTCTACGCTATGAGCCCCGAAGATGCTTACTCTATCCTTGAGGCCATAGCAGAAATCCACGGCTGCACTGACAAACTGCATCTGGCCACTGTATCGGCGGAGGACAAGGCTGCGGAGGAAACCGCCCAGGAAATCGATACCGAAAGTACTGAACGAGCATCCAATTTTTCATTTAGCAAGTGCCAGATCCCAGTCGGTGAGCTGATCGAATACTGTGAAAACCCTGACATTACCGCTGAAGTAGTCGATGATCGCAACGTAAGGTACAACGGTGAAGTCATGTCCTTGACCGCGCTGGCAAAGCTACTGTCCGGGAAAAAGTACTCTATCGCCGGTCCTAAGTTCTTCAAGTATAAGGGCGAATGGTTGAATGACATCCGCCATCGGCTAGGAGTATAAAGGCACCATATAGAAAGAGAGCGCATCATGTGGAATGACGTAATTATTGGAGCTTGTCTTTTACCAATGCACATGATCTCACGTCTGCAAGGGAAAGTAGTTTGAATTACAGCTCTCTGGTGTGGTCATTCTGTTTCCCTCTGTATGAAGGCGTTCGATTAAAAAGCTGTTTTTTTCAAATCCCTTAGTCGCACCGCCGTTTGAGGAAGGCTTTGGGTATAGCCAATGGTCTTGACCGGCGGGTCACTCTTCGTGCCCATCCTCAAAACGTTTCCGACGAAATATCTGCGAACAAGTTTTCTTTTAAGCATCAATGGTCCTCAAAAGAAAACTTGTTTGCTATTTGTTTGCTGTTTATCGAGCGTCTTGAAATCCATAAGGACCTCGATGCTCTTGGAAGAGCCATGGGAAACGGGGATGAGGATTCCTCGCACCTCGATATGTTCTCTCTTGAGATGTTCGAAAACATCGCCTACATCATGGCGAAGCACGCAGATTCTTCCATCCCAGATAGTCCTGAGGAGTGGATGGATGAGTTCAGCACCTTTTCCATTGACCAGATGCTTCCGAAGATTATCGAGCTGTGGTGGCTGAATGTCCAGACGACTGTGGAGTCTAAAAAACTTCACGCAACTGACCGCCTGATGACCGCCTGATGACCGCCCCCTTGTTTCTGCTTCGCTGCGTACAGCTCGGCATCTCCATCCGGAATCTGAATCTTCTTACGCTTGGGCTGGTGAATAATATGTACGCAGAAAGCGGAAATAATGAATATAAAAGCTATGCGCAGATCACTACGCAGAGGTATTTCGATGTATTTTAATAGACAATTCACAGATTACATAATGACAATGTATTGACATTAACCGAATTTCTGCATATACTGTACTTGAATGGAGGTGTTCTATATGGCAACAACAAATTTGAATATCAGAACAGATAGAGCCATCAAAGATCAGGCAGAAGAAATTTTCAACGAGCTTGGTCTGAATATGACAACTGCTGTGAATATGTTCCTGAGAACCGCTATCCGTGAGCATGGTATTCCTTTTGAATTAAAATTGGAAGTACCGAATGATACGACAGCCGCTGCCATTGAGGAAGGCAGAAAAATGATGAAGGATCCTTCTGCTCCGAGATATTCCAGCATGGATGCTCTGAAGACGGCACTTGAAGTATGAAATATGATGTGCAGTTTACCAATCAGTTTAAGAAAGATTTGAAGCTTGCAAAGAAGCAAAACAAAAATCTGGATACATTGTTTGAGGTCATCGATATTTTGGCGGATGGCGGTACGCTGGATGCGAAATACAGGGATCATGATCTCACAGGAAACTACAAAGGTACTCGTGAATGTCACATTGAACCGGACTGGCTACTTATTTATGAGATTCGTGGAGATGTGCTTGTTTTGATGCTTTATCGGCTTGGTTCACATTCTGAGCTGTTTAAGAAGTAAGTACAAATCGGAAATTGAGGAAAGCTTTGGGTATAACCAAAGGTCTTGACCGTCGGGTCACTCTTCGTGCCATCCTCAAAATGTTTCCGCGGAAACATCAGCGAACAAGCTTTCTTTTAAGCATCAATGATCCTCAAAAGAAAGCTTGTTCGCTATTTGTTTGCTATTTATGCAGCGTCTGGAAATCCACTGAGAGCGAGAAAGGCCGGTCAAGGAGTTGCTGGAGGACGCAAACTTTTCCTGAAAAATGAAAGAAATATCCTCGTAGGAAAAGGAAAGCCTTTGATCAAAAGCCTGCGGCCCGCTATTTCATAAGAAATCCGTGAAGCGGCCGTCATTTTGTGATATAATTAACCTTACAGACAAAGAGACGCAAGTCTAGTCAGTATAGAGTAAGGAGAGACATAAAAGTGGGTTTTTCTTTGATTAATATCGGTTTTGGCAATATGGCAGCTGCAGCGCGCGTGATGGCGATCATCAGCCCGGAGTCTGCACCGGTGAAACGTATGATCCAGGACTCCCGTGACAAAGGGGATCTCATCGATGCCACCTACGGCAGAAAGACGAGAGCCGTCCTCATCATGGACAGCGGGCAGATCATTCTTTCCGCCGTACAGCCGGAAACGATTTCTCACAGACTGATGAATAAAGATGTGATCACTTCTGAAGGAATGGATGAAAACTGATGGCACAGACAGCGAAAAAAGATGAAGGCATTCTTCTGGTCGTCTCCGGCCCGAGCGGTGCGGGGAAGGGGACCATCTGCAATGCCATCCGCGAGAAATTTCCGGATCTCCAGTATTCCGTCTCGATGACGACAAGAGACCCCCGAAAAGGGGAAGTGGAGGGGGAGAGCTATTTCTTCCGCACCAATGAACAGTTCGAGAAGCTCATCGAAGAAGATGCCTTCCTCGAATATGCCAAGGTCTATGACCACTACTATGGCACGCCGAAAAAGCGCGCTCTCGACATGATCAGTGACGGAAAATCCGTACTGCTTGAGATCGACATTCAGGGCGCCATGCAGGTCAAGAAACGCTATCCGAAAGGCGTCTTCATCTACATCGTCCCACCGTCTTTGGAGATCCTGTCCGATCGTCTCTACGGACGCGGTACAGACTCTGAAGAGACCATCCAAAAGCGCCTCGCACAGATCACCAATGAACTCGCTATGGCACACCAGTATGACTATATCATCGTCAATGACAAACTCGAAGATGCAGTGAGAAAGACCAGCTCCATTCTGGAAGCCGAACGCTGCAAGCTGTCCCGCAATGAAGGGCAGATCGAGACCATTTTCAAACAGTATATCAATAAGGAGGTACCCTTAAAATGATGTGTTATCCTTCTATCGACAGCCTTGTCAAAAAGGTGGACTCCAAGTACACCCTCGTGACCCTCGCCGCTCTTCGCGCCCGTGAACTGACTGACGGACAGACCCCGCTCATCGATCACGCAGAAGGCAAGAAACCAGCAACCATCGCTCTCGAAGAGATCTATGAAGGCAAGATCACCTACTCCTTCAGCAAATAAAAATAAGGTCAGGCAGTCCAAGAAAGGCTGCCTGACTTTTTGTACGTTCAGGGTGACTGGTGACTTACAAACGACTTTCGGGCATCGCACCCTATGTATTTGCGGCGAAGCCGCCACCTGAACCCGTTGACCCCTGAACCTTCCATCCATTTTTTAGTAAAGGAACTCATGCATGATGTTTGAAAATAAGCACATTGTCGTAGGAATCAGCGGCGGGATCGCCGCTTTCAAAGCAGCCGGTCTCGTGAGCCAGCTCCGCCAGAAAGGGGCTGATGTCCACTGCATCATGACGGCAAACGCCGCCAAACTCGTGACACCGATCACCTTCGGCGAACTGTCTGGCAATGATGTCACTGTCGATATGTTCGCGAATATCAGCAAATGGGATGTCGAACACATCGCCCTTGCCAAGCTCGCTGACCTTTTCGTCGTAGCACCTGCGACCGCCGACATCATCGGCAAAGTCGCAAACGGCATCGCTGACGATATGCTCTCGACCACCATCATGGCGACGAAGGCGAAAGTCCTCTTCGTACCATCCATGAATACAAACATGTACGAAAATCCCATCGTGCAGGCGAATATGGAAAAGCTGAGATCCTTCGGCTATGAATTTGTCGAACCGGAAAGCGGCCATCTCGCCTGCAACACCTCCGGCAAAGGCCGTTTCCCGGCGCTTACGACCATCATGGACTGCGCGGAAAAATGCATCTATGGCCGCGAACTCCTGAAAGGGAAGAAAGTCGTCGTCTCCGCCGGCGGCACCCAGGAAAAGATCGACCCCGTCCGCTATATCAGCAACCGCTCCAGCGGCCGCCAGGGCTACGCCATCGCCAAAGCTGCATGGATGGAAGGCGCAGACGTGACACTCGTCTCCTGTACTACGGCACTTCCCGCGCCCTATGGCGTCAAAATAGTCTACGTCCAGGATGCCCGCGAGCTTGAAAAAGCCATGAATGCGGAATACGACAGCTGTGATGCTGCGATCATGGCAGCGGCCGTCTCCGACTACCGCCCGACCGTGCAGGCCGACCAGAAGATCAAGAAGGAAGACTTCGACTCCCTGCACATCGACCTTACACAGAATCCGGATATCCTCTATGGACTCGGCCAGAAGAAGAGGGGACAGTTCCTCGTAGGCTTCGCCGCAGAGACCCAAGACGTCATCGAACACGGCAAATCGAAGCTCAAAAGAAAGAACCTGGATATGCTTGTCGCCAATGACGTGGCCATGCCGGGCGCCGGCTTCAACGGCACGACAAACATCGCATCGCTCCTGTACAAGGACGGACATATGGAACAGTATCCGAAGATGAGCAAGGACGAGCTGGGACATATCATCATCGAAAAAATGGCAGAGCTGATGAAATAAACAGAAGGTGATGGAATAGACCCCCATCTTTCCCTGTCTATACGAAAACGCTGCGTGGAACATTGCCACGCAGCGTTTTTTAGGTGTTTTTTCATATAGACAGCCCCCATACGAAATGCCTGTCCCTCGGCAGCAGGGGATCATTTACTTTTAGAATAGATAACATTGAATTATCGAAAGTAACTATTTTCTGGAAAACATAGGCAAATTGCCCCGCTTATCCGTTTTTATAGCATTTCCTCCAGATCGTAGACTTCTTTATACGAAAGTTCCAGTGCTTTCAAAATACGCGCCTCCTCCAGCTCTCCGTCCTCTTCAAGCTGGCCAAAGACGAGATCCCTGATGAAGGAAGAAACGATCAGATGATGCGATGCCGCATAAGACTGAAGAGGATCTCAGTGAGACGAAATCCATCTCCGCCAAAAATAAGAAAATCCAGATCGCTTTGGGCATCTGCCTCGCCCCTTGCATAGGAGCCGAAGAGATAGATTTCCTTCACATGATATTTTTTCGCGAGCGGTCGTACCAATAGTAGGGCAAAAAGCGAAAACAGCAAACATGTTTTCGTTTGGGCAAGCAGTGAGGCCAAAAGAACTACCGTTCGGGAAACATCTCTATGGCGTGAGCCCACGCACTCGTTCCTTGATTTCCTTGATATCCTCCCGGATCTGGCTGATGACCCTTCCTAGGCCTTTCTGATTTCGCGCATCCGTGATACTCATCGACTCCCCGCTCTCCTTATCCACCAGCTCTATCTTCCCCAAGTGGAGCTTCCCATCGATGATATGGAAGGCATCCGTATGAATGAGGCCGAAATCCGTATCGATCGTGACATCATAGAAATCCAGCGCCCGATAGCGGTTATGAAACGTACCAGTGATGCCACGGAATGGGATAAGACTGTAGAAACCGCCGCCGGAAGAGAAACTGCCGAAAGCTACGAGATCCTTCACACTGCCATCACAGTGGATCTCCCCATCCAGCGTGACCAGACAGTAGAACCTCGGCTCCTTGGTCGGGATACGGCTATCCAGTCCCTCCCCGTGGAGATAGATATTATACACGCGGCTATCGACATTATAGTCCCCGCGCGCCGTCACGATGCCGCCGTAGACTCGCGCCTTCACGTCCGAGAACGTCATCGCACCGTCATCGTAGTGGATATCCCCCTTCACATCATAGAAATCCAGCGCCGGCACATGAAGCTCCGGCATGGTGACCGTCCCGTCGCAGATGAGATGAGACAGAGGCCCGCGTCCGGAAGCAGTCAAAGTCATCTTGTCATGGATATCATCCCCCAGCCCCATGGAAGAAGGGATCACCCCCTTCGCCGTGACAGAGATGATCGAGGGGAGATTCTTTTCTTTGCAATCAATCTCGCAGTCCGCTTCGATGCCATCCCCCACCATCGTCCCGCCGAATTCCCCCGTCTTGATATGGAGATCACTCACGCCGCGCGTATCGATATGCCCGCTCATCGCCACGCGCGAGATGAGATAGTGCCGTTGTCGATAGAAAGCCGCCATTCGGCCGTTATGCACCGTGATCGTGACATCCAGCGGCTTTCCCTCACGATTGAAATTCGAGATCCGATCCTCCAGCTTTTCCTTTGCATCCCGCGCCTTTTCCTGCTCGATCTCCCCCTGCCGGCGGTTGATGAAGTCCACATTCATCTCCTCATCGAAATACACCGCAAAGGCCGGGCTCTCCAGCGTGATCTCCCGGATGGTCGTAGAGACGAAGCGCATCCTGAGCACATCCCAAGGATCCACCTTGAAAGACCCAGAAGGCACACGAAGGATGGGATTCCCCGCCGGATCATCCCACGCCAGCTTCTCGAAAGTGACACCGCCATGGATATTCGCGGTGATCGACTCCACCGTGATCGTCCCCCGAAGCATCTCCTGCCGAGAAGCCGCATAGTTGAAAAGCTCTGCCGCTCCATAGCTCATGATCTTCGCTACCAGAAGCAGCAGACAGAAAAGAGCGAGCATCATTCCGAAGATCATGAGAAAATATCGTGACCAACGCTTACCCATCCGAAGCTCTTTGAGTGCCTTCTTCATCATGCCGCCCCCTTTCTATTTTACCTATTGTAGCATGTTCCGATCAAAGAAAAAACGTGGAAAGCACCCATGCGCAAAAAATCCCGCCTTCCTTTAGGAAAGCGGGATGACGACATCAGCCGTCGTATTTCATGACCTGAGTTATAGTGATTTACGAAAGTATGATACATAAAACGACTAACAGTATTTCTCTAAAAGGATGCTCCGACTTTTACCATTGATTTTTTCGATTCAGGTATTCAATATACTGAGGTTCAAGTCTTACATAGCAGTTGCCAAAGCAACCCGCGGCCAATTGATATGATTGATCTCCGCAATGATTTGCGACAGACGTTCCATCTTGGCAGGAGTAAGGCCCAGAGATTCAGCGGTCGGCAGATGCACCATAGGATCAGCCTTATGCTTCACATTCGCAAACTCACCACTCTTTTTCTGCACGAAGCTATCCGCCTTTATTTTGCCTGTCAGATCAAAACCACCGCCGGAATGCCGCACATTCGGATACGTCGAGAGATACGACAAAAATTTGTATTTCTTCCTGAAGGACAATCCGGTTGTTCCAGTCGTTCCTGTTGTGGCGACCGCAAAGAAGCCAGGTAAGAAATCCAACAGACCTACTGGCGACAAAACGATGCGGATTCCGAACGAACTGGTTCCGCTGATGCAGACGGCAATAGACAGACTCTACAACAACCCCGCAAGCGGTTCCGTAGACCTGAACGAAATCCAGAAGTTCATAGATGAAGCGGGAAAGCTTCTGTAAACAAAGAACCCACGGCGATGTGAACCGTGGATCTTGTTTTACTTTACTATATCAGCCTTATTTTCGCCTTCTGAGGCATTTTCTTTGTCCGCCATATACTTTGTCAGGTAATCATCCAGAATGCGTTCTATAGCCATTGTAGCCGTCTGTTCGACGTCTTCACAGTACGCATCCAGCTTCTCTTTGACATCTCGGCGGATGACGTAGTTGATATTCACACCGTCTTTCTTTTGTCTCGCTATATCCATAACCTCACACAAACATCTGCTGAAGCAGACCTTTCTTAACAAGCATCACGGCCTCAAGTTTATCTTTTTCTACCTGAACCTGCTTATTGACTAAATCAAGAAAAGAAACGATTTTCTTTTGCTCTTCAATGCACGGTAATAATACAGGAATACCCATAAGCAGATTATCTGTCATGCCAACTCGGTCATGCCGTGCACCACCCTGATTCCCATTGTGATAAATATATGAATACCACGCAGGGCTTGCAAAATAATATAGAAGATACGGAGTGTATTCCGAATTTTTAGGTTTAAGGCAAGAATATAACGGTGAAACAATCCCAGGCTCATCAAGAAGATAACAATTGAATGGACCATAAGGAGCAGACGATGATTTTCTTGGATTGTAAACAAAATCTCCTTTATGAATTACCGTATATTTATTAGTATTTCCTTCAACTGCGATATCTTTTTCAAAAAAATCACGCTGCGGAATTAGCCCATCTACCGCAGAGTTTGTAATAACATTTTTATTCATGCCATCTTTATTTGTAGTCTTTACCTTATCAAATAAATCCTCTATTGTAAGTTCGTCCCAGTCTTCATAATCATCACCATTTTCATCCTTAAAACGAACCTTACCGTTTAAAATCTTTTTTGCGGCATCTATGCCTTCAGTGACTGACATATTACTAGATAATCCAAGAAGAGCAAAATATTTTTCTAATTCTTTCTCTATTTCTGCCGATGCGTTGTCACATTTACGAATAATCTCCATCTGTGTTGTGATATTAACTTGCGGCTCCTGTTCAAAACTATCCACATAACGTGGAATATTGCAATTATAATCATTAGCACGAACTTCGTCCAAGTAGGCGACATGTGCAAATCTATCAACGTCCTGTCTATTGACATAGGCTTCATAAATACGTTCAATGTCCTCATCGGTGATTATATTCATCGTCTTTTCAGGAGTGAAGTATTTACTTGCATCAATAAACAGGATGTTATCGGAGTTGCCATTGCGTTTCTTTTTTAAAACCATCACAACAACTGGGAGTTTTGCCCCATGGAACATATTTATAGGCAATCCGATTATTGCATCTACAACATTAAGATTTTCAATTAGATGTTTTCGAATAGAATATTCGGCTTCCTCAGTACCGTTCTTTTTTTTCTTCCCACGATAAAGTGCTCCGCTCGGAAGAAGAACGGCAATCCTGCCGTCTTCCGACATGTGATATACCATACTCTCCACAAACATGAGGTCTGCTTTGCCCTGCGGTGCCAGAACGCCACAAGAAGAGAAACGAGGGTCATCCAAAAGCTTCGGGCTCTGGTCGAACTTGGCAGAATACGGCGGATTTTCAACCTGGATATCGAACATCAGCGGTTCGCCGTTCTCGTAGTAGTTGTCTGTCTTAATAGAATCCGAGTTGAAGCAGCTGAACTTCTTGTACGGAACACCGTGCATCAGCAGGTTCATACGAAGCAGATTATAGTTGCTTCCGTTCTTTTCGGTCGCATAGAAGTGTCCTACCTTCTTGGTGGAAAGATGGTTCTGTACTTCCAGAAGCAGAGAGCCCGAACCGGCACAACTGTCGGCGGCATTCTTTACTTCATCCAGGCCAACCGTAGCAAGACGTGCCAGAAGCTTGGATGCACAGGTCGGCGTGAAGAACTCGCCACCTTTCTTGCCAGCGCCAGAAGCAAACAAGGAAATCAGAATCATGTATGCCGTTCCCAGCACATCCATCTCCGCATCATCAACGTTGAAGGAAATATCATCGACCTTCTGCATGACCTTAGCAATCAGGGCTGTCCTTTCGGATACTTCTTTGCCGAGGTCCTTATCCTGAAGGTTCATGTCATCGAACAGTTTGTCGAATGCCGCTTCGGACTCCTGACCGATGGTAGACTCCACCAGTGCGGAAATGGCCTTATCGAAATGTTCAATGGAGAACTCCGCACCCCTGATTTCATCAATCAGGGACGCCCACAGATACTTCGGCTCAATGATGTAGCCAAGATGCTCGATAGACCACTCCTTGACGGTCTGGGCAAACTCCTCATTCTTCAGGGCATCACGGTAAGAAATGCCGTCGTCCTTCAGGAGGTCATTCATGTAGTTTTCGGTCTTCTCCGACAGGTACCTGTAGAAGATGACACCAAGAATATAATTTTTGAACTTGCTGGCATCCATATTGCCACGAAGTTCGTTTGCAATAGCCCAGAGCTGGGTTGCCAGTTCCTGGGACTGTTTCTGTACGGCGTCAGCCATAGTAGTATTCTCCTTTCATTATTCTTCTTCGGCGGTGAACTTATTGTAACTGTCAGTCAGGAAGTCCAGTACCTTGTTGATAAGGGCTGTGATTTTCAGCAGACCTTTTACGCCTGCGTTGGACAGTTCCCGCCTCAGTGCCTCCTTGGTTACAGCCTTGGTATCCATGAAATACTGGTGCAGAATTCTGGAAACGAAATCTGCCGTAAGGCTATTTTCGGTTGCGAAAGACTCGATATCGGCTTGCATCACTTCACGCTCATATTCGTTGTAAGCCTCAATGATGTCGGCATCAGGGTCCAGTTCAAAGAACCGTTCCGTCACGAATGCCTTCATGATATCCTGCTTGTAACGCATCTTCTCGTTATCGGAACGCTCGATTTCACGGAGGATAAGGTCAACGGACTTGGCCATCTCATTTTTGTCCTTGCGGTTGATATCCTTCAGCAAGTTCAGGATGTAGACCACATTGATTTTATCTGTTCTGACCAGTTCAATGTTAAAATCCACATCGACCAGAACGGACTCTTTGTTACCACCCTTGTGCTTGTCATAATAATACAGGTACCAAGACTTGAAATCGGCATATTCATCTTCATCCAGTGTCGGCGCTAGATCTGCCCAGCCGAACTTCGAGAAGGTCTTGAGCGTGCTCAGGATGCCAGCCAGCGTTCTGAACGCAATGACAAAGGCTCTGATATCGTCCTCAGACTGAAGATTTCCTGCATCATCAGGTGTTGCCACGATGGACCGCAGTTCATCCACCTGCTTGTAATACTCTGTAACATAAAAATCGTAGGACTGGAGCAGATATGCGTTCGGGTCTCCGTCGCCTGAATAGAGCTTCAGAGCATCGTCTTGTGCCTTTTTGATATTTCGATAAGTAACTATCTGACCAAACTGCTTTGTCACCTTATCAACACGGTTTGTACGACTGTATGCCTGCACCAGAGAGTGCCAGACAAGGTTCTTATCAAGGAACAGTGTGTTGGTCGGCTTGCTATCGAAACCTGTCAGGAACATATTGACGACCAGAAGCAGGTCAACCTGCGGAAGGTCTTTCTGTTTCATACGCTTGGAAATATCCTTGCGGTAAGCATCGAACTTACTGAGGTCGTAGTCCGTGCCGAACATATCATTGTAGTCCTTCATGCAGACTTCCAGATGCTCGCCAGCATGCTTATCGGGACTATCTTCCATGTCCTGATTGGCCTGATAAGTGAAGATGGCCGCAATCTTATATCCTTTCGGATTATGTGTCTTCATGTAGTTATAATATTTCACTAGCGTCTCGATCTTATCGATGGCAAAGATGGCGGTATAAACGTTGTTGTTTCCCAACCGTGTATGCTGGTTCAGGTGTTCAAGAATGTCCTCTGAAATGGCAGCAATGCGTTCATCCGAATGATATAGTTCATCCAGATCAATCTTATGACGTTTGCAGTATTCCGCATCATCCAGCGCTTTCGGGTCAATCTTGGAGTTTTTGATGCTCGTAACAGAAATACTTCTCATATATTCTACAGAGAACCGAAGCACATTGCCGTCAGCGATGGCTTCTTTGATCATGTACTTATGAATGCACGGATCCAACTTACCTGAATAGAAAATATCAGCCGTTGTCTGTCCCTGCGGACCCTTATTCTCCTTAAAGATAGGAGTTCCCGTAAAACCGATGTAGTTGGAGTTCTGGAAATGCTTGCGGATCTGTGCATGCATTTTGCCGAATTGTGAGCGGTGACACTCATCGATGATGAATACACATTTCTTCTGTCTAAACGTATCCATAATGGCATCGTACTTCTCAGAACGCAGCGCCGTCGCCATCTTCTGGATTGTCGTGATAATCAGTGTTTTTGATGAGTCCTGAAGGTTTCTCACCAGATTGTATGTATTGTTGGTCTGGTCAACGCATCCTGCTTCGAAGCTGTTGTATTCGTCAATGGTCTGGTCATCAAGGTCGCTTCGGTCGATAAGAAAGAACACCTTGTCAATCCTGCGGTCGTCGCGAAGTAGGGATGCCAGTTTGTAACTGGTCAGGGTCTTGCCGGAACCGGTTGTATGGAATACGTATCCATTCATGTTTGCCATGGTGATACGGTCAAAAGCACGCTTCACGGCATATACCTGATACGGTCTCATGACCAGCAGGACAGGCTCTGTAACCTTAATAACGAAATACTTGCTCAGCATCTCCGTCAGATGGAATTTCGTCAGAAATGTATTCGTGAAGTCCATCAGTTTGTTCACACGGATGTTATTCTCATCCGTCCAGAAGAACGTCAGGGACTTCAGGATGTCCTGTTTATGCCCGAACGGGTCGTTTTCATTGATGTTGGCACAGTACTTGGTCATCGTGGAGTTTGAAATCACGAACAACTGGATGAACCTGAATAGACCCCGGAAGGAAAACCTTCTGTAGCGATTAATCTGGTTCACTGCCTCGTTGATTTCGATACCAGGGCGTTTCAGTTCCGTCTGCACGAGAGGCAGGCCGTTAATCAGGATGGTAACATCGTAACGGTTCTTATACAAGACATCGTCCTTGTGAGCAGGGTCCATTGTCACCTGATGCGTGACCTGATAGATATTTCTCGTCTCATCGTTGGTGAAGAACACAACATACACGGGCTCCCCGTTGTCGAGTTCCAGCACCCACTGCTCACGCAGTATCTTAGCGGATTCATAAATGGTATGGTTTTCAAGGCGTATCATTACACGGTCAAACTCTGCGTCAGAGAGTTCCGCCACGCCTTTTGCTGCTATCAGTTCCTTGGCATTCAGCTTACAGAACTGTTTCCTGAAGTTGGAGCATACATCGTCATAGTTCTTCAGGTCTACATATTCATAGCCCATGTCGTCAAGCCTATCGATGTACAGCTCTTCAACCTCGTATTCTGACTTTGCTTTAGGCATATAATCAATCTCCTTTATAAAATTGCCGTCGCTATAATTATAGTGCACGTTTCAATATTTTTAGCGATGCAGTTTTCTTACTCTCTTATTTTACCTTATTTTATCCAGGTTTACCTTATTTCACCGAAATTTATCATGGTATAGTATGAGCGTTTCACCGATTTCCCCTCTAAGTACAGGTACGGGCAATTTGTTCCCAGATTCTTTGACTCATGCCCCGTGTGGTTTTCATACCGCTAGAACCCTATCCGGCTCGCTATGCTCGCCACTTTCCCAATGCGGGGAAGGCTTTTCGATTTTTCCCCGAGCCGTCATCCTGAGCGGTCGATAACAGTCTATGTGAAATAATCTTCGCCAGAAAAGAAAAGGAGTGAGTCGAAGGATCTCCTCGCAAAGTCGCTACTTTTGATGGAGACACCGAAAATATTCTCGCCTGATTTATTTTTACATGCAGCTGCTGTATCCGGCGATCTGGAAGGCGGATTTGACTATTTTCCTCCATCAGCGTAATGCTATTAAGTTAAGGAAATCGTTAGCGACGCAGCGTCTTGCTTCCCCCTTCGGGGGAAGTGCCGAAGGCAATAGGGGCATGCTAGCGGTTATCGAACAATGTGGGATATACCGTAGTGCTGCCCCCTCAGCCCTTCGGGCAGCTCCCCCGATGGGGAGCCAAGAACGTTCTTCTGCTTAACTTAATAGCATTACTCATGCAGGGAAGGCTTAGGCGGAGCGACGCTCCGCGTCAATTTTTGTAAACGGCGATGCCCGGAAGTAGCATTCAAGTCACCAGTCACTAGTCACCAGTCGTTGTTTTCTCATTTGAATCCGGCTTCCAAGATGTGCTATACTGTAAGAAATGGCAGGTACCATGCAGCGTGTCGTGACGCCGGTGCCTCTCCATGTATAAGGATGAGAAAGGCCGGTCACTGACAGAAGCAAGTCACTCGATGGTGGCGGCTTTTTTCATGTCAGGTAAACAGGATTACTTGAAGATGCTGACCAGAAGGGTAGCGAAAGCAATCAGAAGATACAAGATCTCAAATCTGCTCATGATACTCAGCCTCCCTCCGTATGAAATAGAGGGACACCAAGCCGCTGCAAGATACCTTTCTGTATTATAGCACAGGCGATGAGTGAAACAAGAAAAGGTGATACGAGAATACCATCTTCTAAAAAAGGCGGCGAAGCCGCCACCTGAACCCTGAACCCTGAACCTTGAACCCTGAACCCTGAACCCTGAACCCAACAACAAAAAAGCCGAGATGAGCAAACCTCATCTCGGCTTTTTGCATACGATTTATTCTTCTGCCAGCACGTCCTTCATGATGGCGACCGCTTTCTTCAGCTGCTCCATAGGGATATTGAGCGCTGGGAGGAGGCGGATCTTTTCTTTCGCCGTGAGGACGACGACGCCTTTGGCGAGGAGCTTTTCTACGATCGGTCCGACCGGTGCGACCGGTTCGATGCCGAGCATGAGGCCCATGCCGGCGACGGATTTCACGCCTTTGGCGCCTTCCATTTCCTTTTTGATATAGTCGCCCTTTTCCTTGACGGAGGCAAGGAGAGCGTCATCGATCTCCTTCATGATGGAGACCGCACCGGCGCAGGCGATCGGATTGCCGCCGAAGGTGGAGCCGTGGGTGCCGTAGGTGAAGACGTCCTGCGTCTTTTCGCCGAACATCGTCGCGCCGATCGGAAGACCGCCGCCGAGGCCCTTGGCGGTGGAGACGATATCGGGCTGTACGTCGAAATTCATGTAGCCGTAGAGCTTGCCCGTGCGGCCATTGCCGGTCTGGACTTCATCGACGATGAGGAGGATGTCATGCTCCTTGGCATACTTGTTCACGCCTTCGAAGAAATCCTTGTCGAGGGGATGCACGCCGCCCTCGCCCTGGATGGACTCCATCATGACGGCGCAGACATTCGGATTCTTTTCACAGAGGTCGATGAAGGCAGGAAGGTCATTCGCCGGAGTATAGAGGAAGCCTTCGGTCAGCGGGAAGAAATTCTGATGGAAAACGTCCTGCCCGGTCGCAGCGAGCGTCGTGACGGTGCGGCCGTGGAAGCCATTGATGAGGGTCACGATGACGTTGCGATCCTTGCCGTACTTGTCGATGGAGTACTTGCGCGCGCCTTTGATGGCGCATTCATTGGCTTCCGCGCCGGAGTTCGAGAAGAAGACCTTCTTCATGCCGGTCTTTTCGCAAAGCAATTCGGCAAGCTCTGCATCGGGCTTCGTATAGTACAGGTTTGAGATATGGTTTAGCGTGTGGAGCTGTTTTTCCACAGCGGCCATCCATGGTTCGTGGGCAATGCCGAAGATGTCGACACCGATCCCGCTGCCGAGGTCAATGTATTCCTTGCCGTCCTCGGCTGTGAGGATTGATCCCTTGCCGCTCACAAAGCAGACAGGGTAACGGTGGTAGGCATGTGCGATGTATTTCTGATCTTTTTCGATGGTATTCATATATAGGCTCCTTTGAGGAATGGTTCAATGGGTTCATGAGGTTCTGAAGGTTCAATGGGGGTGGTGCGGCGCATGAAAATATGGAAGCGTCGTAAATTTTAGATGAGCGGTACTCCCGTATCGTCATAAGGACCGAAGTGGAGGAATCTTTTTCGTTTGCGGTTAATTATGACTGTTAGAGGAAGGGAAATGGGAAACACCGTACTATAGGAAAGCTGGGGAAACGCTGATTAAATCTGACAACGATTTAATCAGTGTTTCCCTGGAAATACGGCGTTTCATGCATAGGGATATCGAGAGAGTTTTTCAAAGGAATACAACAAAGATTCCTCGGCTGCGCTCGGAATGACGATACGAGAGGACGATAGCTTCACTTACTTTTTCTCTCGAGTCTTGGCTTGGGCGGAATTTCTAATCCCTAATCCCTAGTCACCGGCCACCAGTCACTCTACAAACATGGTCCCAAGGCCTTCGTTTGTGAGAAGTTCGATCAAAAGGGCATGGGGGACTTCGCCATTGATGATGAAGACCTTCTTCACGCCATCCTTGATGGCATCGGTGCAGGCATCGACTTTCGGGATCATGCCGCCATTGATGGTGCCGTCCTTTTTGAGGGCTTCTGTCTCTACGACAGTTAGCTTGTGGAGGAGGCTGTCTTTATCCTTCGGGTCTTTCATGACGCCGTCGATGTTGCTCATGAAGACGAGACATTCGGCATTCAGCGCCGCGGCGATCTTGGTAGCGGCCGTGTCTGCATTGATGTTGTGCGGCTGTCCTTGGCTGTCGATACCGACGGAGGAGATGACGGGGATGAATCCGGCGGAGAGCGCGCTGTCGATCACGCCCGTGTCGATATGATCGATCTCTCCCACGAGTCCCAGCTTCTCGTTCTTGGTATGGACCTGGATCATATTGCCGTCGATGCCGCAGAGGCCGATGGCTTTTCCGCCTAGGGCGCTAAGGTAGGCGACGAGGCCTTTATTGACTTTGCCGGCGAGGACCATCTGCACGACGTCCATGGTATCTTTATCGGTGACGCGAAGACCATTCTCAAAGTGCGACTCGATTTTCAAAGCGTCCAGCATGGCATTGATGTCCGGGCCGCCGCCATGGACGAGGATGACATTCACGCCGATGAGATGGAGAAGAAGGATGTCCTGCATGACGTTTTTCTTCAGGACGGGGTCTGTCATGGCATTTCCGCCGTACTTGGCGACGACGTATTTACCGGTATATTCTTTGATGTAGGGGACGGCCTGTGTCAGGATCTCCGCCCGAATGGCATTGTCTGTAATCATAGGAAGATGCTCCTTTATGGGGGAAAACAGGTTCAATGGGTTCAGGGTTAGCCCGTGGGCGGGGCGCCCATGGATTATGAATGAAAGATTTGCTCGAATGAGGAATGAAGGTGGCGGCTTTGCCGAGATCGATGGCTCAGGTCGCAGCTGTTCTGGTATTCGTATATCACATACGACGTTTCTCACCGCTCAGGATGACGAAATGGGGCGAGGCCCGAAGGTGGTATTTAGTCACCAGTCACTAGTCACCAGTCACTAAAGCCACATGCTGTCCATCTGCTGACATCGAATGTCCGGAGGGTTTAAGGGTTAAGGGTTTGGGGACATCCGATACATTCGGTGCCAGCAGATGGACAGCAGGCTCTAGTGAGTGAAATGAGAAATGGAAGTGCCGGCTTCGCACGCAGACTTTGTGAGAAGTCAGAAGTCTAAAGTCTAAAGCCAGAAGTCAGGAGTCAGGGGGCAGAAGTCTAATGTCTAATGTCTAATGTCTAATCCCTAGTCCCTAGTCACCAGTCACCAGTCACCAGCATTTAGTCCACCACGAGCCCTGTTTCCGGGGGAAGACCAAGCATGATGTTCATGCACTCGATGGCAGCACCGGAGGCGCCTTTGCCGAGGTTATCAAATAGGGATACGACCTGAATGCGTTCATCGTTGCCGGTGATGTAGAGGGTCATGGAGTCTTTGCCCGCATTTTCATTGGCGGCGAGGAAGAGCGCATTGGTTTCCTCGGTCGAGAGTGGGGAGACTTTGATGAATTTCGAGCCCTTGTATTGTTTTTCAAAAATGGTATGGAAGTCTTCCAGTGTGATGTCGCCGGGAAGGCCGCAGGGGAGCTGGAGGAATCCGGTGTGGAAACCGACCGTGACTTCCATGCCGGCGTAGTAATCCGCGACGATGGGCGAGAAGAGCGGTGTCTCGCAGAGCTTGCAGACCTTCATGATCTCCGGAAGATGCTTGTGCTTCTGGGAGAGGCCGTACTGGCGGGGAGAGGCGAGCGGAAGCGTCTTTTCCTCTTCGTATTCCTTGATCATTTTTTTGCCGCCGCCGCTGTAGCCGGTGAGGGATACGATGTGGAGCGGGTAATTGATCGGAAGGACGCCTGCGTGGACGAGCGGATACAGGATAGAGATCGCGCCGCTGGCGTGGCAGCCGGGGACGGCGACCTTCTGTGCTTGGCTGATGGCTTTGTACTGCTCGGAAGAGAGTTCAGGGAAGCCGTAGACCCAGTCTTCCTTGGTGCGGTGGGCCGTGGAGGTGTCAAGGATGCGGATGCCGGTGCCTTCGGTGGCTTTCACGATCTCGCGGGAGGCATCATCGGGGAGACAAAGGAACATGAGATCTGCCTTCTTGGCATATTCCACGATGGTTGGGATATCTTTTCTTTTTTCATCGGGGAGAGAGAGGAGCTCGATGTCGCTTCGGGAAATCAAACGATCGTGCAGTCTCAGGCCCGTGGTCCCCGATTCACCAACAATGAATACTTTCGGCAGTTTTTGCGTAGTCATAATGATTTCCTCCTCTCTTACTTTTCGATGGGATAATCAGCAAAGGTAGCGACCATGACGGCTTTGATGGTGGGCAAGCGGTTCGCTGCTTCCTCAAAGGCGAGTGAGAATGGGGCTTCGAAAACGTCGTCGGTGACTTCGATGCCGTCCAAGCCGAAACGCTCGTAGATGTCTTTTCCGACCTTAGTCTCTGTATTGTGGAAAGCAGGCAGGCAGTGGCAGAAGACGGTGTCCGGATTTCCTGTGTTCTTGATCATGTCCATGGTGATGCGGTATGGCATAAAGAGCTTGATGCGCTCGCCCCAAAGTTCATAGGGGTCGCCCATCGTGACCCATACACCGGTATAGATGACATCAAGGCCCTTGACGCCTTCTACTGGATCGTCAGTGAAGGTGAAGGTCGCGCCTGTCTTCTTCGCGATCTCCTTGCACTTGGCGGTGAAGTCATCCTCCGGGAAGAACTGGGCAGGTCCGATGATGCGGAAGTCCATGCCGGCAAGTGCGGCGCCTGCCATCAGGGCGTGTGCCATGTTTGACTGGCCGTGTCCGACATAGGCATAGGAGATCTGGTTCAGCGGCTTTTTGAAGTGCTCCTTCAGGGTGAGGAAATTCGCCAGTGTCTGTGTCGGGTGGTCATAGTCGGTGAGACCGTTCCAGACGGGGACACCGGCTTTTTCGGAGAGTTCTTCGACAGCACTCTGGTCGAATCCGCGGAATTCGATGGCATCAAACATGGAGCCGAGCACGCGGGCGGTGTCGGCGATGGATTCTTTCTTGCCGATCTGGCTTCCGGTCGGGCCAAGGTAGGTGGTGTAGGCTCCCTGGTCACGGGCAGCGACTTCGAATGCGCAGCGTGTGCGGGTGGAGTCTTTCTCAAAAATAAGGGCAAAATTTTTGCCCTTTAATGTCTGGGCTTCTTTGCCTTCTTTTTTATCTTTTTTCAGCTGGGCTGCGAGGTCCAGATAGTAGGCGAATTGCTCGGGCGTATAGTCGAGCATCGTGAGGAAGGATTGATGTAAGACTGGATTCATGGTGGGATCTCCTATGGGGTTCAATGGGTTCAGGGTTTATGTGATTTACTTATTCAAAGCCTCGATCGCCGCTGCGGCCTCCATCGTGACGCCTAAAGGGAGGATCGATTCATCAATGGCGAAGCTGGCATTGTGAAGGGCCGGTGTGCCCGGTTTGCCGGTACCGAGCCACAGGAAGGCGCCGGGGAATTTTTCCAGATAGGAGGAGAAGTCTTCCGCGCACATGGACGGGTACTGCGGCTGGGTCAGGTGCTCTTCACCGACGTAGGTCTTTCCGATCTCCTGCAGGAACTGGATCTTTTCCGGTGTATTGATGGTGGCGCTGTGGCCGCGGACGTAGTTCAGCTCCGAGTGTGTGCCGAACATCACATCGAGTCCCTTCAGGATCTCACCGAGGCGCGCTTCCATCTTGTCGCGCAGCGCCGGTGTGTAGGTACGGACGGTGCCTTCGAGGTAGGCATCTTCGACGCCGACATTGTAGCGTGTGCCTGCATTCATAAGGCCGATGGTGCAGACGACGTTTTCCATCGGGTTCATCTCTCGGGAGATCAGGGACTGCACGTCGATGATGAAGTGTGCGGCAGCGACCAGTGCGTCGGTGCCGTTGTGCGGCTGCGCGGCATGGGTGGATTTCCCTTTTACATGGACGTAGAAACGATCCGAAGCGGCCATGAGATTGCCCGGCTTCAAGCCGATGACGCCGACAGGGAGCTCCGGCCATACGTGAAGGCCATAGATCTCAGAGACATCATCGAGCTTGCCGCTGGCTGCGATGTGACGGCCGCCTCCGATCGCTGCCTCTTCTTCGGCTGGCTGGAAGACCAGCTTGACTGTCCCCTTGATCTGGGACTTCATCTGGTTCAATACGGCGGCCGCTCCGAGGAGGATCGCCATGTGGCTGTCATGGCCGCAGGCGTGCATCTTGCCTTTGTTCTTCGAAGCGAAGGGAAGTCCTGTCTGCTCGGTGACGGGCAGTGCATCCATGTCCGCACGGAGAGCGACGGTCTTGCCGGGCTGCTCGCCTTTGATCGTGCCAAGGACGGCAGTGCCAAAGAAGCCTGTCTCGAATGGGATGCCGAGCTTTTTGAGCTCTTCTTGAATGTAGAGGGATGTCTCTTTTTCTTCACCGGAGATTTCCGGGTAGGTATGGAAATGGCGGCGCCATGTCACGACTTGTGGTGTGATCTCATTGACTTTTTCTTTGATTTCTTTTTCAAACATGAGTGATTCTCCTTTGAGGAAGAAAGCCGGTTTATGCATGTTATACAATTCTATTCATTTCCAAGAAGTGAGAATTTCTTGAAATATTGGGAGAAACGAGCCTTCTTCGTAAATAGCTTTAAGTTGAATTGCGATAATTATACAACTAAGAGAATAAACATGCAAGAGGAATTTAGAATATTTTTTGTAACTGGTATAGTGACTGGCGACTGGTGACTGGTGACTAGGTATCAGACATCAGATATCAAACAAGGCAAGCCCGTGGGGCGGGGCGTCCTTTGATTGTGGATGCAAGCTCTGCTCGAATGAGGAATGAGGAATGAAAGCGGCGGCTTTGCTGCGAGTATATATGAGGCGATGGCATGTCCGAAGGTAGTATTCAAGTCACCAGTCACTAGTCACTCGAGGTCCCTAATTCCTGGCCACTCATCCCTAATCTCTGCTCTACTTTTATTTCTAATTTTTATATCAGCCTATTCCTACCCCTTTCGCTTATGCTATAATAAGAATACTATGCAGGCACCGAGAGAACGGACAATCGAACGAAACAGTCATGGGAGAGACGCTTGCAGCGTTCTCTTTTTTTATGCCCGGCCAGATGCCGGAAGATGCGAAATGCATGAGGGAATGGATTTCCCCAGAGCCTGCTATATACATACATATAATATATACAGTCAAAAGGGCGAAGGACGCCCGGCGTACCCATGAGCGCACAAGGAGGAGCTATGTACGACACATTCACAGAACTCGGCGTGAAGCCGGAAATTTTGAAAGCCGTAGAGGATATGGGCTTTGAAGAACCGACTCCCATCCAGAAAGCCGCTATCCCTACCGCGCTTACCGGGAAGGACCTGATCGGGCAGGCGCAGACCGGTACCGGCAAGACGGCTGCTTTTGGCATTCCGATCCTGGAGCGGATCGACATTTCCGGGAAGGGACCGCAGGCCGTCGTCCTCTCGCCGACCCGTGAGCTTGCCATCCAGTCTGCGGAAGAGATCAACCATCTTGCCCAGTACCTGCCGATCCATGCATTGCCGATCTACGGCGGACAGGATATCGAGCGCCAGTTCAAAGCGCTCAGAAAGCACCCGAATATCATCGTCGCGACCCCGGGCCGTCTGATGGACCACATGAAGCGCGGCACCATCGACCTGTCTCATGTGCAGGTCCTCGTGCTCGACGAAGGCGATGAAATGGTAGATATGGGATTCATCGATGACATCCGTACCATTCTGGCCGGCATTCCGGAAGAACGCCAGACCATGTTCTTCTCCGCGACCATGCCTGCACCGATCCGCGAGCTGGCGGAAACCTTCCTGAAGGAACCGGAGATCGTGAAGATCAAAGCAGCGACTGTCACCATCGATCTTATCGAGCAGGAATACATCGAACTGCCCGACCGTCAGAAATTTGATGCGCTCTGCCGTCTGCTCGACATGCAGGATCCGGAGCTTGCTATCGTCTTCGTCCGCACGAAGCGCCGCTGCGATGAAGTGACCGAAGCCCTGAAGAAGAGAGGCTATATGGCCGAAGGACTTCACGGAGACCTTTCGCAGCAGAAACGAGACACCGTAGTCCGTCAGTTCAAGGAAAGCACCATCGATATCCTGGTAGCGACCGACGTCGCTGCCCGTGGTCTTGATATTTCCGGCGTCACCCACGTCTACAACTTCGACATGCCGCAGGATCCGGAGATCTACGTCCACCGCGTAGGCCGTACCGGCCGTGCGGGACAGACGGGACTTGCGACGACCTTCGTCATTTCCAGAGAAATGGGCCAGCTTCGTGACATCGAGCGCGTCATCCGCCGCCGCATCAAGAGACGTGCAGTCCCGACTCTCTCTCAGGTCATCGAAGGAAATCAGAAGGCAGCCATCGAAAGTCTCTCGGATACCGCACAGGCAGGGGGGCTCGAAGACTATAGAGAAAGCGCCGAAGATCTTCTGAATGATGTCGACTCCATCTCTCTCGTCGCTGCAGCGATCAAGCTCCTCACCAAGCAGCCGGACGTCACCCCGGTCAATATCACCGAAGAGCTCCCGAATTTCCGCAGAAGAAGAGGCAATGGCCCGCGCCGCCACTTCGATGGCGGAGACCGCCCGAGAAGACGCTTCCACGGGGAAGGCCGCGATGGGGCAGAAGGCCGTGATGGCCGCCGCTTCGACGGACGCCGCCGCCGTTTCGATAATAACAAAAACGGCCGCCGCGATAACCGCGGGAAGGACAGCAAGGGCGCCCATGAATCGAATTTCAAGCCGTACTTCAGAGAAAGCAACTAAGGAAATAGTGTGGATCAGAAAGCCCCCACTCGTAGGGGGCTTTTTTGATGGGGAGCGGAGACCCTCTTCTCTCTACCGCTGGCGGATCCGTTCCGTAATCAAACTTTCTATTGACATTTCCTCTAAGAGTAGTAAAATCAGATATACAATAAAAGAATGAAAGGCAGAGAACGAGAGAAACAGCGCCGGATGGTATAGAGAGCTGACGGATGGTGAAAGTCAGTGCAGAAGACGCTTCAGCTCACTCGGGAGTCTCAGGGATGATAAGTCTCTGACGCCGCCGGCGTTACAGGCAGGAAAGGCAAAGAACAGGACAGGATCGATCGTGAGAAAGTCTCAGAGAGCTGCTGGATGGTGAAAAGCAGTACCGGTCATGATGGATGATCATCCCCTGTGAGCCCCTTTTTCGAACGGAGTAGGGAAAGGCGCAGATCCGCGTTAGGGATGAATTGAGTATAATGTAGGGTGGTACCGCGCATGTCGCCCCTACTTCCGAAAGGAAGTAGGGGCGTTTTTGTTTTTCCGAAAGGAACGCGGACTGCTGCATTTGAAAGCTGGGATGAGCGGCTAGGGATTAGACTAGGAGACATCTGACTTGTATCCCCCAGCCTTCGGGCATCGCCTCATATAAAATGCGGCGAAGCCGCCACCGCAACCCTGAACCCTGAACCCTCTGACTCATTCTTTTATAGAACAACAGGCAATACAGAAGACACCGTCTTCTTATTTTGAAAGGAGAGATTGCTATGGCAATTCGTTTTTCTGATGTACTCGAACAGATGGGTCCTTCCGACCTTGGTCCCCTGCTGGCTTTGACCGCGCAGCCGGATATCATTTCCTTCGCAGGCGGTCTGCCGGCTCCGAAGACCTTCCCGCTGAAGGAACTCACCGAAGTCGCTGTCAAGGTCCGTGAAGAAGATGGCGCCGGCGCTATGCAGTACGGTCCGTCCCTCGGCTTCCTCGGCCTGCGTGAAGCCATCGCTGATCGCATGAACAAAATGTACATGCCGATGGGGATGGAAAAGGTCGAAGCAAAGAACATCATGATCGTCACCGGCTCTCAGCAGGGTCTTGACATTACCGGCCGTGTCTTCCTGAACAAAGGCGATGTCGTTCTCTGTGAAAGCCCGACCTACCTCGGCGCTATCGGTGCCTTTGATTTCGAACAGCCAAGATACATCGAAGTTCCGACCGATGATGACGGCATCATTCCGGAAGAACTGGAAAAATATCTGGAATCCACCCCGAATGTCAAATTCATCTACGTCATCCCGAACTATCAGAACCCGACCGGCCGCTGCATGTCCCTCGAACGCCGTAAGAAAATGATGGAACTCGTCACGGAGTATGAGATCCCGGTCTTCGAAGACAACCCCTACGGCGATCTGCGTTTCGAAGGCGAAGAGATCGCTCCACTCATCACCATGGATCCGAAACACCTCGTCATGTACTCCGGCACCTTCTCCAAGACACTGGCTCCTGGCATGAGACTGGCATGGATGGTCTGCAATGATGAAATCCTCGCGAAGATGGATCTTGTCAAAGGCTCCACCGACCTGGCTACTCCATCTGTCACCCAGCGTGAAGTCGCTATGTACATGAAGAACTATGACTTCGAAGGCCACGTTCAGGATAACTGCAAGCTGTATGGACATCGCCGTGACGTCATGTGCAATGCCATCAAAGAATACTTCCCGAAGGATGTCAAATGCACCTATCCGCATGGCGGCCTCTTCCTGTGGGTCGAACTGCCGGAAGGCTGCAACTCCCGCGATCTCTTCAAGTACGCACTGGAAAGAAAAGTCGCTTACGTACCGGGTGATGCTTTCTTCCCGGAATCCGGCAAGAAGAACTTCTTCCGTCTGAACTTCTCCTACAATGACGACGATGTCACCGTAGAAGGCGTAAAGAGACTCGCTGATGCGCTCAAAGCGTACCTCGCTGACAAGAAATAATCAGAGAAACGCTGATCTGAAGGGGCTGTGAAGAAATGAGGATTCATTTCTTCACAGCCCCTTTTTACTTTGTTTTCATTTGGTTCAGGATTCAAGGTTCAAGGTTCAGGGTTCAGGGTTGTGGTGGCGGCTTCGCCGCCATGTTAGATGATGGTATTCTCATATCGCAGCCTTCCCCTCTAGGTAATGCTATTAAGTTAAGCGGCAGAACGTTCTTGGCTCCCCATCGGGGGAGCTG
>ENA-ORRO01000119-ORRO01000119.1-human-gut-metagenome-genome-assembly--contig:-NODE-119-length-65907-cov-4.155272_pt1 | contig 65907 bp, 69 predicted proteins | sample MGYA00242176_ERZ509136 | MGnify/ENA primary metagenome ERZ509136 (study PRJEB26280, sample SAMEA2338644) | human gut metagenome | biome: human gut; feature: human-associated habitat; material: faeces...
TTTTCATTACATATAAAATTCTGACTTGTGAGAGGACGCTTATATCTGCCCTTCAAACTCTAGGAAAGCACCACAAAATCTGCTGCTCCACGGTAAGTTAAACTCCGGTTAAGCCGCAGCTTTCCTGCCTAAGAGTTTTTTCAGACAACTGAATGCAACCATAACACCAAGTACCATAAGAAGTACGGCAACAACAAATTGAAGTCCGTCTACAAGAAGTGTTGCGTTACCGCTCATGAAGCTGCCGACAAGTGCAATTGTTTTCTGAATCAGGGCAGTGAACGTAACTGCCAGCATAACAAACATTGGGATGTAAAGTGTCCATCCGGTACGACCGGTTGTTTTTAAGAAAACCGCTAAGGCGATCAATACAAGTGCTGCAAGCAGCTGGTTCGCAGAGCCAAACAGCGGCCAAACGTTGCTGTATCCGCCGAGTGTCAGCAAATATCCGAAAAACAGTGTGATCACAGTTGCAAAATATTTATTTGTCAGTACACGCTGTACCGGTGTCATATCTGCAGGATCGGTGGAATCTCCGTAGAACAATTCCTGAAAAGACATACGTCCGATCCTTGCAACAGAGTCAAGGGATGTCAGTGCAAGTGCAGATACACACATGGTCATAAATACAGTTGCAACGGTAACAGGGACACCAAGTTTTTCAAGGAATCCTGCGACACCGGAGGAGAAGATGGAGAATGGAGTTCCATCAGGTTTTGTTCCGTTTACGGCGACTGCGCCGACAACAACTAAGGAGACGATACCGAGTAAGGATTCCACGACCATGGCACCATAGCCGACCATAGGCATGTCTTTTTCGCTGCTGATCGTCTTGGAGGATGTTCCGGAAGATACCAGACTGTGGAAACCGGAAACAGCACCGCAGGCGATCGTTACGAATAAAGTAGGGAATAAACTGCTTCCACCTGCATTGAATCCGCTGAATGCATTTAACTGCATGGAAGGATGTGCAACAATGACACCGACAACCGCACCGATGATCATACCGAGTAACATGAAGGTTGTCATGTAATCTCTAGGCTGCATTAAAAGCCACATTGGCATAACAGATGCTAAGAACAGATAAGCCATTACGATGTAGATCCATGCAGTTTTGGTCGTGCAGATCGGGAACTTCATACCGATGATGAACATAACGACTAAAAGGGCAATTGCAACGATTGCTTTTATCACTTCGTTCATCCTGCTTCCAAGGTGTTTCTGGATCACACCGAAGATAACAGCGACAACGATAAATAACATGGAAATCGAAGCGGCGGCAGAATTGGCGTAAGAGGTTGCATCTGGCATGCCTTCAACTCCGGTTCCGACAAATGTTCCGGCAACCATATCTGTAAATGCTGCGATTACTAATAAAGTAAATAACCAGCAGAATAACATGAAAAGTTTCCGGCCTGTTTTACCGATGTACTTCTCAATGATCATACCCATGGATTTACCTTCATTTTTTACGGATGCATATAAAGCACCGAAGTCCTGTACAGCACCGAAGAAAAGTCCGCCGATGATGAGCCAGAGCAATACCGGAACCCATCCAAAAACAGATGCAAGGATCGGACCTGTGACAGGACCTGCACCTGCGATGGAAGAAAACTGATGTGAGAATACGGTAAATTTGGAGGAAGGAACATAATCTTCGCCATCCTCATGTGTGTAAGCAGGGGTTTTGGCATTTGGGTCGATTCCCCATTTCTTTGCAAGCCAGCGTCCGTAGAAGAGGTAGCCTGCACCAAGTGCAACGATACCGATTAAAACAATAACTAAACCATTCATAACTTTTTTCCGCCTTAAGGCGGCTCCTTTCTGAAAATGTATTTTTTCTGGGAACAAAATACATTGTGCAAAGTGGAAACAATGGGATTCACGTCCTGCGCACAGTCTGCTGGCATGAAAAAAAGCCTTCATCTCCGGATATATTCATATCTCAAAGACGAAGGCTTAAGCTTCCGCGTTACCACTTTGTTTGCCGTAAAATACGACCTCTCTGTCTTATCTTTGTGGGCAGATGCCTACAACAATAAGCTTCTAAATAACGGTAGAATACCGGTGACACTTACTATGAAAATTCAGTGCACTGCTCGCAGAGGATAGTTCCTGAAGCTGTATACTGCCTTACACCAACCGGCAGCTCTCTGTGATACATGTTGCTCAGATAACCTTGTTCTGTTCGTTGCATTTTGTTCTCTGTTTGAATAACAAAATAGCACTTTGATCTGGTAAAGTCAATGGTCCATTTTTAATCTGTTTTATTGATTTATTTTAATCGTTACTGTTCACTCGTATCTCGTTCCAGTAATTTTTATTCCGCATTTAAAGAACTCATATAGTCTGTAACGGAATCAAGGTTTGCATAAATGGTTTCCATAGGCTTGTTTGCCTCATAAGCACTGTATCCGGAGTAACCGGCCCAGCCGATGATACCGGCAGCAACAAGACAGCCAGCGACATAACCGGCGATACGCATTCTCTTTTCCTTTGCCATGATTTTTTTACGATTCTTTTTTTCTTCTTTATAACGGTCTACTTTTGCCTGACTCATAATCAATCTCCTAACTTCTTAAACTTTCTTCACTATACTGCATTTTGCTGGAAAAATCAATGAAAATTGGTGGAAACAGAAATGAACTTTATGACAAAAATATATCGCAGTCATAAAATATTCGAATAACAGTCGGGATGTTATTTCTTGCACTTTATACGAAAATTGGATAGAATAGTACTGTTCGGATCGTACATGGGCATTTTACTGCAAAGGTACGAAAGAATGAGATTTTCAAATGTGCAAAATGATAGAAAGATGGGGATAGAAAAAGATGAGTCTTGCAGACAAGATTTTTGTAGATATGTGTAAGGATATTTTAGAGAACGGGACAAGCACGGAGGGCGAGAAAGTCCGCCCACACTGGGAAGATGGAACGAGTGCCTACACGATCAAAAAATTCGGTGTGGTCAACCGTTATGATCTCTCAAAAGAGTTTCCGGCAATCACATTAAGAAAAACTGCCATCAAAACATGTACGGAAGAGATGCTCTGGATCTGGCAGAGAAAATCAAATAACATCCATGATTTAAACAGTACCGTATGGGATGAATGGGCAGACGAAGATGGTTCCATCGGAAAAGCATACGGATACCAGTTAGGGGTAAAACATCAGTATAAAGAAGGCATGATGGATCAGGTTGACCGCGTGATTTATGATCTGAAAAATAATCCGTTCAGCCGCCGCATTATGACAAATATTTATGTGCACCAGGATCTTCATGAAATGAATTTATATCCGTGTGCCTACAGTATGACATTTAACGTGACACACAAGGAGGGAGATGAAAAGCTGACATTGAATGCTATCCTGAATCAGCGTTCCCAGGATGTGTTAGCGGCAAATAACTGGAATGTGTGTCAGTATGCGGTATTAATGCATATGCTGGCACAGGTGTGTGATATGCAGGTCGGCGAGCTGGTACATGTGATTGCGGATGCTCACATTTATGACCGTCATATTCCGATCATTAAGGAACTGATCGGGAGAGAGCAGCATCCGGCGCCAAAATTCACATTAAACCCGGAAATCAAAGATTTTTATCAGTTTACGACAAAAGATATTACCATTGAGGATTATGTGACGGGGCCGCAGATCAAAAATATTCCGATCGCAGTATAAGCCTGACGGGAATATTTTAAGAGAGGATAAAAGACAGGATAAAATAACACGGCACTGACAAGTGATACAGAGTGAAAAGTTGGAGGAAATATGAATTTAATCGCAGCTGTAGATAAAAACTGGGCAATCGGATGTAAGAATAAACTGCTGGTGAGTATTCCGGCAGACATGAAGTTTTTCCGTGAGACGACAACCGGGAAAGTGGTCGTCATGGGAAGAAAAACGTTGGAGAGTTTTCCAAACGGACAGCCTCTCAAAAAAAGAGTGAACATCGTGCTGACGCATGATAAAAATTTTAAGGCGGGAGATGCCATTATCGTTCATTCGATGGAAGAATTGCGGGAAGAGTTAAAGAAATATCCAAGTGAGGATATTTATGTGATCGGTGGAGAGACCATTTATAAACAGCTTCTCGATGACTGTGATGTGGCGCATATCACAAAGATTGACTATGCGTTTGAGGCAGATGCCTATTTCCCGAATCTCGATGAGATGCCGGAGTGGAAAATCACGCAGGACAGTGAGGAACAGACTTATTTTGATTTGGAATATTATTTTTATAAATACGAGAAGAATAAATAATATCAATAAAGTTGTTAAAATATATCATACCAAAAAGATGAAAATTGATTTATAATTGCTAAAACCCAGACAGAGAGACTGCTGGGTTTTACCTTTACTTGAACGAGGAGTTTCCGGATAGGAAAAAGAAAAAATGGAAAATTTTATATACAGTATCAACGTGACAATGCCGATTTTTCTGGTCATGGTGATCGGATACATTTTAAAGCAGATCGGAATGCTGAATGATAACTTTGTCACAGTGGCAAATAAGTTCAATTTCAAGGTCACACTTCCGTTTATGCTGTTTAAGGACATTGCGGGCGTTGATATTAAAGCAGTATTTGATATTAAATATGTACTTTTCTGTGCAATCGTGAGTACCATCTGTTTCTGGGTGGTATGGGGTACAGCAAAGCTTCTGGTGCGGGACAAAACAATCCGCGGGGCATTTGTACAGTCGTCTTTCCGTGGAAGTGCGGCGGTTATGGGGCTGGCTTTTATCCAAAATATCTACGGTTCCTCTGCAATGGGACCGCTGATGATCGTCAGTGCAGTGCCACTCTATAATATTTTTTCTGTGATCGTGCTGACATTTGAGGCAAATGACAGCACAGGAATCGACAAGAAGGCAAAGATCAGACAGGCGGGAATTAATATATGTAAGAATCCGATCATTTTAAGTATCCTGGCAGGACTGATCGTGGGACTGCTTGGGATTCAGTTCCCGACGCTGGTAAATAAGACGGTCAGCAACGTGGCGCAGATGGCAACCCCTTTGGCACTGATCACCATCGGAGCAGGATTTGAGGGAAGAAAAGCGCTGGCGAAGATCGCACCGACCATGGCGGCGTCCATGATCAAACTGGTGCTTCAGCCACTTGTTTTTCTGCCGGTTGCTGCCTGGATGGGATTTTCAGGGGAAAAGATGATCGCAATTCTGATCATGCTGGCATCCCCGACCACGCCGAGCTGTTATATTATGGCAAAGAGCATGAACAATGATGAAGTGCTGACGGCGAGCGTTATTGTAACAACGACATTGATGGCGGCGTTTACGTTGACCGGATGGATTTTTTTGCTCAAAACATTAGGTTATATCGGTTAGTCAGAGGTAAAAAGATACATATTCAGCAGAAAGTATCATTTTATGAAATCACAGATTATTTTGAAGTATAAATGGAAAGGGTAAGACAGAAAGATGGATATTACAGGTAGAAAATTATTTGTCAAGGCATTACAGGAAGAGGGTGTCGATACGATTTTCGGTTATCCGGGTGGAACGGTGACGGATCTTTTTGATGAATTATATAAACAGGATGAGATTGAAATTGTCTTACCAAGACATGAGCAGGGACTTTTACATGAGGCAGAGGGATATGCAAAATCGACAGGAAAAGTGGGTGTCTGCCTGGTGACCAGCGGTCCCGGTGCAACGAACATCATGACAGGACTTGCAGATGCACATTATGACAATATTCCGCTTGTCTGTTTTACCGGACAGGTGCCGTTAAGCCTGATCGGAAACGATGCTTTTCAGGAAGTTGACATTGTCGGAATGACAAGAAGTATCACAAAGTATGGTGTGACGGTCAGAGACCGCAAGGATTTAGGAAAGATCATTAAGATGGCCTTTCACATTGCAAGCACAGGAAAACCTGGACCGGTCTTAATTGATCTTCCAAAGGATATCCAGACGGCGAGCGGACCGGCGGAATATCCGGACAGCGTGCAGATCCGTGGATACAAACCGAATGAGAGCGTGCATATCGGGCAGTTGAAAAAAGCATACAAACTGTTAAAGTCAGCAAAAAAACCATTGATCCTGGCTGGTGGCGGTGTCAATATTGCAAAAGCAAATGAGTTGTTGAAAGAATTTGCAGAGAAAATGAACGTTCCGGTTGTGACGACCATTATGGGAAAGGGTGCGATTGCCACAACACATCCGCTTTATATCGGAAATACGGGGATGCATGGAAAATATGCAAGCAATAAAGCAGTCAGCGAGTGTGATGTTTTATTTTCCATCGGAACAAGATTTAACGACCGTATTACCGGAGATCTGAATGAATTTGCACCAAAAGCAAAAATTGTACATATTGACGTGGACACTGCTTCCATTTCCAGAAATGTTGTGGTAGACGTTCCAATCGTATCGGATGCAAAACTTGCCCTGGAAAAATTGCTGGAATGGGCAGAACCAAAGGATACGGCTGCATGGCAGGAGAGAATTAAGGCATGGGATGAAAAGAATCCACTTGAGATGCGCAGAGACCGCGGCATGACACCACAGATGATCATGGAACACATCAACCATACGTTTGACGAGGCGGTTTTTGTCACGGATGTAGGACAGAACCAGATGTGGGCAACGCAGTATCTGGATATTGACGAAAAACGCCAGATGATCACTTCCGGCGGGCTTGGAACAATGGGATTTGGTTTTCCTGCGGCGATCGGTGCAAAGATTGGAAACAGGGATACGGAGGTAGTCTGTGTCACCGGTGATGGCGGTTTTCAAATGAACATTCAGGAGATGGCAACAGCGATCGTGCAGGGGACACCGGTTATCATCTGCCTGCTCAATAACCAGTATCTTGGCATGGTCCGCCAGATGCAGCAGCTTTTTTATGGCAAACGCTATTCCGCAGTATGCTTAAGAAAGAGAAGAAGCTGTCCGGCAAACTGCAAGGGACCAAATGAAGCATGCCCTCCATATACACCGGATTTTGTTGCACTTGCAGAAAGCTATGGTGCGCATGGCATCCGTGTAGAGCGGGAAGAAGACATTCAGGCAGCTTTGGATAAAGCGAGAACTTACAAAGATGCACCGACAGTCATTGAATTTCTGATCTCTTCGGATGAGATCGTGCTTCCGATGGTAAAGGGCGGAAATCCGATGAGCGAGATGATTTTGAAATAGGCGGATACAGATATGGTGAGAGAGGAAAATATCATGAAAGACAGATGGATTGCACTATATGTAGAAAATCAGGTTGGTGTTCTGGCAAAGGTTTCCGGTCTTTTTTCCGGGAAATCATACAATTTGCAGAGTCTGACAGTTGGCACGACAGAGGACGAGACGGTTTCCCGTATGACCATCTGCGTTACCAGTGATGACATAACATTTGAACAGATCAAAAAGCAGCTGAACCGTATGGTCGAAGTGATCAAAGTCATTGATCTGACAGATGTACCGATTCATATGAAGGAGATACTGTTCGCAAAGGTTCTCCGTGTGAATGCTGCGGAAAAAGAAGAAGTATTCCAGATCGCACAGGTGTTTAACGTGCAGGTGGTCGATGTCGGAAATGACAGTGTCCTGCTGGAATGCAAACTGACTGCCCATAGAAATAATGAGCTGATCGCACTGTTAAAATCGAAATTTAAGATGATTGAGGTAGTGCGCGGCGGAGCCGTAGCAATTGAATCCATCAGTACAAGCTGTAGATAATAAAATTTTTAGAAAATTATGGCAAAAGTAATGTACAACTTAAATACCCTGTGATATAATAAAAATGTTTTGAAATGTAGTATTAAAAACTACGTTGGAAAACGTATATTTAAGAATAAGAAGTCATAAAGCTATTTTGCAGATGACAGTAGTAAATAAACGAGGTATTTATGATGCAGAAAAAAGTACAGATCATCAGTGATGGTTCTCTGGATCTTTCACAGGAACTCACGAAGGAAAAAGATATTGAGGTTGTTCCATTTTATGTGTCCTTTGACAGTGAAACGTATCAAAAGGAAATGGTAGAAGTCGGCGTCAGGGAATTCTATCAGGAAATGGTAGATCACCCGACCGTTTTTCCTAAGACATCCATGCCATCCGTGCATGACTATTATGAGGTGTTTGAAAAACATGCGAAGGAGAAGATGCCGGTCATCTGTATCTGTATCACCAGAAAATTCAGTGGCTCCCTGCAGTCTGCGACAACGGCAAAAGATATGATATTAGAGGAATACCCGGATGCACAGATCACGGTCATTGATTCTACAGTCAATACTGTGCTGCAGGGATTATATGTATTAGAGGCATGCAGACTGCGCGATATGGGCTTAGAGTATCAGCAGATTGTAGATGCGTTACTGCCGATCCGTGAGACAGGAAGAATTTTTTTCACGATCGGAAGTATTGACTATTTAAAACATGGCGGAAGGATTGGAAAATTAGCCGGGATTGCAGCCAGCGCATTAAAAATCAAACCTCTGATCACGTTAAAAGAAGGTGAGATCTTTAATTCCGGCATTACAAGAAATCGTCTCAAATCCATGAAAAAAGTCGTGGATATGACAAGGGAATATTTAGACGAAGTCAATGCAAAACCTGGAGAGTACAGCTTCTGTATCGGTTATGGATATGATTATAACGAAGCACTGGAGTTTCGAGAGATGTTAAAGGATCTGGTCAAAGAACGTCTTGGAATTGATGAGATCGGTATTTACCAGATCGGTGCAACCATTGGAGTGCACACAGGACCATATCCGATCGGGATCGGAATTATAAAGCATGCATTGACAGAGTAACTGATATGTACCCCTTTTACTGGACATCCAGTGAAAGGGGTACATATCAATTATCAGGGCGATTTTTAGTTCCTGCTTCCGGAACTAATGATAATATTTTAAGAATAATCCCGTAAGATCTCCTTTTAAGTTCACACCGAGGAAAATAAGCGTTTCGGAAAGAGCGTACATGGTTGCGGTCATATCTTCAAAGTTTGCATTATTTCCCATGTGCCCAATGCGGATCACTTTGCCGGAAAGATCGTCAAAAGATCCGGCAAGCATGATATTGTGCTCTTTTTTCATGCGGGAAAGAATTGCATCGCAGGTGGTCTCTGCCGGAATGTCAAACACAGTGACGGTATCGGAGAAACCGCTTTCCAAGTGAAGCTTTAAACCGGCTTCTGTCAAAGCGCGTCTGGCTGCTTCGGCGATACGGTGTGTGCGTTCTTCTAATTCTGGATCGGAAGCGATATTGTCAAAAGCAGCACGTAAGCCGTAAATATCGCTGATCGGCATGGTATAAGGAAACCATTTTTTCTCATAATATCCCTCAAAAGCCAGAAGGCTTGCATAGAAGGAACGGATCGGAGTCTTACGCTCATGCATGGCATCTTTCACAGCATCACTTATGGTGACAAAAGTAAGTCCCGGAGGTGCGGAAACCGCTTTCTGGGAACCGCCGCACAGAAGGTCAATCTGGAACTTGTCCACATCCATATGATTTCCGAACATTCCGGAAACAGAATCTACAACGGTCAGAATGCCGTATTCTTTTAAAAGTGGACAGATTTTCTCTACCGGATTGAGCATACCGCTTGGAGTGTCACAGTGAACAACGGTCGCATACTTATAATCATGATGTTCTTTTAAATAAGAAGAAAGAGCGTCCGGGTCAATAGCATTCAGTCGGTCGGCATGATAAAATTCCGGCACACCGCCGTACATGGATACAAAGTCGGCAAAGCCTTCGCCGTACACGCCGTTCTCAATGACGAGCACTTTATCTCCCGGTTCCGTGAGGGAGGCGCAGGCAGCCTCCAAACCTAAAATTCCTTCTCCATCCAAAATGAGAGTTTCGTTTTTCGTGCCGAGCAGGGAGCTGATCAGTTCGCAGGTATCTTTATAAAATTCTACGAAATCTTCATCCAGATCAGGATTGGTACATACGAGGCTTCTTGCCATACGCACATTTTCTTTTACCTGGGTTGGCCCAGGGGTCATGACTTTATACATAATTACTTCCTTCTTTATCATAGATTGTTTTGTAAATGAGATTGGTGTTACACAGCTTATAACATTTTATTTACGATTTTCTGAAGCTGTCCGACGATTAAAAGAACGATGACAGCAGCAACACCGATCTGAACAAGGTTTCCAGGAATGGAAGTAACCGGTGCAATCCAGTTTCCGTAAATGATACCCTCTGCAATGTAGTAACCAACGACTTTGATCACGCATGCAACTGCGATCGCAAGTGTGTTCCAGCCAAAACCGTGATGTTTTTCTGTGATGGCACCTACGGCATATCCCATCAGACCGACAATGATCAGTGTGAATGGAGCCCATGCGGTCCAGCCGGAGAGCAGATCGAAGAGTCCCATGCCGACTCCGCCGGCGATCGCACCACTTTTCTTACCAAAAATAATGGCGCAGATAAAAAGAGGTACGTTTCCGAGATGGATCAATCCGCCGTTTGCAGTGATTGGAAGTCTTATATTAATAAATGCAGTGAATACGTAGGTCAGGGCAATAAAAAGAGCCGTGATCGTGATAAAACGGATGTTTGATAAAGATTTTGAATCAGCAGTCTGTGCTGTAGTGGTAGTTGATGTTTTCATAAATAAAATTCTCCTTTTTATGGTTCTTATTTGTTTCAATTCCCAGGATTGTTGTTGGAATTACTATATACAAAAACTGTCATGAATTAAAAATCCAGTTTAAAACAAATTGACCATACCAGTTTTAAATATATAATAATATTGACAGAACAATACTATATGATGTATAGTATTAAACAAGAAATAATATTACAAATAAAATAATAAGGAGTGAGTACATGGTATTTAATACAGGCGCAGCCCTTTTGGATGCGATTGTTCTTGCTGTCGTGTCGAAGGAGGAAGAAGGAACCTACGGATATAAGATTACGCAGGATGTGCGGAAGGCAATTGAAGTTTCAGAGTCCACACTGTATCCGGTTTTGCGTAGACTGCAAAAGGATGGATACCTGATCGTGTATGACCGGGAATGCGGAGGAAGAAACCGGAGATATTACCAGATTACGGAGACCGGCGAAGAGAAGCTGGCAGAATACCGCAGCGAATGGGAATCGTATTCTTCGAAAATATCAGAATTATTTTCGGGAGAGGAGTCAGAAGAATGAATAAAGAAGAATTTTTAAAACGTCTGGAGGAGCTGCTTTCGGACATTTCAGAGGAAGAGAGAGCGGATGCACTTGCGTTTTACAGAAGTTATTTTGAGGATGCCGGAATTGGAAATGAGGCATCAATTTTAGAGGAACTGGAGTCGCCGGAGAAGGTGGCGGAAGTGATCAAGAAAGATCTTGGGGTGAGTGAAGCGGCTGATGTGGAAACACACGAGGCGGATGTGCGCGGTGAAAAAGTTGAGGCACATACAGAAGAAACATCTGGAAATGGTCAGAAGACAGAGACAGGAACGGATGATCCATATATGAACAGTTTATATGGAAGCAGTACCTATGGTTCTGGCAGTTATAATCAGAAAAATACTGCTTATGCCGGAGGAACTTATGGCAGTCAGAATGCGTCCGGTCAGACCGATATGGAGAAACTGAAAAAGGAAAATCAGAAGAATAAAACAGAAAAAACAGTTTTATGGGTGATTCTCGCAGTTTTGACAAGCCCGATCTGGATCACGGTTGCAGCGGTTCTGGCGGCGATTCTTGTAGCAATTCTCGCGTGTGTGTTTGCAGTGGCAGTCAGCATTGTTGCAGTGATGGCGGCGTTAGTGATCACTGGATTTGTATTGGCCGGCGTTGGTATTGGATATCTTTTCACAAAAGGTGTTGCAGTAGGTCTTGGACTGTTAGGTGGTGGACTTTTGGTTCTTGCGCTTGGTGTACTTGCAGTGTGGCTTGTGGTATGGTGCTTCGGCTGGTTTGTCCCATGGGCAGTAAAAGGCATTGTAAAACTCTGCAAAAAGCCATTTGAGAAGAGAAAGGAGCGTGAGGCGTAATGAAGAAATTTACAAAAATCATATTAATCATTACTGGAATTTTAGCCGCACTTGGAATTATTTTCTGTGGTATCGCCGCAGTGATGGGAGCCGGATGGTCAACTATCCACCGGAAAGCACTTGCCGGGGAGCTTGATTTTGGCAACTGGCATATTGGCAATGGAGTTTATTATGCTTATGATCAGGGACATGGAAGCTGGGATCATTTTTGGGACGATGATTATGATGACGATGATGATTGGGACGACGAAGATTGGGATAATGACGACTGGGATGATGAGGATGACGAGCTCATGGATGATAATAGGGCAGTGGAGAGTTTTGGTTCCTGGATCCTGAATCTTACGGATTTGAAGAGTGAACCGGCAGGAACAGAAAGCTGCATTATACCTTATCCGGCATCAGAAGCTGCTTCCCTGAAACTGGAACTGGATGTGGTAAATGAACTTATTTTTGAAGTGTCGGATTCGGCGGATGAGATCAGTATTAAAATGGAAGATGGGTATCAGGATTATCTTTCTACAAAACAGAAGGATTCCGATCTGAAGGTATCCTATCACAGCGGACACCAGCATTTTGAGAAAGGACCGACCTTTACTGTTGTTCTGCCAAGGCAGTGCGAGAATCTGACACTGGACATTGTAGTGGGAGTCGGGGATATTTCCATGGAAAGCGAAGCGTTTACGGCAAGAAAAGTAAATGTGTCTGTCGGAGTGGGAGAACTCTCTGTGAACCAGATTTCAGCCAGCGAGAAAGCTGTGTTTGAAGTTGGAACAGGAGATGTGTCGATTCTGAATGGACAGTTCCAAAAAGTATCCATCGAAGCAGGAGTTGGAGATGCCGTGTTCAGCGGAAGCGTTTCAAACAAACTAGAGGTGGAGGCAGGAACCGGCGATGTCAATGTCTCTCTTACCGGAACAGAGAAAAGCTATGCATTTGATTTGTCTGCCGGACTTGGAGAAATTCGGTTGAACGGGCGGTCGAAAGGGGCTTTTGATGCGGAGTATGAGACCGGAAGCAACGGCGGAGCAGAAGTGGAACTGACTGCAGGAGTGGGAGATATTTCTGTTTTGACACAGCAGTAAAAGAGATAAAAAATAGATGGTTTACATTTTTTGTCTTTATGATATAATACAGAAACTAAGGCGGTAAATCCTTGAAAATACAGGGTTTACCGCCTTTTTTGTTTCTAATTTGTTACTAGTTCAGTGTAAAAAATATTATTTTAATAGGGCAATGGTTTCCCGTAACTGCTGAATTGTCTTGTGATTATATACCCGGTTTCCTACATCCTTTGACTTATGCCCCATTAACATATCAATACATTTCCTGTTTCCTTTGGCGTTGTCAAGAAGTGTTTCAAAGGTGTGCCGTGCTTCATGCGGGGTCTTGTCTGCACCTATCTTTTCCATGACTTCACCCCAACACTTATAGTAATTTGCCTGACTGAACTTTTTGCCCTGATAGGTGAATAGATACTTGTTCCCTTCATCAACCAGTGCTTTCACAAATGGTTTGATACGGTCATGTATCGGAACAATACGGCATTTTCCGGCAGCGGTCTTGATTCCACCTTCAAAGTACCAGTCCTTGATGTTTACCTGTTCAGTTTTCATTCCCAACAATTCCTGTAATCTGAACCCCGTATATATGTAGATCAGCACAGTGTTGACCCAAGGGTCATCTTTTATTTTCCACAGCATATCAATCTGTTCAGGCGTGAACGGTTCACGGGTTGTTTCAGGTATCGGTGGGGCGGTAGTTATTTGTGAATACATTTTATCTATCAGGTCAATTTCAAATGCAAACCTGTCAAGGTGTCCGAACAAGTTCTTGATCGCCCATTGTGTAGAGTATGCACACCCGCAGTTGTCAATGCAGTCTTGCATCTGATAGGATTTCATTGACCTGTACTTCACACCGTAATATTTGGAACAGTGTTTGAACGCTGAACGCAAGGACTGCTGATTTGATTTTCCTAACCTTGGTAACTTGATTTCAGACCAACGCTGATAAAGTACAACCAAGGTCACCTTTTCCCGGTCAATATCCCAAGGGTTGTTGTTATATTCAGCCAATAGAATGTTCGCCTTTTCTTCTGATTCAGCATAACCTATTGGTGACTGTTTGGCGTGTCCTTCTTCATCATAGATTGTCACCTTGGCAACCCAAGGGCGTGACCTATGACCTTTTAGTTTGGTTACGCAACCGTAACCGTTTGGGTTTCTTCTTCCCATGCATATCATTCCTTCCTGATTGAAATTTCAAGGAATGGATGATATAATTGTATCTGCATAGCCTATATCATCCTATTCCTTGGTATAGAGTTATTAGAACCCTGACCGCTGCAACGGTTGGGGTTCATTTTTGTTCAGTTAATTAGGGTCATCAAAATAATTCAAATTGTATGTGATATAGACTGAATCAAAAGTGTGCTTTTCAGAATCAAAATTATAAACTTCAAATTCTGCAACGGTATCTGACACTGGTGAAAACTTATAAGTAACACCCGTGTCAACAACTTTTCTTGCACTATCCTTTACCGTAATGTTGAACATTTTGAACACATTGTCAAAGTCTTTCTTGATTTCCAACGGTTCAGTTGCAAAGCATCTGATTTTGACAACAGCATCTTCATATAAAATAAATTCTGAATACATTCCATCTAAGTCATAAGTGTAAAGCTGCATTTGAAATGTGCCTTTGGAATTTTTATTGTTCCAATCTTCTGTTGACTTTGGTTCACCAAGTAATTCAACCAACTTTTCAGATGAAATCCTTGAATAAGTATTTGCATCTAAGATGACAGGGATTTCTTCTGATGATGTTTCTTTTTTCTGAATGGGATTCTTTGAAATATCCTTTACAACCATAATTACAAAAATAACAACGATTGCTAAAACGACAAGTTTAATGACTTTTTTCATAAATCTGACCTTCCCTTCTTTGTGGTAACTGTTTGTAACGGTTGGTAACTGTTCAAGTAACTGTTGCAAATACAGTGTTTTCAATATAGTAACGGTTGGTATCTGTTTGGTAGTATTTTTCTTAATAATAAAATATCTTATATAAATAAGAATATAAAAAGTAAAATATACAGTATAGAAAAGCAACAGTTACCTGTTACCAACAGTTACCTTTTTGAAAAATCAACCATGATGATATTGCCTATGCGTTCAATGATTCTTTTTTAACAGAATATTTTTCTGCTGAAAGCAATGATTCAATCATAGTCTTTACAACATTTTTGTCGGATTCATCAAGGGTGAGATACAAGGAAACCACATCATAAGCATCTGAACCGTGACATTTCTTGAACAGTTCACGACACTTTTTTAACTGCTGATCTTCTTCTGTTTCCTTCCAACCCATGATATAAGCCGGAGTTGTTTGGAGTGCATCAGCAATCTGTTTTATTTTTGATTGCCGTAATTCCTGAATACCAAGTTCGATCTTGTTTATGGAAGTTTTGCTTTTATATCCAATCTTATGTGCAAGTTCTTCTTGTGACATTCCTAATTCATCCCGCCTTGCTTTTATCCTTTCACCTATTGTCATTTAATCACCTTCTTCCCGGTTGGTTATGCTTAAAGAATACCATAAAATAGATTGAATATCAACTTTTATCAAATTTTTTATAAAAAAGTGTTGACATTTTATCTACTGAATGGTATTGTTATGTCAGTAGATAAAACATCTACTCGAAACAAAGCAAGTAGGAAGGAACGGGTGAAGCGATAGGGCTACACGCAAGTGACATGGTGGTCAGGCTGCCGGATAGCAGACAGAGCGTGTGAAGAATAAACATGACCCGTCAAAGTAGTTGAAGAAAACAGGAACGGTAGGGCAAGAAAGCAAAGTATTCAGAACTATTTGAAGAAAACTGAACAGGCTGAACCAATCAGCACTTTACCCCTATATCAAGAAACCGTTAAGTGGAAGAATCAACCGCACGAGATGACACAGCACTTTGTTTCACAGGTCAGGAAGTTCCCCGACTTCCTGACTACTTCAAAAAGAACTGTTGCAGCAGTTCCGGGGAAAAGAACCAAGGAATAGGATTTCAGTTCTTTCAAAAAATTGTCTATTGTATGTTGGTCAACAGGTTTTGGTGGTTTTAATGTGAAACCCCGGCGGTTTGAACAGCACCGTTCAAAAAGTTCAATGATGTGTAACAGGTTTTCAGATTTTAATGTGAAATCTGATAAAGGAAAGATACCCCTGATTGTACTAAGGTGTGCTGACAATAGACAACTTTTTGAAGGAACTGGGAAAGGATAAAGGTAATGATTGATTTCATAAAAGATGCGGATTGCACCAAGGAAACACCTGTCAAATTGGGTGTTCCTGATGCACCGATATATGGCAAGGGCATCAAATTGAAACCAAGGGTTGACGGTAGAACTGATTCAGAGCATTTCAAGAAAATCTATTTGCCGGAACTTTTACCACTTGAAGAATATGATCTGATAGTTGTTTTGATTTCCGGCGGTAAGGATTCAGTTGCTTGTTACCTAAAACTTCTTGAACTTGGTGTACCAAAAGAAAGAATAGAGTTTTGGCATCACGATATTGACGGCGGGCATCCTTCAAGGCGTATGGACTGGAAATGTACCCAAAACTATGTAAAAGCACTTGCAGATGCAGAGGGTATCAAGTTAAGGGTTTCATACAGGGTGAATGGTTTCTTTGGTGAATTGTATCGGATAGGTGCATCAGAACCCATTGAATGGATTGACCCTGATACTGGTGAAGTAAAGCAGTGCAAACTTTCAAGCAATTATCTGAAATGCAAAGAACTGAAAGAACAGGCAACAGAGGAAATGGAAGAACTTCTGAAAAAGTATGGTTATAGAATGAAGTTCCCCGCAAAAACTGGTGATCTGTCACGGCGTTGGTGTTCTGCATATCTGAAAATATGTGTTGCAGATACGGTTGTCAGTAATCTTGACCGCCTTGGTGAACTTGAAGAACTGGGTGGTAAAAGACATAAATTCCCCGCAAAAGGTGGTACACATTCAGGGCGTTGGTGTAGTGGTAACTTAAAAGCAGCGGTTCAGGACAGTGTGACAGCCAATCTTGAAGAAACCAAACGTGACAAGAAAATCTTGATTGTTTCAGGTGAACGCCGTGGTGAATCTGCCGGACGGTCAAAGTACAATGAAATGGAAATACACCGTACCAATGCAGAAGCCAAGGCACACAGAATTGTTCATCAATGGCGGTGCTGCATTGATTATTCTGAAAAGGATGTGTGGGAACTGCTGAAACGGCATCATATAAACCCACACCCATGTTACAGGATAGGTTGGAACAGATGCAGTTGTATGATGTGTATATTTTCAACACCCCGGTTATTTGCCGGAGTAAAAGAACTTTTCCCTGATGATTATGCTGCACTAAGGCATGATGAAGAAGTTCTTGGGTTCACACTGGATAACAAAAAGAATCTTGATGAATTTATCGGTGATACACAGTCTTGCGTGTGTTGGAAGGATAAAGCAGCAATACATTCAATACTTACTGGTGAGTTCAACACAGATGACATATACACAAATGATTGGAATTATCCTGTTGGTGCATTTCATGGTGCTGACGGTGGTTCATGTTAGAAAGAAGGTGGTTATGTGAAGAAAATAGTTGCAGCATGGATTGAGCAGATTCTTGAATTTCCAACCAAACTTGAATACCTTGCGTACATAGAAAGCCTGAAAAAAGGCAAACCGCAGAAGTTCAAGGAAACATCATTTGAACAGTTGGAATCAGGGGTTGTTAGAATAACAATCAGGAAGCAGTACAATAACAATGCGTTTCCTGATGATGAAAAGGAAGGTGAAAAGTAAGATGACGAACACAGAGTTATTAAGGGAAAAAATCAATGCATCCGGCTATAAATTGCAGTTTGTGGCTGAAAAGTGCGGGTTGACTTACTTTGGACTTATGAAGAAGGTCAACAATGAAACAGAGTTCAAGGCAAGTGAAATCAAGGCACTGAAAGACCTGTTAAATTTAACAGATGATGATGCAACTAAGATTTTTTTTGCCTAAAAAGTAGATAAAATATCTACTACAAGAAAGGATAGGTGATAAATTATGAAATTCAGCGAAAAGTTGAAACAGGCTATGCAGCAGTTAGGTGTCAATCAGGCACAGGTGGTTGGAATGACCGGGAAAAGTAAAGGGTCAATCAGTATGTACCTGAATGACAAAACAGTTCCGTCAGAACAGGTTCAGAGTGATATTGCAGTGTCACTTGGACTTGCACCTGATTATTTTGAACAAGAAGAAAACCCGGTGATCTTCAAACCGTCAAAGTGTGAAGATGGCATCCAAACCTTAACAATACATGAAGTTGCTAAGTTGATGCATAAGCACACAAACACAATAGCACTTGGTTTACAACAGGGGGTTTTTCCTTGGGGGTATGCAATCCATACTTCTGAACACCGTTGGTCTTACTTCATCAATGCAAAGCGTTTTGCAGAAATTGAGGGGGTGACGGTCAGTGCCTAAGATTCAATACAAGGAAATAAATTTCAGGGGCAAAAGTCTTGAACTGATAAACCTTGTGAATCAGGTGGTTGAAGAATATCAGGCACAGGGATATGAACTGACACTTAGACAAGCATATTATCAGTTGGTTGCCCGTGGTTATATACCAAACAATGAACGCAGCTATAAGAATATAGGCAGTCTTATCAATGACGGCAGACTTGCCGGACTGATCGACTGGTACAGCATCACAGACAGAACCCGCAACCTTAGAAGCAATGGTCACTGGGACAATCCGGCAGATGTGATCGGTTCAGCAAGATATTCTTATATGCTTGATAAGTGGCAAGGTCAACCGAACTACGTTGAAGTATGGGTTGAAAAGGATGCCTTGGTTGATATTGTCGGACAGGCTTGCAGACCACTTGACACACCTTATTTTTCATGTAGGGGTTACACATCACAGTCAGAAATGTGGAGTGCAGCACAACGGTTTATTCGACAGGGTGACCGGGAAAACCGTTTCATCATTCATTTAGGTGACCATGACCCAAGCGGTATTGATATGACAAGGGACATTCAGGAAAGACTTTCAATGTTCGGTGCAGATGTTTATGTAAAGCGTGTTGCACTGACAATGAATCAGATTAGTACATATAACCCACCGCCGAACCCGGCAAAGATTACAGATTCCCGTTGTGGAAAGTACATTGCTGAATATGGTGATGAATCATGGGAATTGGATGCACTTGAACCACAGGTCATCACTGATCTGATAAATAATGAGGTCACGGCACTAAGAAATGATGAAATTTATCATGCAGTATGTGACCTTGAAGAAAAAGGAAAAGATGAACTTAGAATGATAGAACGCAACTATGACAAGGCTGTTGCATTTTTAGAAAGTGAGGAATAAGAAAATGGAAAATAATACCGTTCAGAATGTAGTGCATGGGTTCAAAGTGTTCAGACCTGATTGGACTTGTGACCCGACAGGTTACAACCCTAAACAGTACACTTGTCCCGGAAAATTTGAGGAAGAAGGGGAACTTGATGTTTGCGGTCATGGTATGCACTTCTGTCAGACTGCTGCTGACTGCTTCAATTATTACAGTTTCAATAGTGAAAACAAGGTTGCAGAAGTCATTGCCTATGGTGAGGTAAGAACAGAAGGTGACAAGTCTTGCACTGATAAACTGGAAATCGTGCGTGAAATCCCGTGGGATGAAGTCTTGCGGATCGTCAACCTTGGAAAGAATTGCACGGGTCGCTGCAACACCGGGGACTGCAACACCGGGGACTGCAACACCGGGAACAGGAACACCGGGGACTGCAACACCGGGAACTGGAACACCGGGGACTGGAACAAGTCATCTTTCAATACTGGTTGTTTCAATACAGAAGAACAGAAAATCTTGCTGTTCAATAAACCGTCAGATATGACCTATCGTGATTGGTATGAATCTGATGCAAGGTGGTTACTGAATCAGATACCAAAGGATGTTGTTGAATGGATTTGGTCAGACAATATGACTGATGAAGAAAAGGAACAGCACCCGGAATACAAGACAACAGACGGTTACCTGAAAGTGCTTGATGAATCTGAATGTGGTCAGATATGGTGGGGCAGCTTGTCAGACCGTCAGAAGAATATTATCAAGACAATACCAAACTTTGATGCTGAAATCTTCTTCCAGTGTACGGGTATCAGGGTAGATGAATGATCTGCATTTCATGCCCCACCAAGAAGAAGCATTGAACAGAACTGAACAGTTTAACCGTTGTGCTTATTATCTTGATATGGGACTGGGTAAGACCTTTGTGGGTGCTGAAAAAATGTATTTGCTGAACAATTCGGTGAATGTGGTCATCTGTCAGAAATCCAAGATAGATGACTGGGTTCAGCACTTCAAAGAATATTACCCAAGTGACCGTGTGATGAACCTGACCAAGAAAAGTGAAGCAATCAATTTCAGGACACTTGTTGATACCAAAGAATTATATAACAAGGATGTTCAGATTATAGGCGTTATCAACTATGAAACTGCTTTCCGGCGGGATTGGTTGCTGAAACTCAAAGGGTTCACACTGATGCTTGATGAAAGTTCACTGATAACCAATGAAACAGCACAACGGTCAAAGTTCATTCTGAAAATGCAGCCGGAAAGCGTGATTTTATTATCAGGAACACCAACAGCCGGAAAGTATGAAAGGTTGTGGTCACAGGTTCAGTTGCTTGGGTGGAACATTACAAAAAAGGCATTTTGGTCATCATACGTTCAGACTGAATGGGTTGAAAACGGTGATGGGTACAAGAATAAAGTGATAACCGGGTACAAGCACACGGGACACCTGAAAAAGAAACTTGCAGATCACGGCTGCATCTTTATGAAAACCGCTGATGTGATTGAACTGCCGGAACAGACTGAACAGAAGATATTCTTTAAGGTGACACAAGCATACAAGTATTTTATCAAAAACAGTTACATCATGCTTGATACCCTGAATATGTGCAAGTTCAAAGATGATTCAGATTATTACGGCACGGATGTGACACCACGGGTTGAACTGGTCGGTGACAACAGCCTGACCAAGATGCTATATGCCCGGCAGTTGTGCGGGCAGTGGCACAAGGAAAAACTGGAAGGTTTGCGGGACTTGGTTGAATCAACAGAAGATAGGCTGATTATATTCTACAACTTTACCGCAGAACTTGAAGCAATGCAGAAAAAACTTGCTGATCTAAACAGACCCTATTCAGTTGTGAATGGGTCAAAGAAGGACTTGACCGCATACGATCAGGCAGATGATTCAATCACATTCATACAGTATCAAGCCGGGGCAATGGGTGGTAATTATCAGAAAGCAAACAAGGTTATTTATTTCACCTTGCCACTTGGAAAAGGGTCATGTGATATATGGGAACAGTCAAAAAAGCGTATTCACCGCATAGGACAAGCCAAACCGTGCTTTTACTATTACTTACTGGTGAAGGGTACGGTTGAAGAAAAGAACCTTGCAGCATTGAAGGAAGGAAAGGAACTGACAGATGAATTATTCAAAAATACTTAACTGGATATTTGGAATCATGGCATTTATCGGTGTATTCCTGATAATTGGTGCAGTCGGTGCATCTGACTATGCGGTTGAAATGGGAATATATGAACCACTTACCGCACACCTGAAAGAATATATCATTGGTGCGATTCTGATGATTCCCGGAATCATTTATTTGAAAATCACGGAAAGGGGTGATGAAACATGAACTATTCAAAGAACCTTAGAAAGTCCGCAATGGCAAAGCGGGTCTTGATCTTGCTTGGTGTTGCCTTTTGTGTTGGGTTAGCTGTTGGGGGTGTGTCTGTATATGCCCTGAAAACTCATATAACCGCCAAGGACAAAGATAAATCAATAGAACGCACACTTGAACGGGATAATACAGAAACCCTTGTATATGGGGCGTATGATGACAGAACATTCACACAGGAAATTTCCCTTGACTGGGGTGCGGGTGATTTAGATTTCACACCGCTTGACTGCAAGATGCCGGAAGAACAACAGGAATTTACATATTACCTTTGTACCGGGTACAACATTGATTTTACCCTTGTTATGGCACTGATTCAGAATGAAAGCAGTTTTGACCCGGCGGTCATCAGCAAAACCAATGATTACGGTTATATGCAGATCAATCAGATCAATCATCAGTGGTTGACAGATACCCTTGGTGTTACGGATTTTACAGACCCGTATCAGAACATCAGGGCGGGCGTGTTCGTACTTAGAAAACTGTTTGAACGGTATCAAGATACCAATATGGTCTTGATGGCGTACAACATGGGTGAAGATGCCGCTGCCCGGTTATGGGAAAAAGGCATTTATTCCACAGACTACACAGAAAAGATTCTGAATTATCAGATGCAGTTCAATGAACAGTTGGGCGGTGAGTAAATGGCAGCAGAAAAAAACTTTGAAAATAAGGTCAAGAAGTTCCTGAAGGACAAGGGTGCTTGGGTACTGAAATACTGGGGTGGTGCTGCTTATACAAAAAGCGGTATTCCTGACCTGTTGGTTTGTTTCAACGGTTGGTTTTTAGGAATCGAACTGAAAGCACCAAACGGTAGACCGTCAGACTTGCAGTTATACAACCTTAGAGAAATTGAAAAGGCGGGCGGTATCGGCATCCTGTTATATCCAAAGGACTATGAACAGTTCAAGCAGTTTATTGAACACATTGAACTGGGTGAATTACCAGTCAACTTATACGGTGTTTATCCATTCCTGACAGAATGGAATCAACATAAAAATAATTAAAGGAGTGAAAGAGCATGGCAGCAAAAAAGAAAGCAGACGCAGCGGTTGAGAATACCGCAGAAGTAACACAGGAAAGCGTTCAGGAAGAAATTGAACAGGTAGCAGCAGACAATGCAAAGGAACTTGACAACAAGAAGTTTGTGGTTGACCACTTACTTTCAACCAAGCGTGAGGGAATGGAAGATCTGATTGCATACATGGAAGAAATCGGATTCTTTGAAGCACCTTGCAGTGGTGGAAATCATCTTGCTTGTCAGTTCGGTCTTGTTCATCACAGCAGAAACGTAATGATGGCAGCAGAAAATATTGGTTACGCACTTCTTGGCAAAGTCAAGTATGCAGAAATTCGTAATTCAGTCATCATTGCAGCAGCATTACATGACCTTGGCAAGTGCGGTGACTTTGGTAAGCAGATGTATGTGCCTAACATGATTAAGGACGGCAGACCCACCAAGGCAGAGCCGGAACAGAAATATAAACAGTCTGAAAGCAAGCCTTTCAAGCGTAACCCGGCACTTCTTCCACTTGACCATGCAACCCGTAGCATCAAGTTAGCAACCCTTTTCATTGACCTGACGGAAGATGAAGAATTTGCGATCAGATACCATGATGGTCTGTATGAATCAGCAAACTATGCAGTGAAGGGAAATGAAACCCCGTTATATTTGATTCTGCACTATGCTGATTTATGGTCAAGCAGAGTAACAGAAGGCAGCACAGATGAAGGAAGTGAAGAATAATGGATAAAAGAGATAAGAAAATCAGACAGTTAGAAAATGAACGCAATCGGCTGATGACTGAAAATCAGGAATTGAAATATATCATCAATGATATTCAGTCAGTGAATGATATTATGCGTGAAGATATTGAAAAGGAATGTGCTGCTGAATGTGGTTGTATTGTAATTGAAGGAAGTCGCACCAGTGCAGCATATCAGGATTTAGTTGGTATTCTTCTTGCAAATAACTATTCTGTTGAAGTCATACCAATGGATGAACGCAGAAAGTTAAAAATCATCATCAAGGAAAGTGAGGTATAAGAGTATGGTAAATGAAAGACAGGGAAAAGTTTACAATCCCCGCCCGGTATATAACAGAAAGTTATTACGTTCAGTAATTCGTGCGGGAGTTCAGAAACAGTTTGGTCAGCATCATGTTTCTGCTAACATGGCGGGAAACTTTGAAAAAATTAGAAAGGAACAGGTGAAATAATATGGCACAGATGCTTTTGATTATGGGTGAATCAGGTACAGGAAAAAGTACCAGTATGAGAAATTGCGATCCGGCAACAACTGCCGTTGTGAACCCGGTTGGTAAGCCGTTACCGTTCAAGGGTAAGTTCACAATGCTGAACAGTGAGGTTGAATCACGCAAAATCTGCAAGTTTATGAAGGAACAGGCAGCAGCCGGGAAGAAGTTACTGGTGGTTGATGACTTCCAGTATATTCTTTCAGTCCCTTACATGAACCGTATCAAAGAAAACGGTTGGGACAAGTGGAATGACTTCGGTGCAAACTACTTTGAAATCATTGAGGTGTGCAAGGAACTTCCTGATGATGTGGTGGTTGCTTATATGACCCACACAGAAACACTTGAAAATGGTGTTACTACTATTAAGCTGATCGGAAAGTTACTTCGTGAGAAGATCACCATTGAAGGACTTTTCACCATTGTACTTAGAACAGGCGTGAATGAAGGAAAATATTACTTCTACACACAGAACAGTGGCAAGGACACGGTGAAGTCACCTATGGGAATGTTCCCGGCATACGCCATTGACAATGACCTGAATTATGTAGCCGATAAAATCCGCAACTTCTATGAAGTCGGTGAGTATAAGACAGATGCGGAAATGGGTCAGGCTGATGCACAGGCTGCATCCGATCTTGAAAAGCCGGATGCAAACGGTAGACGGGCAAGGGGTGGAAAAAAGACCACAGCCACAGCAACACCGCCTACTACAACAGAAGATGCAGCACCAAAGACCGGCAGAACCGCCCGCAAGACACATGATGAAGTGGTGGCTGAAAATAATCAGAAAATGGCTGATTATATGGCAGAGCGTGACAAGGCTATTGATGCGGTTGCTGATGGGCGTGAAGAAATCCCGTTTGATGAAGCGTGTGCAGCAGCGGATTCTGTACCGCAGCCGGAACTTGAAACACCGCCAAGAAGAACCCGCAAGGAAAGAAAGGCAGCAGAACAGGATGGTACAACAAATACTGATTCTGAATCTGTCACACTGGATGCAGACACATACTTCTATGTTCCGGCTGATGATAACTATGTGATGAAGCACAAGGGTGACACGGTTGACCTGATTGTTGACGGTGTTGAGGTTATGAAGGTCATCAGTAAGGAAGAATTTGGTGAAGGTGTGAAGCGTTTAGCACAGGCAGACAACCCTAAGCCGGAAAATCCTATTGATGGGGCAATGAACCCGCCGGAGAAGGGCAGACGAACAAGAAGAAGTGCAGAACAGGCAAAACCTGATGCAGATACAACAGCGGATGAAACCCCGGCAGTAGATGAACAGCCTACTGGTGGAAGAACCCGCAGAGTAAGAAGAACACGCTAAGAAAGTGAGGTATTAGAACATGAACAATCCTTTTGGTTTACCTGATGACCTGTTTGGTGCAATCCTTGCATCAGCGATTGCAGAAGGAATGAACCCAGCAAACAACCGTACAATGAAAAAGCCGAACCCGGAAGCATCCAAACAGAACGCTACACCGGAAGATGGTGCAAAGGCTGCAAAGAAAATCTATGATTCCTATGTTGCAGCCGGATTCAATGAAGTTCAGGCGTTTGAGTTATTAAAGTTAGTATTAAGCAAATAAGAAAGGTTAAAAGGTGAAATATTATGGCTATTGATTTCAGTGCATTTGATGAAAAGGTTGATTTACAGGAATTACAGAATGAGGTGCAGAACGCACCTGATAATGATTTTGCTGATGTGCCGGATGGTACATATATCATTAGTATTGAGAAGATGGAAATTAAGTTGACCAAGGCACAGGATAAGTTGATGTTTGCAGTTCAGGCAAAGATCAAGGAAGGTGAACAGGCAAACCGCATGATCTTCTTCAACCGTGTTATTTCCGGCAACAGTTCCGCAAAGTGGACGGACGGACAGGCAATCAAGTCTGTATGTACTTGGGTGAACAAGCTGATTGCAGAAGATGACACACCTGTTGAGTTCGTAAACTATGCAGATTTTGCAGATCAGATTCTTGATGTGTTCCAGTCTATTCAGGGTGCGATTGAAGTTGAAGTTGATTATAAGGCAGATGCTTTCAACCCTATCACAATCAAGGAAGTTTTTGACTGCTAAAATTTTTTACTTGAAAAGTAGATAAAATATCTACAAGATAGAAATGTCAGGCGGTGGCAAGGGTCACACCTTCCACCGCTTTTTATGAAAGGGTGAATGTGCATGATATTTTATGATTTTGAGGTTTTCAAGGAAGATTGGCTTGCAGTTTTCATTGATGTGACCCGCAAAAAAGAATATGTGATAATCAATAACCCTGATGAATTAAAAGCCTTATATGAAGCGAATAGCAAGGATATATGGGTAGGTTATAACAACCGCCACTATGACCAGTACATTATGAAAGGTATTCTGTTGGGAATGAACCCCAAAAGAATCAATGACTGGATAATTGTTGAAAAAAAGGAAGGGTGGCAATTTTCATCAGCGTTCAACAAAGTTCCAATGATTAACTATGATGTTATGCCGAACCCCCCGGTTGGTTTGAAAACACTGGAAGGTTTTCTTGGCAGCAATATCAAGGAAACGGATGTTGATTTTAGAATAAACAGGAAATTGACCAAGGAAGAAATTGAAATGACGGTTTTCTACTGTCGGCATGATGTGGAAGAAACCATCAAAGTATTCCTTGAAAAAATAGATGAATTTAATGCAATGCACGGTATCATTCAGGCTTTCCCGGACATTGTGAACCTGTCTGATATAGGGGACAGTGAAGCAAGAATCACCGCAAAGGTGCTTGGGTGTTCCCGCAGATCATTTGAAGATGAATTTGATTTTTACTTCTTGCCGTGCTTGCAACTGAAAAAATATAAATATGTTCAGGACTGGTTTGAACAGAAAAGACAAGAAGCCTTGTCAATGGACTTGGCACACATGGATAAATACTCAAAACGCACATGGTACAAGGAACAGGGACTTGAAACCGTGGTTGCGGGTATTCCTCATTCATTCGGTTTTGGCGGTGTTCATGGGGCAACAGCCACACCAATTCACAAGACCGGGCAACTGCTGCACGTTGATGTAAACAATTACTATCCTTCAATGCTGATTGCTTGGGGACTGGTTACAAGGGCAGCAACTAATGACAATTACCCGTTGGTGTATAACACACGAAAAGCCATGAAGGAAAAACAGATTGCTGCAAAAAACGCCGGAAACAAGAAAGAAGTCAAGCGGTGGAAGAAAGCACAGTTGCCATATAAGAAGATGCTGAACGCCTTGTCAGGTGCAATGAAGGATGAAACCAATGCAGCGTATGACCCAAGAAACAATAACTGTATGTGCATCAACGGTCAGTTGATGTTGCTTGACCTGATTGAACACCTTGAAGTTGTACCGGGATTTGAACTGATTCAGTCCAATACGGATGGTCTTATTATTTGGATTCCTGACACAGATGAAGCCTTTGAAATGGTTGATGATATTTGTTGGGAGTGGGAACAGCGTTGTTCAACAGATCAGTGTTCAATTCTTCTTGAACTGGATAACATCAGTGAAATCTATCAGAAGGATGTGAACAATTACCTTTGGGTTGGTATTGACGGCGGTGTTGAAAGAATCGGTGCTTATGTGAAGGAACTTTCAGCGGTTGACAATGATCTGCCAATCCTGAATAAAGCACTGGTTGACTACATGGTTAAGAAAACCCCGGTTGAACAGACCATCAATCAGTGTGATGACCTGATTATGTTTCAGAAGATCGTCGAGTTATCAGACAAGTATGATTGGGTTGAACATGAGCATTGCACCCCGCTTGTCAGTCATATAGGCAAAAGAACAATCAAGACGGTGTATGAATACCCTGACAAGGACAAATACACATATAAGTCATACAGGGTGTTTGCATCTAACGATCAGAAGGACGGCAGATTGCTGAAACGTAAACAGGTGAAAACCAAGGGTGAGAAATTCGGTAATACACCTGACCACTGTTTCATTTTCAATGATTCAGTTGTTGGGGTAAAAACACCGCCTGAACTTGATAGGCAGTGGTACATAGATTTAGCAAAGAAACGCTTGAAACAATTTGGTGTTGTAGCGTAACACCGGGAAGGAAGGTTTTTATGGATTTAGAAATCAGATATGAAAATGGTTCAATGATGGTTCATCTTGAAGAATTTTTGAATATCCGCAGCATTACCAAAGTCAGGAAACTGCTGAAACTTATCAGAAGCAGTTTCAACCCGGAATGTGAACAGCAGATTAAAGAATTTGTTCAGGAACAGACTGAACAGTTTGAACAGGTTCAGAAGGAACACAGTATTTACATTGAAGGGTACACGCAAAAGGTCAAGTATGCAGAACAGCAGATCATGCAGACAAAGCACTGTATTTCACAGATTCAGACAGGTGTTAAAAATTCGCAGCTTCTCCGGGATTCACACAGGAAGAACACAAAAGTTTGGAAGGATCGCAATGCTGATGTAAAAAAGTACAGGGAACGCCTAAAAGAACCAAGGGAAACCTTGAAAGAACAGAATGAAGAACTTAGGAATTTGAAAACCCTGTTATGGCAAAGGCAAAAGGCTTTTGACTGTAATGTCAGAAACAAGGAATTTTATAAAAAAGTGATGCAAGAAATCACTTAAAGGATGGTGATAAAAAATGCCACTATACAAAGGTTATGTTGAAACCAAAGGCAAGGCAAGCATTGAAAAATTGAAAAACAGAACCAAGTGGAAAACCTATGATGAAGTTAAAAACCTGAATGGTTTTGGCGGGGTCTTGTCTGATGATACCATCCTTATTGACATTGATGATTCTGAACAATCTGAAATCCTGATGAACATAGTTGAAGAATATCAACTTGACTGCAAGGTGATCTGCACCAGTAGGGGCAAACACTTCCTGTTCAAGAATCACAGCATCACAAGAAACAGGACACATATTCAGTTGGCGGTTGGTCTTACTGCTGATATAAAAGTCGGCAGTAAGTTGTCTTATGAAGTCATCAAGATTGACGGTGAAGAACGCTTTTGTGAATGGGACATTGAAGAAGGCGAGCAGTATCAGGAAGTGCCCAAGTGGTTGTTCCCGGTCAAGGCAACCGCTGATTTCTTAGATATGGATGCCGGGGACGGAAGGAATCAGGCGTTGTTCAATTATATCCTGACCCTGACTGCAAATGACTTCACAGTTGAAGAAACCCGTGAGTGCATCCGCATCCTGAACAAGTTCGTTTTGAAACAACCGCTTGGTGATGATGAACTGGAAGTAATCTTGCGTGATGAAGCATTTCAGAAACCCGTGTTTTTCCTTGGCAGTACATTTTTATTTGATAAGTTTGCCACATTTATGAAAAATCAGGCACACGTTGTGAAAATCAACGGGCAGCTTCACATATACAAAGACGGTGTATATTCAAACGGTTACCGTGAAATTGAATCAAACATGATTCAGCATATCCCTAACCTGAAAAAGATGCAGAGAAGGGAAGTATTAGATTATATGGAACTGATAGTTGACGAAAAAGAACAGTCAGATGCAAACCTGATTGCTTTCAACAATGGTGTCTATGACATTGTGACTGGGGAACTGAAACCGTTCAGCACGGACATTGTTATTACCAACAAGATCCCTTGGGACTACAAGCCGGATGCCTATTCTGAACTGGCAGACAGTACATTGAACAAGTTGGCGTGTGGTGATGCAGCAATCAGGGCGTTGTTGGAAGAATGTATTGGTTACTGCTTTTACAGAAGAAATGAGTTAGGCAAGGCGTTCATCCTGACAGGTGACAAGTCCAACGGTAAAAGTACATTTTTGGATTGTGTCAAAGCAATCCTTGGTGATCGGAATATTTCAGCACTTGACCTGAAAGAACTGGGGGACAGATTCAATACTTCAATGATGTTCGGCAAACTGGCAAACATTGGTGATGATATTGGTGATGATTTCCTTCAAGGTTCACAGGTCAGCGTGTTCAAGAAAATAGTAACAGGTAACCGCATCAAGGCAGAACGCAAAGGACAAGACCCGTTTGAGTTCAACCCGTTCATCAAACTGTTATTCAGTGCCAATAATATTCCCCGTATGAAGGACAAGACTGGGGCGGTACTTAGGCGTTTGGTTATCATCCCATTCAATGCCACATTCAGCAAAGATGACCCGGATTATGAACCATTCATCAAATATAAGCTGACACAGGAAGAACCCATTGAATACTTCATCAGGTTAGGTGTGGAAGGTCTGAAAAGGGTCATCATAAATAACGGGTTCACCAAGTCAGACAAGGTTCAGAACCAGTTGGATGAATATGAAGAAGAAAACAACCCTATCCTTGCATTTATCAATGATACAGGTGTTGACAGAATTGAGAATGAACCAACCGCTGATGTTTACAAGCGGTATCAGGTTTTTTGTGCAGACAACAGTATGCAACCTATGTCAAATATCGTATTCAGCAAGCAGATAAATAAAAGACTTGGGTTCAGAGTGATTCAGAAGAAATTGAACAATAAAAACTGCAAAATCTTTGTTGCAGAGTAGAAAGGAAGGTATCAGTTAGTGAAAGGTGGAAGAAATCAGGAAGGATATGCAGACCCAACGGCAACTATTGCTGTTAGTAGAGTAGCAAGGGAAGAACATGAACAGGCTGAATGTGAAGCAGCAGACAAACGTGCCTATGATCTGATTAAGGTTTTGAAGTACATCATTAAAGGTGCGGGATTTGAACTGACTGAACGTGTTCAGGTGAAAGATACCAAGACAGGAAGGGTTTACAGATGATTGAAAAAATAAAGAAATTCATCAGAATAATCACAATACTACTGATGACCACCCTTGTCATATTTCTAATATACACAGTATTCAAGTATGAATGGAAAAACATACTTTGTTTTGTAAGTGTCATTACAGTGGTTCTTATTATCTGTTGGGCATTTGATTGGTAAAAGGAAGGTGTTCAGAATGACAGAAAATGTATGTGTTACCTGTCAGTATTATGAAAGCTGCAACCGCCCTGAACGCTTTATGAAGTGTATGGGGTACAAAGAAAAACAGGAAAGGGGTGAAGAAAATGCACAGCAAACTGGAAGATGATGCACAGTATGAATGGTGCAGACAATGGGAAGAAGAACACAGACGGAAGATCACCCGGAAGAAACAGAAGAAAATCAGATGGGTGCAGCACTGGTGTAACTGCAAATTATATATCAAGTATGCTTGGTATGAGTTCCGGGCAATGATGAAAGGTTAAGGATGAACAGAATGGAAAATAAACTTTTAGAATTATTTGAAAAACAGGACACAGTATCAATGAATGATGACATTTTCCCTCTTGTGGAAGAAGAATTTGCGGGTCAGGTCATGGGTAATGAAGTTTATGAACTTGCACACCAGTACATAAATCAGTTGTTGTGGGGTGTATTTGCAGCGGGAATCAACTTCATTGCATCACCTGTTTTTGGAAGTGATGACTTTGGAAAAATGGTTGTGACCGATATGGTTTATGAAAAAGTAACGGTATAGTAACTGTTGGTAACGGTTTATGGTAACGGTTAAAATGCTTTATTTATGCGGATGGTAACGGTAGTAGCGGTTAAATATGATTTTCTTATTATATTATTTTTTTTTATATTTTATGTATTTATAAAAAGTAAAAATATATAGTATAAGGATTTAACCGTTACCGTTACCAACCGTTACCGTCAGTATTTACAAGGCTTTCAAGGTATTTTTTGCTAATTTTTAACCGTTACCTAACCGATACCAAGAAAGGATAGGTGAAAGTGATGAATAATAAAAAATTGACTGCACGGCAGTATTTGACACAGTTACAGGAACTTGATACTAATATCAATCAGGACTTAGAACGCCTTGAAGAAATGAAAGTCAATGCTTGCAGTACAGGGGCAATAGATTATTCTGCTGAAAGAATGCAGACAAGTCCGTCAGGTGACAGTTTATGCAAGGCAGTCACAAACTATGTTGCTTTCAATGATGAAATCAATGCAGAGATTGACCGCTTTTCAGATGCCAAGGAACAGATCATCAAGCAGATTAGAGGTCTGCACAATGCAAGGTATTCACAGGTGTTGTTCAAGGTGTATGTGCAGTTTAAGAGTTTGAAAGTTGCATCAGGTGAAATGGGTATGTCATATCAGTATGTTAGGAATCTTCACAAGGCAGCACTCACAAAGTTTGAAGAAACTTATAATGATCTGCATTACTTAACTTAATGTATATTTACTGTCATTTAAAATGACAAAAAGAGCGTTTTATGATAGATTTTGTTGTTTCAGATATATTGCGTATTCTTGAATCTGATGATAGGATGTATCTTGACAAGATGGGAATTGTGAAGAAGCGGTTGTTTTTTCACAATTCTTTTTTGTTTATGCCGATATTTGCACCCTGAAATGTAATGTTTCAGGGATTTTTTATTGCAAAAATACATGAAAGGGGTGTTGTTTGATGGCAAAAACGGCAAAATTAACTGAAAAACAGCAGCGTTTTGTTGAAGAATACCTGATTGACCTGAACGCAACACAATCAGCCATTCGTGCGGGTTATTCGGCAAAAACAGCAGATCAGCAAGGTTCAAGGATGTTGGCAAATGTCAAGGTTCAACAGGCAATTAGTGTTGCAATGGCAGAACGCAGCAAAAGAACAGGAATCAATCAGGACAGGGTTGTTTTAGAACTTGCCCGCATTGCTTTTGTGAAGATGACAGACCTTGTTGACAGTCACGGAAGAATAAAAGACGGTGCATCAGAAGATGACCTTGCTTGTATTGAATCCGTGAAATATAAACAGTCTGAATCAGAAACCGGGTCAAGTGTTGAAAGGGAAGTAAAGATTTCACCAAAGCTGAAAGCACTTGAATTACTTGGTAAACACTTGGGTATGTGGAATGACAAACTGGATGTGAACATCACGCAGCCTATTGTTATCACAGGTGAAGATGCCCTTGAAGATTAGGCGGTGATTGCCTATGGTAAAGAACCGCATTTCTTCACAGTATGTTTTTGGGTATCAGAAGTTTATCCTGTACCCGGAAGATTACAAGGTTACTAAGTCCGGCAAGAAGAAAGTGCGGTTGCCTGAACTGGTTGGTAAGGGTTACGGTACTTTTTGGCGTTGGAAAGGTAGATATAGGGTATGTAAGGGTAGCCGTGCATCCAAGAAATCAAAGACAACCGCCCTTTGGTACATCACCAATATGATGAAGTACCCACAGGCAAATACCCTTGTGGTCAGGAAAACATTCAGAACATTGAAAGATTCCTGTTTCACAGAATTGAAGTGGGCGATTCACCGCCTTGGTGTTGATGCCTTTTGGGAAATCAAAGAATCACCACTTGAAATGACCTACAAGCCGACAGGTCAAAAGATTTATTTCAGGGGACTGGATGACCCCCTGAAAGTAACATCAATAACCGTTGATATTGGTTGCTTGTGTTGGATGTGGATTGAAGAAGCGTATGAAATCAGTTCAGAAGATGATTTCAATATGCTTGATGAATCAATCCGTGGTGCTGTTCCTGACGGTTCAGGACTGTTCAAGCAAATAACCCTTACACTGAACCCGTGGAATGAACACCACTGGATAAAGAAGCGGTTTTTTGATAACACGGATGATGAAACCCTTGCAATGACCACCAATTATAAGTGCAATGAATGGTTGGATAAGGCAGACTTGAAAGTCTTTGAAACCATGAAGAAGCAGAACCCAAGGCGTTACAAAGTGGCGGGTCTTGGTGATTGGGGTATTGTAGACGGTCTTGTCTATGAAAATTGGGAAGAAAAGGCGTTCAGTGTTGATGAAGTCAAGAAGATTGCCGGGGTCAAGTCTGTATTCGGTCTTGACTTTGGTTATACAAATGACCCGTCAGCACTGTTTTGTGGTCTGATAGATCAGTCAAGCAAGACTATTTGGGTCTTTGATGAAATGTATCAGCCGGGCATGAGTAATGAAGCTATTGCCGAACAGGTTCAAAGGATGGGATATGTGAAAGAGAAGATCACAGCCGATTCAGCCGAACCAAAGAGCATTGACCGCTTGCGTGAACTTGGTCTGAAAGGAATCAGGAAAGCAAGGAAGGGCAAGGACAGCATCAACAACGGCATTGACTTCATACAGGACTATCACATTATCATTCATCCCCGTTGCGTGAATTTCATCACAGAGATCAGCAACTATCAGTGGGATAAGGATGCCAAGACGGGCAAGAAACTGAACCGCCCTATTGATGATTTCAACCACCTGATGGATGCAATGCGTTATGCGATTGAACAGATGGCAAAAGGTGATGCCTTTAGTTTTGATTAAGCAATTACCGGGTAGAATACACGGCATCAGCAACCGTTCTTTTGGACGGTAGGAAACGGTTGTCAAACACTTACTCCGGGGCGGTTGCAACAGGTGACCGCCTATGATGCCTGTATAACTACTTTTTGAATAAAAGGAACAAATTAGTAACACATACCCTTGGAAACATAGTGTTTTCAGGGGTTTTGATTTTATTATGCAATGAAAGGGGTGAATTGAACCGTGTTCAGTTCCTTAATAAACACACTGACATTGAAGGTTTCCAACTTTATACTGGACGGTGCAAGGTCAAGGATGACTGACAAGGAATTTCTTGAAAAAGAAATTATGAAATGGAAAACGTCACCCCACCGCATCATGCAGATTAAGGGTTCACTGTACTATGACAATGAACATGATATTTTGAAGCGGAAACGTACAATGATAGGTGAGGATGGCAAGTTACAGGTTGTTGAGAACTTACCAAACAACAGGGTCATTGATAACCAATATGCAAAAATGGTCAATCAGAAAGCAAATTATCTGTTTGGTCAGCCTTTTGCAGTAAGTGGTGAGAATGACCAGTATGTTGAACTGCTGAAAAAAGTGTTTAATAAGCGGTTTATGAAAACCATAAAAAACAGCGGTAAAGCAGCATACAACGGGGGAATCTGTTGGTTATATCCGTATTATGACAATGAAGGTCATTTCACTTTCAGGTTGTTCCCCGGCTATGAGATTTTGCCGTTTTGGAAAGACAACGATCATACAATACTTGACTTTGCAGTCAGGCTTTACTTGGTGATTGGGTATGAGGGAACAACCCCAACTGTCATTGAAAAGGTTGAAGTGTATGATGTTGATGGTGTTCACAGGTTCATTCTTGACCACGGCACACTTATCCCTGATCTGACAAACAACGGTGAAGCTGACTGTTACCATGTTACCATGACGGATGCAACCGGGAAAGTGACGGGGTTCAACTGGCAGCGTGTCCCCCTGATTCCATTGAAAGCCAATGAACAGGAAACACCACTGCTGAAAAGGGTCAAGTCTTTACAGGACGGTATCAATGTGATGCTGTCCGACTTTGAAAACAATATGCAAGAAGATGCCCGGAACACTATTTTGGTATTGAAGAACTATGACGGTACTAATTTGGGTGAGTTCAGAAAGAACCTTGCAACATATGGTGCAGTAAAGGTCAGATATGATGGTGACACTAAGGGTGGGGTTGAAACCCTTGAAATCACAGTCAATGCGGATAACTATAAGGCTATTGTGGAAATCTTCAAGAAAGCCTTGATTGAGAACGCAATGGGTTATGATGCCAAGGATGACAGACTTTCCGGCAACCCTAATCAGATGAACATTCAGTCAATGTATTCTGATATTGATATTGATGCAAACGACACAGAAACAGAATATCAGGCAGCCTTTGAAGAAATCCTTTGGTTTGTGAATTGCCATTTTGCCAATACAGGACAGGGGAACTTTGAAGGTGAAGAAGTAGACATCATATTCAACCGTGACATTCTTATCAATGAATCAGAAGCCATTGATAACTGTCAGAAATCTGTTGGTATTCTTTCTGATGAAACAATTATCAGTCAACATCCTTGGGTAGATGACCCACAGGCAGAACTTGAACGCCTGAAAAAGCAGAAGGAAGAAGAACAGAAAGAAATGCTTGCACAGTATGACCCGTTTGGTACACAGAATGATGACCCTGACAACAAAGGTGACCCAAACAAGGGAAGTCAGGGCGGTGAAGTAGATGAATAACGGTGAATACTGGCAGAAGCGTTTTGAACTGCTTGAACAGGCTGCACACCAACAGGGGGTTCAGTGCTATGCGGATATTGAAAAACAATACCGACAGGCACAGAAGCAACTTGAAGGTCAGATTGCTGCATGGTATCAGCGTTTTGCATCTAACAACGGGGTAACCCTTGCAGAAGCAAAGCGGATGTTGAACGCAAAGGAACTTGCTGAACTGAAATGGGATGTGAACCAGTACATTCAGTACGGTCAGGAAAATGCGATCAACGGCACTTGGGTCAAGCAGCTTGAAAACGCATCTGCAAGATTCCATATCAGCAGACTTGAAGCCTTGAAGTTGCAGACCCAACAGAGCATTGAAGTCATGTTTGGAAACCAACTTGACAGCATTGACAGCACAATGCGGAATGTTTACAAGTCCGGCTATTATCACACAGCCTATGAGATTCAGAAGGGTATGGGTGTTGGTTGGGACTTTTCCGCACTGGATGACAAGCAGATCAGCAAGGTCATCAACAAGCCTTGGGCGGTTGACGGCAAGAATTTCAGTGAAAGGATATGGGGCAACCGTCAGAAGTTGGTCAATGAATTGAACAACACCTTGACACAGAACATCATCTTGGGAAAAGACCCGCAGAAAGCCATTGATGAAATTGCCCGGAAGATGAACACTTCCAAGACCAACGCCGGGCGGTTGGTAATGACAGAAGAAGCCTTTTTCAGTTCCGCAGCACAGAAGGATTGTTTTGATGAACTTGATGTTGAACAATTTGAGATTGTGGCAACACTGGATTCCCACACTTCGGATATATGCCGGGGTATGGATGGCAAGCATTTCCCTATGTCTGAATGGAAGGTTGGTGTGACTGCACCGCCGTTTCATGTTCATTGCAGAAGTACCACAGTACCATATTTTGATGATGAATTTGATGCTGTCGGTGAACGTGCTGCACGGGATGAAGAAACAGGCAAGACCTACTTTGTACCGGGCAATATGACCTATAAGGAATGGGAAAAGTCATTTGTCAACGGTGGTGATAAGTCAGGTTTGCAAGAAGCATCACCTGATGATACAATCAAAGCAAAGGAAGAAATCAAACAGGTTGCGGAAGAATTAAAGATTGACAATTTCCCGGATGTTTTCAAGGCAAAAGGTGAATTGAAAAATACACAAGCACTTGTGGACTATATAAACGGGTTGGAAGGTGCAGATGCAAATGTGGTTGCACTGTATAATAGCATGGCAAAATTGGAAACCATAGAAAACAATGGTATTCCGTTCAAAATATCACACGGTAAGAATCATGCTGTTTCAACTTCAACATATACATTGACCGGGAATTTGGCTGATGTAAAATTGACTATTCCAAAATTACAAGGTGAAAATCTTGCCGGACAGGTAAACACCACATTGCATGAAGAAATGCACCTGATGGATTTGTACGGTAGAAAAGACCCGTCAAAAAGTGGTAATTGGTTCAGCACAAGCAGAACAGCACTGATGGATGTATTCAAAAGTACATCAGATTCAATCAGTGATGAAGTTGCAGACCTATTTGCTGAACATAAAAAAGAGTATAGAAGGGTTCGGGATGAAGTAAATGCAAAATATCAGAATTTGATTTCTGAACTGAATAATTCAGTGATGGATAAAACCTTCCAAGGTTCACTTGCTGATTATAAGAAACAGTACAATAAACTGGTATCAGCCATGAATGATGAACGTGATTATATGGCAAGAAACATCATGGGTGGTGGAATAGGAAATCTTGAAGATATTTATGATGCACTGTCAGGTGGTGTATTCAGAGATAAAGGAACAGTCATGTATGGTCATGGGTCATCTTATTACAGAAGCCAAGAAAGCCGGGTGCATGAAACAATAGCAAATTACGCAGCATTGAGCATAACAAGACCTGATTTGATTGAACTGCTGAAAGCAGATAAGCCGGATTTGGTTGCAGAATTGGATGCGACTATTGTTGAACTTTTGAAGAAAGTGGGTGATGGATGATGAAAAATGAATTGATTGAAAAAAGCATAAAAGTCAGACAGTTGTTTTCAGAAGTCGATTTCCCACCTACAATGATACAATTTTTTGATTTAGACAGTGATGAACTACTGGATGAAAAGATTAGAGTGTTGACGGCGTTAAAAGATGGAAAGCAGATTGCAGATATTCCAAACTTTTATGATATTTTGGAATTATACCCCAAAAACGGGGAACATTGGGACTAAAAGCACGGCTATTTGACCGTGCTTTTTTCATACCTTAACAAGTTATCAATAGACCTGTAATAATTGTTATATGACGGTTATATGAGGTCAGAAAGGGGGATAAAAGGCACATGAAAACGTACACAATGAGAAAGGCATGGTGATCCTGATTATCTCCCGGCTACTGGGTCAAGTAGCATATAGAAAAGGCATCCGGCAGCGGGTGTCTTTTTTCTTGCGGGTTGTCAAGCGTAAACCGAACAAAACCAATCAATCATGTGGGAGTAACCCCGTATAAAAACGTATTTGAAAGGATGGTATAGAAATGACAAGAAAACAGTTAGAGGATTTAGGACTTACCAAGGAACAGGTTGATTCAGTAATGAAAATCAATGGTGATGACATTGAGAACGCAAAGGGTACTGCTTCAACAGAAATCAAGAACTTGCAGACAGAAGTTGAAGGACTGAAAACACAAGTCGGTGACCGTGACAAGCAGTTAGAAACCCTGAAAGCATCTGCCGGGGACAACGCCGATCTGAAAAAGAAGATTGAGGAGTTGCAGACCGAAAACGCCACAGCTAAGGCAAGCCATGAATCTGAACTGAACCAGTTGAAAATTGATTTTGCTGTTGAAAAAGCACTGACAGGTGCAAAGGCAAAGAACATCACCGCAGTTAAGGCACTTTTAGACCTGAAGGATGCCAAGTTTGACAAGGAAGGAAATGTCAAGGGATTAGCTGAACAGATCGAAAAACTGACCAGTGATGAAGGTACTAAGTTCCTGTTTGAAGCACAGAAACAGCAGCAGAATTTCAAAGGTTTTCAGCCGGGGGCATCCGCACAGCAGAAACCGGGTGCAGAAGTTGACACTTCAAAAATGAACTATGATGAATTATGTGCCTATTTAGCAGAAAATCCTGATGCTAACTTAGGTGAGTAAAAGAAAGGACAGGTGAAAATTTATGCCAAACGATAAGTTTGATTCTAAAAGTTTTAACCCACAGGCTTTCAAGTATATGGTTGGTAGAGTGCCGAACCTTCATATGCATGAGATCAAGAAGTCAAAAGCACTGGCGGGTAACCCTGACATTAAGGCAACCCTTGGTGGTAGTCAGGGCGGTACAGGTTACGCAAGAATTGCAATGCGTGGTCTGTTAGATGGTGATGCAGTCAATTATGACGGTCAGACTGATATTACTGCAACCAGTACCAAGACCTTTGAACAGGGTGTTGTTGCTGTTGGTCGTGCTAAAGCATGGCTTGAAAAAGATTTTTCCTATGACATTACAGGCGGTATTGATTTCATGCAGAATATCGCAGATCAGGTTGGTGAGTATTGGGACGGTGTAGATCAGGACACTATTATTGCAATTCTTGATGGTGTATTTTCTATGACTGGAACAAAGAACAAAGAATTTGTTGATGCTCACACCTATGATGTAACAGAGAAGGTTGACGGTAAAATGTCTGCAACTACTCTGAACAGTGCAACCAATAAGGCGTGTGGTGCTAACAAGAAGAAGTTCACACTGGTGTTCATGCACAGTGATGTTGCAACGAACCTTGAAAACCTGAACCTTGTAGCACACCTGAAATACACTGATTCACAGGGTATGCAGCGTGAACTTGATCTTTACACTTGGAACGGTAAGTTGGTAGTCATTGATGACGATATGCCGACTACTGAACAGGAAGGTTTCTATATCAAGGCAAAGTCAGCTGATGAAGGTGCTTTACAGGTTGTTGCTAACAGTGCAACACCTACTGCAAAGCAGATCAAACTTGAATCTGTCACACCTGTTGCAGACAGTTATGAAACACCAAAAGAAGGTGATTATGTTGTGTATGTTGATGCTTTCACAGAGTACACAACTTATGTACTTGGTAATGGTTCAATCAGTTATGAGGATTTAGGGGTAAAAGTACCTTATGAAATGAATCGTAACCCTGAAAAGAATGGTGGTCAGGACACACTTTATACAAGACAGAGAAAGGTTTTTGCACCTTTTGGTATTTCTTATGAGAAGAAGTCACAGGCTACATTATCCCCTACCAATGAGGAATTAAAGAAGGGTGAGAACTGGACACTGGTACATTCCGGGGAAACTACGGAAAGCAAGCGTTCATATATCAACCATAAGGCAGTACCTATTGCCCGTATCATTTCCCGTGGATAATTTCTGATCTGAAAGGGTGGTTGCAATGTTTGATACTGATACAGTAAAAGAACGGTTGAAATCATTCGGTTATGAGGTCAAGGCAGATGATGAATTTGCCTTGACCTTTTGCGTTGAGAAAGTACGCAGCACAATCAAGAATGAAATCAACTGGAATGATGTGCCGGAAGGACTGGAACACATTGCCGTTGATATGGCGGTGGGTGAATTTCTTCTTTCCAAGAAAACCTTTGCACCTGATGACCTTACCGGGTTTGATTTAGAATATGCTGTCAAGCAGATTCAGACAGGGGACACCAACACGGTCTTTGCGACTGGTGAAGGTTCAATGACCCCTGAACAAAGACTGACTTCTTTCATCAATTACCTTTTATCCTATGGAAAGACTGAATTTAATTCATTCAGGCGTATCAGATGGTAAAGCAGATTCAGGCAGCACAAAAGGCTGCAAGGAAAGCCATTGAAGCAACCTATTTTGGTACTTTGACGGTGACAGAACTGCAAAAGGTAAAAAATGAGAAGTCAAAACTTATGGAAGAATCAGAGGTTGTAGTCTTACAAGACCAACCGTGCAGATTATCTTTTGAAAAACTGCAAACAGCAATTCAGTCAGAATCAGCAGCAACGATCACGCAAAGCACAAAGTTATTTGTTTCCCCGGATGTAACCATCAAAGCGGGGTCAAAACTGACAGTAACACAGGACAATGTGACCACGGACTACACCCGCAGCGGTGTCCCTTCCACATATCCAACGCATCAGGAAATTACACTTGAACTGTTCAAGGAATATGCGTAAATGGGTAGAATGGGAAGATTTGACTGCAAAGGTCTGAAAGACTTTCAGCAGCAGTTGGGAAAGTTGCAAAATCCTGATGACTTTGTGGAATCGTGTGCAAAAGAACTTGCTGCCCGGTTGCTTCGCATGGTGGTAAAAAGAACACCTGTCGGACAGTACCCGGCAAGTTCAGGAAAAAAGGGCGGTACATTAAGGCGTGGTTGGACTGGTGAAAAACGTGCATCAGCACAAGGGTATGCAGACAGCCTGACGGTGAACCATTTTGGTGACACCTATGTCATTGAAATTGTGAACCCGGTTGAATATGCATCCTATGTTGAGTACGGACACAGGACAGCCAATCATTCAGGATGGGTCAAAGGTCAGTTTATGATGACCATATCTGAACAGGAATTACAGAAAATTGCCCCAAAGGTGCTTGAAAACAAAATCAAGAAATATTTAGGGGGACTTGGTAAATGATAAATTCAATAGTTGAAGCAATCAGTTGTTCCCTGAACAAAGAATTTGGGGATGATTATGAAATCCACAATGAAGAAATTAAGCAAGGTTTGAAAGAGCCTTGTTTTTTTATTGCTTGCTTGAACCCAAACAACAACCTTTTCCTTGGCAAACGGTATGAACGTACCAATCAGTTCTGCATCCAGTATTTCCCACAGTCTGCAAAGAAGCAGCGGGAATGTGCTGATGTGGCTGAAAGAATGTATGACTGTTTGGAGTATGTCACAACAGACGGTGATACCAAGCCAATCAGGGGTTCAAAAATGAATCATCAGGTGGTTGACGGTGTTCTGAATTTTTTTGTCAATTATGACTTTTTCACGGTCAAGACGGAAGATCAGACACCAATGGAAACTATGACGGCAAGCACGGATGTGAAGGAAGGTGGTTGATTATGGCAGCAAAAAAGACAACAACGGGAACTGCTACAAGGTCTGAACAGACTGAACCAATGTTCAGCAAGGAACAGATTCTTGCATCTGCCCGTTTTGCAAACAGAAGGGACTTGGTGGATGCCCTTCTTGATGAAGATAAAAGTTACACCATGAAAACTGTTGACAATTTAGTTGAAAAATACATGAAAGGACAGGTGAAATAGTATGGCTTTAGGTGGTGGTACATTTACCTCACAAAACAAAGAACTTCCCGGTGCTTATATCAACTTTGTATCGGCTGCATCCGCATCTGCTGCACTGTCTGATAGAGGTATTGCAACAATGCCCCTTGAACTTGACTGGGGTGTTGAAGGGGAAGTTTTTGAAGTAACCAATGAAGATTTTCAGAAGAACAGCCTGAAACTTTTTGGTTATGCCTTTGACAGTCCTAAGATGCTTGGTCTTAATGATCTGTTCATGGGTGCAAAGACCTTATACGCATATCGTCTGAACGGTGGTGGAGATAAGGCAGCGAACACATACGCAACTGCAAAGTATTGTGGTGTGCGTGGTAACGATTTGAAGATCGTGATTCAGAAAAATGCAGATGATGCAAGCAAGTATGATGTTACAACCTACTTCGGTACGGTCAAAGTTGACACACAGACAGTTGCCAAGGCTGCTGATCTTGTGGCAAACGATTATGTGACATTCAAGGCTGCTGATCTTGCTGTTACTGCCGGAACACCTTTAACTGGTGGTACAAACGGCACGGTTGACGGCACTGCACATCAGGCTTACTTGGATAAAATCGAATCATACACCTATAACACTATGGGCGTTGTGGTTACTGATGATGTTACCAAGAAGTTATATGTGGCTTTCAACAAGCGTTTGCGTGATGAACTTGGTATCAAGTTCCAGTTGGTTGTTTACAACCTGTCTGCTGATTATATGGGCGTTATCAGTGTGAAGAACAAGGTAACAGATACAGGATGGTCAGAAGCAGCACTTGTGTACTGGGTAACTGGTGCAGAAAGCGGTTGTGCGGTCAATAAGTCTTGTCAGAACAAGAAATATGACGGCGGTTTCACCGTTGATACCAATTACACACAGAATGAGTTGAAAGCAGCAATCAAGGCGGGTGAGTTCACTTTCCATAAGGTCAACGGCGTTGTCCGTGTGCTTGAAGATATTAACTCTATGGTGACCACTTCGGACACTTGCGGGGATGTATTCAAGGACAATCAGACGATCAGAGTTATTGACCAGTTAGGAAATGATGATGCAGTTCTTTTCAACACTAAGTATCTTGGTGTTGTTCCAAACAATGCATCAGGCAGAACTTCCCTTTGGTCTGACTTGGTGAAAATCCGTACACAGTTACAGGAACTTGGTGCTATTGAAGGGTTCACTGATTCTGATGTTACGGTTGCACAGGGCGATTCCAAAAAGGCGGTTGTGATTACATCAGCAATCACCGTTGTGAACGCTATGGGTAAACTCTATGAAACGGTTACGGTTGCGTAAGAAAGGGGTGAAATAAAATGCCGAATGTAACAATGAAAGCAAGGGACACTATTGCAGCAAAACTTGCTGAATGTTTTATCACAATCGGAAGTAGAAGATACAACTTCATGCAGATGATTGATATGGAAGCAAAGGTTGAGAAAACCAAGACTACTGTTCCCCGCCTTGGTGCAATCATGGCGGGTCATAAGTCATGTGGTATGGAAGGTACTTTTTCCGGCACGGCACACTATAACCAGTCAGTTCTTCGTCAGGCATTACTTGACTATAAGAACACTGGTGAAGATGTGTATTTTGAAATGCAGATCACCAATGATGACCCAACCAGTGATGCGGGCAGACAGACGATCATTTTCTATGACTGCAACACTGACGGCGGTGTGTTAGCAAAATTTGATGCTGACGGGGAATACCTTGATGAAGAGATTGAAGGAACATTTGAGGACTTCTCAATGCCTGAATCTTTTGCAAACCTCACGGGTTTTCTTACTAACTAAGTAACAGAACCCCTTGTGTGGCTTTTATATAAGGTCATATAAGGGGTTTTTTCTATTCTTTGATAAACAGAAGGGAGAACAACAAAATGTCAAAATTTAGTGCATTTATGAAAGCGAATAAAAAGGTAAAGGAAAATGAAGAGTTTGCACCTACTGCTTCACTTCTTGGTTCAGATGGAACACCTGTCAGACACATCAGTTCCAAGGAAAATGAAGAACTTCGTGATGCAAATACCATTGAAGTTCAGGTGACAGGCAAGCCGAACTTATTCAGACCGAAACTGATTACTTCAAAGTACCTTATGGCAATGATCGTGAAGTCAACGGTGTTTCCTGACCTTTACGATAAAGAGTTACAGGACAGTTATGGTGTGATGACCCCGGAAGATTTAGTCTATGCAATGGTGGATAATGCCGGGGAAATGCAGGACTTCCAGTTATGGATGCAGAGGTTTCAGGGATTTACCAAGTCACTTGATGAAAAGGTTGATGAAGCAAAAAACTAATTGAAGAAGGGGATGGTGAAGCAAATTATGCTTACTATGCCCTTCTAAAACTTCACATTCTTCCATCAGTGTTCTTGGCTATGGACGAACAGGAAAAAGCCTTTGTGATTGCTTCAATCAAGTTGAAAGCAGAGCATGACAAGAAGGAAAAGAAAAAGGCAGAAGCAAGGGCAAAGAAAAAACACTAAGAAAGGACGGTGAAACAGGTGTCATCTATTCAGACAGGTATTGAACTTAATGACCAATTCAGCGGAGTGTTGAACAACATCATCAGTTCAGTGAACCTTGCCGTGTCTGCAATGTATGATATGCAGCAGTCAATGAACGCTGATATTGATACAAGCAGCATTGAAGGGGCAAGGGATGAAATCAATCAGGCAACCGCTGCCATTGAAGCAATGAATCAGGCAGCAAGCCGACAGACCGCACCTGATATTGCACCGCCTGTTGTGGATGGTGGAAATCAAGAACCGATTCCTGTACCTGTTGACCCGGTACTTCCTGACCCTTTGGTTGAAAATCCTGAACCAATCAGACCTGAAATTCAGCCAAACGCACCGCCTGACCCTGTCAACGTACCTATTCAGTGGGAAACTGACGGGATGGATGTGTTCACAGGAACAGGTGTTGAACGATTTCAGCAAGAAGTTCAGAGTGCAAACGATATGTTGAACACACTGAACACCACACAGGCAAGGATTTCACAGACCGCACAGGGAATGGATATACTGCCGGATGCAGCAGTTCAGGATATGAACACTATGCAACAGCGGTTATCTGCAATTCAGCAGCGGATTCAGCAGATTGAGAACAACCCGGTAAATGTTGGGGCAGACAATGCAAATGCAGAACTGGAACAGTTGCGTATGCAGTTGAATCAGGCTATTCAGGAACAAAATTCACTGAATCAGGCAATGCAGAATATGGATGTTTCTGCTGCCAATGATGCCTATTTGCGTTTGTCACAGACGGTTGGCAACACAGAAAGGTATATCCGTGACAATGTGGATGAACAGGGGCGTTTCAATCAGGAAATTTCAGCCGGAACGCAACAGGCAAATGAACTGACCAATACCATCAAACGGGCAGTTGCAGCCTATGTCAGTATTCAGTCAGTTGGGAAAGCACTGAACATTTCAGACGAACTTGTTCAGACAACATCCCGTTTGAACATGATGAATGACGGGGTTCAGACAACCGCTGAACTTGTCAACATGGTATATGCAGCTGCACAGGATGCAAGGGGTTCATTCAGTCAGATGGCTGATGTTGTTGCCCGTTTCGGTAACAACGCAAAGGATGCGTTCAGCAGTTCAGAAGAAGTTGTTGCTTTTGCTGATCTGATTCAAAAACAGATGACGATTGCCGGGGCAAGTACCCAAGAAGCAGCAAACGCAGAATTGCAGTTATCACAGGCACTTGGTTCAGGTGTCCTTCGTGGTGATGAATTGAACAGTATCTTTGAACAAGCACCTAACCTGATTCAGAACATTGCGGACTATCTTGATGTTCCAATCGGTAAGATCAGAGAAATGGCAGCGGATGGGGAACTTTCCGCTGATGTAGTCAAGGCAGCAATCTTTTCTGCTGCTGATGACATTAACAGCAAATTCAATGAAATGCCTATGACTTGGGGGCAGATATGGCAGTCAATGCAGAACACCGCACTGATTGCATTTCAGCCTGTTCTTCAAAGACTGAACGATTTAGCCAATAGTGAAGCATTTCAGACTTTCATTCAGGGTGCTATTGAAGCAATGGCAACCCTTGCGAATATCCTTCTGAATGTGTTTGAAGTGGCTGCATCTGTTGGGGCATTTATCGGTGATAACTGGTCAATCATTGCACCAATTATCTATGGTGTAATTGCTGCATTAGGGGCATATTTGGCAATCATGGGAATTGTCAACGCAATTACTGCAATTTCAGCAGCCATTGATGCGACAAAGGCAGCAGCAGATGCACTTGCAGCCGGACAAACATTTCTTTGGACAGTACAGCAGTATGGATTGAACGCAGCACTTGCAGCGTGTCCGATCACATGGATTATTGTGCTGATTATAGCACTTATAGCAATAATTTTTGCCGTATGTAATGCGATTGCAAAGATGACAGGTATTGCAAATTCAGGGTTCGGTGTGATTACTGGCGGTGTGAACGTGGTGATTCAGTTCTTTAAGAATTTGGGTCTGACCGTGGCAAACATTGCCTTGGGTATTGGAAACGCCATTGCAGCACTTGCATCCAATATGATGACGGCATTTCACAATGCAATCTGTTCTGTTCAGTCATGGTTTTACAACCTGTTAAGCACGGCACTTTCAGTCATTGAAGGTATTTGTTCAGCACTGAATAAGTTACCGTTTGTTGAATTTGACTATTCAGGCATTTCATCCGCAGCGGATGACTATGCAGCCAAAGCAAGTGAAGCAGCCGGAAACAAAGAAGATTACCAGTCAATCAGTGATGCGTTCAATGAAGGTTTTACAACCTTTGATGCATTTCAGGACGGTTGGGCATCAGATGCGTTCAATGCGGGTGCAGCATGGGGTGACGGTATTGCCGATAAGGTTTCAAACTTTAGTCTGTCGGATGTATTCGGTCAGACAGATATTCCTAATGTGGGTGATTACACATCAGGGTTCAATGATGCAATAGCAAATTCAGGCGTGGGTGACAGCATTGGAAACATTGACGATAACACAGGCAAAATCAAGGATTCTTTGGATGTTACAGAAGAAGATTTGAAGTATTTGCGTGACATTGCGGAACAAGAAGCAATTAACAGATTCACAACCGCTGAAATCAATGTTGATATGTCAGGTATGCAGAACACCGTGAACAGCGGTGATGACATTGATGGTTTTATGACCAAACTGACAGATTCAGTCAATGAAGCGGTAGACAATATGACGGAAGGGGTGCATGAATAAATGGCAAGAAGCGGATATGATATGTATTTTGACAAATGCCTTTTTCCTGTCACCCCTGAAAAAATCAGTATCAAAATCAATGGTAATAACAAAACGGTCAACCTGATAAATGAAGGTGAGATCAATATCCTGAAAAAAGCCGGGTTGACCGACATTGAATTTGAAGCAGAAATCCCGCAAGTAAAACATCCTTATGCGGTGTATAAGAATGGTTTCAAAGAAGCGGGATATTTCTTTGATATTTTTGAAGGGTTGAAAACAGGCAAAAAGACATTCCAGTTCATTGTGTGCAGAAAGACCCCGGTGGGGAAAAAACTGCTGAACACGAACATGAAGGTATCTTTGGAAGATTACAAAATTTCAGAAGATGCCAAGAACGGGTTTGACTTCAAAGTCAAGTTCAATCTGAAACAGTACCGGGACTATGGAACAAAGACAGTCAACATCAAAATTGCTGCATCCAAGCCAAAGGCAAGTGCAGAGCCTAAGCGGGAAACCAACAATTCACCCGCCCCGGCAGCAGCACAGACCTATACGGTTGTGCGTGGTGATTGTTTGTGGAACATTGCAAAACGGTTTTACGGCAGCGGTGCAAAATACACCGTGATCTACAACGCAAACAGGGGTGTCATTGGTGGCAACCCTAACTTAATTTATCCGGGACAGGTTTTGACCATTCCGGCAGCATAAGAAAGGGGTGTTGTTCAATGTACGTTGAACTACTGGTTGGGAATGAATCAGGAACAAAAGTATATCAGCCTGTTGTTCAGGAAGGTATTGAATGGTCAACAGAAAGAAAAAACACCCCCGGCAAACTGGTTTTCAAAGTCCTGTATGACAACATTCTTGATTTTTCAGAAGGTAGTCCAGTCAGGATGAAGGTGGACGGTGACAATGTATTCTTTGGTTTTGTGTTTAAGCAGCAGAGAACCAAGGACAAAATCATTACTGTCACCGCCTACGATCAGTTGAGGTACTTAAAAAATAAAGATACCAAGGTCTATGAAGGAAAGACGGCAAACCAATTTGTGAAAATGATTGCAGATGATTATGCCCTGAACCTTGGCACACTGGATGATACCGGGTATGTCATTGAATCAAGGGTTGAAGAAAATACTTCACTGTTTGAAATGATAGCAAATTCCCTTGACCTGACACTGACCAATACCGGGGAAATGTATGTGTTATATGATGACTTTGGGAAACTTACCCTGAAAAGCCTGTCATCTATGTATGTGGGTGTTCCGGGGGCGTACCTGATGATTGATGAAGAAACCGGGCAAAACTTTGACTATACTTCATCTATTGATGAAAACACATATAACAAAATCAAACTGACCTATGATAACAAGGACACAGGAAAGCGTGATGTTTACATCACACAGGATTCTTCCAACATTAACAAGTGGGGTATCTTACAGTATTTTGACACCTTGCAGAAAGGTGAAAACGGTCAGGCAAAAGCAGATGCCCTTTTGAAACTGTATAACAAAAAGACCCGTAACCTGAAAATTACCAACGCTTTAGGTGACAACAGAGTGCGGGCGGGTTCAATGGTTGTCATCAACCTTGACCTTGGTGATGTAAAACTGAAAAACTGGATGCTTGTTGAAAAATGCAAGCATACCTACAAGGAAGGTGAACATTGGATGGATTTGACACTTAGAGGGGGTGAATTTGTTGCCTGATGCAAATGAACTTGTTAATACCCTGAAAAGGGCAGCCGTTGAAGCGGTTGAAGCGGGTAAACCCGTAAATGTATATTTTGGTGAAGTTGTGAGTGCTTCACCTTTGAAAATCAATGTTGAACAGAAGATGATACTGGGTGAAAAACAACTTGTACTTTCAAGGAATGTAACAGATTTCAAAACTAAGATAACGGCGGGGAATATCAAGAATTATTACTATACCGGGGATGTAAATTCAGGGACAGCACCAGTTTCCCCGTCACACGTTCATGCTGTCGGAACGATTGAAGTCACCGTACACAATGGCTTGGCTGTCGGTGATGGTGTCATTCTAATAAGACAGCAAGAAGGTCAGAAATTCATTGTTGTGGATAGGATAGGCAAATGATTCCTTCAACAGTTGGTTTTCTTGACCAAGATTTTGAAATAGAAACACAGCCAAGCCTAACTTATAAAATGGATTTAGACGGTGATTCAGTCAGGGGTCTTGTGGATGAACAGGATGCCATGAAGCAGATGATTTTCAGAACACTGCAAACAGAAAGGTATCAGTACATCATATATCCGTGGTATTACGGCATTGAAACACTTGACCTGTATGGTGAACCTGTCACTTGGGTTTGCCCTGAATTAGAACGCAGAATCAGTGAAGCGTTAGCCGTTGATGAAAGAATCACGGGCGTGACCGACTTTGAATTTGACCTGACGGTCAAAGGTGTGGTTCATGCCTATTTTACCGTAAAAACAATTTACGGTGATATTAAAGCAGAGAAGGGGGTGAAGATTTAGAATGTATGAAGATCAGACTTATGACATTATCCTTGAAAGGATGATGAACCGGGTATCTGACAAAATTGACAAAAGACCGTCATCCCCTGTTTATGATCTGCATAGTTCAACCGCCATTGAATTTCAGATTTTATACATTGAGTTGGAATATCTGATAAAAAATTCATACGGTGATACTGCTGCAAGGGAATTTCTGATTTTACTTGCAAAGGACAGGGGACTTTCACCTGAACCCGCAACCAAGGCAATCTTACAAGGTGAGTTCACACCAACAAACATTGATGTTACTGGAAAGCGTTTTAACATTGGTGAAATCAACTATGTTGTGACTGAACAGATCACACCGGGAACATACAAGGTTCAGTGTGAAACAGAAGGTGTTGTTGGCAATCAGTACCTTGGGGATATGATACCAATGGAATATATTGACGGATTGCAGACGGCAAGCCTGACAAGCGTACTTATTCCCGGTGAAGATGAAGAAGATACAGAAGTTTTCAGACAGCGTTACTTTGACAGCTTCAATGAACAGTCCTTTGGTGGCAACCACGCTGATTATATGGCAAAGGTCAAAAGTATTGAAGGTGTTGGGTCATGTAAGGTCAAGCGTGTTTGGAATGGTGACATTAGACCCGCTGACATGATCGTCAGTACAGTGGTCAAGAACTGGTATGAATCAATCATTTCAACAGTTCCGGCAGCAGTCAAACCGTGGCTTGATGCCGTATATAATGCAGCCAAGGACAAGAAACTGACGGTTGGTGGTACTGTTCATGTAGTCATCACTGATTCTGATGATTATGGTGAAGCAAGTTCAACACTTGTTCAATATGTTCAGCAGACACTTGACCCGGAAGAAACTGCCGGGGAAGGTTACGGACTTGCACCAATCGGTCATGTGGTCAGTGTAGCAAGTGCATCACCTGTCAGTATTGAGGTCAAGACCACGGTAACCTTTGAAGAAGGTCACAACTGGTCAAATACCAAGGCAGCCATTGCAGAAGCAGTTGATGCGTATTTCTTGGAATTAAGAAAGAACTGGTCAGAAACATCACAAACCATTGTCAGGGTATCGCAGATTGAAAACCGCATCCTTGGTGTTGATGGCGTGGTGGATGTGACCGGGACAAAGCTGAACGGCACGGCAAGCAATATGACCTTGACAGAATTTTGCATACCAAAGTTAGGGGGTGTTTCTGCATGATAAGAGAAGTTGACCTTGTTTCATACTTACCGCCATTCATGCAGAGTTACAAAGAACCCGTTGCAGCGCTTGAAGCGGAAAACCCTGAATTTAGCCTGATGTGGTCGGCAACTGACAGGTGTTTGCGTAACCGCTTCATTTCAACCGCTGATGAATATGGAATCAGCAGATTTGAAAAGATGCTGAAAATATACCCAACTGCTGATGATACCCTTGAATCAAGGCGTTCAAGGGTTCAAAGCAAGTGGTTTAACACAATCCCGTACACTTGGAAAGTGTTGCTTCAAAAGTTGCTTGTCCTTTGTGGTGACAGTGATTTTGAAGTGACTGGTGATTTCAAGACCGGGTACACACTGTATATTGACACTGACCTTGAATTATATGGTCAGGTGGAAGAACTGGAAAATATCATAAACACAATGATTCCTGAAAATCTTGTGGTTGTATCTAAGAACAGCATCCCTTGCAACATCAAAGGTGCTGTTCTTTTTGGTGGTGGCATCTGCTTCATCAATGAATTTATCATCACAAACGATTTCCGGGAAGTGTTTAATGTGAACGGTTCATCAGTCTTTGGTGGTGGAATCGTTCAGACTGAAATGCTGAACATCACAAATGACAGTCAGGAAACAGTGAGTGTTCAGGGTACAGTGAACTTTGGTGGTAAGGCAACAGATACCGCAATGGTAACCATTTCAACAGATTTTAATGAAACAATCCGGGCAGATATGGATGCAAAGGCAGCATCCGGCGTTGTTCAGGTAGACTTCATTGAGATAAAAACAACATAGAAAGGAATGATAAGATGGCAGAGTATTCAAAACTTTACATCACAAACAATGGTCAGGCACTTATGGCAAAGATGATTGCCGGGTCAGGAAACATTGATTTTACAAAAGTATGTTCTTCCAGTACCCAGTACACTGAAAGTCAGTTACAGGCATTGACCGCACTTAGCAACATCAAGCAGACAACCCTTGTTTCCAAGGTTACCCGCACAAATGAGGTTGCAATCAAAATTGATGCAGCATATTCCAACGTAGACCTGAAAGAAGGTTACTATATGCGTACACTTGGCTTATATGCCGTTGACCCTGACAAGGGTGAAATCCTGTATGCAGTCTGCATTGAAAAGTCAAATAACTGTTATATGCCACCATATAACGGTGTTACGGTATCGGCTGCATACTTACAGTTATATACCACAGTAGGCAACGCTGACAGCGTATCACTTGCAGTCAGTCCGGGTGCGTATGCAACGGTTGGTGACATTCAGGCACTTGAAAAAGAAATTGCTGATCTGAAAGCCTATGTTGGATATTCAGACGGTGACATTTATGGTGTTGAAGTGGACTTTGAAAACAAGAAGTTCACAAGACTTGCCGGGGCAGTAAACCGTTCAGCGGGTTCAGGGTTTGACGGAATCAATGCATTTGGTGGCAGAAAGCGTTGTAACCTTACCAATGACGGGCGTGTTGCTGCATATTATGGTGAAGCCGGATTTTCTACTACTGGAAAACTGACACAGGCGGTTGACCGTAACCCGGTAGGTACTGAATCACCTGATGAAAACCTGAAATTCAGTGCCGGGACAATCGTTCAGGTAATGGTTGAACAGCCAAAGTTTTATTACAAGGTTGTACCGCTTAAAACTGAAAAGAGAACCAAGGGGGCAATCACAAGAAAAATCAGATACTATGTATCAGATACACCAAAGGCGGGATTCAAACTTCATCCGGCGTTCATTGTAAATGGTCAGGAAAATGATGTTGCATATCTTGCAGCCTTTGAAGGTTCACTTTGGGATGCATCTGCATCAGCGTACATTCTTGATGATTCACAGGTTGCTGACTTTGCTGCTGATATGTTATGCAGTATTGCTAATGCAAAACCGCTTTCAGGGCTTACACAGAACGCAACCCGTGCCAATATCAGAAAACTTGCTGAAAAACGTGGTACTGGTTGGGAACAGGGCGTTGTTCAGACGGCATCCGCTTCACAGATGCTTATGCTGATTGAATATGCAACTTTTAATATGCAGTCTGTCATTGGTAACGGTGCAGTTTCAAAGACTGATGACGGTAAAACATCCATGACAGAAAATACAGGTGCAACAATCACCCTTGGTAATGCATCAGGTTCAGTTGTCAACGCTAACGGTATTCAGATTGTGTCATACCGTGGTGAGGAAAACTTTTGGGGCAACATTTGGTGGTGGATTGATGGAATCAATCACTATACAAATGCAACCACAGGTGAATGTGATACCTATGTTGCAGATCATGGTTTTACTGATGACAGTAAGGCAGCACCTTATGAAGATACAGGAATGTGTGCAAAGTATGGAAACGGTTATATTTCCGCTTTCTGTTATTCAGAAGATTTTGATTGGTTGTTCTTACCGGGTGAGTTCAACGGAAACACCGCCCTTCCTGTTGGTGATTATTGTTGGAATCAGAACGGTACTGGTTGGCGTGTCGCTTTATTGGGTGCTCATTGGGTTAGTGGCTTGTATGCCGGTGCTTTCTGTTGGCATCTGCATTGTGCTTCTTCTTATCGTAGTCGGGCTATCGGCGGTCGGTTGGTGTATCGAAAAAAGGTAGCAGCATAACAGGCAACCAGTAATTCACACAATTTTAGGTAATCAGGATGCTAAAGATGACGATTTTCAAGCAGAAAGACAATAAAAAGACAAAAAACCAATGTCACTAAATTAGGTGCTAATTGGAATAATGGCTTGAATACCAGTGCTTTCTATTGGAATCTGAATAATGCTTCTTCTAATCGTAATCGGAATATCAGCAGTCAGTTAGTAAATGCACAAATATCACTTGAAACACCCCGTCAGAAGTGGCGGGGTGTTCTTATAAATCAATGTACTGAAAACTGATTACCGTGCCACTTGGCAAAACATCAAAATACATGGGCTGTATTAGTAGACCGTCACCTGACGGGTTGAAAGTTCGGTTCAGTGCATACAGAAGGGAACAGACAAGCGTGAAACGGTATGGCAATCTTTATGAAAAAATCTGTTCAATGGATAACCTGTATCTTGCGTTTCAACACGCAAAGAAAGGCAAAGGATGGTACAAGGAAGTTCAGCAGATTGAGAAAAGACCATATTACTATTTGGCGGGTCTGCAATGGATGCTTCAAAACCATTTATACAAAACTTCGGAATATGCCACTTTCACGAAAAAGGACGGCAAGAAGGAACGGGAAATATACAAACTTCCATTCTTCCCTGACAGAATTGCACAATGGGCGGTTTTACAGGTGATTGAACCGCAGTTATTAGCGTATTTCACTGATGACACATATTCAGCAATACCAAACAAGGGTATTCATGCAGCATACAAGAAGTTACGGTTGGCGGTTGATACCGTGCCGGAAGAAATGACCTATTGTTTGAAAATAGACTGCAAGAAATTTTACCCTTCCATTGACCATAAAACACTAAAGCAGAAGTTCAGACGGAAGTACAAAGACCCTGAACTGCTTGAACTGATTGATGAAGTAATTGATTCAATCAGCACTTGTCCGGCAACGGATGAAAACATTGAATTTTATCGGTCTTGTGGTAATGAAATCAAGATAGTGAAGGTAAACGGCAAGGACTTCATTGAAGGTGTCGGTATTCCAATAGGGAATTACTTTTCACAGTATGACGGCAATTTCTTCCTATCAGGTTTTGACCACTGGATAAAAGAAGTTAAGCGGGTAAAGCACTATTACCGTTATATGGATGATATTTGTATTTTTGCAAGAACCAAAGAAGAACTGCATCAGTTACTTGCAGAAATCAATGAATACTTCATACAGAATTTGAAATTAAGAATAAAAGGCAACTATCAGATATTCCCTTCGTTCATCCGGGGTATTGATTTTGTAGGGTACAGGATTTTCTTGAAAGATACCCTTCTTAGAAAATCCACCTGTCAGGAATTTGAACGGAAAATGACCGCAATCAGGAAGAAGATTGAAAGCGGTCAGGAAATGAACTATTCAGAATGGTGTGCAATCAATTCCTATAAGGGTTGGTTGAAATATTGTGATAGCAGCCGATTGTCTGAAAAATATATTGAACCAATTCAGCCTTATGCTGATAGGTACTATAAAGATCATATCAAGAAAGGTGGTAAAAAGCATGAAAGAGTACGGAAAAGTACGCAGTACAAAGCAGCCTGAACAGAAAGTCATTGATGACTATTCAGTTTGGGTTGCTGCAAACATCACCCCGGTCACAGAAGCCGGGACAGATGAACAGCCGGGGTTCACTGGTTATGAGTATGACCTGACCCAGTACACCAAGGACGAATACATCAAAATGATTGATGACAGGAACACATCCTTGGAAGATCAGATGACACAGGCACAGGAAGCCATGTGTGAAATCTATGAAATGATGGCATAAGGAAGGGGTGAGAATATGGCAAATATTTATGCAGCACTTATCATCAAGGGTAAGAAGTCAATCAATGATGTTCCTGACAAAATCAGGGATGAAGTCAAACAGGTGCTTATTGATGAAGGACACCCGGAACTGGCAGAAGGTGGTAACTGATGTTGTTTCAGTTCATCATAAAAATTTTATTTAGAAAGGATGTGGAATCTATGGCAGTGATCTATGCAACCCTTATCATTAAGGGCAAGAAAACCTTTGCTGATGTACCTGAGAAAATCAAGGACAAAGTGAAGGAAGTTCTGATTGACCTTGATTGCCCTGAATTAGCAGAGTAATCAACAGACAAGGAAATTATCACAGGAACAAAAACAACCGCTATATGACCCTTATATGAGGTCACAAGCGGTTGTTTTTATGTTCAGAAAGGACAGAGAAAATGAAACAGACTATTTGCAGTGTATTAGGTGTGATTGGTTCAGCAATCGCATCTTTTTTTGGTGGTTGGGATGCGGGACTTGCAACCCTTCTGATCTTCATGGGTCTTGATTATATTTCAGGACTGATTGTTGCGGGGGTGTTCAAGAACAGTCCCAAGACAGACACAGGTTCACTTGAAAGCAAGGCGGGGTGGAAAGGTCTTTGCAGAAAGTGCATGACCTTGATTTTTGTACTGGTTGCGTACCGCCTTGATCTTGTCATTGGCACAAATTACATCAGGGATGCAGTAATTATTGCGTTCATTGCCAATGAAACAATTTCCCTTGTGGAAAATGCGGGTCTTATGGGTTTACCACTCCCGGAAGTCATCACCAAGGCTGTTGATATTTTACAGAAAAAGACAGAAAGTGAGGACAAATAATATGATGAAGGGTATGGATATTTCAAAATGGCAAGGTGCAGTTGACTTTGCCAAGGTTGCAGCAAGTGGGATTCAGTTTGCAATCCTTCGTGAAGGTTATCGTCAGGCAGTAGATGGCAAGTTCTTTGAATATGTCAACGGATGCCGTGCCAATAATATTCCCGTCAAAGGTGTATATCATTTCAGTTATGCACTCAACACAGATCAGGCAAGGAATGAAGCAGCATTTTGTATTGCACAGGTTGAGAAAGCCGGACTTGGCAAGGACACAGTGATTTTTTATGATTTTGAATATGACACTGTAAAACAGGCAAAGGAAAAGGGTGTCAACCTTGGTAAGAATGAATGTGTTGCTTTCACAAAAGCATTTTGTGAGTATGTAACCAGTCACGGGTACAAGGCGGGTATTTATTCCAATATTGACTACCACAAGAATATGTATACTGATGAACTGATTTCACAGTATATTTACTGGTTGGCTGATTATACTGGTGATCCTGATTATCCTTGTATGTTCCATCAGTACACAAGCAAGGGTTCTGTTGATGGTATTGCCGGAAATGTAGACCTTGATTATTTCTATGGTGATACTGCACAGCCTGAATCACCTAAGAAGTCAGTGGATGAAGTCGCACAGGATGTTGTCAACGGCAAGTACGGCAATGGTGCTGATCGTAAAGCAGCACTTGAAGCAGCCGGATATAACTATGATGAGGTTCAGGCAAAGGTCAATGAGATTTTAGGGGTAGACGCTACACCAAAGAAATCTGTTGATGAAATTGCACAGGAAGTCATCAACGGTGCTTGGGGTAACGGTCAGGACAGAAAGAACCGCATTGAACAGGCGGGTTATGATTACACCGCAGTTCAGAACAAGGTCAATGAACTTTGCGGAACACCTAAGAAATCCATTGATGAAATTGCAAGGGCAGTCATCCGTGGTGAGTATGGAAACGGTGCTGATCGTAAGAACAGAATCACCGCAGAAGGTTATGATTATGCAGCAGTACAGGCAAGGGTCAATGACCTGATGTAATCTGTTACTAATTTGTTACTAAATAGCGGGATTTTGTGAGATTTGCGGAGATATTCAAAACTGAACTTTTCAGCAAATACGGGCAAAAAGCGGGGTGTTATATCAATGAAATTTATGATATAATATAAACATAAAAAGGTGCTGCCGATAGACGGTTAGCCTAGATTATATGTGTTATGTAAAAATAACCGCAACCTTGGCCGGGGCGGTTATTTTTTTCTGCCGTGATTATCTTTCCCGATGAGGTAAAATAATCCGGCAACACTAATTAACAAACTCATTAACTGCAAAAGTTCACTTGTTGTTATCATTAGTATCCCCTCCATTTCAGGTAAAAAATTCCTAATCTTTGTCTTTTTAATCACAATATGATATGATGAACACGAAAGAAAAAACATACAAGAATTCGTATATTTTAATAAGAAGAACAGGAGCAGGGGAATGGGAAAAAGAACACGGATTGTTTTATATGCACTGTCACTTGTGACAATGCTTGCAATGGTGACACTGATTATTTTTTCACATGGAAGACAGAGCGGTGAGCCGGCGAAAGATGTGCTGTCCGAGACGGATATCAGCAGCACGGAGGAACCGGTTCAGATACCGGAAGCGGAAGAATCAGAAGAGACGGAAGCAGCAGACGGGCAGAACAGGATCCAAAACGACACAGAACAGGAAGAAGCGGACATAGCAGATGACACAACACTGATTTTTGCAGGGGATGTACTGTTTGCAAACGCCTTTAAAAGCAACTATGATGCGGGCGGAATTGAAAAAGTGATCGAGCCGCAGCTGCTGCAGGAGCTGCAGGATGCAGATATTTTCATGGTGAATAATGAGTTCCCATTCAGTAACCGTGGAGAGCCGATGGAGGACAAACAGTTTACGTTTTGCTGTGATCCGAAATATGTGAAAGCTTTAAATGAGATGGGCGTGGATATTGTATCACTCGCCAACAATCACACCTTAGATTATGGAAGAGATGCGTTGTCTGATACGTTTACGACACTGGACGGAGCCGGTATTTTGTATGCAGGAGCCGGAGAGACTAAAGAACGCGCATATGAATTGCAGATTATCGAGAAAAATGGAAAAAAATTCGGATTTCTAGCGGCATCCCGCGTGGTGCCGGAATCAAACTGGAAAGTGGAAGAGCGGACACCGGGAATGCTGACCGCTTATGATGATACAAAATTGGTACAGTTGATCAAAGAAGCCCGGAGCGGATGTGATTTTCTGTCGGTCTATATCCACTGGGGCGTGGAATACGATGCGTATCCGCAGGACTATCAGACAAAGATTGCCACAGATTGTTTTAATGCAGGGGCAGATCTGATCCTTGGAGCACATACACACTGTTTACAGGGAATTTCCTATATCAGTGGGAAACCGGTCTTTTACAGCCTTGGAAACTTTGTGTTTGGACAGAACATTGATAAGACGGCTGCAGTGAAAGTACAGGTTTCGTCCGATGGAACCGTATCTTATGGATTACTTCCGGTTTATGCGGCGGGGGGCACAACAAAACTGATGGATACAAACAGTGCATCTGCGCTGTATCAGTATATGACACAGATTTCAGATGGCGTTACGATCGGTGCGGATGGAAAAATCAATTAAAGGGGAGAAGAACATGAAAAAGAAACTTATGAGAATGCCGAAGGTGGTTACGATACTCGTTGCGGTACTGATTGTAGCGATTTTTCTTGGAAGTATGGATGTGGCAGCGTTTTTTCTTGCAGATACAGTTTCGCTTCCGGGTTATGGAAGCAGTATGATCGCAGAGTTTATGGCAGGAGTGGTTGCATTTCTGCTTTTGTGCCTGTTTGGTTATCTTGGAGTGCTGGGAGAAAAAGGAAAGGGATTTATCCATGGCCTTTATATCGGCGGATTCCTGACAGGATACTGTTGTCTGGAACTGGCGGCACAGCTTTATGTACAGATGATGACACCGGATGCAAAAGTCGTATCTGCATTGGAAATCCTGTTTTTTGCTGCAACCATGTTTCTGATCGGATGGACGGAGGAACTTATTTTCCGCGGTGTGATCCTGAATCTGTTTCTGGAACGTTTTTCCAAAACGAAAAGAGGGATTCTCTGGGCGGTCATTCTCAGTGGTGTATTGTTCGGGGCGGTACATTTGACAAATATTTCACAGGGAGTGACGGTGACAAGTGCGATGATTCAGGCGATCAACGCTGCCTTTCTGGGTGTGATCTTTGGCGCTGTTTATGCCCGGTCAGGAAATATCTGGCTTGTAATGACTTTTCATGCACTGGTCGATTTCGCAAGTCTGATGGGCAGCGGAATTTTTGGAACTGGAACAACTGTGGAACAGATCAACCAGATGTCTGCCGCTAATTTGATTGCCGTTCCTGTTTTGCTGATTCCGTGTATTGTGCTGCTTCGCCCGAAAAAACTTCTGGAGATGGAGCAGGAGGCAAATCATATCGTGGTGTTTGAAACATTCGAGGAGGCAGACCGGAATGCTGCTCTGTCGCTCGCACTTGGAATGATATCCATTCTGACAGGCTTTATGGGATATGGTCTTGGTATTGGGATCGCTGGGCTGATCGGTGGCAGACTTTCAAGAAAGGTGCAGCCGGAGAAAAACGGAATGGCACTGGCGGGTATGATTTTATCCGGAATCGGTATGGCGGTATCGATCATTGGAATGATCGTGCTGTGTTTTGTCTATTCAAATCTGAATGGTCTCTCTGCCGTTATGATGATGAATGGTGTGAAGTGATTTTAAGACAAATAAGCTAAAACAAGTTTACATTTACTAAAAATAAGGTTATTATTTCAATAACCTTTTGAGAGAGCGGTAAAATCTTTCAAAAATAGCAGGAAGAAGATAGGAGAATTGCGATGAGTTACATGGAAACCTACAGAGAATGGTGTACAAACCCATATTTTTCAGAGGAAACAAGAGCAGAATTAGAAGCAATCAAAGACAACGAAGCAGAGATCGAGGATCGCTTCTACCGTCAGCTTGAGTTTGGAACCGGAGGACTTCGAGGTGTGATCGGAGCAGGAACGAACCGTATGAACATCTACACTGTAAGACAGGCGACACAGGGACTTGCAAACTATATCATTTCCCAGAACGGACAGGAAAAAGGAGTTGCCATCGCACACGATTCCAGAATCATGTCACCGGAATTTGCCGAGGAGGCAGCACTCTGCCTGAATGCAAACGGAATCAGGGCTTATGTATTTGACAGCCTTCGCCCGACACCGGAGCTTTCATTTGCAGTCCGTGAACTTGGCTGTGTTTCAGGAATTGTGATCACAGCAAGCCATAACCCAAGGGAATATAATGGATACAAAGTTTACTGGGAGGATGGTGCGCAGATCACACCGCCTCATGATAAAAATATCCTTGCAGAAGTTGCAAAAGTAACTTCTTTTACACAGGTTAAGACTATGACAAAAGAGGATGCCGTGAAAGCCGGACTTTTTGTGACAATCGGAAAAGAAATCGATGACCGTTATATGGAAGAACTGAAAAAACAGTCCATTCATCCGGAGATCATCAAAGAGATGGCAAAGGACATCAAGATTGTATACACACCGCTACATGGAACCGGAAATCTCCCGGTGCGCCGTGTGTTAAAAGAACTTGGATTTGAAAATGTCTATGTTGTAAAAGAGCAGGAACTTCCGGACGGAAATTTCCCGACCGTAGCATATCCAAACCCGGAATCTCCAAAGGCATTTGAACTTGCCTTAAAACTTGCAAAAGAAGTGGATGCAGACATCGTGCTTGCGACAGATCCGGACGCAGACCGTCTTGGCGTATACTGCAAAGACACAAAGACCGGAGAGTATGTGACTTTCACCGGAAATATGTCCGGAATGCTCATAGCAGAATATATTTTAAGAGAGAAAACGGCAACCGGAATGATGCCGGAGAATCCTGCACTTGTAGAGACTATCGTTACAACGGACATGGCAAAAGCGATGGCAGCTTCCTATGGCGTGGCACTGATCGAGGTACTGACCGGATTTAAGTATATCGGAGAGCAGATCAAATGGTTTGAACAGAACCACTCCCACAACTATGTATTCGGTCTGGAGGAGAGTTATGGATGCTTAGCCGGAACATATGCAAGAGATAAAGATGCCTGCGTGGCAGTCATGATGTTGTGCGAGGTGGCTTCCTGGTGCAAAAAACACGGAAAAACATTGTGGGATGCCATGATCGACCTGTATGAGAAATACGGTTACTACAGAGAGGGACTTTCCACGATGACCTTAAAAGGAATCGACGGAGCCGCCCAGATCCAGCAGATGATGAGTGATATGCGGAACAATCCAAAGAAAACACTCGGTGGATTTGAAGTGCTTGCAGTCCGCGATTACAAAGAGGATACAAGAAAAGATTTAAAGACCGGGGAAGTGACAAAAACAGGACTTCCGGCTTCCAATGTTTTATATTATGAACTTTCTGACAATGCATGGTGCTGTGTGCGCCCGTCCGGAACAGAGCCTAAGATCAAATTCTACTATGGAGTCAAAGGCACCTCTTTGCAGGATGCAGAGGAAAAACTGGAAGCATTAAAAAAGGATCTTGTGGAAGAATAGATAAATGAATATTTGCAGAAGTTGTGATTGCCTCTGAGAAAAAGTAAATATATAATTTAGATTTAATATTTATACCAAAATAAAAAACAAGAATCAGAGACAGAGAAGGAGAATCACATGTTTGATGACAAATTTGTCTGGGGCGTGGCAAGCAGCGCATATCAGGTAGAGGGAACTGACCCGGATGACGGAAGAGGAAAGACGGTCTGGGACACTTTTACGGAGCAGGGACGCATTTTTCAAAATCAGAATGCGTACACAAGCTGTGATCACATGCACCATTATAAAGATGACTATGCATTAATGAAAAATCTCGGAATCAAAGCATATCGTTTTTCCTTAAACTGGGCGCGGATTCTGCCGGAGGGCACTGGGCGTGTCAATGAAAAAGCGGTTTCGATGTACCGCGACATGATCCTTACAATGAAGGAAAATGGCATTACACCATATATTACCCTGTTTCACTGGGAGTTTCCACAGGCGTTGCAGGAAAAGGGCGGCTGGCTGAATGAGGAAGTGGTAGACTGGTTCGGGGAATATGCAAAAGTGGTGGCAGAGAATTTTTCGGATCTCTGCGAGTATTTTATCACGATCAATGAGCCACAGTGTGTGGTAGGACTTGGGCATTTAAGCGGTGTCCATGCACCGGGATTGAAATTGTCGATTCCGGAGACTTTTCAGATTGCACATAATCTGTTGAAAGCGCATGGACAGGCAGTGATCAATTTAAGAAAATACGCAAAACAAAAAATCCGGATCGGCTTTGCACCGACCGGGGGAGTGGCTTATCCATACACGGACAGTGCAGAAGATATCGAGGCTGCCAGAAAAGTTTATTTTGGATTTTACAATCCGATGGATAACTGGACCTGGAATATCTCATGGTTTTCAGACCCGGTCTTTTTAGGTCATTATCCGAAAGAGGGACTGGAAAAATTCAAAGAGTATCTGCCGGAGATCACAGAGGCAGATATGCAGCTGATCCATCAGCCACTGGATTTTATGGGACAGAACATATATAATGGCTATTACGTGCATCAGGGCGCAGACGGCGAACCGGAGTTTGTGGATCGGGAACCGGGATTTCCGAAGACGGCGTGCAACTGGCCGGTAACACCAAAAGCATTTTATTATGGAATCAAATTTTTGACAGAGCGGTATCAGCTTCCATTATATATTACAGAAAATGGTATGTCCTGCCATGACAATGTAAGCTTTGACGGCAGAGTACATGACAATGACCGAATCACATTTCTGGATTCCTACATCGGAGCCATGCAGAGGGCATATGATGAGGGAGCCGATATCCGCGGTTACTTCCAGTGGACATTTCTGGATAATTTTGAATGGTCCGAGGGATACAAAGAACGTTTTGGCATGATTTATGTGGATTTTATGACACAGCGGAGAATTGTAAAAGATTCTGCATTTTGGTATCAGGATGTGATTAAGACAAATGGAGGCAATTTATCAATGAATCAGACCACGAAAGAAATTTTATTTTTAGATCCGGTATGTACACACAACATCTGGGGCGGTACGAGATTGAGAGAGGATTTTCATTATCCGGTCGAAGGTGATGATTTAGGGGAGTGCTGGGGAATTTCTGCACATCCAAATGGAGACGGAACTTTAAGAGACTGTGGATTCCGTGGAATGAAGCTGTCTGAATTGTGGAAAAAACATCCGGAAGTTTTCGGAAATGTGGACAGTGACCGTTTCCCACTCATGGTCAAAATTATTGACGCGAAAGATGACCTGAGCATTCAGGTACATCCTGACGACGATTATGCAAAAGTCCATGAAAATGGTTCACTTGGAAAAACAGAGTGCTGGTACATTCTCGACTGCAAGGAAAATGCGACGATCGTAATCGGACACAATGCAAGGACAAAAGAGGAATTAAGCCGGATGATCCATGAGGGAAAGTGGAGTGAATTTATCCGTGAGATCCCGATCAAAAAAGGCGATTTTCTTCAGATCGATCCGGGAACAGTTCATGCAATCAAAGGCGGAACACTCATTCTGGAAACACAGCAGAACAGTGATATTACCTACCGCGTTTATGATTATGACCGTCTCTCCAATGGAAAGCCGAGAGAGTTACATATCGACAAGAGTATTGACGTGATCACTGTGCCTGCAAAATCGGTTGCAGACAGTGTGAAATCGGTGGCAGATCTTCCGGTCAATACGTTAAATGAACTGTATGTCTGCAAATACTTTCATATCTATAAAATAGAAGTTTCAGGTAAAATGACTTTTGAGCAGAATGCGCCTTTTATGAATATGACAGTTACGGAAGGCAATGGAATCGTCAACGGCCAGCCGGTGAAAAAAGGAGATCATTTCATACTTCCAAATGGCTTCGGAAACGTGGAATTGCAGGGCAGAATGCAGATCATTGCATCCACGATATAAACCAAAAACCGTTGATTTTTACGGCGTGCACTGCGGGGTAGAAGCATGTAGATCAAAATTCCCCAGAGAGGAAATACACAGATGAATCAGGAAGAAAGACGAGAGAAACGAAAAAAAGATACACAGAGTGCGGTCATAGTTGTGGCAGTATTTTTTATAGTACTTGCAGTTTTGATCGGAGGAATTGTGTTTGCAGTCCATAAATTTGTAAAACCGGGAGCAGATAAACCGGAAAAGAATACCGAGAGCGTGACAACAGAGGCGACAGAAGAACCGGAAACAACTCCGGTAACCGAAGTCAGCGATCCGTTGATGGATCAGGCAATGCAGATTGCTGCCGGCATGACCTTAGAGCAGAAAGTAGCGCAGATGTTCATGATCACACCGGACGCACTGACCGGAGTGGACGGAGCAACGATGGCAGGAGATTCCACAAAGGCAGCCTACACGCAGTATCCGGTAGGTGGTCTGATTTATATGGCAAAGAACCTGACCGGAACCGATCAGACGACACAGATGCTTACCAATATGAAGAGCTACAGTCAGGAAATAGTAGGAATTCCAGTGTTCCTCGGTGTGGATGAGGAAGGTGGAACAGTAGCAAGGATTGCATCCAACAGTGCTTTTGGAGTGACAGATGTTGGAAATATGAGTGATGTAGGAGCGACCGGGGATTCCCAGAATGCATACAATGCAGGAAGTACGATCGGAACGTATCTGAACACACTTGGTTTTAATATGGATTTTGCTCCGGTTGCGGATGTGTTGACGAATCCGGATAACACCGTGATCAAAGACCGGTCATTTGGTTCAGACAGCCAGCTTGTGGCGGATATGGTCTGTGCTGAGATGCAGGGACTGAATGAACACCAGATATTAAGCGTGGTAAAACATTTTCCGGGACAGGGAGCTACAGCAGGGGATTCCCATGACGGGGCAGTTTCTACAGATAAATCTTTGGATGACCTGCTGGCAAATGAGCTTGTTCCATTCCAGCAGGCAGTGAATAACGGAGCATCTTTTGTGATGGTAGGACATATTTCAGCACCAGCTGTTACAGGGGATGATACGCCGGCTTCGCTTTCCTCTGTCATGGTGACAGATGTGCTTCGCAACCAGCTTGGCTTCCATGGTGTAGTGATCACAGACGCAATGAATATGGGGGCGGTCACCGGAACATACAGTTCTGCTGATGCGGCAGTGACGGCAATTCAGGCAGGTGTAGATATGATCTTAATGCCGGATGATTTCCAGAGTGCATATCAGGGTGTGATGGATGCAGTGGCTGGGGG
>ENA-ORRO01000128-ORRO01000128.1-human-gut-metagenome-genome-assembly--contig:-NODE-128-length-63224-cov-5.372018_pt1 | contig 63224 bp, 41 predicted proteins | sample MGYA00242176_ERZ509136 | MGnify/ENA primary metagenome ERZ509136 (study PRJEB26280, sample SAMEA2338644) | human gut metagenome | biome: human gut; feature: human-associated habitat; material: faeces...
TGCAGGGAGCAAAGCCGACGACGACGCGCGGCGTCGCCATTCGGCTTTGCCCGCAGGGGCGAGATGTTGAGGGCGGGGTGCCCGGAACGGAGGAAGACATGCAGCAGCTTATGACCGAGGAAATCGCCAAGACGGTGCCGAGGCTCTATGGGCAGGACGGGGCGGACGACCCCATCGTCCAACTTGCAGCTCGTTGGCCTAGCCGGCGGGCTTTTTTATTATCCCGGATCGTATTTTCGGTTCAATCCTCGGCCTCTCAAACAAAATCTCGATCTGTAACATCTAGTACCGATTTGGACGGCTAGGTGTTACAGATCGAGATATACCGGTGGGTTGGGTCCCGTTTGTCTAAATCTGTAACACGAGGGACGGTTTTTGCCGAGTTGTTGTTACAGATCGAGATTTTCTAGCAGGCGGGTTTGGTTTGTCTCGATCTGTAACAGGTAGGGGTCAAAAGTGGGCCTAGATGTTACAGATTGAGATGTTTGGTCGGACCGAGTTTGTTCGTCTCGATTTGTAACATCTAGGGTCGTTTTTGGTCTGCAGATGTTACAGATTGAGACAAACCGACGGGCCGCCCCGTCCCATCCACCTGCCGCCACCTGATATTCGCCGATTTTCGTTGTGCTGTCGTACCCCCATGCCATATCCTCTAGACAACTACGCGGCATCATCGCCGTCGCGCCTACAAGAGAGGAATATCCATGACCGCACCTGCATCTAAGCTGCTCCAGCCCATTACGGTTGGCCCCCTTGAGCTCAAAAACCGCATTATGTTCCCGCCGCTGACCACCGGCTACGAGGAGCGCGACGGCTCCATTGGCGAGCGCAGCCTGGCCTTTTACGAGCGCTTGGCCCGTGGCGGCGTGAGCTACATCGTCATCGGCGACGTCGCTCCCGTCATGACCGCGAGCCCCACGCCCAAGCTGGCAACCGACGCCCAGATCCCTACGTTTAAGGCGCTGGCCGACGCCGTCCACAAGCACGGTGCCAAGGTTGCGCTGCAGCTGTTCCACCCCGAGTACGACGTGCCCGGTGTCGGCCGCATGGTCATGAGCTCCATGGTCGCCGCCAAGGCCGCGCAGGAGGCCAAGGCCGCCGGCGACGAGGAGACCTTTGCCGCCAAGATGGCCGAGTCCAACGAGATTCGCAAGCAGGCATACGCCAAGCTGCACCACGATATGCAGCACTTTGTGAACGAGGCCAGCGTAGAGCAGCTCACCCAGATCAAGGAGGCCATTGCTGCCTCGGCCGCCCGCGCACAGCAGGCCGGCATCGATGCCATCGAGGTCCATGGCGACCGCCTGGTGGGTTCGCTGTGCTCGGCCATCCTCAACCAGCGCACCGACGAGTATGGTGGTTCGTTCGAGAGCCGCGTCCGCTACGCGCTGGAGGTCGTCGCCGCCATTAAGGAGGCCGCGCCGCAGCTGATGGTGGAGTACAAGCTCCCCGTGATCATGGAGAACCCCGACGGCACGCCGCGCGGCAAGGGCGGCCTGCAGCCCGACGAGGCCTGCGAGTTTGCCAAGCTGCTCGAGGGCGCGGGCATCGATATGATCCAGGTTGCGCAGGCCAATCATACCGGCAACATGGGCGACACCATTCCGCCCATGGGTGCCATGCCCTACAACTGGACGCTGCCCGTTGCCGAGCGCGTCAAGGCCCTGGTTTCCGTGCCGGTGGCAACCGTCGGCCGTGTTGTCTCGGTCGAGGCCGGCGAGAAGATTCTGGAAGACGGCGCGGCCGACATCATCGCCTATGGCCGCTCGCTCATGTGCGACCCCGACATTGCGCTGAAGGCCGCCACGGGCGAGCCCATTCGCGAGTGCCTCAACTGCAACAAGGGCTGCGTCGACGCGATTCAAAACCGCAAGTACATCTCGTGCGTGCTCAATGCCGAGAACGGCGACGAGGCGACCATCGCCATTAAGCCGGGCGAGGGCGACAAGAAGATCGCCGTGGTGGGCGGCGGCATCGCCGGCCTGGAGGCCGCGCGCGTGGCGGCCAAGCGCGGCTACGATGTGACCGTCTACGAGGCGAGCGATCACTTGGGCGGCCAGATTGTGCTGGCGGCCGCGCCCCCGCGCAAGGACGAGATCATGCGCTCGGTCGAGTATTACGAGAAGATTCTGCCTGGCCTGGGCGTGAAAGTCGAGCTCAACCATGCCGCTACCGCTGAGGACCTCAACGCCGCCGACGCCGCGATTGTGGCTGTGGGCGCACACGACGTGGTCATCCCCGTTCCGGGTGCCGACTCGGACAAGGTCGTCTCGAGCTGGGACGTGCTGGCTGGCAAGGTGGAGCTTGCGGGCCGCGTCGCCGTCATTGGCGGTGGCCTGGTGGGCACCGAGACTGCCGAGTACCTGCTGCAGCACGGCTGCGAGGTGGCGATCGTGGAGATGCTCGACAAGATTGCCGCGGGCGAGTCCGAGACCATTCTGCCGCTGATTATGAGCGACTTTGCCGAGCACAACGTGGAGCAGCACGTGAAGACCCGCCTGACCGCCATTACCGACGAGGGCGTGGAGGCTGTTCGCACCACCGAGGACGGCGCCGAGGAGCCGGTGAAGATCGCCTGCGATTACGTGGTGATGGCCGTGGGCTCCAAGGCCAACGCGTTTGACCTTGATGGCGTGACGGTGCCCGTGACCTGCGTGGGCGACTGCTCGGGCGAGCGCACCGCCGATATTGCGAGCGCCATTCGCACGGCATATCACGCGGCCAACGAGCTGTAGTTAACTTCGCGGCCAGGCGGGGCGGTAGCACGGACCTGTCTCGCCCGGCTGCGTCCCATCGGGTGTCAACCGGGGCGGGGTCTGCAGGCGCAGCAGGTCCCGCCCTTTTCGTTTTGCTCCGGTGGATGGCAAGCGCGCTAATCATGAGGAGTGAGGACGTCTGCTGCCTTGCAGACCGCTCAAAATTATTAGGGGAGGGGTTAATAATTGCGCAAACCATACCAGCCAAACAAAAAGATACCAATCTGGTTGGTAAAACACCGTCAATGAGCCGCGGGCCAACTAGCTGCGTAAATAAAACCTAAAGAACTGTTGCAAAGTAATGGCAAATGCCCAGATGCCACCGTTGCAATTTTCAGTTAACTGTTACGCGCGAACAGCAAAATGCTACTATCTAACAAGCACGTAAGAAAGCAGATTAACGGTTAAGGCTAAGAAGTGGCAGGTATGTCGGAAGCAACAAGGACTCGCACGCATGCGCCCGAGGTTAGGCAGCGCGCCGTCGAGATCCTCCAAGAGGGGGTCGGTCACCGCGCCCTCGCCGCAAAGCTTGGCATTCCCCAGGCCACGGCTCGTCAGTGGGCCCGCGCATATGACGTGGGCGGTGCCGATGCCGTGCTCAACGCGGGCGCTCGTCATCACACCTATTCGTACGAAGTAAAGCTCGCCGTGGTTAAGGACCGTCTGGAAAACGGCCTGACGGTTCGCGAGACCATGATCAAGTATGGGATTCCCAGCGAGTCTTCAGTCAAGGCTTGGTGCCGCCAGTATCGCGAGAGCGGCGAGTCCGCGCTGGTCGATAAGCCGCGCGGTCGCAAGCCGCGCGTTAAAAAGGCGGAATAGCGAACGGGATGGTGCGCCCACAGGGGCGCATTTTTCTTGCCGCGCCAACTTTTCGGACTGCCGCGAGCCTATCGGGACATCTTCCAACGTGGCCAATAAACCGCGCACAGCGGCCCGCGCGCCTGCCGCTGCGGTAAGGGAGCGTCACCCCTCTACTCCAATGCGGACAGACTCCTTACCCCGTACGCCTAAAACTCTCCAGTTGACCGAAAACCTGCCGCCGCCACCCCTCAATTGAGCTATAACGTTAAACAATTGCAGCGTTTTTGCATGGGGGAGTGATGGTATGACGCTACTGTATTTCCTTACCCTGTTTCCGCTGGTACCGGCGCTGGGCATGCTGCTCGCGCGCGGTGACCGCGCCCGCGATGCGGTGGGGCTCATAGGTTCCGGCATGATTATGGCGGTGACAGTTGTAGTCGCCGTCATGTTTTTTGGCACGGGCCCACAGAGCTTTGAGGTTGCCCCCGGCACCTCGCATGTGCTCTCGATCATCAGCTCCGTCATCGATGTCATCCTGTGCGCCGTCATCCTGTACAACGCGTACAAATATAGGAACGTGCTTACCACAGTGCTCGGCATAGTCCAGCTGGTGGGGTCGCTCGCCTTTGCGACCATGACGCTGCCCGCGGCCGAAGCCGTCACGGCGACGCCGCTCTACCTAGACTACATGAGCGTAATCATGGTGCTCGCCGTCGGCATTGTCGGCAGCCTTATCTGCGTGTATGCCCTGGGCTACATGAAGGACTTCCAGGCCCATGACGAGCACGAGGCCGCACTGCACGGGCAGACCGCGCCCGACCGTCGCCCGCAGTTCCTGGCGCTTATGTTCCTGTTCCTTTCGGCCATGTTCGTCATCGTGACGAGCGACAACCTCGAGTGGCTGTTCTGCGGCTGGGAAATCACCACCGTGTGCTCGTTTCTTATGATTGGCTACACGCGCACGCCCGAGGCCATCAAAAACGCTTTTATCCAGATCATCCTCAACATGCTGGGCGGCATCGCGTTTTTGGCCGGACTCATGTACCTGCACGTCAACGGCATGCCGCTGACCATCTCGGGCATGATTGAGCTTTCCGGCGCCGGAACCGCGCAATCCGCGCTGCTGGTGATGCCGGTCATCCTGTTGTCGCTCGCCGCCCTTACCAAGGCCGCGCAGATGCCGTTCCACACCTGGCTGCTCGGCGCCATGGTTGCCCCCACGCCCACGAGCGCCCTGCTGCATTCGTCCACCATGGTCAAAGCCGGCGTGTTCCTAATGGTCAAGCTGAGCCCGCTCTATGCAATCTATCCCGTGACCGGCTTTATGGTCACGAGTGTGGGTGCCATCACGTTTTTGCTCGCTGCCCTCATGGCCATCTCGCAGAGCAACGCCAAGCGCGTGCTCGCGTACTCCACCATTTCCAACTTGGGCCTCATCAGTGCCTGCTTGGGTGTCGGCGCGCCCGAGGCCGTATGGGCGGCCATCTTCCTGATTCTGTTTCACACGGTGGCAAAGTCGCTGCTGTTCCTGTGCGTGGGCACGGCCGAGCATCATATCGGCAGCCGCAATATCGAGGACATGGACGGCATGTTCAGCCGCATGCCGCACCTGACGCGCCTGATGATGCTGGGCATCATGGGCATGTTTGTGGCGCCGTTTGGCATGCTCGTGTCCAAGTGGGGCGCCCTGGTGGCGTTTGCGCAGACCGGCAACGTGCTCATGATCATGGTGCTTGCCTTTGGCTCGGCCGCGACGTTTTACTTCTGGGGCAAGTGGCTTGCCAAGCTTTCGGGCGTCGATCCCACGGCTCAAAACGTTGAGGTCAATGTCCATAAGACCGAATGGATGGCGCTCAACACCATCGCCGCGCTACTGATTCTGTGCTGCGTGGCGTTCCCGGTTATCTCGAGCGGCCTGGTGTCGCCTTACTTGGCCATGGTGTTTGGCCGCGTGCCGTACGTTATCGGCAAGGACGCCATGTATCTGATGGTGGTTATCGTGGCTTTTATCGCCGTGGTGCTGCTGACTTCATTCCGCGTGAGCAACAGGCCGCACGTAAACGTATATCTTTCGGGTGTGGGAACCGACAATTACCGCCATTTCCGCGGCTCGATGGGACACGAGGTGAAGGCCGAAAAGCGCAATTGGTACTCGGAGGACGCCCTTGGCGAGAAGCGTATTGGCCCCGCGGGTAGCGTCGCGTGCTGCAGCATTATCTTGTTTGCGCTGCTGTGTTGCGCGTGGATTGGGCCCGAGCGGCTTGCCATGAGCGCGCCCTCGGTGCTGCGCGGCAAGTATTTTGAAGGTTCGGGCGTCTTGGGCATTTTTATTGGTACCGTGGCGTTTGCCTTGCTGGCGCCGCTTGTGGGCGGTTTGATTGACGGTCTTGACCGCAAGCTGTCCGCTCGCATGCAGGGTCGCGTGGGGCCGCGTCTGCTGCAGCCCTTCTACGACGTTGCCAAGCTGCTGCGCAAAGCCCCTGCCAGCGTAAACACCATGGACGATACCTACATGGCGTGCGCGCTCATCTTTACCGTCGTGGGCGGCGGCATCTTTGTGTCGGGCTCCAACACGCTGCTGTGCGCCTTTATGGTGACGCTCGCCGCGATCTTTGTGGTGCTGGCGTCCGCCTCGACGCAAAGCCCGTTTGCCCAGGTCGGCGCCGATCGTGAGTTGCTGCAGGTTATGAGTTACGAGCCCGCCGTTCTGCTGATGAGCGTGGGCTTGTACCTTGCCACCGATAGCTTCGATTCCATTGCCGTGACGGGGCAGTCGGCCCCCATCATCGTGTACAGCGCGCCCATTTTCCTCGCGCTGCTCGCGGTGCTCACCATCAAGCTGCGCAAGTCGCCGTTTGACCTTTCGTACTCACATCACGCGCATCAGGAGATCGTCCAGGGCGTCGCCACCGAGATGAGCGGCGGCACGCTGGCCAAGATGACCCTTATGCACTGGTGCGAGACCGTGCTGTTTTTGATGTGGGTGGGCATGTTCTTTGTCTGGGACAACCCGGTGAGCTGGGTCGTAGCCCTGGTCGTGATGGCCGCGACGTACTTTGTCGAGGTGCTGATCGACAACACCTTCGCACGCAGCACCTGGCGCAGCTGCTTTAGGCTCGGATGGGGCGTGGCGCTGGTGTTTGGCCTGCTCAACCTTATGCCCATCCTCGTCGACGTGTTTATTTAGGAGGCGGCATCCATGGATCATAAAATGTCGCGCTCGCCGTGGGTTATTCATTACGACGGCTCGAGCTGCAACGGATGCGATATCGAGGTGCTGGCCTCGCTCACGCCGCTGTTCGATGCGGAGCGCTTTGGCGTGGTCAACACCGGCAACCCCAAGCATGCGGATATCTTTTTGGTGACGGGGTCGGTCAATGCCCAGAACCTGCCCGTCGTGCGCCAGATCTACAACCAGATGCTCGAGCCCAAGTGCGTGGTGGCCTGCGGTATCTGCGCGTGTTCGGGCGGCGTGTTCCGCGATGCCTATAACGTGATTGGCGGCGTGGACCGCGCGATTCCCGTGGACGTGTACGCGCCCGGGTGCGCCATTCGCCCCGAGACCGTGATCGACGCCATCGTGGAGGCGTGCGGCATCCTGGACCAGAAGGAGGCCGTGATGCGTGCTGGCGGCGATCCGCTCACCGTGGGCGGCGCCGCTACCTGGGATGGTGGCGTTGAGCTGGGCGAGGACGGGTTTGTGGCTGCGGCTGGGGCCGGGGCTGATGGTGTCGGTGGCGCGCCTGCCGGGAAGCCCGCCGCGCCCGTCGCTGGCGACGCACCTGCTGGGACGCCCGTCGCTGCAAAGGAGGCCGAGTAATGCAAAAGGCAATCTATACCACCGTCGGGATCGACGAGCTCCTGCCGCATGTCCAGGCGCTCAAGGGCGTCGGCGCGCGCTTTGTGCAAATGCACGCCGAGCGCAACGTCGACGACGGCTCGTATCGCTTGGTCTATACGTTTATCAACGTTCGGGCTGCTCAGGAGCAGATCGCGCAGGACGGCAGCTATGCGATCGAGAACCTGGTGGTTGAGGGAATTGATCAGTACCAGGAGATTCCGTCCATCAGCTCGTACTATCCGGCAGTATTTCCGTTTGAGAACGAAGCGCACGACCTGTTTGGTCTTGCCATTACCGATATGCAGGTCGACTTTAAGGGCTTTTTCTACCAGGTCTCAACGGCCGAGCCCATGAGCGTTATCACGCCCGAGGTGAAGGCTGCGCGCGAGAAGGCCATGAAGGTCCGCGCGGTTGCAGAGGCCAAGGCGCGCAAGGCTGCGGCCGAAAAGGCTGCCGCTGCCACGGCCACTGCGGGGGAGGGCACTGCGGGCGCCGACGATGCTGCGGGCGCTGCCGTCGCCCAGCCCGCTGCGGCTGCCGGCTCCGATACTCAGCACGATGAGGCTGCTGCCAAGGCGGCGCTCAAGGCTGCCGAGATGGAGGCAAAGCTCGCCGCCATGGATCCCGAGAAAGCGGCCAAGGTCCGTGCGGCGCTTGCCGCAAAGGCCGCCCGCGACAAGCATAAAAAGGAGGCGTAAGGTCCATGGCACATCGCTCCGTTATTCCGTTTGGCCCGCAGCACCCGGTGTTGCCCGAGCCGCTTCATCTGGACCTGGTGATCGAGGACGACCGCGTTCTCGAGGCAATTCCGCAGATCGGCTTTGTGCACCGCGGACTCGAGAAGCTCACCGAAAAGCGTGACATGCACCAGTTTGGCTACATCGCCGAGCGCATCTGCGGCATCTGCGCCGTGGGCCACAGCTGCGGCTATGCCAGCGCCTGCGAGCGCATGCTCGACATCGAGGTGCCCGGCCGCGTGCAGTATATCCGCACCATTTTGCACGAGCTTTCGCGCATTCACTCGCATCTGCTGTGGCTGGGCCTGCTCGCCGATGCCTTTGGCTTCGAGGCGCTGTTCTATCGGTCGTGGACCCTGCGCGAGCAGATTCTCAAGATCTTCGAGAGCACCTGCGGCGGCCGCGTGATCCTTTCGATTAACGAGATCGGCGGCCTTAAGCATGACATCGAGGACTCCGAGCTGGCGGGTATTGTCCAGACGCTTGATGCCATGCGCCCCGACTACGAGGCCCTGGTGCATACGTTTTTGGACGACAATAGCTGCGGCGAGCGCCTGCATGGCGTGGGCATGATCAGCAAGAAGGACGCGCTGGAGCTTTCGATGGTCGGCCCGTTTGGTCGCGCCTCGGGCGTGGATTATGACGTGCGCATGTTTGGCGACGGTGCCTATGCGGACTTGGCTGCGTTTGAGCCCATCGTTGCTAGCGATGGCGACTGCTATGCCCGCTGTCAGGTGCGTTGTGCCGAGGTCACGCAGGCTATGGACATCATCAAGGAGCTTGTGGGCAAGATCCCGCACGACGGAATCGGCGGGCGCACCAAGCTCACGCCGGCCGACGGCGCGCGTGGCGAGGTTGTGATTGAGCAGCCGCGCGGCGAGGCGTATTACTATGTGCGCGGCAACGGCACTAAGAACCTGGACCGTTTCCGCGTACGCACGCCGACGTCGCAGAACCTGGCAGGTCTGACGCATGCGCTGCAGGGCGTGCTCCTTGCCAACGTGCCCATGATCATCCTGACCATCGACCCCTGCATTAGCTGCACGGAAAGGTAGGCGCGGCATGAGTTTGCTGACATTTGCCAAGACGGCCTTGGGCTCTATGGTCAAGCAGCCGGTCACGGTGTGCTATCCGCAGGAAAAGCTCGCGGCACCCGAGCGCCTGCGCGGGCATATCGTCAACGACATGGATGTGTGCATTTGCTGCGGTATGTGCGCACGTCGCTGCCCGGCGGGCGCGCTCGCGGTCGATCGCAAGGGTGGTACCTGGTCGATTGACCCGTATGCCTGCGTGGTGTGCGGTGAGTGCATCGAAAGCTGTCCCAAACACTGCCTGACTATGGACACCGCCCGCACTCCAGTTGCGGCGGACAAGACTTCCACGGTAGAAACCAAGCCGGAGTAGCGTTGGAATAGAGTTGGAATAGGGGCCGGTGGGGCAAAATTGCCCCACCGGCCCCGCGCGTGAGCGCGCGGTTGGGCCGCCGCGAACAAAACTATGCCGGATTACGGGGCTGGATAGCGAACCCCCGACCATACCGAAAACCACGAAAATAAAACCGCAGGTAGATAGCTTGCTGTTTTTCAAAAAATGAAGGTATGGATGAGGGCTCCGGCTTTAGCCCCGTAATCCGGCATAGCTATGAAATGCCACCATATCAGTACCAGCCCTGATCCCTCGGGGACGGAGGAAAACGGATCATTTTGGCCTTGCGAGGGCTGCCACGTGACCCGTCTGCCACGAAATGGGCCCATCTACTACGTTTAGGCGGCAGCCCTCAACCATGGCAAGTAATGCGAAATAAAAACCGCAGGTAGAGCACCTGCGGTTTTTCATGAAACGCGGTTATGGTCGGGGGCATTGGGTTAAACATAGTAGATGGGCCAGTTTCGTGGCGACTGCCATCGACTGCTCCCTTGGGGATGGGGGAAACGGGCCCTTTTATCCCGTCAATCTTGGGCCGCACCCGTTTTCCTGCGAAAACCCTCGTGTCTCAACTTTGGTGAGACATTTGTCTCACGCTTAAAACCTAATCTGGAACATGTGTCACCTGTCCTAATTGTGTCTCATTCCGTAACTTTAGGCTGATGCAAGGTCTGAGACCGCGAGAAGGGAGACGCGATGAGTAGGTACACGAGGGGTCTCTTGGCGGTGATACTGGCCGTAGTGCTGGTGTTGCCGGCTGCAGCATTTGCCATGCTGCCCGAGGCCAACGCCAGGTCCAGCACCGGAATGGACGGACCGACGGTGAGCGGAAAGATAGTCGACCCTGACACCACCGGCCGCTGGCAATACTGGGCGTCGGGCGCCGAGCAGGAGCACCAGACGACACGTTACGTAGGCCGAATCTGGACGGACAAGACGGTCGAGCCCGCGCAGGATGAAAAGTCTGACTTTGTGACGACGCTTTCCGCGATGTCTTCTACTTCTGACACAACGTCGCTGGTCACTAAACCGCTCGATATCGTGATGGTGCTTGATGCCTCCGGGTCGATGGACGATTCCATGGGTGGCGAGGGTTCGCCCAAACGTATCGAGGCACTCAAGGCAGCTGCCAGTTCCTTTATCGACACCATCGCCGAGCAAAACAAGAGCATTAAAGATCCGAGTAAGCAGCATCAGGTTGCCATCGTTAAGTTCTCGGGTGCAAAGAAAGACGAGCCCGGCAACGATACGTATCGCGATCGTCACGGATACACGCACAACTATTCGCAGGTTATGAAGAGCCTGAAGCCGTGTGTCGATAGCGCTGCGACGGAACTTAAGGATACGGTCGGCCGCATCAAGCCCGCCGGCGCCACGCGGGCTGATTACGGCCTTGAGCTTGCTCGCGACATGTCGGGCCGCGAGGATGCCCAGAAGGTAGTTGTGTTCTTTACGGATGGCACGCCCACAGACTTCAGTGAATTCAACTCTACGGTTGCCAACAATGCCATAGCCGCCGCCAAGAAAATGAAGGAGAAAGGCGCTACGGTCTACACCATAGGCATCTTTGATGGCGTGAATCCCGCTGCCGATCCTACGAACTACTGGACGAGCAACGAAAACAAGTTCATGCACGCCGTGTCGAGCAACTATCCAAACGCCACGTCCTACACAACCAATAGTCTTGGTAAGCGCACCGAGAATTCCGACTTCTACAAGGCTGCGTCGAATGCCGATGAGCTCAAGAAGGTGTTTGATGATATCTCTGCCTCTATCACCTCGGGCAAGGGCTCTCCCACTCAGATCGAGGATGGTTACGACGAGAGCAAGTCCGGCTACATCACCTTCAGTGATGAACTGGGCGACTTTATGCAGGTCGATGCGTTTGTCAGCGCTCAGATTAATGGCGTCACCTTTGATGGGGCGACCAAGACCCCTAAGGGCAATACGGACACGTACGAGTTTTCGGGCTTGGCCAAGGACCTGGTTATCACCGTTGAGCGCTCTGCCAACGCGCAGCAGGGCGATATCGTGACGGTTAAGATTCCCGCATCGCTGATTCCGCTGATCCGCTATCACGTGGACATGAAAAATGGGATCTTTGAGCGCACATCGCTCGGCGACATCAAGCCTATTCAGATTAAATACACTTCGAGCGTCAAGGACGAAGCACGCAACAACCTGTTTACGCCCGATAAGGTGCTCAAGAAGTATATCGATGACCACAAGGACGCCGACAACCAGACGGTCTCCTTCCTGGCCAACAAGTGGTCGGGCGGCGAGCTGGGCGATGTTGTCGCCGAGTTTGAGCCCGCCGATACCAACAGCTACTATTACTTCCAAAAAATCACGCCTATCTACACGGACAAGGAATGCACCCAGCGCGCGACGGTAAAGCCGCAGGGCAACGACGTCTATTACTACAAGGACGAGTTTGTGGCGATGGGCGCAAACGGCAAGCCGAAGGACGACTATGCCGTTGTGGAGTTTGAGGGGCGCGAGATCGCCAGCTACGACGGCGCTCTGGTCAAAGATGACGGCTATTGGTCCTTTAATACGGGAACCGCGCGCTTGGCCTATATCGACCAGCTGCATACCACCAAGGACGATGTGGAGGCGAACGGCAACAAGACCGAGACCGCGCGCGACGTGCTTAACCCCAGGTGGAATGACCTTTCCTCCGTTGCGACTTCCACGCACGTGCATTCGCACCTGGGCAACAACGGCAAGATTATCTTTAGCCTTGCAACCAAGCCGATAACGGTGGATACCAAGACTGACTTTGGTCTGACCAAGGTGCTCGAGGGCCGCAAGTGGGCGGATACGGATGCGTTTGAGTTTGAGCTGACGTCCGAGAATAATGCCCCGATGCCTAAGTCCGCGACCGCGAAGGTGACCCAGCCCGATCCGGGTGATAAGGGCAAGGCCGCCGTCAACTTTGGAAAGATTACCTACGAAGAGCCGGGTGAGTATACCTATGAGGTCCGCGAGGTTAGTGGCAAGCTGGGCGGCATCACCTACAGCGATAACGTTGCCACGTTCAGGGTGACTGTGACGGTTAACGCCAAGGGCGAGCTTAAGGCCGACGTTGAAAAGACCTCGGGTGAGACTAAGTTCACGAACACCTATAGCGCCAAGACGGAAACCCCGCTGACTCTTGAGGCTACCAAGACGCTCACGGGGCGCCCGATGGCCGACGGCGAATTCAAGTTTACGTTGGGCTACGCGGGGCACGACGAGGTCCTGCTGAACGCAACCAACAAGAGTGGCAAGGTTGAGTTCGGTCCGCTGACGTACACGACCAAGTCGCTTGCCAAGCTTGTCGAGGAAGACAAGGCGTCGTTTGACGCCCGCGCAGACAAGCCCACGTGGACCATTCATTACATTGCTGCCGAGCAGACTGGCGAGCTGCCTGCGGGCGTGAGCGCTACCACGGCGGCAATTGACGCATATGTGACCGTTGTCGACAACGGCGATGGTACCCTGACGGCGACGGCTGTCTACGGCGATGCCGGCAACGAGTTTGTGAACACCTACACTGCCGCGCCTGCCGAGGCATCGCTTGTGGGCAAGAAGAATCTGCAGGTTCCTGATGGCCTGACCCCGGCTGACATTGCCGGCAAGTTTACCTTTACCGTGACCGGTGAAGAGGGCGCGCCCATGCCTACGAGCACGAGGGCGACCAATGATGACAAGGGCAAGGTCGACTTTGGCAAGATTACCTTTACGCTCGATGACCTTAACAAGGCCCTGGGCGAGAAGCCTGAGAAGCGCGAGCACACCTTTACCTACACCGTGACCGAGTCCGGCGAGGTCACTGGCGTGATCAACGACACCAAGCCTTCGCCTACGGTTTCCTTCACCGTGACCGATGACGGCAAGGGCAATCTGAGCGTATCCCGCAAGCCAGACGGCGATGTGGCATTTACGTTCACCAATGCCTATAACGTGAAGCCTGTCGAGGACCAGATCACCGCGACCAAGGTCCTGACCGGGCGCGACCTCAAGGACGGCGAGTTCTCCTTCGAGCTCGTCGAGGGCGATAAGGTTGTTGCTAGGGGCACCAATGCTGCCGATGGCACAATCGTCATGGACAAAATCACTTACGATAAGCCCGGCACTCACACCTACAAGCTGCGCGAGAAGCTCCCCAACGAAGCGGGGCTGAGCAACGGGATTACGTACGATAAGACGAACTACACCATCAATACGAGCGTCATCGACAACGGCGACGGCACGCTTAAGGTGACCCATACGCTCGAGGGCACCAAGCCGGCGCGCTTTGAGAACAAGTACAACACTGCCCCGAACGAGTCCAGCGTTACCGGCCAGATCACCGCGAAGAAGGTCCTGACCGGCCGCGACCTCAAGACCGGAGAGTTCTCCTTTGAGCTCGTCGAGGGTAACGATGTCGTCGCCAGGGGCACCAATGCGGCCGACGGCACAATCACGATGGGCGCCGTCAAGTACGACAAACCCGGCAGGCACACCTACACGCTGCGCGAGGTCAAGGTCGACGCCGACAACGGTATCACCTACAGCACCGCGGCCTACACCATCGTGACCGCCGTCACCGATGATGGCAATGGCAAGCTCACGGTTAAGCATGAGCTGCAGGACGTCGAGAAGGCTATCTTCGAGAATACCTACAGCGTTACTCCGAATAACTCCAGCGTCACCGACGAGATCACCGCGACCAAGGTCCTGACCGGGCGCGACCTCAAGGAAGGCGAGTTCTCCTTCGAGCTCGTCGAGGGCAGCGAGGTCGTCGCCACCGGCACCAACGCTGCCGATGGCAAGATTACGATGGGCAAGATCACCTACACCGCCGCCGGCAAGCACACCTATATCCTGCGCGAAGCCAAGGGCGCCGAAGGCAACGGTATCACCTACGACAGCACGACCTACACCATCGTGACTACCGTTACCGATGACGGCAATGGTAAGCTCACGGTCAAGCACGAGCTGCAGGGCGCCAACGAGGCGAAGTTCAACAACAGCTACAAGCCGAATCCTGACGAGTTCAGCGTCACCGACGAGATCAAGGCGAACAAGGTCCTGACCGGGCGCGGCCTCAAGGAAGGCGAGTTCTCCTTCGAGCTCGTCGAGGGCGGCGAGGTCGTCGCCACCGGCACCAACGCTGCCGACGGAACGATCACGATGGGCGCCGTCAAGTACGACAAACCCGGCAAGCACACCTACACGCTGCGCGAGGCCAACGGCGGAACCACCAGCAAGGGCGTCAAATACAGTGATGCCAAGTTCACCATCGTGACGACCATCACCGATAACGGCGACGGCACACTCAAGGCCGAGCATGTCCTGAAGGACGCCACGGCTGCGACCTTCAAGAACACCTATAGTGTGACCCCGATCGACGCAGAGCTCGACTTTGGCCTGAGCAAGGCTGTCGATGGTCGCGCTTGGACGGACTCCGACGAGTTCAGCTTTACCATTACCGCCGCCGAGGGCACCCCGCTGCCCGACCCCGCAACCGTGACCGTGAACAAGAAGGACGCGAAGGACGGCATCGCCGCCATCAACTTCGGCAAGATCCGCTACACGGCTGCCGGAACCTACAAATATGAGATTCGCGAGAACGCGGGCAACGCGGCGGGCATGACGTATGACGGACATGTCGCGACCGCCGAAGTGACCGTGACCGAGAACGGCGAGGGCGTCCTGACCGCCAACGTCACCAAGAAGGAAAGCGGACGTTTTACCAACACGTACCGCACTGAGCTCGATTACGCCGCGGCCGGCGGCCTTAAGCTCAGCAAGACCCTCTCCGGACGTCCCATGACCGAGGGTCAGTTCACCTTTACCGTGACGCCCGCCGACGAGGCCTCTGCCATCGCGCTCGGCCTGCACGAGGGCGCCAACGTGTACAAGTCCCCTGCAACGGCAGAGGCAACGGTTGGTCTGATCGACATCCTGGCTGGCCATGAGGTCAAGTTTACGCAGGCTGACGCGGGCAAGACCTTTACATACACCGTTGCCGAGAAGAACGACGGCCAGCCCGGTTACACCTATGACGACGCCGAGCGCACCGTGACGATCGCTATCGCCGACGATGGCGCCGGCACGCTCACTGCTACCACGACCGTTACTGGCAACCCCGACAAGGGAACGCCGGTAACCGAGTACAAGACTGGTGCCGCTGCGGTCGAGAGCGCTGTGGTCCCGTTCGTCAACAGCTATAGCGCCACGACCGATGCACCTGGTGGTGCCGTTGCTCAGGTCGTTGCCACCAAGACCCTGACCGGTCGTCCACTGGCCGACGGCGAGTTCTACTTTGGCATCGCCTACGCGGGCGAGACGGAAGCCATCAGCGGTACGCCGACGTTCAACTATAACGGCCAGGTGAGCTTTGGCGCTCTGCATTACACGACCGATATGCTTGCCGACCTGGTAAGCACCGGGCGCGCCATCCGCACCGACGCGGACGGCAAGCTTGCGTGGACTATCAACTACACAGCCTTTGAGTACACGAACTCGCTGGCCGGCATGGGCATTACCGCCGCTAAGTCGAGCTTTAGCTTTAAGGTCATCGTTATCGATAACGGCGACGGCACCCTGACGGCGACGACCGACTACGGTGATGCCAAGCCCGTGTTCGAGAACGTCTACGGCGCCGAGGCCGTCTATGCCACGCTCGCCGGCACCAAGAAGCTCCAGGCAGACAAGGGCCTGACCCCGGCCGACATCGCGGGCAAGTTCACCTTTACCGTGACTGCCGATGAGGCGGGCGCCCCGATGCCCGAGCATACGACTGCGACCAACGACACGGCCGGCAACGTGGACTTTGGCAAGATTCGCTTTACGCTCGAGGACCTCAACCGCGCCCTGGGCGTGACGACCGATGTGACCGATAAGGTCGAGGCAGACGAAGCTGACGAAGCCGAGGCCGACGCCGACGCTGATGCCAACGCCGACGAGTCCAGCGACGAGCCCGAGCCTGCAGCCCCCACCGCTCCGCGCTCACACACCTTTACCTACACGGTGGCCGAGTCCGGTAGCGCCCCTGGCGTGACCAACGACACCAACGCCACGCGCAAGGTTTCCTACACCGTGACTGACGACGGTGCCGGACATCTGAGTGTCGTGCGCAACGGCGACGACGGTGCGGCCTTCACGTTCACCAACACCTACAGCGTGACGCCCACCGATTCTGTCGTGACCGATCAGGTCAAGACGGTTAAGCGTCTGACCGGCCGCGACCTTGCAGCTGGCGAGTTCACGTTTGAGCTGCTCGAGGACGGCGTGACTGTCGCTAGTGGCACCAACGACGCCAACGGCAACGTTACGCTGAGCCCGATCCGCTACGAGGCACCAGGCACGCACACGTACACGCTGCGCGAGGCTTGCCCCAACGCGCTCGGCCTGTACAAGGGCGTCATCTATGACGGCATGACCTACACCGTCGTGACCACCGTCTCCGACAACGGCGATGGCACGCTGGCCGCGACGCACAAGCTCGAGGGAACCACCGAGTCGGCTGGCTTTACCAACAAGTATCACGCCATGCCCACGCAGGTTTCCATCGGCGCCATCAAGGTGCTCGAGGGACGCGAACTCAAGAAGGACGAGTTTAGCTTTAAGCTCGTTGGCGAGGACGCCGAGTCCACCGTCACCAACGATGCCGACGGCAAGATCAGCTTCGACAAGTTCGAGTACGACGAGCCTGGTACGTACGTCTACACCATCAGCGAGGTCAAGGGCGACGAGGCCGGTATGACCTACGACAAGTCCGTCTTTACCGCGACCGTCAACGTGGTCGACGACGGCGAGGGCAACCTCAAGGCGAGCGTTGCCTTTACCAAGGGCGACAAGAGTGTCGAGGGCATCGTGTTCAACAACACGTACAAGAAGTCCGAGACGCCCGTGCCGACGCCCGATCCCGGCACGCCCAAGACCGTGACGAACATCGTCAAGACGGTCAAGGGTTTCCTGCCCACCACGGGCGACCAGCAGGCTGCCGCACTGCTCATGGCATTTGTTATCGCCATGGCCGGCGTCGGAGCCCTAGTCTGGGGTATCCGTAAGCGCTAGGCGCGCTGACAGCGCCCGGGGCCAAAAGGCCCCGGGCCGCTGGCGAAAAGCCAAAAATGTAGCCCCCACCCCACCCCCAGCCGCCACGGAGGTATCTCCCTCCTCCGTGGCGGCGCTTTTGTGCGTAGGCGAGAAGGGCTTGCCATGGAACCGGCCCATCTACTACGTTTAGTCCCTTACCCCCAACCATGCCAAAAAACGCGAAAACAAAACCGCAGGTAGAACGCCTGCGGTTTTGTTCAAAACGGGGGTATGGTTGGGGATGTCGGGTCAAACGTAGTAGATGGGCCGATTCCGTGGCGGGCGCCGTCAGCCGACCTCCGCGGGCGGAAGAAAACGGATCATTTTGGTTCCGCGAGGCCTGGGAGGTATCCGTGCGGGACTATCCGAACAAAACTATGTCGGTTTACTACGATGAATTCGACATTCCCGACCATGATTGCATTTTTCTAAATATCGCAAGCGTTCTACCTGCGGTTTTGCAAGCGCGCAATTTACCGTGGTCGAAGGTGGGCGATTCATCGTAGTAAACCGGCATAGTTTTGAGTTGATCCGTTGGGGACGGAGGAAAACGGATCATTTTTGGCTCTGTACGGCTTGCGGGGCGTCGGTATGTGACCCCACTGTTCCAAAACTATGTCGGTTTACGGGGCCGAATCGCGAACCCCCAACCATGCCGATAGTTGCAAGAATAAAACCGCAGGTAGATGAGCCGTCAATTTTCGAAAAAAGCAAGTATGGACGGGGTTCCTGGGTTTAGCCCCGTAAACCGGCATAGTTTTGAAATGGCATTAAAGCGGTAGCAGACATTTTGCTATGCCGGGGTGGTCGGCCGTTGGGCAACTACCCTCGCAGGTAGGCGATGGCGATCTGCGTGCGGTTGCGCAGGTCCATCTTTGCCAGGATCGAGCTGATGTGGTTGCGCACGGTGCCTTCGCCCATGTAGGCGGTGGCGGCGATCTCCTTGTTGTCGAGGCCGCGGGCGATGAGCTCGGCGACTTCGAACTCGCGGTCGGTCAGGCTGGCGAAGGCTGCGGGCCGGCGGGGCGTGCCCGCTTTGACGCCCGTTCCGTCAAAGTCGATGTCCTCGATCGCCTTGCCCTCGAGTATGCGTTTACCGTCCATGACCTGCGCCAACGCCGGCGGAATGGCGGCGACATCGGTCTTGATCAGGTAGCCGCGGGCGCCGAGCTTGAGCGCCGACACAATGTACTCGTCATCCGAGAATGTCGTCAGAAACACCACGTGCGCCGAAGGGTCGCGCTCAAGGATCTCGCGTGCCGCCGAAAGTCCGTCACGCCCCGGCATCTGAATGTCGAGCAGTGTGATATCGGGCGCGTGTTCGACATAGAGCGAAACCGCATCGTTACCGTTGGCACCGGTGCCCACCACTTCGATCTGCGGCTGGGCGCCCAGGATAATCTTGAGCGAATCGACCACCAAGCGGTCGTCGTCGACAACGATGAGCCTCATCGGCCCTCATCTCCTTGCTGTTTGGGAACGGTGGCAAACACGCGCCAGCCGCCGGCGCTGGCACGCGAGCCGGCGGTGAAGGTGCCGCCAAGCGCCTCGATGCGCTCGCGCATGGAGGCGAGCCCCATGCCCTCCGCGGCACCGCGGCTGCTTGCTCGGACCCCGCCCGCGCCATCGTCGGTAACGATGAGCTGGTAAAACGACGGATGCTCCATGCATCGTACGGTGACGGTCTGGGCGCAAGCGTGGCGCATGGTGTTGGAGAGCGCCTCGCGCAGGACCGCCGCAAAGCAGTTGGCGACGTTTGCGGGTGCATGCTCGGTCATAACTTCAAGCTCAATCTGCGGACCGCCGTCCGAGCGCGCGCCTTCAACAATGCGTTCGAGCTGCACGGAAAGGTCGACAGCGTTGTCGTTGAGCGCGTGGACGCTGGTGCGCACAAGCTGGAGTGCCTCGTCAACCGTGCGTTTAACGTCGGCGAAATCGGCGGCGACGCCGGGCTCGTCGGCGTGGACCACGCGCAGCGCTTCGGCCTGCAGCGAGGCGCGCGTGAGCTGGTGGCCCACATTGTCGTGGATCTCGCGCGCGATGCGGGCGCGTTCGGCGAGCGTCGCGAGCTCGACTTCGTAGTCCTGGCGATCGGCAAGATCGCGGTTGCATGCCTCGAGCGCGAGGGCTCGTTCCTGCAGCTCGTCGCGGGTACGGCGCATGCGCTGCTGCTCGCGCTCTAGCTGGGCGGTACGTAGCGATAACAAGGTGGCGGCAACCGAAAGGATGGCGGTCAGCAGGAGCGTTCGGGCGGTGAGCGCGTCGGTGCGAAGGTCCGCGACGAGCGCAAAGACAAAGGCGATGCCAATGCTCAGCACGACCCAGGCGTGCTCGCGGCGCACCCGCCGCGCAATGTCATAGAGGGCGAGAGGCGCAAACGGCACAAACGGCGGCACGAAGACGGCCGCGATGATGTAAGCGTAGCTCGCGGCCTCGCTTGTGCGGCACGTGCGATCCTTCTGCGCGAGCTCGGCCAGCGAGGTGGTAATAACGCCAAGGCAAAACGCCGCGACCAGGCGAGCGTCCACAGCAAGGCCCGTGGCGGCTGCGATACAGCACGCCAGCACGATCGATTTGTCGAAAAGCCTGTTCATACGGGTATTGTACGCGAAGTCGCGTGTGGTGGAGGGGCCGCCCGCGTGACCGTGACATTCCTCCCGCACGGTAAATTGGGAGCGCCGGCGGGCCACGCGGCCAAGCCCCGCATTCGTGACAAAGCTCACTGGCGCGCGCCGGCGGCTCCTGCGATGATGCAATCGTACCGGGCCGCAATCAACGGAAGGGCCGACTCATGACAGACATCGTCCACGTCGAAAACCTCGTCAAGCGCTACGACGATCTTATCGCGCTCGACCACTTTAACCTGAGCATCGCCCCCGGCGAGATCTTTGGTCTGCTGGGCCCCAACGGCTCGGGCAAGACCACGTCCATCAACTGCATTCTGCAGCTGCTCGCCTACGACAAAGGCGCCATCGAGCTGTTCGGCGAGCCCATGACGCCCGCCCGCTACGACCTCAAGCGCCGCATCGGCGTGGTGCCGCAGCAGGTGGCGGTGTTTGACGAGCTTACGGTGCGCGAGAACATCGACTATTTCTGCAGCCTCTACGTCAACGACCGCAAGCGCCGTCGCGCGCTGGTCGACGAGGCCATCGACTTTGTCGGGCTGGGCGACTTTACCAAGTTCCGCCCCGGCAAACTCTCGGGTGGCCTGGCGCGCCGCCTCAACATTGCCTGCGGCATCGCGCACAAGCCCGAGCTCATCTTTTTTGACGAGCCCACGGTGGCGGTCGACCCGCAGAGCCGTAACGCCATCCTGGAGGGCATCTGCCGCCTGCGCGACGAGGGCGCCACGGTGGTGTACACCAGCCATTACATGGAGGAAGTCGAGCAGATCTGCAGCCGCATCATGATCATGGACGGCGGGCGCGTGCTGGCGCAGGGCACCAACGACGAGCTCAAGCGCATGATTCAGATGGGCGAGCGCGTGACTGTCGAGGTCGGCGCCGTCGAGGCCGCCACAGTCGAGCGCCTGCGCGCCCTCGAGCATGTGCTCAGTGTCGGGCTGTCCGGCGGCGAGCTCGTCTGCACCTGCGAAGCGAGCCCGCACAATTTGGTCGACATCCTCGATACGCTGCGCGCCGCCGACGTGGCGCTCGGCCGAGTGTGGAGCGAGCCGCCGACTCTCAACGACGTGTTCCTCGAGATCACCGGCCGCGAGCTGCGCGACTAGGGGACAGCCATGTTCAACACCATTATCATTACGGTCAAGACGCTGCTGCGCCGGCCGAGCACGTGGGTTTGGGGCGCGATCTTTCCCGTCGCGCTTTCCACGATGTTCATGTTTATGTTTGCGAGCCTCAGCTCCGACGGCAAGATCGACCCGGTGCCGGTGGCCGTTGTCGCTGACGAAGCCTGGGACGCCTCGACCTTTAAGGATGTGGCGACGTCGCTTGCCAAGGAGGGCGACGACCAGCTGCTCGAGATCCACGAGTGCGACGATGCAGCCGACGCGAACCGTGCGCTTAAGGCCGGCGAGGTCGCGGGCATCTATACGGTCGACGACGCGGGCACGCCCAAGCTCACGCTGCTTTCGAGCTATGACAACTCGCGCGCCTCGTCGGTGCTCACCGACCGCAGCATTCTGGAGACGGTGGCAAGCTCGTATACGCAAAATGCCGAGCTCATGTCCCAGATTGCCCAGGACAACCCGGCGGCGCTCGCCGACCCGGAGGCGGTTGCGCGCGCCCTGTCGCTCGAGGGCGGCACCCGCCGCGTTAGCCTGACGCGCACCACGCCCGATGGCACGGTCATCTACTACTACGCGCTCTTTGGCCTGGTCGCGATGATGTCTGCCGAGTTTGCTGCCTTGAGCGTCGTCGATTTGCAGCCCAATCTGTCGGGCCTTGGCGCGCGCCGCTGCGTGGGCGGCCTTTCCAAGACGGCGTCGCTGGCCGGCATCTTTGTCGGCTCGTGGCTGGTCTCCTTTGCCTCGATGACGATCGCGATTGGCTATGTGCGCCTGGTCGTGGGCGTCGACTTTGGCGGGCGCGAGGGACTGTGTCTGGTGGGCGGCGCCGCTTCCGCGCTTGTCGCCACGGGCCTGGGGCTCTTTGTGGGCACGCTTCCCGTTAAGGGCGGCAAGGCGTCCAAGTCCGGCATCCTTACGGGCTTTGCTACCACGTGCGCCCTGTTCGCCGGCCTCTACGGCGAGCCGGCGATGGCGCTTGCCGACGACGTCGCCCGCGCCTGCCCTGCCGAGTGCTGGCTCAACCCCGCCAAGCTTATCTGCGACATGTTCAACCGCCTGTATTTCTTTGAGGACCTGGGCCCCTTTGCCGTTCGCGCCGGCGCACTGGTCCTTATGGCGCTGCTGTTCGTTGCCGCCGCCACGCTGATCTTTGGAAGGAGCCGCTATGAGCACCTTTAAGACCGCGCTTCGCATGGCGCTGGCGCACCCGTTCTACCTGCTCATCTATACGGTGTTCATCTCGCTCATGGGCGTATTCATCGCGGCATCGGTGAGCTGGAACTCGTCGCAGCTCACCGAGTACAAGCCCTACGATGCCAACGTGATTGTGGTCGACCGCGACGACAGCGACCTTTCGCGTGCGCTTACCAAGCATCTGGGTTCGCGCTTTGAGCTGGTCACGGGCGTCGGCGACGACACCTACGACCTTGCGGACGCGCTCTCCAAGAGCAACAGCGCCAAGGGCAGCGCCGACTGCGTGTTCTTTATCCCGGAGGGGTTTGAGGGCGACCTCGTTGCGGCCGCTCGCGCGGGGGAGTCCCTGCCCAAACTCGACGTGACGTACGGCTCCGGCACCATGGCGGCGGCGCTTTCGTCTGCCGAGGCCTCGCGCTGGATCTCGCTCGCGGGCGCTACGGCGGCACTTGAGCCCGCCGCCTCTAACGGCGACGTTGCCAAGGCCGCCGAGCATGCGGCCGCGAAGCGCGCGGAGGTCGAGATCGATCAGGTCAAGGTCGACTCGACGGCCGCCGCCACGCTCGAGTCGTATTTCAACTTTGGTGCGTACGCGATTATCTCGTCGGTCATCGTGTCGGTGGGTCTGGTGTTCTCGGGCATGAACGAGCCCGAGCGCGTGCGTCGTATGGATGCCGGTCCAATCTCCGAGCGCCGGCGCTCGCTTGCCGTGTTTGCGGCCGCCGCCGTGATCACCGTCTGCATCTGGTTTGTGTCGAGCATGATGGGCGTCGTGGGCTTTGCCGGTGCGGTCGCTGAGGTTGGCGTGGACCGTGTGTGCTTGGCGCTGGCAGCGACGTTTGCCCTGGCGTGCACGCCGCTGGCCGTTGGCTTTGCGCTGTCGAGCCTGGGTGCGCGCGAGGAGCTGCTCAACGGCGTGGGCAACTTACTCGGCATGCTCATGACGTTTTTGGGCGGCGCCTGGATGCCGCTGTCGCTCATGGGCTCGGCCGTGCAGACCGTGGCGCATTTTGTGCCGACATATTGGGTGAACGACGCGATCAGCAAGGCACTCGCCTCGGATTTAACGTCCACCGTGCTGGGCGACATCGCCTGCGACCTGGGCGTCACGGCACTCTTCGCCGTGGCCATCGCCGCCGCAGGCCTCGCCCTCGCACGCACCAAATCCCACGCCTAGCCACCTAGTCATTTAAGAACGTCCCCAATGACTGGTCTGAAATAAATTTCAGGCCTCGCCCCAAAATAGTTCGCTAAGATTTACTATTACGCTCATAAAGTAGTACGAGGCTAACAATGGGGGATACCATGGCAACGCAGAAAGCCTACGTTCAGGTTAAGGGTCTCAAAAAGCACTACGGCGACGGTGATGCACGCCTAACGGTGCTCGATGGCATCGACACGTCCATCAACCGCGGCGAGATCTGCGTCATGCTGGGGCCCTCGGGCTCGGGCAAGTCGACCTTTCTCAACCTGATCGGCGGCCTGGAGGATGCCGACGCCGGCTCCATCATGGTGGACGGCTGCGACCTCACGGTGCTCAAGCCTACCGACCTGGGCGAGTATCGCCGCCGTGAGCTGGGCTTTGTCTTCCAGTTCTACAACCTGGTGCCCGACCTCACCATCAAGGAAAACATCGAGGTCACGGCACACCTGTCCAAAAACCCGCTCAACATCGACGACCTGCTGCGTTCACTGGGCCTCTACGAGCACCGCAACAAGTTCCCGCGCCAGGTCTCGGGCGGCCAACAGCAGCGTTGCGCCATCGGCCGTGCACTCGTCAAAAACCCGGGCCTGCTGCTGTGCGACGAGCCCACGGGCGCGCTTGACTACAAGACGTCCAAGGAGATCTTGCAGCTCATGGAGGATGTCAATCACGAGTACGGCTGCACCATCATCATCGTTACCCACAATGCCGCCATTGCGCGCATGGCCAATCGCGTGCTGCGCCTGCGCGACGGGCGCATCGTCGAGGATGAGCTCAACGAGTCGCCCGTCGCGGCCGCCGAGCTCGATTGGTAGGCGGCGCCATGACACCTCTCGCAAAACGTCTCCCGCGCGAGCTGCGCCGCAATATTGGCAAGTACCTGGGCATCTTTTTGCTTATGTGCGGAAGCATCGCTCTCACCTCGGGCTTTTTGCTCGCGGCGCATTCCATCGGTTGTCTTATCGACGACATGCGCGATGCGTACACGATCGAGGATGGCCGCGTGACCACCTCCTTCGAGGCCACCAAAGACCAGCTCAAGGCCGCCGAGGATGCTGCCGGCGACGTCGGCGGCGTCACGCTCTACAAGAATTTCTCTATCGATGCCATCATCAAAAAGGCGTCCGGCGACGACGGCACCAAGCGCACGCTGCGCACCTATGCGCACCGCGCTAAGGTGGACATTGCGTCCTACTGTGAGGGCAAGCAGCCCAAAGCGGATGACGAGGTGGCCATCGACCGTGTCTTTGCCACCAATAACAACCTGTCCGTGGGCGATAAAGTCGAGCTCGAGGGCCGAACCTACACCATTTGCGGCATCATGACCCAGCCCGATAGCCAGGCGCTGTTCCTCAACAATTCGGACTTTACGGTGAACACCATCACCTATGGTGTTGCCGAGGTCACCGACGCCGGCTTTGCCGCGCTCGAGGATGCCGGCGGCGCGCCTGCCTACACCTACTCCTTCACCTTTGCCGATCGCGACCTCTCCACTGCAGACCGTACCGATGCCGAACAGGATATGGTCGAGGCGCTGACCGACACCGACGCGCGCGTGGATGACCTCATCGACGCCGATTCCAACCAGGGCATTGGCTACGCGCGCGACGACGTAGACGGCGACTCCATGATGTGGATGACGCTGCTCGACATCATCATCGTAATCATGGCGTTTGTCTTTGTGGTCCTTACCGATGCCACCATCGAGGAGGAGAGCGCCATCATCGGCACGCTGCTCGCCAGCGGCTATCGTCGACGCGAGATCGTGCTGCACTACCTTGCGCTTCCCGCCATCGTGGGCGTGGTCGCGGCGCTTTTGGGCACTGCGCTCGGCATAGCGTTCTTTACCGAGCCCATGCGCGGCCTCTATTACGGTTCGTACAGCCTGCCGCCCTTCCAGGTGTACTGGAGCTGGGAGATCTTTGTGAAGTGCACCGTGGTCCCCGCCGCTGCGCTCATCCTCATCACGCTGGTGGGCCTGCTTCGCAAGATGGGCAAGACGCCGCTGCAGTTTCTTCGTCACGAAGCGAGCGGCAAGTCGGGTACCAAGCGTGGTATGCAACTGCCGGAGCGCATGGGCTTTGTTTCCCGCTTCCGCCTGCGTATCTTCCTGCGCAACCTGGGCAACTTTGCCACACTGTTCGTGGGCATTGCGTTTGCCTCGCTGCTGCTGCTCTTTGGCCTGGCGATTCTGCCCACGATGACGCACTACGCGGACAACCTCGAGACGAGCCTGGTCGCCGAGCACCAGTACACGCTCAAGGCTCCGCTGGAGCTCGAGGGCACTGCTGAGGAGCGTGGGCAGTGGTCAGCACTCGAGCGCTTGCAGTCGGTTGACGGCGCGCTGCTTTCTGCCGCTCAGGATGCCGATGACGAGCTTGACGACGCGGCCGATACAGCGCAGGCGGCAGCCGATGCTGCGACCGCATCTCCGTCTGCCGAGAGCCTGGCCGCAGCGCAGGATGCGCTTGCCAAGGTCCAGGACAAGAAGGATGCGCTCTACGCGCGCCTTGACGATCTTGCCGATGCCCTCGGCTGCAACCGCGATGAAGCTATCGACCTGATCGACAAAGCCTCCAAGATTGACACTGACAACGACGATATTCACCCGGTCAATACGACCGACAACGGCGCGGGCGCAATCGCGCAGGCCGAGAAATACGCCGTTTACCAGCTGCAATACGACCGCGGCGATGGTAATGGTCAGGAGACGATTTCCGTCTACGGCATCTCGCCCGATTCGCGCTATTGGAAAGACCTCAACGTCGGCGATGGGCGCGTCGTCTTTGGCGGCGGTCTGCTCGACAAGTTTGGCTGGAGCGAGGGTCAGAAGGTCACGCTCGGCGACAAGTACGAGGGTGAGCATTATTCCCTTGAGTACGCGGGCAAGGATTGTGCCTGGGGCTCCAAGTCGGACATGAATATCTATATGAGTATCGAAGACTTTAACGAGCTGTTCGACAACGACGCCGCCTACTTTAACGGCTATGTGAGCGACGAGAAACTCGACCTCGATGCTCGTTACTTTGCCGGCGACACCACGCCCGACGACATGCGCGCCGTGGGCGATCAGTTCATCGGCATGATGAGCAAAATGATCGGCATGATGGTCGGGCTTGCGGTGTTTATCTTCCTGCTGTTTATGTACCTGCTGACCAAGGCTGTGATCGACCATAGCGCCCGTTCGATCAGCTACATGAAAGTCTTTGGCTGTCGCGATAGCGAGATCTCGCATCTGTACATCCGCTCGATCACACTGTGCGTGGTGGTGTCACTCGTGCTAAGCCTGCCGGTCATTATTGGCTCGCTCACGGCCATCTTCCGCTCGATGCTCCTCGCCTACAACGGCAATATCGAGATCTACGTGCCCGCTTGGTCCATGGCGGCGTGCGTGGGCATTGGCTTTGCGACCTACCTGGTCGTGGCGCTGCTACACACGCGTTCTATCAAACGTGTGGGCCTGGCCGAAGCCCTCAAAGTCCAAGAGTAGTCATCGGGGACGTTCCTAAAAGACTAGTCGCTGGGGACATTCTTTCGCCGCCCGGCAGGAAAGGGACGTCCCCAACGACTAGGTTTCGCGCTTGACTTTGACCCTACTTCAACGGGTACCATCCTCTTATGTCTGTAACGCCATATAGACCGAGGGGATAGATCTATGACCGCAACTGCACCCGCAGCACCCGCTAAGGTGTACTTCACCAACTTGCGCACGCATGCTCGCGAGAGCCAGCTCGACAAGCTCAAGCGCCTCATCCGCCACGCCGGAATTGAGCAGATCGACTTTGAGAACAAGTTCGTCGCCATCAAGATTCACTTTGGCGAGCTGGGCAACCTGAGCTTTTTGCGCCCCAACTACGCCCGCGCCGTCGCGGATGTCGTGAAGGAGCTGGGCGGCAAGCCCTTCCTTACCGACTGCAACACGCTCTATGTCGGTAGCCGCAAAAACGCGCTCGAGCACATCGACACCGCCTACCAGAACGGCTTTACCCCGTATGCCACGGGTTGCCAGATCATCATCGCCGACGGCCTCAAGGGTACCGACGAGGCGCTCGTCCCGGTCGAGGGCGGCGAGTACGTGCACGAGGCCAAGATCGGTCAGGCACTCATGGATGCCGATATCGTGATTAGCCTCACCCACTTTAAGGGCCATGAGCAGGCCGGCTTTGGCGGCGCCATGAAGAATCTGGGCATGGGTGGCGGCAGCCGTGCCGGCAAGATGGAGCAGCATGCCGCCGGCAAGCCGAACGTCGCGACCGAGCACTGCGTTGGCTGCCATGCCTGCGAAAAGATCTGCGCGCACAACGCTGTCTCGTTCGACGACACCCGCGAGCGCGAGCTTGCCAGCGGCGCTACTCGCACGGTGCACGTGGCCACCATCGACCACGATCGCTGCGTGGGCTGCGGACGCTGCATTGCGGCATGCAACCAGGACTGCATCAAGCCCGGCTATGACGCCGCGGCCGACGTGCTCAACTGCAAGATCGCCGAGTACACTAAGGCCGTTGTCCAGGATCGCCCCAGCTTCCATATTTCGCTGGCTATGGATATCAGCCCCAACTGCGACTGCCACCCCGAAAACGACACACCCATCGTCAACGACATCGGCATGTTCGCGAGCTTCGACCCGGTCGCCATCGACCAGGCCTGTGCCGATGCCGTCATGGCATCCGAGCCGCTGCCCAACACCGAGCTCACCGACAGCGCCGCCAAGATGGAGCATAACCACGAGCATCTGGAGGGCGAGCAGGCCAAGGATCCCTTCTGCATCACGCATCCCGACACCGACTGGCGCGCGTGCATCGCGCATGCCGAGAAAATCGGCTTGGGCACGAGCGAGTACGAGCTCATCGAGATCAAGTAACGCCTAGCTATTGGACAAAACAAGCGCCTTTGTAGCGTTAGTTGAGCAAAAGCCGCCCGCGAGCACAACGCTCGCGGGCGGCTTTCCGGAAGTATGCGGCAAATTTCGAGACCGCCGAGCACACGACGTTTTTTGGCAACAAAACCCCTGATAAATTGTTGGTAAAACTGCGGTCTGGACGGGCTTCCCGAGATTTTCCCCGCACTTCCGAAAATAGGGGGTCAGATAGACCAGTAAACCGTACTATTTGCCTAAAAATACTCGTCGAGGAAGTTGTTGACTGTGTTCCAGTAGAGCTCGGGGTCAACTTGCGCACTCTTGGCGTGGGTGGCGCCATGGATGGTGAGCTTTTGCTTGACCTTGCTGGCGCACGCGTCGTAGTTTTGGTCGAGCATGCTGTACGGCACAAAGGTGTCCTGGTCGCCGTGGATAAACAGCATGGGAACCGTCGCGTGTTTGAGTTGCTCCACGCTGCTCGCCTTATGAAAGTCGTAGCCCGCGCGCACGTTGCACACCAAGTCTGCTACATCGAGCAAGGGAAAGCTGGGCAGGCCGAACACGTCCTTGAGCTGCAGAGAAAACTCGTCCCAAACACTCGTATAACCGCAGTCCTCGATAATGCATTTCACGTTTGCGGGCAGAGATTCCCCCGCGACGTTCATGGCGGTTGCCGCACCCATCGACTCGCCAAAGACCAGGATGCGCGCCTCGGGGTCAGCTGCGACGATCCGCCCAATCCATGCGACGATGTCGAGGCGCTCGGGCCAGCCCATGCCGATATAGTCGCCGCCGGAGCGCTCGTGGGCGCGGGCGGCGGGTGCGAGTACGTTCATGCCGCGGTCATGGAATCGTTTGGCGTATCGGGCCATGCCGATGGGCTCGTTGGTATATCCATGTAGGCAGATAGCGTAATCGTGCGTGCTCTCTGGGGCGGCAAAATACCAAGCGGCGAGCTCGGTTCCGTCATCTGCGGTAAGGCTGCTGCTCTTGCGGTTGTCCTTAAACCACGCCCGCGCCTCGGTGTCCTCGGCATCCATCTGTTCGCCCTTTTCGGCGTCCTTGCCATCCTGCATCATCTTCATGGTGTATGGCGCGCGGGGATTCAGCGCGAAGTCAAACAGAAAGTTGCCGGCAAATCCGAGCAGCGCAACGACAACCACCAGCGCAACGATGCCGGCTATCTTGAGCTTTCGATGGGAACGTGCGTTTTGAGCCATGCGGTATTCTCCTATAAGATGTTAATACATCAACATTTAATGCAAGCGCATTATGGACGTTCGCCGTTGATGCGTCAACAAGCAAAGAATGGGTAAACAAAGGGTCACGTATGGTGCATATTTCGCACGTACCTAGACGCTTTGATATAGTGTTGAGAACTCTTTACGTTGGAGGATGTAACCGGCATGTCCGATTCGAGCGACAGTTCTAAGCCGCGACCCAAGACCGCGGCCGTTCCACACTACACGGTGGGCGAGGAGATCATGAACTCCGTCACCCATGGTGTCGGCTGCCTGCTGGGTATCGCGGGCCTGGTGCTCCTGATCGTATTCGCCGCCCTGCGCGGCGGGGGCCCGGCCCACATGGCCGCGGCAATTGTCTATGGCGTCAGCATTATCCTCGAATACCTAGCCTCTACGCTCTACCATGCGATTCAGCCCGCGGGCGCTAAACGCGTGTTCCGCATTATCGACCACAGCTGCATCTACCTGCTCATAGCCGGCAGCTATACGCCGTTTTGCCTCATCACGCTCGCAAACGACGGCGGCGCTGTGCTGTTCTTTGCCGTGTGGGCCATCGCCATCATCGGCATCGCCCTCGAGTGTTTTATGCGTGAGCGTCAACCGCACTGGGTAAGCGGCCTGGTCTACCTGCTGATGGGCTGGCTCGTCGTTTTTAAGCTGCCCGAGCTCGTGGCGCTGCTCAACCCCGTGGCACTTGCCCTGCTCGCCGTCGGCGGCGTGTGCTACACCGCGGGCGTGCCGTTCTATATCGCCAAAAACGTGCGCTATCTGCACAGCGTGTTTCACCTGTGGGTGCTCGCCGGCAGCATCTTCCAGTTCATGGCGGTGATCCTCTTCGTAATCTAGCGACCATGCCTGCGCGCCCGCGTCCTCGTTTGGACGCCGGCGCAATTGCCGTATCCGCCACCAACGTTTTACCCTAACGTCCCGAATCTTGGAGGTTCGAGAAACTCCCGATGGACATAGCCATCTCCCTTATCACCACCCTCGTTTTGACCCTCATCAACGGCTACTTCTCTATGTCCGAGATGGCTCTCACCACGGCAAAGCGCGCTGTGCTGGAGCACGAGGCCGAGGAAGGCGACAAACGCGCCGAGCGCGCCATTAAGCTGGCCGCCGATTCCGACCAGCTGCTCGCTACCATCCAGGTCGCCATCACGCTCGTGGGCTTTGCCTCGTCCGCCGTCGCCTCGACGAGCCTGTCCGACCCGCTTGCCACGTGGCTCATGAGCTTTGGCATCGCGCCGCTTTCCGCCATCGCGCGCGGTCTGGCGCCGGTCATCATCACTGTCGCCGTCGCCTTTGTGTCCATCGTGATTGGCGAGCTCGTGCCCAAGCGCATCGGCCTCGCTAACGCCGAGGGCGTATCCAAGCAGGTCGTGGGACCGCTCTCCGTGTTCCAAAAGATCGCCCGTCCGCTCGTGTGGCTGACCGGTGCCTGCTCCGACGGCCTGGCCCGCATCCTGCGCATCAAGAGCGCCGATGACCGCCAGAGCGTCTCGGAGGAAGAGATCAAGTACATGGTCTCGGAGCAGGACGATCTGCTCGACGAGGAAAAGCGCATGATCCACGAGATCTTCGACCTGGGCGACACCGTTGCCCGCGAGGTCATGGTGCCGCGCGTGGACACCACCATGTGCGAGGACGATGAGACGGTCGCCGACGTGCTGTCCGCTATGCGCCAGACCGGCTTTAGCCGCATCCCCGTCTATCACGAGGATCCCGACAACGTCGCCGGCATCGCGCACATCAAGGATCTGATCCAGCCTTCGCTCGACGGCAAGGGTGACCAGCCCATCGCCGACTTTTTGCGCGACGCCACCTTTGTGCCCGACACCAAGGACATCCTGCCGTTGCTGTCCGAGATGCAGACCTCGCACGACCAGATCGTAGTGGTCGTGGACGAGTACGGCGGCACGGCCGGCATCATCACCATCGAGGACATCGTCGAGGAGATCGTGGGCGAGATCGAGGACGAGTTCGACCCCGACAACAAGTACCTCACGCGCCTTTCGCGCCGCGAGTGGCTCGTCGATGGGCGTTTTTCGTGCGATGACGCGATTGAGCTTGGTTGGCCGCTCGAGGAAAGCGATGATTATGAGACCATCGCCGGCTGGATTTTGGAGCTTTGCGACTCGGTGCCCGACATCGGAGAGGTGTTTGAGGTCGCGGGGTACAAGTTTAAGGTGCAGTCGATGCGTGGTCAGCGCATCTCGCTCATTCGCGTGATCGCTCCGGCCGAAACCGATAAGAAGGATTCCGAGCCCTCGGCAGATAAGCCGGCGGCGTCGGGCGCGGGTTCTGCGGACCCGCATGACGGCGACGAGTAGGGCAAGGAAGAGTAGAGGAGAGTTATGGCAGGCCTGTTCAACATCCTTAAGGTCACCGTCAGCGAGGACAAGATCTGCGCGCATGTGCTGGTGAACCCCGGCATGCCGCTCATGACCTCGGAGGACATCGAGGCCACGGCGCGCGTGTATTACCTGGTGCCCGCGATTGCCAAGCATCTGTGCCTGGGCGATTCCGGTCGCGAATTCCAGGACTGCATGGGCCAGACCGAGCTTTGCCATCTGCTGGAGCACGTGACAGTCGAGCTCATGAACGAGACCGGGCTTGCCGGCAGCATTTCGTGCGGCCGCACTCGCGTGAGCGAGCACGACGAGCGTGTCTTTGAGGTTGAGCTTTCGTGTCCCGACGACGCGCTGGCCATCGGCGCGCTGTCTTCGGCGACCTTTATGATGGATTGGGCCTATCTGCATGCCGACCAGCCCGCTCCCGATGTGGACGGTACGGTTGCGGGTTTGCGCAACCTGGTGCTGGGCATGCGCGCCGAGGCCGAGGGCAAGGACCCGCACGAGGCCGTCGCCGCCGCGAATGCCGAGGGCGAGGCCGGGGACGCGACCGAGGGCGAGGCTCCTGCCGAGGCTGCCGTCGATCCTGTCGACGAGGCTCCTGCCGAGGCGGCTTCCGAGCCCGAGCCCGAGCCCGCGGAGCCCCGGGGCGTCCCGAGCTTTGACGACGAGCCGCAGGAGGCAATCGACACCGAGGGCGCGACCGCCGAGAGCCACGAGGCCCCCACTGCCGTTTACGGTGGCGCCGCGACGGCTCCGGTTGCCCCCGCGTACGAGGGAACGCTGCCGCTCGTTGACGGCGCCGGCGAGGACCCGGCCGCCACGGTGGCCATGCCTGCCATGCCGCAGGAGTAGGCTCACCCGCTTATCACCATCATGTACCTGCGCCTTTACCGTACGCAGATGAGCAAGACGCCAAGCGCTGTGCTGCGGGTATAATGGACAGCATTCAAACGGTGGGCGCCGAGGTGCCCGCAGGAGAGGAATGAACATGGGTAAGACTTTCAACTTTATCTCGGGTGCGCTCTTCGGTGCTGCCGCCGGCGCCATCGTCGGCGTTGCTCTGGCTCCGCGCTCGGGTGCCGAGACCCGCGCCATGGCTGCCGATATCGCCAACGACGCCTGGGATAACATGCGCGACGCCTACGAGCACGGTGCCGAGGGGGCCCGCGCCGCGGTCAACGATTTTGGCCCGATGGTCGACGCCAAGACCGATGACCTGCGTGCCAAGGTCGACCTTGCCCGCGAGCGCATGGACCAGCTGCGTGAGCAGCTCAACGACGCCATCTCGGGCGGTAACGTGACGCCCGCCGCCGATGTCGTGGTCGAGAACGCCGTCGAGGCCGACGCCGAGGCCGCGGAGCCTTCGACCGAGGCATAATGCGCGCCGGGGATTTTGTCGGCGCCAAGATCTATCGCAAGCCTACCGAGGATAAGCGCACCAAAAAAGACGGCACGCCGCGCAGCCCTAAAAAGCTCGGCAAGATTCACTTTCCGGTCTTTACTCCGGGCGGCACGCGCGTGGTGGGCTTTATGGTTCGCCAGTCCGATATCGCGGGTATGATCGAGCGCCCCGACCGTTTTGTGGCGCTCGATGCCATTGGCGTCTACGAGGGCGCCATCGCAGTTGACGACGTCAAGGGCACCTACGATGCCGCTGCGGCCAAACGTCTCGACATCAACCTGGACGACTGCATTATCTGGGTTGGCATGGACGTGCGCACGGAGTCGGGCGATGTCGTGGGCTATTGCTCGGATGTAGAGTTCAAGCCGCGTTCGGGTGTCGTGCAGACGTTCTACGTGACCGCCGGCACTGCCTCGAGTGTGTTGGTGGGCGACACGCAGATGCCGCCGACGATGCTGCGCGGCTATGCGGACGGCGCGATGATCGTTTCGGACGAGGTCAAGTCGCTCGGGTATTCGGGCGGCGCCGCCGCAAAGGCTGCCGAGGCAAGCGTCGTGGTGGGCGATAAGGTCAAGAAGGGCGCCAAGGTGCTCGATGACAAGGGCTCGGTCGCCGTGGACAAGGGCAGTCGCGCGCTGGGCAAGCAGCTCGGCAAGACGCGCGGTATGTTCAAGGCCTTTAAGGACGAATACCAAAAGGCGAGCGGTGGCTCGTCAAAAGCTAGCAAATAGCGACGTACCAAATGATGGGAGGCGAGCCGGAGACATGTAACTCCGGCTCGCTGTGTTTATGGGGGAGGGCACATGCGCCAAAACGGATCATATTCACACGGACGCTCGGACGCGCGTCCGACGGCGCGCCGCGATCTGGGGCAGTTGCCCAGCGGTCAGCGCAAGCGTCACCGTAAGCCCGGCGCGATGTATCTCAACCATAGTCGCGGCTTTAGCGACCGTAGCGCTCGCATCGGCAACGGCCGCACACCCCGTCGTCCGTCTCGCCTGCCCTATGCGCTCATCGCCGTGGGTTGCGCGCTCGTGCTGTTTATCGCTGCCGTCGTGGGCTACGTCAACCGCAGCGTGGATGTCGTCCTCAATGGCCAGGAGACTGCGGTGCGCGTCGGCTCTACGCTGCAAAATCTCATCGACGACCAGGAGCTGACCGATGCCTACGACGCCGGGGATCTGCTGGCTGTTGACGACAGCGTGCTGACCCGCCATGGCGGCGAAAAGCTGTCGGTAAAGGTGGACGGCAAGCGCATAAAACAGGGCAAGTGGAAAAGCCGCGAGCTTACGGGCGGCGAGAAGGTGACGGTCAAAGATGGCCGCGACACGTACGAGAAGCACGAGGTCCAGGCGACGGTTATCGAGCCCAAGCTCAAGGTCGAGGGCACGGGTGCCATCGAGTACGTTAAGACGTGGGGTATCCAGGGTCGCTCTGAGGTGTGGGTCGGCGAGCAGTCGGGCAAGACACAGGACCGCGGCGAGGTCGTGCCCGCCACCGATTGCGTGGTCGAGTGCGCGAGCGTGGCGCCCAAGGGCAACGAAAAGTACGTGGCGCTGACGTTTGATGAGGGCCCGAGCGGAGCGACCAAGCAGATCTTGCAGGTGCTCAAGGAAAAGGGCGTCACCGCGACGTTCTTCCTGTCGGGTGATGCGGCCGAGGCCTCGCCTGCTACTGCCAAGGCGATTGTCGATGCCGGCTGCGAGGTCGGCTCCAACAGTTACAGCGACGAATCGCTCAAGGGCAAGGACCGCGATGCGGTGCGCGAGCAGGTTTCGAAGGGTACCGAGGCGATCAAGTCCGCGACCGGAACGTCGACGATGCTTTTGCGTGCTCCCTACGCAGCCTTTGACGAGCAAAACTGGATTGATGCGATGGACCTGGTGTCTGCCGTGGTCTCGTGGAATATCGATTCGGGCGACTGGCTGCTCAACGGTGCCGACGAGCAGGTCTCGACGGTGCTCGATTCGGTGACGCCGGGCAACATTGTGCTGCTGACCGACAACGATGAATGTGCCGAGCAGACGCTCGAGGCGCTGCCGCAGATTATCGACGGGCTTATTGCCGGCGGCTACAAAATCGTGACGTTGAGCGATCTGGTCAAGACGGATACATCGCTGAGCAAAAAGCTCACCTCGCTGACGAAGGTCACCATGCCCAAAAACGCCGTGTTCCCCCAACTCGCCGAGGATGATGACACCACAGACTAGTCATTTAAGAACGTCCCCAATGACTATGTCACGGATGCATCAGCGTTTGATATGCCTGCGATGTTTGGAGCATAAATTTGGCGCCACGGCGTGATGCTGATGCTATAGTTACTGCGGATAACAAGGGTCAAGAGAAAGGTTGCAGGTGAAATCCAAACCTCGACCATACAGTCGATGACCCCATGCGGGTGCTTCTTGCGCATGCACGGGGTGTGAGCGCCGAGCGGCGTGCCGCCCGCGCATGCGTATACATATCTAAAAGTCCACGGACGGCGTGCCGACATGGCCGCAGTCCGAAGGGATAATGATGGGGAGCACCAGTGAATTATCTGAGTGAGATGCTCAAACTGCCGGTCTTGGACGTCGATGGCGAAAAGCTCGGCGTTGTGAACGATTTTGGCATTGCTACCGGCGAAGTTTTTCCACACGTGACGTCGCTCGCGTTCCGCGGACCCGGCAAGACGCCGTTTATGATCAGCTGGCGCAAATGGGTCGACCGTATCGACGAGACGGGTGTACACCTTAAGTCGCCAGCCACCGAAATCCGTTTTTCGTACCTGCAGCCGACCGAACTCTTGCTCGCGCGCGACGTGCTCAACAAACAGATTGTCGACACGCAGGGCATGAAGGTCGTGCGTGTAAACGACATCAAGTTTTCCATGTCGGGCGAAAATCAGCTGCGTCTGCTGGGTGCCGAAGTTGGCGCCCGCGGTCTGCTGCGCGCGATCAGCCCCGCCCTCGAGCATGTCGTCGAAAGCTTTATGAAGCACCTGGGCAAACCGCTCGGCGAGGATATCATCGCCTGGTCCTACATGGACCTGCTCGACCGTTCGACTAAAAATATCCAGCTGTCGGTGTCGCATAAGACGCTTGGCGAACTGCACCCTGCTGACATTGCCGACATTATCGAGCAGCTCGACCCGCGCCTGCGTGCGCAGGTGTTCGCGCAGCTCGACACTGCCCAGGCCGCCGAGGCCATCTCGGAGTTCGATGATGACGAGCTTATGACCGAGATGCTCGAGGGTCTGTCCGACACGGACGCATCGTCGATGCTGGCCATGATGGACCCGGATGACGCCGCCGACCTGATCGACGAGCTCGATTACGAGAAGGCCGAGAAGCTTCTGCGCCTGATGGGCGTTCAGGAGGAGAAGGCGATTCGTAACCTGCTGGGCTATGAGGACAACACCGCCGGCCGTATCATGACCTCGGAGTTTGTCTCCCTGCCTGCCACGGCGACGGTCGCTGACGCCATCGAGGCGATCCGCAAGCTCGACGAGGACTTCGAGAGCGTCTACTACGTCTACACCGAGGATCCGAGTGGCATGCTCACCGGCGTCCTTTCGCTGCGCACGCTCATCGTGGCCGACCGCGACGCCACGCTGGGCCAGCTGGCCTATCGCGACCTGGTTTATGTGTCGCCCGACGATGACCAGGAAGACGTAACGGACGAGATGACCAAGTACGACCTGGTCGCCATCCCCGTTTGCGACGAGAACCGTCACATCTTGGGTATCGTGACCTTTGATGACGCCATGGACGTTATCGCCGAGGAGCACCAGGAGGACCTGCAGATCGCAGGCGTCGGCTCGGGCGATAGCGCGTCCGACGACTCGACGAATGTGCTCAGCTGGTTTGTGCATCGCCAGTACTGGGTTGTCGTGTGGGGCATTGCCTCGTGCATCATGGCAACAGTGCTGGGGACGGCGCTGGGCTCCGCGCATCTGGTGGTGTTTCCCATGTGCGCCATGCCGCTCGTGTTGCTGGCTGCCTCGCGTATGGTGTCGTTCGTCAAGAACTACTTCCTGGAGTACGACGGCCATGACGATGAGCCCAAGCCGTATTTGGGATTTTTCTTCCAGAGCACGGGCATGGGCCTGATTCTGTCGCTCGTGACCTACCTGTGCGCCCAGCTGGTGCGCACCGCAGCATTCCTCGACGCGCCCATGTTTGAGGAGCAGCTCTTTACCGGCTGCTTTAACATCGCGGCCATCGTCTGCCTGATTGGCAACATGAGCGCCGTGATTTACCTGATGGTGTTGTTCTGGCGTGACGAGCACGACCTCAATACGTCGGGCACCGCCATGAACGTCATTGCCGTCATGATTTCATGCGTGGCGTACTGCATCGCTGCAGTGCTGCTCACCATGTCGGTCATGGGGTAGGTGGTCGCGTGCAAAACACGAAACAAAAGGCGAGCACCAAGCAAAAGCTGACCATCGCGGCCATCTTTGGCGCCATGGGCCCTGGCCTTTTGGCGGCGCTTTCGGGCAATGACGCCGGCGGCATCGCCACGTATTCCAGTGCCGGTGCCAGCTATGGCTACAAGATGCTGTGGATGCTTCCCGTCATGACCGTGCTGCTCATCGTGACACAGGAGACTGCGGCGCGTTGCGGCTGCGTCACAGGCAAGGGCCTGGCGTCGCTCATCCGCGAGCGCTTTGGCGTGCGCAGGAGCGTGCTGGCCATGGCGGCGCTGCTGATCGCCAATACGGCCGTGACCATTTCGGAGTTTGCGGGTATCGCGAGCGGTCTTGCCCTCTTCGGCGTGCCGGCGAGCATCTCGGTGCCGCTGGTGGCACTGCTGGTTTGGATGCTTACCATGTCGGGCAGCTTCCAGCGCATCGAGAAGATTCTGCTGCTGGTGAGTTGCGTGTTTGTGACCTACATTGTCGCTGCATTTATGGCTGGTCCCAGCTGGGGCGATGTGGCGGTCGACCTGGTTGTGCCCAACATCCAAAACGACCCCAGTTACGTGTCGCTTGTGGTCGCAACGATCGGTACCACCATCGCACCGTGGATGATCTTCTTGGCGCAGAACAACGTGGTCGATAAGAATGCGGGCGAGGACGATATCGTGCTGCAGCGTATCGACACCGTGAGCGGCTCGATTGCCGCCGATGTCATTGCCGGCTTTATTATCATCACGACCGGTACGGTATTGTTCCCCGCGGGCATTCAGATTAGCGATGCTGCCGACGCCGCTCGCGCGCTGGAGCCCATCGCGGGCCAGTGGTCTACGGTGCTGTTCGCCTCGGGCCTGGTCGCGGCGAGCTTCTTGGCCGCCTGTGTGCTGCCGGGTGTTACGTCGAGTGCTATCTGCGAGGCATTTGGCTGGGAGCGCGGTGCCGATCGCAGCTGGGACGAGGCCCCGGTCTATCGCGGCATTATTACGGCCATCATTGGCATCTCTGCCATGCTGGTGCTCATGCCCGGCGTCGACCTGTTCCAGATTATGATGACCTCGCAGGTCATCAACGGCGTGCTGTTGCCCGTGGTTTTGGTGTTCCAGGTGGTTATTGCCGCCGATCGACACATTATGGGCGCCAACCGCAACGGCCGCGTGTGGAATGTGCTCACGTGGGCGACTATCGGTGTGATTACGGTGCTGACGGTCGTCATGTTTGTGCTGCAAGCGATGGGTTACAGCGCGTAGCGCCTCTTTTGGACTCTAAACAGGTCGCCGCCATGGGCTGCGGCCTGTTTTTTGCCCGCAGCCTCTTGGGGCCGGCTCAAAAAGAGCAATCTTGGGGTGTTTGCTGCGGGTGAGGGGCATGGAAACGACGCTCGGGGTGGCGCGGAGCCCAGAATTCGGCCGCGGGGAGGGGCATTCATCGGTCGCGTCAGGAGTGTCCCTGGGTGCCGGCACATAAGGAGCGTCCCTAACTGCCGGAGGGGGCGCCGGTTGTGGCCGACGCCCCCTCCGGGTGCAAGCGGATTTGACTGTGTTACTTGTCGGTGCCTAGCTTGTGCGGTTTGTAGGCGAGGGCGTTGACGAGTGCGTCGGCGGCGGACTTGACGGCTGCCGGCTGCGGATCGTTGACGTGGTCCTCGGGGTGCACGGGCAGGTCTTTCTTGACGGCATCGTGGATTAGGTTGAGGTACTCGGTCACGCCCGTGTTCGAAAGGTGCGTGCCGTCGCCGTCGAACAGGTCGTTGCGGTTGGCACTATATCCGTACCAGTCGATAACGTGAACGTTTTTGTAGCGCGTGGCGGCGTTGGCGATGGCCTGGTTCGTGGACCCGACCCACGGCTGCGGGCTACGCGTGTTAACAAATACGACGATGCGCTGATCGCCGGCATCGGCCATGATGGCGTCAATCTGGGCGTCGGTCACCAGGCCGTTGGTGCCCAGCGCAAAGACCACGATCTTGCCGGCAAGGTTCTGCTGGATATAGCCCTCAAATGTCGCGCGGCCCGCATCAAACTGGCGGCCCTTTTCGGCATCGATATGGCTGTGCGGGAACACGCCGTCAAAGGAATCGACGGCGCGCAGCGACACGGAGTCACCGATCATCAACAGGTCGTAGGAGCCATCGGGGAAGCCGTCGTTGTCCTTGTCGGTGTCGTCGGCCGCCTGCTGGTCCTGGGGTTTTGCATTTTTGGCTTCCTTGTTCAGAACTTCTGCGCCCTCGCCGCTCAGCGCAGACGTCTCGGGCACAAAGATCAGGCCGCCCAGTGCAACGACCAACACGACAGCGCAGGCTGCGCAGACAGGGACGTGCGCGCGTGCCCAGTTGACGGGCGTGGTGGTGCCATCGCGGAATTCGGCGACGGTGCGGCCGAAGGCGCCCTTCCTAAACGGCGTTTCGATAAAGCGATAGGAGCACTCGGCTACGGCGACCACCACAAGTACCTGCAAGATGTACTGCCACCAGGGCGTATCGCTGATGTTGGCGACCGGGTTCATAAGCAGCAGCAGCGGATAGTGCCACAGGTAGATGCTATACGAGCGCTTGCCAACCCACACGAGCGGCTCGGCGGACAGTGCGCGGGCAACCATGCCCTGAGGCTGCACACATGCCGCAATAACCATGAGCGTGAGGATGGAGCATAACAGCGTGCCGCCGCGATACTGGAACGCGGTGTAGCCGTTGGTGAGCGCGACCATGGCGGCAAGGCCAACCAGGCCCACGACGCCCAACACATCGATGGATGCGGGCGAGGACCAAAAGCGCACGAGGGCGCTCGGCTGTGCCGGGGCGGTATCGGCTGATTCGTCGACCTTCTTGCCAGGCTTGCCCTCGGCGTTCTTGCCGTGCTTGGCGGCGCCAGCCAGGCGATTGAGCCCCAAACGATGAGCGAGGCGCGCAGGCGCCAGGTCGCGATCGGGGATAAAGGCCATCCAGGCACCCAGCAGCAGCGAGAACACGCGGGTGTCGGTGCCGTAGTACACGCGGCTGGGGTCGGCGGCAGGGTTGTAAAGCACCATCATGGCGAGGGCAGATACCGCGGCAAGGCCCAGAACCACGCGGCGCGTGTTGGGCTTGCTCACATGCATGGATACCATGGCAAACAGCAGTGGCGGCCAAATCAGGTAGAACTGTTCCTCGATGGCAAGCGACCAAAAGTGCGTGAGCGGCGAGGGGTCGCCTAGAGCATTGAAGTACGAGACGTTTTGGGCAATCTGCCACCAGTTGTTGAAGAACAACAGCGACGGCAGGATGTCGGGGCGCATCTTGGTGAGCATCACATGGTTAAAGACGGTGCACAGCGCGCAGGTCACCACCACGACGGTCGCCACGGCGGGGAACAGGCGGCGGATACGGCGGATCCAGAAGCTCTTGAGGTCGATGCGCCCGGTCTTTGACACCTCGTTGATGAGCAGGCGCGTGATCAGATAGCCCGAAAGCACAAAGAAGATCGTGACACCGAGCAGGCCGCCCTGAGCCCACGTGAGGTTGAGGTGATAGAGCACCACTGCGACGACGGCAAGCGTGCGCAGGCCGTCGAGGGCGGGGATATAGCGAGATTTGGGGCGCGTGGGCGCCTGTTCTTTTGCGGCGCTGTTGGTGTGGGTACCCTTGTTGGCGGGCGCGCGATGAGAGCCTGCGGCGCGGCGCGGCTCGGTGGCTTGTCGGTTAGCGCGCGAACGTTCGTGCGGCGCTTGTTGATCGCTCGCGTGGCGTGAGCTGCGCGAACTCGATCGCGGGAATTGTTCCATAAAACTTCATCCAATGACGAGAATAATCAGCACGCCTTCATTGTAGCCGCCTGCTCCTGTGAATGCTTGCTGCCGGCGCAAGCTCAAGCGCGCGTCCACATCAAAGTGAACTAAAGTTATAGAGGTGCGAGAGCGCACGATTGACGGCCAACAGCGGGTGCAGAGCCCGCGGACGAGGAGGTTTCCATGGCAGATTGCGGCATCGTTGTGGTGTTCGGCAGCATGAACATGGACCTTTCGGTGGCGTGCGAGCGCATGCCGCGTGCAGGCGAGACCGTCGGCGGCAGCGGATTTATCACTAATGCCGGCGGCAAAGGCGCCAACCAGGCCGTAGCTGCCGCGCGCATGATCGGCGCGGTCGGTCGCGACGCGTTCGGTGCGTCGCTCGTGGCGGGGCTCCAAGACGCCGGCGTGGACTGTGACTTTGTAGCGCATCGCGATGACGTGGAGACGGGAACGGCGACCATCATTCGCTGCGAGGGCGACAACCGTATCGTGCTGTCACCGGGCGCCAACCATGCGCTTGCGGGCGAGGACGTTGCCTGCGCGCTGAGACGTCTGGTGGCCGATGAGCTCGACGGCGACGCCAGCGAGATTGCCCCGGCTGCCGGAAGCGTCTTTATCGCCCAGGGCGAATGTGACCTTGCGGCGACGGCCGAGGCGATTGTTTGCGCTCACGAGCTGGGGTTCTATACGGTCTTTAATCCAGCGCCTGCTTGCGAGTTGCCTGTGGAGGCCTGGCCTGCGGTCGACCTGGTCTGTCCCAACGAGACTGAGTGCCAGGCGCTGACGGGCATCTTGCCCGCGGATGATGCGAGCTGCGTCGCGGCGCTCAATGCCTTGCTCGCCAAGGGTGCCGGAGCTGCGGTCATCACGTTGGGCGGCGCCGGGTCGGTTACGCTTGGCGATGACGGCGAGCTGCTGTGCATGCCGGCGCTTTCGAGCGCGGTGGTCGATACAACGGCCGCGGGCGATACGTTTATCGGTGCGCTCGCCGCGGCTCGTCTGGAAGGCCTGCCACTCTTTGAGTGTATGGCGGCGGGCGCACGCGCCTCGGCGGTGGCGGTGTCGCGCTTGGGCGCGCAACAGTCGATTCCCACGCGTGCCGAAGTTGAGCGCGTGTTTGATTTAGACGATTTAGTACAAGGCGGGGAAGCGGAGTAGAACAATGGCAATCAAGAAGCTGATCCTTGATCTGGATATGGGTGTGGACGACGCGATGGCGCTCGCCTATGCAATCGCGAGCCCCGAGGTGGAGCTCGTCGGTATTACCACGTGCTTTGGCAACGTGCGCGTCGACCAGTCGGCGCATAACTGCCTGGCGGTGCTCGACCTGTTGGGCCGTCCCGAGGTGCCGGTGTACCTGGGTGCCGACCGTCCTCTGCAGGCGACTGAGCCTTATACGCCGCCGGCGTCCACCGCGCTCATTCACGGTAAGAACGGCATCGGCGGCGCGAGCGTGCCCGCGTCGCCCTACGAGCCGGTGGGGGCGACATCGGCTGATGGCAACGCGGCGGTCGATTATCTGATCGATGCCGCGCGCACCTATGGTCCCGATCTGGTCTACGTAGCGACCGGCCCGCTCTCCAACCTGGCGCTTGCCCTGGAGCGCGATGCGGCGGCGGTGATGTCTATCGGCCGCGTGGTGGTAATGGGCGGTGCCCTGACCGTGCCCGGTAACGTGAGTGCGGGTGCCGAGGCCAACATGGCAAGCGATCCCGAGGCGGCCGATGCCGTGCTGCGCTCGGGCCGCAAACTCACCATGGTTGGTCTTGACGTGACGCATCGCGTGGTGCTGACGCGCCGCGACATTGCCGGTTGGACGGGCTCGGGCACCATGGCGGGCTGCGCATTTGCGAGTATGGTCGAGCACTACATTGGCTCGTACGAGATGAACGCCCCTTACCTGGGCGGCTGCGCGCTGCACGATCCGCTTGCCGTTGCCGTGGCGATTGATCCCACGCTCGTGGGCGCACTTGGTTGCAACTTGCGCGTCGACCTGCTCGGCGAGTATCGCGGCCGCACTATCTGCGACGAGCATCGCCTGTCCGACCCCGACAAGAGCGCGCTTGTGGCACTCACCGTGGACGCCCCGCGCTTTCTGTCCGAGTTCAAGGCGCGCATGGCCCGCATCCTAGGCTAGGCTCGGGATCGAAGCACGCCCATCTGCTCGATGTGGCCGCTGGCGGGCCGACATCTACCGTTCGCCAGCCCGATGGTCCCCGGGGCGGGGAGAGCGCTATAATGCATTCTGCATCTTGGATTGTTACTCCTGTGTGGAGGCATGCCCAAGAGCAATACAACACGGATTGTTACGTAAGGCATGACCGCAATAGCACTGCTATTGGCTATCATGCTTTTTTCTGTGAGTGTTCTTGAAAGGAGGTTCACCATGCTTGCAATTAAAAAGCTTAACAACAACGCGGTTCTTTGCCGTGACGGACAGGGGCGAGATGTCATCGCCATGGGCAGGGGCGTCGGTTTCGGCGGAGATTTTCCTCGAGAGCTCCCTCTTTCTAAAATCGAGCATACGTTTTACGACATTGATCCTAAAGGACAAGATGTCATGAGGGATCTTCCCTCGGATATCGTGATGTTTGCGACGAAAGTTATGGACATCGTTGCCAACGAACTGCCCTACGACCTCTCGACCAATGCGACGCTGTTCATGGCTGATCACCTGTCGTTTGCCGTTGCGCGAGCCCAAAAGGGGGTCCGCATCGCGATGCCTCTTGCCTATGAAGTGCGGGAGACGTATCCGAAGGAATACAAGGCTGCCCAGTTTATCGTCATGCGACTCGAGAAGGAGCTCGGAGAGCGGCTTCCCAAGGATGAGATTGCCAGTATTGCGATGAATCTCGTGAACGCACGGGTTGTTGAGGCCGTCAAAGCCACGGCCGAGCCCGCAAAGCAGTTCGACGATATGCTCGAGGACGTTATCGAGATTCTCGAAAGCGATTTCCGCATTATTGTCGACCGCGATTCCTTTGATTTCACCCGCTTCGCCACGCATCTGCGGTACCTGTTCAAGCGCATTCAAGCCGGCGAGTCGCTGAACAGCGCCAACATGCAGATGTACAAGAACTTTCGTGAGGAGTTTCCGCAGTTGGCAGAGTGCGTGAAGCATATCGGTTCCAATTGTCGTGAAACGTGGGACGCCACGCTCTCCGAGGAGGAGGAACTCTATCTGATGATCCATCTCAACCGGATCATCTCCAAAAAAGGATTGTAACCCGTAGCCATTCGGGGCATGACCTTTGCCGATTCGAACAGTAAGCCAAGATTGTGCAAAGGAGCCAATGATGGCAAATTACAAAAAGGTGGCAGAGCAGATTCTCTCCACTGTGGGCGGGGCGGAAAACGTGGCTTCGGTTACGCATTGCATGACGCGCCTGCGCTTCAACCTCAAGGATGAAAGCCTCTCGAATGATGAGAAGCTTGAGGACATCTCGTCTATCATCAGCGTCGTGCACGCCGGAGGGCAGGTGCAGCTGGTGGTCGGGCCCACGGTCGACAAGGTCTACGACGAGGTTTGTAAGCAGGGCGGATTCGAGGTCACGGTATCGATTGACGAGGAACTCGATGGCCCTCAGCTTAGCTGGAAGGAGCGCTTGGCGCCCAAGCACCTCTTCAATCAGCTGCTCGATGCCGTGAGCGGCGCTATCACCCCGATCCTTCCGATCTTTTGTGTCGCCGGTATCTTCAAGATGCTCGTTATTCTGTTTGGGCCCGAAGGCGCCGGTTTTATGTCCGAAACGAGCGACCTGTATCGGATCCTTTCCCTGGTGGGCGATGCGGCGTATTACTACTTCCCGGTGTTTGCCGCCTATAGCTCGGCTAAGAAGTTCAAAACGAGTCCTGTGCTGGCACTGCTCATCGCTGTTGTGATGATTTATCCCGACATGCTCGCTATTGTTGAGGACGGAAAGCCTTTCAGCGTCTTCGGCATCCCCATGCAGCTCGTCAACTACACCCAGGCTGTTCTTCCGGTCATCTTGATCACCTGGGCCCAGTCCTATGTTGAGCGCTTCTTTAAGAAGATCTCGCCTGATATGTTGCGCATTCTGATCGTACCCGTGGGTACGGTGCTCGTGATGTTGCCGGTCGCGCTGTGCCTCTGCGGCCCTGCCGTCCAATTTGTCATGGGCCTTGTGGCCGATTTCATCATTTGGCTCGCCTCTGTTGCCGGTCCCGCTGCGACCGCGGTTATCGGCGCATTCTGGAATCTGATCATCGCCACCGGCATGCACGTGCCGATCTATACCGCCATATTGCCCGCCGCGCTCCAGAACGGTTACGACGCCATCTTATACCCCGGCACCGCGGTTGTAGCCTACACCACGCTTGCCATCGCGCTCGCCTATGGCCTGCGCGCTAAGGACAAGGAGAGTCGAGCCACGGGCTGGAACTTGTTCATCACCTATGCCTTCGGTCGCGTGAGTGAGCCCATCATCTACGGCATCCTGTTTCGCGACAAGAAGGCTCTTGCCTGGAACATGATTGGTGGTGCTGTCGGTGGTCTGCTGGTAAGCCTTCTTCATGCCAACGTCTATATCTTCACTGGCGTTGGTTTCCCATGGATGAACGTGCTCATGTTTGCTCAGGATATCATCCCTGGCACCATCGGGTGTCTTGCTGGCGGTGCCGTGACGTTTGCGTTGGCGATGATTTTTGGATTTGAAGGACAGGAGAAGATGCCGTTGAAGTCCAAGAGTGGCGATTCTGAGGCCGTTGAATCCGTCGAGGCATAAGAGGCTACTACACAAATATGCTCCCCAGCCGTTGCGCGGTCCGACCCCTTGGCCGCGCAACGGTACTGTGCTGTTGCGCGGCACTTGCCGAGTCCGTTGCGTTCGACAGTGTGGGCCGGGAATTTGATAGAAAGGACGACACCATAATGTTTAGAGAAGATTTTTTATGGGGCGGGGCTCTGGCTGCAAACCAGTGCGAGGGAGGATGGAACGAAGGCGGTCGCGGTTTAGCCAATTCCGACATGCTGCCGTTTGGCGATCAACGCATGGACGTCATGCGGGGAGACCTTGATCCGCGTGCGTTGGCACCCGACAGCTTCTATCCCGCTCGCAAGGGCATTGATTTTTACCATAGGTACAAGCAGGATATTGAACTGTTTGCCCAGATGGGTTTTAAATGCCTGCGCTTATCAATCGCCTGGAGCCGCATTTTTCCCAAAGGAGACGAAGCCGAGCCCAATGAAGAAGGCCTTGCCTTTTACGAGGATGTTTTTAGGACGTGTCGCGCGCATGACATTGAGCCTTTGGTGACGCTCAACCACTATGATGTCCCCATGCATCTCGTCGATGCGTATGGCGGATGGCGCGATCGCAGGTTGGTCGACCTGTTCGAGCGATATTCGCGTACCGTGTTCGAGCGCTATCGGGGATTGGTCAATTATTGGCTGACCTTTAACGAGATCAACATCATGACGCAGGCGTGCTTTATGGCGGCGGGGATCATCTTCGAGCAAGGGGAGAATCGCTATGCAACGGTTCACACGGCCGTGCACCATGTATTGGTTGCGAGCGCCCGTGCGGTCGGGGCGTGTCATGAACTGTGCCCTGGGGCGAAGATCGGTTGCATGCTCAACGCAGGTGTCTTCTATCCGGCTACATGTGATCCGGACGATGTGCTGGCTGCGCAGGCTGAGAATCGCAGCCATTACATGTTTACCGACGTCCAGGTGCGCGGTGCGTACCCGAGCTATGTTCTCAAGGAATACGCCCGCCATGGTTTTGAGGTGCCCTATCGGGATGATGACCGCGAAGTACTGGCTGCAAACCTGGTCGATTTCGTCTCGTTTTCGTATTACTCGACGCGCGTCGCAAAAGCGCATGCGGAAGGTCAGTTCGATTCGAACCTTCTTCGCTCGGCGCCTAATCCGTATCTAAAACAGGAGCCTTGGGGGAGGTTTATCGACCCCAAAGGGCTGCGCGTCACCATGAATGAAATCTGGGATCGCTATCAAAAGCCGCTGTTCATCGTCGAAAACGGTTTGGGTGCTCCTGATGTGCCGGAAGATTCGGGTGAAATAGAAGACGACTATCGAGTTGAATACCTGCGGGCCCACATCGAGGCGATGAGGGAGACCGTCGAGCTCGACGGGGTGGAACTCATGGGATATACCTGTTGGGGCCCGATCGATTTGGTTTCGGTCGCCACAGGACAGATGCGTAAGCGCTACGGGTTTATCTATGTCGATCGAGACGATAGCGGTGCGGGCTCGTTTGAGAGACGTAAAAAGAAAAGCTTCGAATGGTACCGACGCGTAATAGCAAGCAATGGCGAAGACCTTGCGTAATAACGTTAAGATGGACAAATGCGCCCGTTGGGGGAATAGTCGTGCCACTTCGCTTGACAACAGGCTAAACTAGCTATTAAACATTTACTATTCTGTTTAGATTGAATTTGCGGTCGTTTATTTGCCGAGCCATCGAGTTGCGATGCTCCGCCACGGCCGTTGCTAGGGGGAACAATGGCCAAAGCAAGTGTTCGCGAGATCAGCCGCATCACCGGTTTTTCGCCTGCGACCGTGTCCAACGCGCTCAACCGCAAGCGCAGCGTGAGTGAGGAGACCGCCAAGGTCATCCTGGAGTGCGCGCAATCGCTTGGCTACCAGCAGTCGACGCAGCTCGAGAGCATTCAGTTTGTGCTCGCGCGCAAGACGGGCGCCATCCTGGACGAGAGCACCTTTCATCCCGCGGTTATTGAGGGCGTGGAGCGCCAGGCGCGTCGTCACGGTATGAGCACGAGCTTTGTCTCGCTCGACTTTAGCGACTTGGACGCCGTGCGTCCGCAGGTCGAGGGCCTGATCGCCGATCCATCCGCCGCTATCGTGCTGATGGGTACCGAGCTGGGTGAGGAAGACTATGCCTTGTTCGCCAACGCTGCCGCCCACTTGATCGTGCTCGATGGCTGGAGCGATCGTCAGTACTTCGATGCCGTAGTCATTGCCAACACCGACTCGGTGCTGCGCGCCGTGGACTACCTTATCGAGAAGGGTCACAAGCAAATCGGCTATCTGGCAGGCGACCTTCGCATCCGCAACTTTAAGGATCGCGAGCGCGGCTATCGCCAAGCGCTTGAGGATGCGGACCTTGAGGCCAACCCGACATGGCGCGTCACACTGGGCACCACGCTCGAAGGTGCTTATCGCGACATGGGCGCATGGCTCGACAGCGTCTCGCGCGACGACCTGCCGACGGCTTTCTTTGCCGAAAACGACGTGCTCGCCGTAGGCGCCATGCGCGCGCTGAACGAGCACGGCATACGTGTCCCCGAGGATGTCTCAATCATCGGCTTTGACGATCTGTCTTTGGGCACCTTCTCCAATCCGCCGCTCACCACGGTGCACGTTCCCAAGCACGAGGTGGGCGAGATCGCGGTGCGCCGCCTGGTGGGCAACATCCGCAATCCCAAGAGCTATACCTGCAAGACGGCCGTGTCGACCTATTTTGTCGAGCGCCAAAGCGTGCGCGAAATCTAGGCAAAGGCAACGCTAGGCCGTAGGGAGGCAAAGCTCGCTAAGGCAGCCATACATAACGCTACTAAGAGAGGGTCCTTCGGGGCCCTCTTTTTGATGCCCTTGTATGTTCAGTTTGTTTACATACCGTTTAGGCTGATTTCTCTACCGTCTACGGGTATTTCGCGTTAAACTTCTAAACAGTAGAGTAAAACATTTAGTAAACAGAACAAAACGAAACATGCGTCTGTTTACTGAACATGTGATTAGGGGAGGACGTACATGGACAAGATCAAGCTCGGCTTTGTGCCCACGCGCCGCAGTATCTTTAGCGCGCCGGACGCAATCAAGTATCGCGGCCTGACGGCTGATCGCCTGCGCGAGATCGGCGTCGACATCGTGGATATCGACGACATCAATGACGAGGGCCTGCTGTTCGACGACAGCCATATCGAGCCTATCGTGAAGAAGTTCCGCGCCGAGGGCGTCGATGGCATTATGCTGTGCCACGCCAACTTTGGCACCGAGTACGTTTGCGCTCGCCTTGCCCGCGAGCTCGGTCTACCCGTACTGCTGTGGGGTCCGCGCGACGAGCGCCCCGAGCCCGACGGCACACGCCTGCGCGATAGCCAGTGCGGCCTGTTCGCCACCGGCAAGGTCCTGCGCCGCTTCCAGGTTCCCTTCACCTACATGACCAACTGCCGCCTGACCGACCCCGAGTTCGAGCGCGGCGTTTGGGACTTTTTGGCCGTTTGCAACGTGGTCAAGACCTTCAAGCACACCCGCATCCTGCAGATGGCCACCCGTCCATTCGACTTCTGGTCGACCATGTGCAACGAGGGCGAGCTGCTCGAGAAGTTCAACATCCAGCTTTCGCCTATCCCCATGACCGAACTTGTCCAGGCTGTGCGCGACGCCCAGGCCGACGAGCAGGCCATGGCCGCCATGCTTGCCCACATCAACGACAGCTTTGAGATCTGCATCCCCGAGGACAAGGTCCCCGCGGTCGCCGGTCTTGCCATCGCCATGAAGCGCTTGGTCGAGAAGTATGGCTGCAACGCCGGTGCCATTCAGTGCTGGAACGCTCTGCAGGACGAGCTGGGCATTATGCCCTGCGCCGCCAACGCCATCCTCAACGAGATGGGCATTCCTATCGTATGCGAGACCGATATCCTCGGCGCCATCACCGCGCTGATGGTCGAGGCCGCCGACCTGGGCCGTCACCGCGGCATGTTCGCCGACTGGACCGTGCGCCATCCCGATAACGAGAACGGCGAGCTGCTGCAGCATTGCGGCCCCTGGCCCTGCAGCTGCGCGGCCGTCAAGCCCAAGCTCACCTACCCGCTGGCTTTCGATCACCCCGGCGCGCTGACGGCCGAGGCCAAGCACGGCGACCTCACCCTTGCCCGCTTTGACGGTGACAACGGCGAGTACTCGCTGCTACTGGGCAACGCCCGCGGCATCGACGGCCCGGCCGGCATGGGCACCTACCTGTGGGTCGAGGTCGACAACCTCAAGCGCCTCGAAGCCAAGATCGTCGAGGGCCCCTACATCCACCACTGCGTCGCTATTCACGCCAACGTGGTGCCGGTGCTCTACGAGGCGTGCAAGTACATCGGCATTGCCCCCGACCTGTACGACCCCATCGAAGAAGACGTTAAAGCCTACCTGCGAGGAGAGTAGAAATGGCAACTATCGAAGAGCTTGAGTCCCTGCGTTGGGACCTTCGCCGCGATTGCGTCGATATCATCATGGCTGGCGCCGGCGGCCACATCGGCGGCGACATGTCGGTGATCGACGCCCTCATGACCCTCTATGCCAACCACCTCAACATTTCGCCCGAGACCGTCGACGATCCCAACCGCGACCGCTTCGTGCTTTCCAAGGGCCACGCCATGGAAGCCTACTACGCGGTGCTCTGCCACGAGGGCTATCTTGACCTCGACGACGTCAAGGCCCGCTTCTCCAAGTTCGGCAGCCCCTACATCGGCCACCCCAACAACAAGCTCAAGGGCATCGAAATGAACTCGGGCTCGCTGGGTCACGGCCTGCCCGTGGCCGTGGGCATGGCGCTCGCCGGCAAGATGGACGGCCGCGATTACCGCGTCTACACCATCATGGGCGATGGTGAGCTTGCCGAGGGCTCGGTCTGGGAGGGCGCCATGAGCGGCGGCAACTACCAGCTCGATAATCTGTGCGCGCTCGTGGACCGCAACCGCCTGCAGATCAGCGGCAGCACCGAGGACGTTATGAAGCAGGACTCGCAGGAGGAGCGCTGGGCCGCCTTCGGCTGGAACGTGCTCTCTATTCCGGGCAACGACGTCCGGGCCATCGACGCCGCGCTGACGCTTGCGGCCGAGACCTGCGGCAAGCCCACGGTCATCATCCTCAACACGGTGAAGGGCTACGGCTCGCCCGTTATGGAGGACAAGGCCGCCTGGCATCATCACCTGCCTAACGATGAGGAATATGCCCAGATCATCGCCGATTTCGCTGCCCATAAGGAGGCCATCAATGGCTAACAAGATCGCCAATCGCAAGGTTATCTGCGACACGCTGCTCGAGGCCGCGAAGACCGATAAGGATATCGTCGTCCTGTGCTCCGATTCCCGCGGCTCCGCATCGCTCACGCCGTTCTTTGATCAGTATCCCCAGCAGTCCGTCGAGGTCGGCATTGCCGAGCAGGACCTGGTGAGCATCGCCGCCGGCATGGCTTCGTGCGGCAAGAAGGCCTGGGCCGCCTCGCCGGCGTCCTTTGTGACCACGCGCTCGTATGAGCAGTGCAAGGTCGACGTCTCGTACTCCAACACCAACGTCAAGCTCATCGGCATCTCGGGCGGCGTGTCCTACGGCGCCTTGGGCATGAGCCATCACTCCGCGCAGGATATCGCCGCCATGAGCGCGATTCCCAACATGCGCGTGTATCTGCCGAGCGACCGCTTCCAGACCGCCGAGCTCGTGCGGGCCCTGGTCGCCGACAACAAGCCGGCCTACATCCGCGTGGGCCGCAACCCGGTCGAGGACGTGTACGCCGAGGGCGAGTGCCCGTTCCAGATGGATCGCGCCACCTGGGTACGCCGCGGCACCGATGTAACGCTCGTCGCTACCGGCGAGATGGTCCGCCATGCCGTGGACGCTGCCGACCTGCTGGCCGAGCAGGGCATCTCGGCAACGGTGCTCGACATGTACTGCGTCAAGCCGCTTGACGCCGAGGCCGTGATTGAGGCTGCCGGTGCCACGCGCGCCGTCGTGACTGTCGAGGAGCACAGTCCCTTCGGCGGCTTGGGCTCTATGGTCGCGCAGGTGGTGGGCGAGCATTGCCCGCGTCCGGTCAAGTGCCTCTCCCTGCCCGACGCGCCGGTCATCACCGGCACGAGCCCCGAGGTCTTTGCACACTACGGCCTGACGGGTGCCGGAATCGCGCAGACCGTCGCCGAATTCCTGCCCACAGAGTAACTGGAATGTGACAAAGGGACCGTCCCTTTGTCACATTCGTTTTGAAAGGGGTGGCCATGGGCCGCTACATCATCGGAATCGATCAGTCCACGCAGGGCACCAAGGCGCTGCTGGTAGACGAGGGCGGCCATCTGATTCATCGTGCCGACCGCTCGCATCGCCAGATTGTCAACGAAGCCGGCTGGGTGAGCCATGATCCGGCCGAGATTGCCACCAATGTGCTGGCCGTGGCGCGTGCCGTGGTGGAGGAGACCGGGGTCAATCCGGCCGACGTCGCCGGCATCGGCATCTCCAACCAGCGCGAGACCACCGTTGCATGGAACCGCACGACGGGCGAGCCGCTGTGCGACGCCGTGGTGTGGCAGTGCGCCCGCGCCCGCGAGCTGTGCGACGAGTTGACCGCGCGCGAGGGTGTGGCCGAGCTGGTGCGCGACACGACGGCTCTGGTGCTCTCGCCCTACTATCCGGCGGGCAAGATGGCCTGGATCCTTGCGAACGTTCCCGCTGCTGCCGAGGCCGCGGCGGCAGGCGAGCTGTGCCTGGGCACCATCGATGCCTGGGTGGTCTGGACGCTCACGGGCGGCGCGGAGTTTCGCTGCGACTGGTCCAATGCCAGCCGCACGCAGCTCTTTGACCTGCGCCGTGGCTGCTGGAGCGAGCCGGTGTGCGAGGCCTTTGGCGTCGACGTGGCCTGCCTGCCGCAGGTGACCGATTCCGATGGCCTGTTCGGCACGACGGATCTGGGCGGCTTTTTGCCAGCGCCCGTGCCCATTCACGGCGTGCTGGGCGACAGCCACGCGGCCTTGTTCGCGCAGGGCTGCCACAGCCGCGGTATGGCCAAGGCGACCTATGGCACCGGCAGCTCGGTCATGATGAACGTCGGCGACGAGTTCGTTGCCAGCTCGCACGGGCTTTCGAGCTCGCTCGCATGGCGTATGGACGGCGTGACCGAGTACGTGCTCGAGGGCAACGTGAGCTACGCCGGTGCTGTCAAGACGTGGCTGCGCGACGATCTGGAGCTCATCAATAACCCCGAGGAAGTTACCGACCTGTGCTACGCTGCCAATCCGGCGAGCCGCGTCTACTTTGTGCCGGCGTTTACCGGTTTGGGCGCGCCGCACTGGGCGAGTGACGCCGAGGGCTGCGTCTTTGGCATGACGCGTACCACGGGTCGCGCGGAGTTCGTGAAGGCCGCCGACGAGTCGATCGCCTATCAGATCTTTGACGTGATCGATGCGATGGTCGAGGATTCGGGCGCGGTGCTGTCCGAGCTTCGCGTTGACGGTGGTCCCACGCGCGATGCGTACCTGATGCAGTTTGAGAGCGACTTGGTTGGCTCGCCTATCCGCATCGCGAGCAACGACGAGATGAGCGGCCTGGGTGCGGCCTGGGCCTGCGGCATTGCGCTGGGCATGTACACGCGCGATGTCGTCGACGTCTATGGGGCCCGCGGCATCGTGGAGCCTGCCATGACCGCCGACGAGCGCGCCAAAAAGATCGCCGGCTGGCGCCACGCCGTGAAATCAACGATTGCCTACACAGCCTAGAATGGTTTTTCTGGGACGGGGATTAAAAAATCATTGGTCCTCGTCCCAGGTAGTCAATTTGGGACGGGGCTTTTTTGACTGGTATGATTGGTGCGACCATTCGAACCAGCTAAAAGAGCCCCGTCCCAAATTGACTACCGAGAGGATCTGCTATGGAGCGCATTGCGAGCTTTTCCGTTGACCATCTGCTGCTTGAGCCCGGCGTGTATGTGAGCCGCATCGACCGCGATCCGGCAACCGGCGCTGCCGTCACCACGTTTGACCTGCGCCTGACCACGCCCAACAAGGAGCCGGTCATGAACACCGCCGAGTGCCACACCATTGAGCACCTGGGCGCGACGTTCCTTCGCAATCATGCCGAGTGGTCGAGCCGTATTGTCTACTTTGGGCCCATGGGCTGCCGCACGGGCTTTTACCTCGTCGTGTTTGGCGAGGTGACGAGCGAGGAGATTCTGCCGCTCGTGCGTGAGCTGTTCGAGTTTGTCGCCGGCTTTGAGGGCGATGTCCCCGGTGCCGCTCCCGAGGAGTGCGGCAACTACCTGGACCAAAACCTCCCCATGGCAAACTGGCTCGCACGCCGCTATCTCGACCGTGACCTGGCCGATATCGATGAGAAGCACCTGCACTATCAGCAGGCTTAAGGGCTTTATCGTCCAAAACGCGCGCATTGGACGCCTTCGCTTATGCGGGGGCGCCTTTTTGTTTATTGGTCGGGACGAGCGTTCAAAATCGCTCATGTTTGTTCTAGAATGTTCGTATAGTCACATTTACGAACAGGAGTGAACATGCATATCTACTCTGTCAATGATCCCGAGTTCAAGCCCTATGGCAACGTTTGGGATGACGTTCCGTCCGAGCTCACGTCGCCCGTGCTCGAGGCGCTTTCTGCCACGCCCATTCCCGAGGGCAGCAAGTACGTAGCAAGTGCGCCGGAGCTCGAGGGCGTCAAGGATGCCGATAAACTGGGCTTTCTCATGTTTGGCGGTCGTCCCTTCCAGCTGGGCTGGTGCAACGGCCACAATACACGACTTAACTGCCTGGAGTATCATCGCGCCAGCGAATTCAACCTGGGCGCTCGCGACTTTATCCTGCTTGTGGCGCATCGCTGGGAGATCGAGGGCGGCAAGCTCGATGCCGCTCAGGTCAAGGCGTTCCGCGTGCCGGCGGGCAAGGTTGTCGAGGTTTTCAACACCACGCTGCACTACACGCCGTGCATGGTCGACGACGGTGGCTTCCAGGTGATGGTGGCGCTGCCGGCGGGTACCAACGGCCCGCGCCCCACATGCTTGCCGCCGGTGACAGCTACTGCTACTGGAAGGCCGATAAGTGGGTCCTCTGCCATGCTGACAGCCCCAAGGCAGCCGAAGGCGGCTACGTAGGTCTCATCGGAAAGAACCTCGACATCACCGTGGACTAGAATCTTCTGTCTCGATCTGTAACATCTAGCGGGCTAAATCGTCTCTGCCTGTTACAGATCGAGGCAAACCGTAGAGGGCCGCCCAAAAAATCTCGATCTGTAACACCAGGCCCGATTCTGACGGCCTACCTGTTACAGATCGAGACATACCGCCCCCAGCCACCACAAAGGTGCCTGTCCCCATTGTGGTGGCTGTCTAGAGCTGGCTGCGCAGATAGTCAGCCATATATGGAACAGCGAAACGCACGTAACCGCGGCGTGCCTGTTCGATAACGCCGGCGTCGATGAGGCGTCGGCGATACTTTTGCGCATAGTCGGGTGTGACTGACATGCGCTCGGCCACATTGGAGATGCGCGACACGCCGTCTTTGTCATCAGTCATTGCGTCGAGAAACGCGACGTCTTGGTCCGATAGCGCGGCGAGCGTCGTTTCACACACATCGTTTTCGAAATCGGCCTTTGACGCTTCGATAGCTCCGTTGACTTGCTCTGGCGTTACGTATTCTCCTGCCTGGCAGCGATTGGCGATGTTGTAGCCGATGAGCTGCAGCATATAGGGCGAACCTTGGGTTGCACGAGCGGCACAGAGGCGAAGATCGCCTGGAATATCAAGGTCGAGTTCTTCGAAAGCCCGCTGATAATATGCATCGACATCTCCGACTGAAAGCGGTTCGAGCGTGACTTTGCGTGCGCGGTTGAGAAATGTCAGTACGCGGTCGTTGAGTGTCGCGGAGACTGCTCCCGGGAGGCCCGCCATGACGAGCGCGACGTTGAGCCGTTCGCCGACCAACTCTTGATAGGCGGTGACGAGCTGTCTGATCTCGGGTGAATTTGCTTGGAGCTCGTCGATGAGGATGAGGATGCCGTGTCCCTGCTCGGTCAGTTTGCGCGCGAGCTGGGTGAGTTTGAACTGAAAGCTCTTGGTCTCCTGCACGTCTCGTGTGAACTCGAGGCCTGCCGAGAACCCAAAAACACTTAGGCTGCCGCTCGTGAGTTTAGGAAGATGGCGTTTATTGACGTAAGGCTCGCCTGCTTCCTGGATCTTCTCAACAATGCGCTCGAGCATATCCTCGGAGGCTACGGTGGGTGTGGCAACAACGAAGCCGAGCTTGCGGGCGCGATCGGCAAGTTCCCACAGGAGAACCGTTTTGCCGCTGCCTCGCTGGCCGAGCATGAGCATGGCTCGGTCTCGATTGCCCGGCTTCTGCTCAAGGCCGGAGATGAATGTCGAAATCACGCTCCCGCGCCCCACCAGATAGGACGGGCGATTTCCAAATGAGGGGGAGAAGATGGTTTCAGTCATGAGTCTCCTTTCCTTTTTTTCCTATTTTTTCCTTTTTTTCCTATTCAGTCAAATGAGTCGCTGGGCGAAGGCGGCTACGTGGGCCTCATCGGAAAGAACCTCGACATCACCGTGGACTAGAATCTTCTGTCTCAATCTGTAACACCTAGTGGGCTAGATCGTCTCTACCTGTTACAGATTTAGACAAACTGCAGGGGACAGGCCGAACAATCTCAATCTGTAACACCGGGCCCGGTTTTGGCTGCCTGCCTGTTACAGATTGAGACAAACGGGCCCAAGCCACCACAAAGGTGCCTGTCCCCTTTGTGGCGGCTTGGACAGGTGGGTATCAAAAAGTGTCAGACGGGGTGGTTGCCGGGCGCCTGTACGCGAAAAGAAGTATCGGCCTGCGCCGTTGCCGTTGAGCGGTACCCCGTTTGCAGGGATACTGAGCCTATGACAACAGCGTGCGAAAGGATTGATGCATGGCTTTCCGTAATGACTTCCTGTGGGGCGGCGCGACGGCTGCCAACCAGTGCGAGGGCGCCTACAACGTGGACGGCCGCGGCCTTGCCAACGTGGACGTGGCTCCGCACGGCCCCGAGCGCTATGCGGTGGTCTCTGGCCAGCGCAAAATGCTCGACTTCGAGGACGGCTATTACTATCCCGCGCAGACCGGCATCGATTTCTACCACCATTACAAGGAGGACATCGCTCTCTTTGCCGAGATGGGCTTTAAGACCTTCCGTATGAGCCTGGCTTGGACCCGCATCTTCCCCAACGGCGACGAGACCGAGCCCAACGAGGCTGGCCTGGCCTTCTACGAGGATGTGTTCCGCGAGTGCCAGGCGCACGGCATCGAGCCGCTCGTGACTATCACGCACTTCGACTGCCCGATTCATCTCATCAAGGAGTACGGCGGCTGGCGCAACCGCAAGCTCATCGACTTCTACAAGAATCTCGCGACCACGATCTTTACCCGCTACAAGGGCCTGGTGAAGTACTGGCTCACCTTTAACGAGATCAATATGATCTTGCACCTGCCGTTTATGGGTGCCGGCCTGGTCTTTGAGGAGGGCGAGAACAAGGAGGCCGTCGAGTACCTGGCCGCCCACAACGAGCTCGTCGCCAGCGCTTGGGCAACCAAGATTGCTCACGAGATCGACCCCGAGATCAAGATCGGCTGCATGCTCGCCGCAGGTAGCTACTACCCCTACAGCTGCCGTCCGGGCGATGTACGCCAGGCGCAGCTCGATAACCAGGACAACTACTTCTTCGTCGACGTCCAGAGCCGCGGCTACTACCCGGCCTATGCCGTCAAGAAGCTCGAGCGTCTAGGCATCGATGTGGGCATGACCGAAGAGGATCGCGAGGTCCTGGCCGCCAACACCGTCGACTTCATCAGCTTTAGCTACTATAGCACCCGCTGCTCTGCCGGTGCCGACAACCCCGATGTCGAGAGGACCCAGGGCAACGCCTTCGCCGGCGCCAAGAACCCCTACCTGCAGCAGAGCCAGTGGGGCTGGGCCATCGATCCGCTGGGCTTCCGCATCACCCTTAACGACCTGTACGACCGTTATCAGAAGCCGCTGTTTGTGGTCGAGAACGGCCTGGGCGCCAAGGATGTTGTCGAGGAGGACGGCTCCATCAACGACGACTACCGTATCGACTACCTGCGTCAGCACATCCAGACCATGCGCGACGCGGTGACCGAGGACGGCGTTGACCTGCTGGGCTACACCACCTGGGGCCCGATCGACCTGGTGTCTGCCGGCACGGGCGAGATGTCCAAGCGCTACGGCTTTATCTATGTGGATCGCGACGATGCGGGCAACGGTACCCTCAAGCGTTCCAAAAAGAAGAGCTTCGACTGGTACAAGCATGTCATCGAAACGAACGGTGAGGACCTGTCCTAAGGGCACTGAGGCGCTCAACCTTGGGGCTCCAACCCTCCTCGCGTACCTAAGTACGCTTCGTCGGGCTTGTCGCTCCCAATCTTGAGCACCTCAGGCCCTTAGGGGACGGGCCTGACCGCTGTGAATTTCGCGGGCTCATCCTCATAGCCTCCTAGCCAAGGCGCCCGGCGAGTATGTGCTCGCCGGGCGCCTTGCCGTCTGCGGATTTTGGGACATGCGGCCCGCTTTTTCGACTCATCTGTCGGTACACTAAAGGGACTATGGGTACCCGCGAGCGACATATCGGCCACGCGGCCGCCCGGACCGCGCCGGTTGCGGATCCCAGGGGCGGCAGGCTCTTCGCCATGCCTCGATTCCTTGTTGGCATAACACATCAGGTGTACCGTCACCGCGTCTTTGCTATCGCCGGCGCCATCACCGCGCTGTTCCTCATGCTTTTGGCGGTCTTGCCGGCGCTGTTCGCCTTCGACCCCAAACTTTCTAACGCCGTGCCCGCCTATAGCAAGGTGTCCGAAGAGGTCGTGGATGCGCTCGCCCATTCGAGCTCTCTCCCGCTGCTTGTCGCCGCAATTGTATTTTCGATCTGGGGCGTATCGGTCTATCTGCGCTGTTTGGACTATGTGTTGCGTCGCCGCCTTGTGGCCATCGCCACCATCTGCGCCCTGTGGATGATCGAAGTCATTCTCAAGTACAAGTCGTTCACGCCGTTCTATGCCACCGTGCTGTGGTATCTGTACTACGTGCCCATGACGCTCATTCCGCTGCTCTACCAGTTGTGTGGTCTGCGCCTTGCGGGCCTGGAGCAACACCGTCTGGGTCGCCGCTACTGCGCTGCGCTGTGGATTGTGGCCATCCTGCTTATCGGATTTGTGCTCACCAACGATTTTCACCAGCAGGTCTTCCACTTTGACCGTACAAGCGACACCTGGAGCAACGATTACACGTACGGCTGGGGTTATTTCGCCGTCCTCGTGTGGACGGCCTTTGACTTCGTGGCCTTTTTTATCCTGGTTGGTCGGTCCTCGTCCTTTCGCATCCAGCGTTTCTCGGGCACGGCGGCGCTCGTACTGCTGGGTGGCGCATTCTTTGCCGTCTCGTATGCGTTGCGCGTGCCCTGGGCATGGAGGCTCAACTTTTCGCTCGTCTATTGCGTCCTGTGCGTGGTGGCGATGGAAATCTGTCTCGATTGCGGTGTCATTCCGTCGTATCACGACATCGCCGGCATCTTCGACACCTTGCCGCTCGACCTCAAAGTCCTAACGCGCGACCTGCAGGAGGTCTATGCCACGCCAGTGTCAAAGCCAATGCCGGTAGGCGTGCGCGAGGAGTTGCGGACCCAGGAGCACGGCCGCGCCCATGCCTTTGCCGTGGCGTCCGATCCCAATGTGATGTACCGTGCCTTTCCGCTGCTGGGTGGATCGGCGCTGCTTGCCCAAGACGTGTCGGAGCTCAACGAGCTTAACCGTGAACTGGCACATCGTCGAATGGAGCTGCAGCGTCAAAACGAGCTGCTCGCCGCCGACTACGACCTTAAGACGCATTTGGCAGATCAAGAGGCCGAGACCTTGCTGGTCCAAGACGTGGACCAGGCGCTTGCCCGCGCGCTCGAAGAGATGTACGACCTGCTGGGCTCGCTGCCGCCGTTGACCGACGAAGCGTCTTCGCACGAGCGTTACCGCATGCTGCAGCGCGCCAAGATGCTCGTCGCCTATTGCAAGCGCAAGGGGTCGCTCACGTTGGCACAGCACGGGGAGAGCGGTTTTGATCGCGACCGCATTCAGCTCATCGCCAACGAGCTCGCAAGTGACCTGCGCACGATCGATGTCGATTGCGCCTCGATTATCGCCATACGGCGCCCGTTGCACGCCAGTACGGTAAGCGCCCTGTACGACTGCGTGTATGACTTTGCGTTTTTTGCCTACACCACCGACCATCCGGCGCTTATGTATCACTTGGGCGACCATGACCGATGCAGTGTCGAGCTGCGCGCCACGCTTTTTTCCAACGATGATGAAGATCTTTCGCAGACGCTCGCTGCGCAAGAGCTCGAAAGCGCTCTGCAAGGGCGCAACGTGGCATACCGCCTTGAGGGCGAGCCCGGCCAGCTGCACATGATTGTCTTGATGCCGAGGGCGGGTGAGTGACGATGCAGATTTCGCTCATTCTTCCCCAAATCGTTGCGCTCGATGTTGTCTTTGCCCTGGCTGCGTGCCTGCAGACGATCCACGTCCCGCTCATCGCATCGCGCCGCTCGCCCTATAACCGTAAGGTGATTTGCGCCTACGAGGCGAGCCTTGTGCTTCACCTGGTGGTTTCGGCGCTCATCTTATTCGCGTCGTCTGGCTCGTATCTGGTGGCGCCGCTTGACGTTTGCGCCAGGGCAATGGGCGGAGCGTTGTGGCTCAATGCCGCAATCTTTGCCTATGGCGTGGTACTTATGGTGCACTATCGTCGCCTCGTCATGCTGGCCGAACTGTTGCTTGTTGTCGCCGTTACACCACCGGTGGTTTTTGCCATGGGCTCGGCGTGGACCGTTGTCCTTATCACGGAGGGGGCGTTCTTCCTGTTCCGCTCCATCGCGGCGCTCTTGATGGACGTCCGTAACCGCCAGGAGGATATCACCATGTTCTCGACGATCGAGACCATCAACGTGATTCCCGTGGGCATCCTGTATCTAGACCCGAGGGGCCGTCCGCTGCTCATGAACCGCTGCATGCGCAAAAACCTCGTAGAGCTCCATATGCCCACCGATCTGGGCGACATGAGCAGCACGTGGAACGACCTGCGCAAACTTAGCATGCAAATGCCCGAAAGCAGCACTAATCGCGCCCATATCGACCTTGATCGCTTTGGTAGGGATCGCGCCGTGGTCGAGATCTCTCCTTCCGAGATTCGTCTGTTCGTGCGTGACTCCGTTACGGTCTCGGGCCGTCCGTTCGAGCGCGTCGTCGGCCTGGACGTGACGGAATACGCACACGCCTACGACCGCCTGGCGCAAGCCAACCACCTGCTTGAGCTTGCGGGCCAAGAGCTCCAGGCCCAGATCGAAGAAGTTAAAAAGGTTGCCGACAATGCGGCCTACCTACGTATGCGTGCCCGCGTGCACGACGTGATCGGGCAGCGCCTGTCCATTCTCCATCGCTATTTGGAGGAGGGACGTCTGGACGATGAGTCGCTCGAGCAGATTGACCCGTTGCTGCGCTCAATCGCCGCCGATTTGCGCAGTGGCGGTGCCAGCGAGCCTGCAGAGCAGCTGGGTGATATCGTCCATGCTTTTGGCCTGGTGAGTGTGCAGATCGATGTTGAGGGTGTGCTGCCCGAGGACGCGCGTGTCGCCGCCGCATTTTTGCAGATTATCCGCGAGGCCTCGACCAATGCCACCAAGCATGCGCAGGCACATCGGGTCCACGTGCGTCTGTGGCAGGAGGGGGCGGATGCTGGAGCCGTCGCGCGCATGACGATTTCTAACGATGGGTCCCCGGCCCCCGTATCGTATCGCGAGGGAACGGGTATCCCAGGTATGAGGCATGTCGCACAAGATCTGGGTGGCAGCCTAGAGGTCCACGCCGCCCCGCCCTTTACGCTTGCGGTGTCCATTCCGCTTAACGCCAACGACACGTCCCAAAGGAGAAGCTCATGATCCGCGTTCTCATAGTCGAAGACCAGGCCATTCTGCGCGAGAGCCTGGCACGCTCCGTTGGTGACCAGCCCGATATGACCGTCGTTGCCGCGATTGCCGATGCCTCCGAGGCCTTGGTCGTCGCACTCAGGGAGCGCCCGGACATGATACTGATGGACGTGTGCACCGAACACGATTCAAACGGCATCGTGGCGGCGGCGCGCATCAAGGAGCAGCTGCCCGAGTGTCGCATCATTATCATGACGGGCATGCCCGAGATCACCTTTGTCGATCAGGCTCGCGAGGCGGGCGTCGATAGCTTTGTGTACAAGAACGTCGGTATCGACGAGCTGTTCGCTGTGATGCGCTCCACGCTGGCGGGCTATTGCACGTTTCCCAAGCCGCCCGAGAGCATTTTTTCGGGCACGGCGGCCCTCGACGATGTCGAGCTATCGATTTTGCGCCTTGCCTGCGAGGGCAAAAGTCGTCGCGAGATCGCGGCCGAGCTGTTTATGAGCGAGGGCACCATCAAGCGCCGCATTTCGGAGATCCTGAGCAAGACTGGCTACGACAACATCATGCGTCTGGCGGTCCATGCGGGGACGGAGGGAAGCATCGTTCCCAACATGGAGCGTTAGCTAGCGTTTGGGAACGTATGCACAAAAGCGGCGGGGCCGCGGGGGAGTGTTCCCTCGCGGCCCCGCTTGCTGTTCGA
>ENA-ORRO01000130-ORRO01000130.1-human-gut-metagenome-genome-assembly--contig:-NODE-130-length-62809-cov-97.224241_pt1 | contig 62809 bp, 49 predicted proteins | sample MGYA00242176_ERZ509136 | MGnify/ENA primary metagenome ERZ509136 (study PRJEB26280, sample SAMEA2338644) | human gut metagenome | biome: human gut; feature: human-associated habitat; material: faeces...
CGTGACCTCCTGCGTGACAGGCAGGCATTCTAACCAACTGAACTAACGCACCAAAAGAAGATTAAACCTTAACCGCTTGAGGTTCATTTCTCATTTGCGGTTGCAAAGGTACTGCTTTTATTTGATTCCACCAAATTTTTCTGTAACTTTTTTACAAAATTTTTTGCAAGAAATAGGCATCGCCATACTCTATTCCTGAGAAAATCCAGTCTTTCAAACAGATATCTCCCTGAAACCCAAACGATTTCAAAAGTTTTAGGCATCCTGCATTGTCGCAACCCACAATGGCATAAATTTGATGCAGATGTATCACATTGCGGCTATACCCACATATTTCGTGCAGAACAGACTTGCCATATCCCTGACCGCGAAATTCTTTTTTTATGGCTATTCCAAGCTCTGCCCGGCGATGCTTGGGGTCAAAATTGGTCAAGTCGACTGTACCGACCGTCTCTCCTTCTTCGTTGTCAACCATCAGCCGCACTTGTCCGTCGGCATAAATATCGCTCTTGGAAGAAGTGATGTAGTCGATCAGCACGCTGCGCGAATAAGGCACATTGGTGGCACTCACGCCCCATACCGTACGGTCGTTCTCCAACGTATAGAGAGTGTCAAGGTCTTCGGGCTCCATGGCTCGCAGACTGACTGGAGGGGAAGATTTCATAGTTTCGGTGAATAGCATATTTCAGAAATAAAAGATACATCAGCTTATCACATCACGGTCGGTCACTATCTTGTGTGTGGCGGCATGATAGGTGCCTATCCTCCACTGACGCTGCGGCTGCTGCATGAAGAGACCGAAGATGTGCTGATAGTCGTAGGAATCGGCATCGTAGACGATATTGACCACCGACTTGCCCATACCCTTCAACATCGCCTGAACAGAAACCGACAGATGTCCATCGGGCATAGTCTGCGCATCTGCCAGGACGAACTGGGCATCGAGTCCGTTCATCATACTGAGGGAACGACAGTCGTCGAGCATCTGCTGGCTGCCCAAGAAGAGATAACGGGGAGAAGCCTCGCGACGGGGCGTGAAGCCCAAACTCTTGCGCAACTTGGAGAGCAGCATACCGAAAGCCGCCACGCTGGCACGCGCATATATGGCAGCGCTGATGGGCACTGTGAGCAGCAGCGACATGCCTGAATTGTGCTTACGGAAGAAGATAAGCATCGCCTCATAGAACACATGGACATAACGGAAACTGGACTTCTGCGTGCTCTCGCCCTTGTAGTGAAGGATGAGCGATGGCAGATAATAGTTGCGATAGCCGCCCTTGAGGACACGATAAGACAGGTCGATATCCTCGCCATACATAAAGAAATCCTCGTCGAGGAGTCCCACCTTGTCGAGCGCCTCGCGCCGCAGCATGCAGAAAGCTCCACTCACCACCTCGATGGCTGCCGGTGTGTTCCAGTCGAGATAACCCATATAGTAATGTCCGAAGCGATGATGTGCAGGCATTCTTTCGCAGAGTCCTATCATTTTCCAGAATGCCACCATCGGCGTAGGAACTCCACGACGGCTCTCTCTTGCCGACTCGCCACAGGCATTCAGCATGCGAACACCCAAGGAACCGGTATCTGCATGACCATCCATCCACGCCAAAGCCTCACGCAGTGTGGGCTCTGCCACGATGGTGTCAGGATTGAGCAAAAGCACATACTCGCCATGACTCATGCGGATGGCGAGGTTATTGGCTCGGGCAAAGCCCAGATTATGCCGGCTCGCCACTATGCGAACCCAGTCGAAGTGCTCGCGCAGATACTCCACCGAACCGTCGACAGAATGATTGTCCACCAGCAACACCTCGGCTTCGATTCCCTCCAACGCCTTATGGAGCGAAAGAAGACACTGCTCTACATAATTCTTTACGTTATAGTTGACGATTACTACTGACAGTTTCACAGCTTAGTCTTTTTTAGAGGATGCGGTTGTCTCGTCCATACATCTGCCCATGGAGGGATAGACGAAGAAGAGACACAACAGAAGAATGATGCCCAGATAGCCAAAACCTGGCCACATGGTCTGATAATACAAGAAAGTGTCTATGGTCATGGGCACGCAGAGCATCTGTATGCGTGCGGTGCCCCAGGTAATCAATGCCGAGCCCTTATGTTCCAACAGCCGACGACGCACCGACGGTATGGAGAAGAGCTTCAGGGCTACAGGTATGACGATGATGGAGGCAAACTCCATGACTACTTGCAGGAAGAACTCCAACTGGGGATTGTCGAACTGCTCGAGAGGCAGAAGCACCTCTGTCTCATAGAGCACTACTATCAGCAGACAGACGCCCGCCATCACCCAAAAATTGAGCATGAGGTAACGCTGTACTAATTTGAGATCTAACATACTTTTTTTATAGAAGGTATTAATATATACAAGTTTTGAGGACTGTCTAAGATGACCCCTGCTACTGAGCAAAGGGGGTGCGGTTGAGAATGGAACGTCCCAGGGTCACCTCGTCGGTATACTCCAGTTCGTCGCCCACAGAAATGCCACGGGCTATCACTGAAAGACTGACAGGAAAGGAAGCCAACTTGCGAGAGATAAAGAAGTTGGTGGTATCGCCCTCCATGGTGCTGCTCAGCGCCAGGATAACTTCCTTCACCCCACCCTGAGCCACCCGCTCTACAAGCGAGTCTATCTCCAAGTCGTTGGGACCTATGCCGTCCATTGGCGAGATGATGCCTCCCAGAACATGATAGAGTCCATGAAACTGCTGGGTGTTCTCCACTGCCATGACGTCCTGCACATTCTCCACCACACAAATCGTGGAAGCATCGCGGCGCGGATCGCTGCAGATGGGGCAAACATCCGTATCGCTGATGTTGTGACACACCCTGCAGTACTTCACCTCTTTCTTCAGCCGTTCTACGGCTTCGGCAAAGGCCGTCACATCCTCATCACTCTGTCGAAGCATGTGAAGAACCAAGCGCAAGGCTGTCTTGCGCCCGATTCCTGGAAGTTTGGCAAACTCGCCCACCGCCTTGTCAAGCAAGGCCGAAGGATATTGGCGCATCATAACTCTTAGAGGTATACGCCAACACCGACCTTGAAACCGATGGTTGAGAAATCGGAGTGATCCTTAAAGCTCTGGTCGTAATACACTGCAGGCTCGACGGTTACCGTCTTGCTCACGAAGAAGGCATAGCCCACCTCGAGTCCGGGCATCACATCGTTGTAGCCACCTGAATGTACATACTTGGCACCCAAGCCCAAATAGAGTCCGTTCTGAATGATGTAATAGCGTCCCTGTGCTCCTACAGAAACATAGTCGCTCACATCTGAAGAGCCCACATGATTATAAGCCACGGTTCCCACTGCCATCAGATTGTCGGCAAAAAGATAACCTGCCTGGGCATTGATGCCGAGTTTCAATTCGGAGCTTCCGCTATAACTCAAACCGAGGCTTGAGAGCGATGCGCCACAATATACTTTTCCTTCCTCAAACTGTGCATTGGCAGCTACTGTCATCAACAGGGCTACCAGCATAACTACTAATTTTTTCATGTGAATTGTACGTTGTTTATTAATAAATGATTATGAATGAATCGTACGCTGATACTTGGTGTACCAGGCGAAGAACCAAACCAATGCCAGCACCAGGATGATGATGCTACCCGTGTAGGCCACAGTAGACTGCAAGCCGAGAGCCTGCTTGGAAATAAGCAGGAAGGTGGAACAAACCACCGTCATGAACAAGGCTGGCACTAAGGTGACAATAAAGGGTTTCTGTCTCTGCACCAGATAGACGGTGAGTGTCCAGAGGGTGAAAACAGAGAGGGTCTGGTTGGCCCATCCGAAATACTGCCAGATAACATTGAAGCCGTCAGGATTGTTCATCTGCCATACCAAGAGAAGGATGGCGGCAACAAACATAGGGATGCAGATATAGAGACGACGGTGCATGGAGTGCTGCTCCAGTCCAATGGCCTCGGCAATGATAAGACGCGCGCTGCGGAATGCTGTATCGCCACTGGTGATAGGTGCTGCCACTACGCCCAGGAGGGCAAGCACGCCACCTGCCACTCCTAACCAAGAGGAGCAAACCAACTTGACGACTGTGGGCGCATCAAAATACTGCACCAAGGTCTTGCCGCCATCGGCAGCCTGGGCAGTAAACTGTTGTGCCACCTCTGGAGAAACCACCTCGCGCCAGCCTCCATAATAGAAGAAATACATAGAAACGGTGGCCCAGATGAGCGCCACGATGCCCTCGGTAATCATTGACCCATAGAAGATGGGGCGACCCAACTTCTCCGACTTCATACAACGAGCCATCAACGGGCTCTGAGTAGCATGAAAACCACTGATGGCACCGCAGGCTATCGTGATGAAAAGACAAGGGAACAAGGGGTTCTTACTCATAAAAGGCTCGGCACCCAACCATGCCGGATTGGCATTGAGATTACTCTCAGACAAATTGTCCCACAACTCTGGGATGGCAGGCATCTTGACGATCAGACCAATCATCAGAGCTGCAGCCATGAAGAGAAGCGAGATGGCGAAGAGAGGATAAACCTTGCCTATTATCTTGTCGATAGGCAACAGGGTGGCGATAATGTAATAGACGAAGATGGCGATGATCCAGAACATCTTGGAACCACTTATCGACTCGAGGATAATGGCAGGACTGTAGACGAAGACAACGCCCACCATCATCAGCAACAGCACAGAGAAGACAAGCATCACCTTGCGGGTGGTGCCGCCCAGATACTTGCCCACCAGTTCGGGAAGACCTGCTCCGCCATGGCGGATACTGAGCATTCCACTCATATAGTCGTGCATGGCACCGGCAAAGATACAGCCCAATACAATCCAAAGATAGGCCACAGGACCATACCATGCACCCATGATGGCGCCAAAGATAGGCCCGGTACCTGCTATGTTGAGAAACTGGATCATGAAGATTTTCCAACTGGGCAGCACGATAAAGTCTACCCCATCCGCCTTAGTCACTGCTGGCGTAGGACGGTCGTTGGGCCCAAACACGTGGGCCACAAACTTTCCATAAAAAAGATAACCCAGAACGAGGGCTACCAAACTCAGTAAAAAGCTAACCATTTCTTCTTTTTTTGTTTAAATTTCTTGGCAAAAGTAACATTTTTATTTGGAATAAGAAAAAATATCAGTATCTTTGTTGCCAAATTGAAAGATTATGCGCTATTTATATATAATATTTATACTTTTTCACCTTGCAGTGGCCTCGTATGGCCAGATTTTCTATGCCGTCAACCCCAATCCCAAATACGAAGTCAGAGCCGTGTGGCTAACCACCATAGGGGGCATAGACTGGCCCCACTCTTATGCTCAGTCGGAACGTTCGGCAGAGAAACAGAAAGAGGAACTGAGAGCTATCCTCGACCGACTGCAGAAAGCAAACATCAACACCGTACTGCTGCAAACACGCATCCGTGCCACCACTATCTATCCCTCGCAATACGAGCCTTGGGACGGCTGTCTGTCAGGATTCCCCGGAAAGTCGCCTGGCTATGACGCCCTGCGGTTTGCCATCGACGAATGCCACAAAAGGGGCATGGAGGTGCATGCATGGGTAGTGACCATACCCGTGGGAAAATGGAACTCTTACGGATGCAGACAGCTGAGAAAGAGATTTCCAAGACTCATCAAGCGAATAGACCAGGATGGATACATGGACCCTGAAGCGACACAGACGGGCTGCTACTTGGCTGAAATGTGTCGCGAAATCGTACAGCGATACGATGTGGACGGCATCCACCTCGACTACATACGCTATCCCGAGACCTGGAAGTTCAGAATAGGCAAAGACCAGGCACGCGGTAACATTACCCGCATTGTGGAGAAAATCCATCAGGCGGTGAAAAAGGAAAAGCCATGGGTGAAGATGAGTTGCTCGCCGATAGGCAAGTTCGACGACCTGAGCAGATACTGGAGCCATGGATGGAATGCCTATACCAAGGTGGCGCAGGACGCCCAGGCTTGGCTGAAAGACGGACTCATGGACGAGCTCTTCCCTATGATGTACTTCAGAGGCGACCAGTTCTTCCCCTTCGCCATCGACTGGAAAGAGCATAGCTATGGCAAAATCATCGCACCGGGACTGGGGATCTACTTCCTCGACCCCAAAGAGGGGAAATGGAATATCAGCGACATAACAAGCGAACTGTACCACCTGCGCAACATCGGCGAGGGACATGCATTCTTCCGCAACAAGTTCCTGCTCGACAACCATCAGGGTGTATACGACTTCGTGACTGCCCACTTCAACCGCTACCCTGCCCTTGTGCCTCCCATGACATGGGAAAGCAACAAGCGACCACTGCAACCGGTTACACTCTGCATAGAAGAGAATGAAGGAACCACCACGCTGAGATGGGACAACAGCCTGCAATACGAGGACGGAACCGCCATCAAGACTCCCACTATATATAATAATGTATACGCGAGCAAAGAATATCCGGTGGACGTCCATGATGCCCGCAACCTGATACTGACAAGAACCACCAAACGGCAACTGACGACAAGGACTGGCAACACACCCACCTATTATGCTGTGACAACTACCGACGGCTTTGGCAACGAGAGCCGGGCAAAACAACTGAACCAAACAGCCGTGTTGCGGACAACGACAAGATATGGCAAAGCCTGCAGACTGACCACAACGGGTGAAAGCATCATTTTGCCGTCCTCGATACATGAAACAGACTGCCAATACATGATCGTAAAAAACATGCAGGAACAAGCTGTATACATCACCAAGCCACAGAACCGGGAAATTAATATCAAAAAGATCAAGGATGGCATATACACACTCAACTGCGTGAATTACAGGAATATAGAGCACACTTTGGGTACCTTTATCAAAAAAGGAACTCAAAAAAAATAGAAAAAAGTTGATAAAAAATTTGGTGGAATAAAATAAAAGCAGTACCTTTGCACTCGCAATTCAGAAATGAGGCTTAACGTTGCACCCTTAGCTCAGTTGGTAGAGCAACTGACTCTTAATCAGTGGGTCTAGGGTTCGAATCCCTAAGGGTGTACAAAAAGAGCATTTCTTAACAGAAATGCTCTTTTTTGTTTTATATTTCTCCCTACCATTTAATATCACCTTTAAATATCACTTTATATCTCTTTAAATATCAATATAAAAAAAAGTTGCAGCCATCCAAAGTTTACACCCAGACAACCGCAACCAATTTACCAATCAAAAATATCTAAAATCTCATCCCGTCATCATCATACAACTCTACTATCAACAGAAGAGCCAGTAAAGAACTGCCAGCACGGCTATCATAACAACAGCTACCATTGCTTTAATCATGCAGGTAGCCACCTTCTTTAAGACAAACAGTCCTACAACAAGGACTACCAATACCAGCGCATAATATCCAAAATCATTCATATCACATTATTATATAGTATAAACTACCAATCAGTATTCATCACCCTATTAACGATCATTTTTTAATGCCCTACGGAATTCAGCCGGTATCGGAGTTTCAAATTCCATAGGCTGATGCGTTACGGGATGATAGAAACACAGCACATAGGCATGCAGGCACAAGCGCTGGCATGGATCATCACCATTACCATACTTGATGTCACCACACACCGGATGCCCCATATCAGCCGTATGAACACGAATCTGATTCTTACGGCCCGTTTCGAGTTTGAACTCCACCAGAGAATGAGCCGTTGTACGCTCTAATGTATGGAAATGGGTAACAGCATACTTGCCGCCATTATCCGTATCACTGCTGTAAGTAATATAAGCCTTGTTATCTTTCAGCCAGTTGGCAACGGTACCTTCATCTTCTTCCATCTCTCCGGAAACCAGAGCCACATATCTACGGTCGTACACATTATGATGCCAATCATCCTCCAAAGCCAACTCCGTCTGCTTATCCTTGGCATAAATCATCAAGCCCGAAGTATCACGATCCAGTCGGTGGACTACATGCGCCTGACAGTTCTGGCGAGTCTTATGAAAATAATCATCAAGTACCGTTTTCACATTCAGAGTAGAATGACCGGCTGCCATACTCAATATACCGATGTTTTTCTCGACAACAATCAGATATCTGTCTTCATAAACAATCTTAAGGTATCTGCTTTTAAATACCTCCTGATTCTTCTTTGTCTTGCTCACACTCACCTTCATACCCGGCTTCAGGGCATAATCAAACTGGGTAATGGTTTTGCCATTTACCTTGATTCCCCTACCCTGCAGAGTCTGCTTCACCTTAGTCTTGCTAGGTCCCTTCACATTCTCCATCAGCCATTCCAGCAACGGAGCAGTTTTTTCTACCTTGTAATGCTCATATTCATTTGGGTTTCCGTAGCCATAAGCATTATTGGTATGCTTATTAAAATTTCCTTTTCTATTTTGTTGTCTCATATTGTTATCGATATCATTTTCTTAACATGAAAAACACAGAATCAATGCTGCATTTTCTCCGTTTCAGCCTACAAAAGTAAGACTTTTCTGCAAAATAACAAAAAGCCACCATGTTTTTAACTAAAAATTAGTAACTTTTGCCAATAAATCATTGTGTTTCAAATATTTTTTTGTAATTTTGCAGCTGAATTAAAGATATAATCAGAATAAAAGATATTTAGGAACAAATAATGATTACAGTACAAAATCTTGCGATCCAATTCGGAAAGAGAGTGCTTTACAAGGATGTAAACCTCAAGTTCACTCATGGTAATATTTATGGTATCATCGGTGCTAACGGCGCCGGAAAATCTACTTTCCTCCGCGCTATCAGCGGCGACCTTGAACCAAACAAGGGTACAGTAGAAATGGGACCAGGCGAGCGCCTTTCTGTCTTGGAACAGGACCACTTCAAATATGACGATTTCCGCGTGATGGATACCGTTCTGATGGGCCATCAGCCATTATGGGAAAACATGAAGGAGCGCGAGCGCCTCTATGCTAAGCCAGAGATGACAGAAGAAGATGGTAACCTCGCTGCTGAGCTGGAGCTCAAGTTTGCAGAAATGAATGGTTGGGAGGCTGAAAGCAATGCCGCACAACTTCTGCAGAACCTCGGCGTAAAGGAAGACCGCCACGACAAACTCGTTGGAGATCTCTCTAATACAGAGAAGGTGCGCGTGATGCTGGCAAAGGCACTCTTCGGCAACCCAGACAACCTCCTTCTCGATGAGCCTACCAACGACCTCGACCTCGACACTGTTGAGTGGCTGGAAGACTATCTCAGCAACATTGAACAGACCGTACTCGTAGTATCTCACGACCGTCACTTCCTCGATGCTGTAAGTACCCAGACCGTAGATATCGACTTCGGTAAGATTACGATGTTTGCAGGTAACTACTCTTTCTGGTATGAGAGTTCTCAGTTGGCTCTCCGCCAGGCTCAGAACCAGAAGATGAAGGCTGAAGAGAAGAAGAAGCAGTTGGAAGAATTCATCCGCCGATTCTCAGCTAACGTTGCCAAGAGTAAGCAGACAACATCCCGCAAGAAGATGCTGGAGAAACTGAACGTTGAAGAAATCCGTCCTTCAAGCCGTAAATACCCAGGCATCATCTTCCAGATGGACCGTGAGCCAGGTAACCAGATTCTGGAGGTAGAGGGACTGAAAGCATGCGACGAAGACGGAACAGTGCTCTTCGACAATGTAAACTTCAACATAGAAAAGGGCGAGAAGGTAGTATTCCTCTCTCACAACCCTAAGGCGATGACCGCACTCTTCGAAATCATCAACGGCAACCGAAAGGCTGACGCAGGTGACTACAAGTGGGGTGTTACTATCACAACAGCTTATCTCCCACTCGATAATACAGAATTCTTCCAGAGCGACAAGAACCTGGTAGACTGGTTGAGCCAGTATGGTCCAGGTAACGAAGTTGCCATGAAGGGCTACCTCGGAAGAATGCTCTTCAGCGGCGAAGAAGTACTGAAGAAGGTAAATGTCCTCTCCGGAGGTGAGAAGATGAGATGTATGATTGCACGCATGCAGTTGCAGAACGCCAACTGCCTGATTCTTGATACACCAACCAACCACTTGGACCTGGAGAGTATTCAGGCATTCAACAACAACCTGGTAGGTTTCAAGGGCAATATCCTCTTCTCTAGCCACGACCACGAATTCATCAACACCGTGGCAAACCGCATCATCGAGCTCACTCCATCAGGCACCATCGACAAGCTCATGTCTTATGATGAGTATATCTACGATGAAGCTATCAAGGAGCAGAAGGCTAAGATGTACGGATTCTAAACAGAAAGTTATTCTGCTGTTTTAAACAGCAACCACAAATTATCTTATAATTTAATAGTGCCAATTCGATGAGAATCGGGTTGGCACACTTTTTGTCAAACAACCAATAACAAGAATTATCATGTTTAAAAAATTTAAGACTATGTCAAAAGAAAAAGAAATCAATATAGAGGACGGAAACGTTCAGGAGACTGTTCAGAATGAAAATAATGAGCAGACAACTCAAAATGAAAATACTGAGGAAAATCAGAATACTGACAACAAGGCAGAAGAAGGTGACAACAATACAGACGCTGCTGACAAGAAGGCAGAAGAGATTGATCCTTTAACAAAAGCACAGCAAGAGGTAGAGGAACTCAAGAAACAGTTGCTCTATAAGACTGCTGAGTTTGAGAATTACCGCAAGCGTACCCTCAAAGAGAAAGCAGAACTGATTTTGAATGGCGGCGAGAAGACTGTAGCTGCTATTCTGCCTATTCTCGACGACTTTGAGCGTGCCATCGCTGACAAGAGCGAAGACCCTAAGGCTATCAAGGAAGGTGTCCAGATGATTTTCAACAAGTTCGTAAAGACACTCGAAGGTCTTGGCGTTAAGAAGATTGAAACCAACGACAAGGATTTCGATGTAGATTTCCACGAGGCTATTGCTATGGTTCCGGGAATGGGCGATGACAAGAAGGGAAAGATCATTGACTGCGTCCAGACAGGTTATACGATGAACGACAAGGTGATTCGCCATGCCAAGGTAGCTGTAGGTCAGTAAGAAAGAAATATCAAGAATTATTTTTCAAAATCCAGAACATTCCATTAGAATTCTGCAAGAAAATTCAATATTTGAAATAAGCAAATGGCTAAGAGAGACTATTATGAGGTGCTGGGCGTAGACAAGTCGGCATCAGAAGACGAAATAAAGAAGGCGTATCGAAAGATAGCCATTAAGTATCATCCAGACCGCAACCCTGGCAACAAAGAGGCGGAAGAGAAATTCAAGGAAGCTGCCGAAGCTTACGAAGTTCTCCACGATGCCCAGAAGCGCCAGCAGTATGACCAGTTTGGTTTCGACGGGCCACAAGGTGGATTCGGCGGATTCGGCGGTGGTGCCAGCATGGACATGAACGACATCTTCTCTATGTTTGGAGATATCTTTGGCGGACACGGCGGTTTCAGCGGCTTTGGTGGCGGCGGTTTCGGTGGCGGCTCACAGAAGCGGGTTTACCAGGGTGGCGACCTTCGCGTAAGAGTAAAACTGACTCTCCAAGAGGCAGCAACAGGTGTTACCAAGCGCTTCAAGATTCGCAAGGATGTAACTTGCTCTGCATGTCACGGAACAGGTTGCGAAGGTGGTGCCCAGCCAGAAACATGTCCGGAATGTCATGGAAGCGGCTATGTCTTAAAAACGGTGCGCAGCATGTTCGGCATGATGCAAACTCAGGCTGCATGTACAAAGTGTGGCGGTGAGGGAACTATCATTAAAAACAAATGTAAGGAATGCGGTGGCGACGGAATCGTGAAGGGCGAGGAACTCGTAGAAATCAATATCCCTGCAGGTGTCGACAACGATATGGTTGTTACCGTTGAAGGAAAGGGTAACCAAGGCAAGCACAATGGTCTCTACGGAAACCTACAGGTAATGGTAAGCGTAGAAAAGAACGATGATTTCGAGCGTGTTGGTCAGGACTTATACCATAATCTTGTTCTTGACTTTGCAACTGCCACTTTGGGTGGCGAGGTAGAAGTCCCTACCTTGGATGGTAAGACGAAGATCAAAATAGAACCAGGCACACAACCAGGCAAACAGATTCGTTTGCGTGGCAAAGGTATGCCGGCTATTAAGGGATATGGTTATGGCCGTGGTGATATTATCGTCAATATTACCGTTTTCATCCCTACATCTCTGACCAAAGAAGAAAAGAATCTTGTTGTGAAATTCAAGGAATGCGATAATTTCAAAGCAGATAATGCAGAGAAGAAATCTCTCTTTGAAAGTTTCAAGAATCTCTTTAAAAAATAAACTGTAAAGAGCAATCCCCGAAGAGGGCGAACTATCTTCGAAAGAACGGTTCGCTCTTTTCGGGGATTATCTGTATATATAATAAGGTATAACATGAATTATCAAGAAACTGTTGAATATCTTTTCACCAGCACGCCGGTTTTTGAAAAGATTGGAGCCAAGGCATACAAACCTGGGCTTGATACGATGTATAAAATGGATGAACACTTCGGACATCCTCATAACCAATATAAATGTATCCATATTGCAGGAACCAACGGAAAAGGTTCATCATCCCATACACTTGCTGCAATCCTGCAGAGCCAGGGCTATAAGGTCGGTCTGTTCACATCTCCACATCTTGTAGATTTCAGAGAACGCATTCGCGTAAATGGTGAGATGGTAAGCGAAGAGTATGTAATCGACTTTGTAGAAAACAACCGGAAATTCTTCGAACCGCTACATCCTTCGTTCTTTGAACTGACCACCATGATGGCATTTCAGTATTTTGCAGAACAAAAGGTAGACTTTGCCGTCATCGAAGTTGGATTGGGAGGAAGACTGGATAGTACCAACATCATCACTCCTATCCTATCCGTTATCACGAACATCAGTTTTGACCACACCCAATTCCTCGGGAATACACTCGGCGAGATTGCAGGCGAAAAGGCGGGTATCATCAAGCCACAGATTCCTGTCGTCATTGGCGAATGGAACGAAGAGACCCAACCTGTGTTCATCAAGAAAGCCCATGAGCAGAATTCTCCTATCCATTTTGCACATGCAACTGACGCAGACATGAACTTCGAACTGAAAGGCAACTATCAGAAAAAGAACTTCTGCACCATATCCGCAGCCGTAGAATGCCTGAAGGAAGAAGGAATAGAAATCAAAGATGAAAGCATAAAAAACGGCTTCGAACATGTATGCGAGCTGACAGGCTTACGTGGCAGATGGGAAAAACTCAACGAGCACCCTCTCACCATCTGTGATACGGGACATAACCTTGCCGGATGGGAGTATCTGGAACCTCAGATTGCATCCGTCAAAGCCGATACGAAACATATTGTCTTCGGAATGGTTGACGACAAAGATGTAGAGCATGTAATGGGACTATTAGAAAAGTTGCCAAAAGAAAGCACGATTTTCTATTGGACACAGCCATCAACCAAAAGAGCGATTCCTGTAGACAAATTATACGGATACGCACAAAAGCACGGCTTAAACGGAACATGCTATCAAACTATCGCACAGGCATTTAACAAAGCAAAAGCAAACGCAAAAAAAGATGATTTTATCTTTATTGGCGGATCTAGTTACGTCGTTGCCGATTTGCTATCAGAATCGTTTTAGGATTTTTTAAATCAAAAAGTTCATAAAATATTTGTAATACTCATTTTTTTTTAGTTACTTTGCAGTACATTACTTAAACCAAAGTAAGGTAACTAAAAAAAGTGAGATATTATGAATACAGAACCAGCAAATAAGTGTGGTTTGAAAAGAGAAGATTTTCAGACCACAGTGAATGGCAAGAAGACTGATCTCTTCGTGTTAAGAAACAAGCAAGGCAACGAAGTTGCAGTGACTAACTATGGTGGAGCAGTCGTAGCCATCATGATGCCAGACAAGGATGGCAACTATGCCAACCTCATCCAAGGCCATGACAACATACAGGACGTCATCAACTCGCCAGAGCCATTCTTGAGTGTGCTCATCGGTCGTTATGGCAACCGTATTAAAGAAGGCAAGTTCATACTTCACGGCAAGGAGTATCAATTAGCATGCAACGATGGTCCCAACCACCTGCATGGTGGACCTACAGGTTTCCACACCAAAGTTTGGGATGCAACCCGCATGAGTGATAGCGCTGTCGTATTGAAATACACGAGCCCTTATGGTGAAGAAGGCTTCACTGGTGAGTTGACAGTTTGGGTAGCTTACACATTGACCGACGACAATGAGTTCGTTATCAAGTATCAGGCTACAACCAACAAGACAACCATCTGCAACCTGACACATCACGCTTTCTTCTCAATCCAGGGTATTGCTAATCCTACCCCAACAGTTGACAATATCATCTGTGAGGTGAACGCAAACTACTATCTCCCTATCGATAAGCATTCTATCCCTACAGGTGAGATTTTGAAGGTTGAGGGCACACCATTCGATTTCCGTACACCAAAGCCAATTGGTCAGGACATCAATGCAGACAACGAGCAGATCAAGAATGGTCAGGGCTATGACCACAACTATGTATTGAACAAGACAGAAGAAGGTGAGTTGAGTTTCGCTGCCCGTATAAAAGACCCTGTAAGCTGCCGTACCATGGAGGTTTATACCACAGAACCAGGTTTGCAGATGTACACAGGTAATTTCCTTGCAGGTATCTCAGGACAGTTTGGTGCAACATTCCCACGTCGCAGTGCAGTCTGCTTCGAGGCACAGAAGTTCCCAGACACTCCAAATCACACCTATTTCCCAAGTTGCAGATTAAATCCGGGTGAAACATACATCCAGAAGACAATCTATAAGTTTGGAATTGACAAATAAATCAGAATAAATCATGGAGCAGGTACTCTAAACAGCACTTGCTCCATTTTCGCGCTTGAATGACAAAACCCATCCAGCGCGACAACAATCTTAAAGAGAAGTCTTAACGTCTTTAAAGAAGAAACAACCTCTTTACCATAAAAGAGAATCAATAACCTCTTCAAAAAGAGTATAAACAAGCTTTTCGCAAATAATAATAACAAATAACAATATCAACTATCAAAAAAAAATGGAAAACCAAAGTAAAAATGGCAATATCATCGCCATTATCACGATGATGTTCCTCTACGCCATGATTTCGTTCGTAACGAATTTGGCTGCTCCTATCGGAGTTATTTGGAAAAATGTATTCGCTGACAGCGGAAGTGCTAACATGATCGGTATGTTGGGTAACGCCATGAACTTCTTGGCTTACCTCTTCATGGGTATCCCTGCAGGTAAGTTGCTCACCAAGATCGGTTACAAGAAGACCGCCCTCACCGGTATCGCTACCGGATTCGTAGGCGTGCTCATCCAGTTCCTTTCAGGTAAGTTCGGTGCCGACATCTCAGGCTTCGCCGTTTACCTCTTCGGTGCGTTCATCTCAGGTTTCGCAGTTTGTATTTTGAATACTGTTGTAAACCCAATGTTGAACCTCATAGGTGGTGGTGGCAACCGCGGTAACCAGTTGAACCTCATAGGTGGTACATTGAACAGTTTATCCGGAACTTTAACCCCAATGCTCGTAGGTGCCCTTATCGGTACTGTTACTGCTAATACAAAAATGGTAGATGTGAACCTCGTGCTTTACATTGCCCTTGCCGTATTCGCAGCAGCATTCGTTATCTTGAACTTCATCCCTATCCAGGATCCAGAGATGGGTAAGACTACAGACAAGACTGTATTCGAGCATTCACCATGGGCTTTCCGTCACTTCAACCTCGGCGTTATCGCAATCTTCGTTTATGTAGGTGTTGAGGTAGGCATTCCTGGAACATTGAACTTCTACATTTCTGATACAACAGCAAATGGTGGTGGTTTCATCAATGGTACAGCCTTGGCAAATGCAGCAGCTATCGGTGGTTTCGTTGCAGGTACATATTGGCTCCTGATGCTGGTTGGTCGTCTTTGTTCCAGTTTTATTGCTGACAAGGTATCTAGCCGCATGATGATGATGATTGCCAATGGTGCAGGTATGATCTTTATCGTCCTCGCCGTACTTCTCGGCAAGTCAACAACAGTAGAAATGCCTGTATTTACAGGTACATCATTCCAGATGGTAACAGTGCCTATCGCAGCCATGTTCCTGGTACTCTGCGGTCTCTGCACTTCTATCATGTGGTCTTCTATCTTCAACCTTGCTACTGAGGGTCTTGGCAAGTATACAGCCCAGGCTTCAGGTATCTTCATGATGATGGTAGTAGGTGGTGGATTGATGCCATTGGTACAGAACTTCATCGCAGACAATGCTGGCTATATGGCTAGTTACATTGTGCCTCTCATCTGTATGGCATACATGTTCTTCTATTCTGTAGCTGGCTGCAAGAACATCAACAAGGATATTCCTGTTGATTAATAACACGAAATAAATTAGCCCTAAGGCTTATATAGTCTTGGGGCTAAATCATATAATCAAATCTTTAGTAACAACACAACAAAAACTTAACTAATTATGGATATTGAAAAAGTAAGAAGCCGCTTCATCAAGCATTTCGATGGTAAAACAGGTAACATCTACATGTCACCAGGTCGTATTAACCTGATTGGCGAGCATACCGATTATAATGGTGGATTTGTTTTCCCTGGTGCAGTAGATAAGGGTATCATGGCAGAAATACGTCCTAACGGAACAGATACCGTCATGCTCTACTCTATCGACTTGAAGGACCGTGTAGAATTCAAGGTTAATAATCCTGAAGGTCCACGCGCTTCATGGGCACGTTACATCTATGGTGTTTGCCAGGAGATGAAGGCATTGGGCGTTGACGTAAAGGGTTTCAATGCAGCATTCTATGGTGATGTGCCTCTCGGTGCAGGTATGTCTTCTTCTGCTGCTCTTGAAAGCTGTTTTGCTTTTGCTTTGAACGACCTCTTTGGTGACAACAAGGTTTCTAAATGGGATCTCGTTCTCGCTGGTCAGGCTACTGAGCACAAGTATGTAGGTGTTAACTGCGGTATCATGGACCAGTTTGCTTCTGTTTTCGGCAAGGAAGGTAAGTTGATGCGCCTCGATTGCAACAGCCGCGAATTTGAATACTTCCCATTCGAGCCTAAGGGCTATAAACTCTGCCTGGTAAACTCTAAGGTAAAGCACGAGTTGGCAGGTTCTCCATACAACGACCGCCGCAACTCTTGCGAAAATGTTGTTAAGCACATTGCAGCAAAGCACCCAGAAGCTAAGTTCGAAACTCTCCGTGATTGCACATGGGAGCAGTTGGAAGAGGTTCGCGCTGAGGTAGGCGAAGAGGATTACAGCCGCGCTCACTTCGTATTGGGCGAGAAGGACCGCGTTTTGGCTGTCTGCGATGCTCTTGAGAAGGGCGACTATGAGACAGTAGGTCAGAAGATGTACGAGACTCACTACGGCTTGAGCAAGGAATACGAGGTAAGCTGCGAGGAACTCGACTTCTTAAACGATGTTGCTAAGGAGAATGGTGTTACTGGTAGCCGTATCATGGGCGGTGGCTTCGGTGGCTGCACCATCAACCTGGTAAAGGACGATATATACGACAAGTTCGTTGAGGACATTACAGCTAAGTTCACAGCTAAATATGGTCATGCTCCAGAGATTTACCCTGTAATAATCTCTGAGGGTTCTCACAAGGTTTGCTAATATATACATTATATATATATAAGGAACTGCAGTTAGTATTGCTAACTGCAGTTTTTTTTGTCCCAAATAAGACAAAAACAGGCGTTTTCATACAAATAGTGTTAAAAAGACACTTTAGAAGGAAAAAAGTTAGGGAAAACGCTTGCAGATTCGAAATAAAATTGTAATTTTACACCCAAAATGAATAGACAATAAAAAACAGCCTAAAAATGAGTACATTTAAGACCCTATTTATGGGAGTTGGTTTTGCGGCTATCGCTACCCTCTCAGCTTGTTCATCAAGCAGCAATGCAAGTCTCACACAATCTGGTTTGAATCCGGCAGATTTCGATTCAACAGTATTGGGCAAGAAGACTGAGTTAGTAACTCTCAAGAATGCAAACGGCATGGAAGTTTGCCTCACCAATTATGGTGGACGTGTCGTTTCCATTTCCGTTCCAGACAAGGACGGAAAGCCAACAGATGTGGTTCTTGGTTACGATAATATCCATCAGTATGCTGACACCCTTAACTCTCCTTCAGACTATGGTTCTTCTGTAGGACGTTATGCCAACCGTATCAAGGATGCTAAACTTTCACTTGCTGGTTCAACATACCAGTTGAAGGCAAATGATAATGGCAACTGCCTACATGGTGGTGGTGCTACAGGATGGTTGAACCAGGTTTACGACATTACAGAGAAGAACGACTCATCCGTTACCTTCATTATCAATGCGAAGGATGGCGAGAATGGTTTCCCTGGCAACGTAACAGCAACAGCTAAATATACAGTCAAGAGTGACAACACACTCGACATCGAGTTTGGCGCTACAACAGACAAAGAGACCGTTGTCAATATGACCAACCACAGTTACTTCAACTTGAATGGCGATCCATCTAAGGAAGGTTTCGATCAGATAATGTACATCAATGCAGATAAGTTCACTCCTGCAGATTCACTTTACATCCCAACTGGTGAAATCAAGAGTGTCGATGGAACCCCTATGGATTTCCGTAAACCTGCAGAAATCGGCAAGAAGGTTGATTATAACTTTGATCAGATTAAGAATGCCACAGGTTACGACCACAACTGGTGTTTGAACACATATAAGAATGGTAAGGGCGATGACAAAACAGTTTGCGCAAGCCTCTACTCACCAAAGAGCGGTATCCTTCTTGAAGTATTTACCAACGAGCCAGGCATTCAGGTTTACACCGGTAACTTCCAAGGCACAGGTATTGCCTGCAAGCATGGCATCAAGTATCCTAAACACGTAAGCGTTTGCTTCGAGAGCCAGAAATATCCTGATTCTCCAACCAAGATTGCTCAGGGTGTAAAGGATTGGACAGATGCCACATTGAAGCCAGGAGAGAAATACTATTCTCACCTCGCTTACAAATTCAGCGTTAAAAAGTAAGCGTAAGTTAGTTTAAAAGTCAGCGAACCGGCGGATAAAGTCCGCCGGAACAACTAACATCCAACAAGAAGTTTTCTCAATGACAAAAAAAACGAAATGTGCTGGATAAGAAACTAACATAATAAGCATTCAGTAAAAGAAAAGAATAAACAAATAATAATAAACAAACAATCTTATAGTAATTATGAATTGGAATTCAACAGAATTCGTATGGCTTGATTGGGCTATACTCGCCATTGGTGTTATCGGCGTAATTTGGGCTGTCTGGCACGCAATCGTGAAAGACAGAAAGGCTCAGAAAGGTGAAGACTCTTCTGCCTACCTCTTCGGTAAGGGTGAGCCATGGTATGTAATCGGTATGGCTATCTTTGCTGCCAACATAGGTTCTGAGCACCTCGTTGGTTTGGCTGGTACAGGTGCCAAGAGTGGTGTTGGTATGGCACACTGGGAGATGCAGGGCTGGATGATCCTCATCTTGGGTTGGCTGTTCGTACCTTTCTACCAGTTGCTCATTAACAAGATGGGTAAGATCATCACCATGCCAGACTTCCTGAAGTTCCGCTATACCCAGCGCACAGGTTCATGGCTCTCTATCATCACCCTCGTAGCTTACATCCTTACTAAGGTGAGCGTTACAGCCCTTACAGGTGGTATCTTCTTTGAATATCTTTGGGGCTTGAACTTCTGGGTTGGTGCCATCGGTCTGATTATCCTCACCACCATCTTCACCGTATTCGGTGGTATGAAGGGTGTGATGACATTGTCAACTATCCAGACTCCTATCCTCGTCATCGGTTCTTTCCTCGTACTCTTCCTCGGTCTCTCTACCCTTGGCGGTGGCAGCATAGCTGCTGGTTGGGCCGACATGATGGATTACTGCGGCAAGCTGAACAATGGTTATGGTACAACTCACATGTTCCACTGGGAGGCAGGTGACTCTATGTATCAGGAGTATCCTGGTTTCGTAGTATTCATCGGTGCAACCATCATCGGTTTCTGGTACTGGTGTACTGACCAGCACATCGTTCAGCGTGTACTCGGTCAGGTTCCTGGCGAGAGCAACGTAGAGGTTATGAAGCGTGCCCGCCGCGGTACTATCGCAGCCGGTTTCTTCAAGGTACTCCCTTGCTTCATGTTCCTCATCCCAGGTATGATTGCAGCCGCATTGGCTCAGAAGGGTGCCATCCAGATGAACGAGACTGATGCAGCCTTCGCCATCATGGTAAAGACCGTTCTTCCTGCAGGTATCAAGGGTATCGTAACCATCGGTTTCATCTGCGCACTCGTTGCTTCATTGGCAGCATTCTTCAATAGCTGTGCTACCCTCTTCACCGAGGACTTCTACAAACCATTGAAGAAGGGCATGTCTGAGGCTCACTACGTACTCGTTGGCCGTATCGCTACCGTAGTAGTTGTGGTTCTAGGTTTCGCATGGTTGCCAATCATGATGAAGATGGATACTTTGTACAACTATCTCCAGGGTATCCAGTCACTCTTGGCTCCAGCCATGGTAGCTGTATTTGCAATGGGTATCTTCTTCAAGAAGATTACTCCAAAGTCAGGTGAATATACCATGATTACAGGTTTCCTCATCGGTATGCTCCGCCTCGTTACCAACGTCATCACTGATACAGGTAAGGCTACAATGGATGGTGCATTCTGGGATTACACCGCATGGTTCTGGCAGACCAACTGGCTCGTATTCGAGTGCTGGTTGCTCGTATTCCTCATCATCTTCATGGTAGTAGTAAGCTGCTTCACTCCAGCTCCAAGCAAGGAGCAGGTAGAGGCAATCACCTTCACATCAGACTTCAAGAAGTCTATCCGTGAGAGTTGGAGTGCCTTCGATATTATCGGTACCCTCGTAGTAATCGGCCTCTGCGCAGCATTCTACGCATACTTCTGGTAAAATATTATTCACGTCAGGAGCAAGAAGTGAGGAGTCTGGAATTTTCTCAAAGATCAGACAAAACTGTTTCTGTTGAAAAAATCCGCGATCCTTTCTTCTCCTTCTTACTCCTTGATTTTCCTCTCGAACCTGCTCTATGAAGAGCAAGCAAAAGAACACAACTATACATACATTGAATCATTACATCAAAACAGCAGAAAGACCATGACCCAGTTTTATAATGAATACTCCAAAGTATTAGTATCCGTCGATTGTATCATTTTCGGTTTCGACGGTAGTAACCTCCAGGTACTGATAGGCAAACGCAAGATGGACCCGGGAAGAGGCGAATGGTCACTCTATGGTGGTTTCGTTGGCGCAACAGAAAATCTCGAAGATGCTGCCAACAGGGTCATCCTGGAACTTACTGGAATGAAAAACCTCTATATAAGACAAGTAGGAGCTTTCGGCCGCATCGACCGTGACCCAGGTGAGCGAGTTATCTCTATCGCCTATTGCACTCTCATCAATGTGAAAGACTATGATGACAGCCTCCGTGTAGAACACGGATTGGAATGGGTTAGTCTGAACGAACTTCCAGAACTTTACTCAGACCACAAACTCATGATCCGCAACGCTATCGCACAGATACGCCGCCGCATCAATCATGAGCCATTAAGCTTCAAACTCCTCCCAGACCTCTTTACGCTGACACAGCTTCAGCATGTATTCGAGGCAGTAATAGGCGAAGAGATTGATAAGCGCAACTTCCGCAAACGCGTGAAGGATATCGACTTCATCGAGAAAACAGAACTCATCGATAAAGTCAACTCGAAACGAGGCGCCGCCCTCTACCGCTTCAACAAGAAAGCATACGAGGAAGACCCATCGTTCAACTTGAAATAGAATAAACAACTTAAAACAAAAGATATTATGTTAGAAGAATTAAAAGAAAAAGTGTTCAAGGCAAACCTTGATCTCGTTAAGCACAACCTCGTGCTCTTTACATGGGGTAATGTGAGTGGTATCGACCGCGAGAAAGGTCTGGTTGTCATCAAACCATCAGGCGTCGATTATGACACCATGAAGGCTAGCGATATGGTAGTGGTAGACTTGGAAACAGGTAAGGTAGTAGAAGGCGATCTGAATCCATCATCTGATACACCAACTCACCTGGTTCTCTACCGCGCATTCCCAGAGTTGGGTGGCGTAGTTCATACTCACTCTACTTATGCTACCGCTTGGGCACAGGCTGGCTTGGACATACCTAATATTGGTACAACTCATGCTGATTACTTCCACGATTGCATCCCTTGCACTGATGCGATGACAGAGGATATGATGGCAGAATATGAGCACAACACAGGTGTTGTCATCGTTGACCGTTTCAAGAAAGATAACATCAACCCAGTTCATACTCCTGGCGTATTGGTTAAGAACCATGGTCCTTTTACATGGGGTAAGGATGCTGACCAGGCTGTTTATCACGCAGTAGTAGCTGAACAGGTAGCAAAGATGGCTTTCATCTCATTCTCTGTTAATCCAAACACCACCATGAACCCATTGCTCGTAGAGAAGCACTTCAACCGCAAGCACGGTCCTAACGCTTACTACGGACAGAAAAAGCACTAATTAAAGCGTGTTTCAAATAAAGATATTAAATCACATTAACAATAACAATTAATACAACAAACAATCATGATTAAAGCATTTGAAAATTTAGAGGTATGGTTTGTAACTGGTGCACAGCTTCTTTACGGAGGCGAAACAGTTAAGATAGTTGATGGTCACTCAAAGGACATGGTAGATGGTCTGAACAACAGTGGCATCATCCCAATCAAGGTAGTTTATAAGGGCACAGCTAACTCTTCTGCAGAAGTTGAGGCTGTCATGAAGGCTGCCAACAACGATGAGAAGTGCGTAGGTATCATCACATGGATGCACACCTTCTCTCCAGCTAAGATGTGGATCAAGGGCTTGCAGGCTCTCGAGAAGCCTCTCCTCCACTTCCACACTCAGTACAATGCAGAACTCCCTTGGGATTCTATCGATATGGATTTCATGAACCTCAACCAGTCAGCCCACGGCGACATCGAGTTCGGTCACATCTGCACCCGTATGCGCATCCCTAGAAAGGTAGTTGTAGGTTACTGGAAGAGCGAAGAGGCTCAGAAGCAGATTGCAACATGGGCTCGCGTAGCTGCTGGTGTTGCTGATGCTCACAACGTACGCTGCTTGATGTTCGGTATGAACATGAACAACGTTGCCGTAACAGATGGTGACCGCGTAGAGTTCGAACAGCGCTTGGGTTACCACGTAGATTACTACCCAGTATCTTCACTCATGGAATACTACAAGAAGGTAACTGATGCAGAAACTGATGCTCTCGTTGAGGAGTACAAGAAGGAGTACACCATCAAGATTGATGAGTCTGGCGAGGAAGTTTATTGGGAGAAGGTGAAGAACGCAGCTAAGGCTGAGATCGCTCTCCGTCGCGTATTGAAGGATGAGAACGCAGTAGCATTCACAACCAACTTCGATGACCTCGGCGATGCTGACATCGACGATCCAAACTTCTGCGGTTTCGACCAGATTCCTGGTTTGGCTTCACAGCGCCTGATGGCAGAGGGTTATGGTTTCGGTGCAGAGGGTGACTGGAAGACAGCTTGCCTCTACCGCACACTCTGGGTAATGAACCAGGGCTTGGAGAAGGGTTGCTCATTCCTCGAGGACTACACACTCAACTTCGCTGCCGACCGCACATCTAGCCTCCAGAGCCACATGCTCGAGGTATGCCCATTGATTGCAACAGACAAGCCAAAGCTCGAGGCTCACTTCCTCGGCATCGGTATCCGCAAGCAGCAGACTGCCCGTTTGGTATTCACATCTAAGACCGGTAAGGGTGTTAAGGCAACAGTAGTTGACCTCGGCAACCGTTTCCGTCTCATCGCAAGTGAGGTAGAGTGCATCGAGCCAAAGGCAATGCCTAAGCTCCCTGTAGCTTCAGCTCTCTGGGTTCCACAGCCAACCTTCGAGATTGGTGCAGGTGCTTGGATCCTCGCTGGTGGTACTCACCACAGTGCATTCTCTTACGATATCACTGCTGAGTACTGGGAAGACTTCTGCGAGATTCTCGGTATTGAGTTCGTCAACATCGACAAGAACACAACTATCAGCAGCTTCAAGCAGCAGCTCCGCAACAACGAGATTTACTACATGCTCAACAAGGCGTTGAGATAATTTAAGTGAAGAGTGAAGAACGAAGAGTGAAGAATTCCATTGCTTTTCTCTTTGTTCCTTACATTAAAGAAAGAATCAATAATGAGCGCAAAAACTATTATAGAATCAGGTAAGGCCATTCTCGGTATCGAGTTTGGCTCTACCAGAATCAAGGCTGTCTTGATCGACACCGACAACAACCCTATCGCACAGGGTAGCTTTGAGTGGGAAAACCAGTTGGTTGATGGTCTCTGGACTTACAGCATCGACACAATCTGGAAAGGTTTGCAGGATTGTTATGCCGACCTCCGCAAGAACGTGAAGGCTGAGTACGACTGCGAAATCAAGCAGTTGGCTGCCATCGGTATTTCTGCGATGATGCACGGCTACATGGCTTTCGGTAAGGATGAGAACATTCTCGTTCCTTTCCGCACATGGCGTAACACCAATACAGCCAAGGCTGCAGCTGAACTTTCAGAACTCTTCCACTTCAACATCCCATTGCGTTGGAGTATCTCTCACGTATATCAGGCTATCCTGAATGGTGAGAACCACATCAACAAGATTGACTTCCTTACCACTCTCGCCGGTTATATCCACTGGCAGCTCACAGGCAAGAAGGTTTTGGGCGTAGGCGATGCATCAGGTATGCTCCCTATCGACTCTAACACCAACAACTACGATGCAGAGATGGTAGCTAAGTTCGATAAGCTCATCGAGCCTAAGAACCTGGGCTGGAAGATTCTCGACATTCTCCCTGAGGTGCTGAACGCAGGCGAAGATGCTGGCGTATTGACCGAGGAAGGTGCAAAGAAGCTCGACCCATCAGGCACACTCCAGGCAGGCACCCCACTCTGTCCTCCAGAAGGTGATGCAGGTACTGGTATGGTAGCTACCAACGCTGTACGTCAGCGCACAGGTAACGTCAGTGCAGGTACATCTTCTTTCTCTATGATTGTATTGGAGAAAGCCTTGAGCCAACCTTACGAAGTCATTGATATGGTGACTACTCCAGACGGTAGCCCTGTAGCCATGGTTCACTGCAACAACTGTACTTCCGACCTCAATGCATGGGTAGGTTTGTTCAAGCAGTATCAGGAGTTGCTCGGTGTTCCAGTAGATATGAACGAGGTATTCGGCAAGCTCTACAACCACGCTCTTGAAGGCGATGCTGATTGCGGAGGATTGATTGCTTACAACTATATCTCTGGTGAGCCTGTAACAGGTCTTGCAGAAGGTCGCCCTATGTTCGTACGTTCTGCCAACGACCACTTCAACCTTGCCAACTTCATGCGTGCCAACCTCTATGCTTCAGTAGCTGTATTGAAGATTGGTAACGATGTATTGTTCAAGGACGAGAAGGTACAGGTAGATCGCATCACAGGTCATGGCGGTTTGTTTAAGACCAAGGGTGTAGGTCAGCGCATCCTCGCTGCAGCCATTAACTCCCCTATCTCTGTCATGGAGACAGCAGGCGAAGGTGGTGCATGGGGTATCGCCCTGCTCGCAGGTTATCTCGTTAACAACGAAGAGAAGTTGAGCCTGGCAGATTATCTCGACAAGAAGGTATTTGCAGGCAATACTGGCGTAGAGATTGCACCTACTGCCGAAGATGTAGCCGGTTTTGATAAATATATTGAAACCTACAAGGCTGGTCTTGCTATCGAAAAGGCAGCAGTTGAGAACAAAAAGTAACTAAACGATAAATACGTTTGTGGGGATTCTACCTCCACAAACGTATTATACTAAAAATCGACAACAAATAATAAGAACAATGATGAAGAAACTATTCGCTACCACATTGCTTTCAACAGCAGTTGCATTCTCAGCTCAAGCTCAGGATGTAACAGGAACAATCCATGCCAACCAGGGAACACAGAAAATCAATAAAGAGATTTATGGCCAGTTTGCCGAGCATCTCGGAAGTTGCATCTATGGTGGTCTTTGGGTAGGTCCTGATTCTAAGATTCCTAACACTCAGGGTTACCGCAACGACGTGCTCCAAGCCCTCAAGGACCTGAAAGTGCCTGTATTAAGATGGCCTGGAGGATGCTTCGCTGACGAGTATCACTGGATGGATGGTATCGGTCCACGTGAGAAGCGACCAAAGATGCAGAACAACAACTGGGGTGGAACCATTGAGGACAACTCTTTCGGTACACACGAGTTTCTGAATCTCTGCGAGATGTTGGGTTGCGAGCCTTACATCAGCGGTAACGTGGGTTCCGGCACTGTTGAGGAATTGGCAAAGTGGGTGGAATATATGACCAGCGATGGAGATACTCCTATGGCAAAACTCCGCCGACAGAACGGCCGCGACAAGGCTTGGAAGGTAAAATACCTCGGTGTTGGTAACGAAAGTTGGGGCTGCGGTGGCAACATGCGTCCTGAGTATTATTCAGATCTCTTCCGCCGCTACTCTGTTTATTGCCGCAACTATGACGGGAACCAGCTCTATAAGATTGCATCTGGAGCGAGCGATTACGATTATAACTGGACTAAGGTATTGATGGACCGTATCGGCAACCGTGCCAACGCCATCTCTCTACATTATTATACAGTAACAGGCTGGACAGGCAGCAAGGGTTCTGCCACCAAGTTCAACAATGAGGATTACTACTGGACCATGGGCAAGGCGCTCGGCATAGAAGATGTCATCAAGAAGCACGAGGCTATCATGGACAAGGCTGATCCAAAGAAGCAGGTAGCCCTCCTCGTTGACGAATGGGGAACCTGGTGGGATGAGGAGCCTGGCACTATCAAGGGCCACCTCTATCAGCAGAACTGTATGCGCGATGCCTTCGTTGCAGCACTCTCGCTGAATGTATTCCACCGCCATACAGAGCGTGTGAAGATGACCAATATCGCACAGATTGTCAACGTACTCCAATCAATGATCCTGACAGATACAAAGGGAACAGGTCACATGGTTCTGACTCCAACCTATCATGTATTCAACATGTACAAGGACTTCCAGGAGGCAACCTATCTCCCAATGGATGTAAAGTGCGACTCTATGGATGTTCGCGGCGATGATCATGCAAAAGATGGAAGAAAGATTCCATTGGTATCTACTTCAGCAGCCAAGAAGGCAGATGGAACCATTGTGGTTGCTCTTGCCAATGTCAGTCTTGACAAGGCTCAGCAGGTAGAGTTTAATTTGGATGGTGCAGCTGCTCCAAAAGCTGTAACAGGACAGATTCTTTCCTGCAACAAGGTGAGCGATTACAACGACTTCGCACACCCGGATGTAGTGAAGCCTGCAGTTTTTAAGGATGCAAAAGTAAAGAAAAACACCCTTAAAGTAAAAATTCCTGCAAAATCTATCGTAGTTTTGAAAATAAAATAGTATCTTTGAAGGCGAAAAAGGAAGTATCCTTCTTTTGAGTAGCCTTCAGAGCTGGAAAAACAAGAATATTTCAGCAGAAATAACAACAATAATAAATATAAAATTATGAACGACATTAAAGTAATGAATCATGCAGCTGATAACATCCGTATCTTGGCTGCTTCAATGGTAGAAAAGGCAAACTCAGGTCACCCAGGTGGTGCTATGGGTGGTTCTGACTTCATCAACGTGCTCTTCTCTGAGTACCTGGTTTATGATCCAGCAGATCCAACATGGACAGGTCGTGACCGTTTCTTCCTCGACCCAGGTCACATGAGCCCAATGCTCTATGCTGGTTTGGCTTTGCGCGGTTTCTTCTCTATGGAAGACCTCAAGCAGTTCCGCCAGTGGGGTTCTGTAACTCCTGGTCACCCAGAGCTCGACCTTCAGCGTGGTATCGAGAACTCATCTGGTCCTCTCGGTCAGGGTCATGCCCTCGCAGCTGGTGCAGCTGTTGCAGAGAAGTTCCTCGAGGCTCGTCTGGGTTCAACCATGATGCAGCACAAGATCTACGCATACATCTCTGATGGTGCTGTAGAGGAAGAGATTTCTCAGGGTGTTGGTCGTATCGCCGGTAACCTCGGTCTGAACAACCTCATCATGTTCTACGATTCTAACGACATCCAGCTCTCTACAGAGTGTGGCGTTGTAATGAACGAGGATACAGAGATGAAGTACAAGGCTTGGGGCTGGAACGTCATCAAGATCAACGGTAACGACGTGGCTCAGATTCGTGAGGCGCTTGATGCTGCCCAGAAGGAGCAGGATCGCCCAACACTCATCATCGGTAAGACCGTAATGGGTAAGGGTGCCCTCCGCGCAGACGGCACAAGCTACGAGGCTTGCATCAATACTCACGGTGCTCCTCTCGGTGGCGACGCTTACGTTAATACTATCAAGCACCTCGGTGGTGATCCTGAGAATGCATTCGTTATCTTCGACGATGTAAAGGAAATCTACGCTAAGCGTGCTGAGGAGTTGAAGAAGATCGTTGCAGAGCGCAAGGCTGCAGAGGCTGAGTGGCGCAAGGCTAACCCAGAGAAGGCTGCCCAGATGGATGAGTGGTTCAGCGGCAAGGCTCCTAAGGTAGACTGGAGCAAGGTTGAGCAGAAGGCTGGTTCAGCTACACGTGCAGCATCTGCTGCTTGTCTCGGTGTTTTGGCAGAGCAGGTTCCTAACATGATCTGTGCTTCTGCTGACCTTTCTAACTCTGATAAGACAGACGGTTTCTTGAAGAAGACCAAGAGCATCGTTCGCGGTGACTTCTCTGGTGCTTTCTTCCAGGCAGGTGTTGCAGAGTTGACTATGGCTGATATGTGTATCGGTATGATGCTCCACGGTGGTGTGGTTGCAGCAATGGGTACATTCTTCGTATTCTCTGATTATATGAAGCCAGCTGTTCGTCTCGCTGCCCTGATGCAGGTTCCAGTTAAGTTCATCTGGACTCACGATGCATTCCGCGTTGGTGAGGATGGACCTACTCACGAGCCTGTTGAGCAGGAGGCACAGATTCGCCTCATGGAGAAGTTAAAGAACCACGCAGGCAAGGACAGCGTTCGCGTATTCCGTCCAGCTGATGCTGACGAAACTACAGTTTGCTGGAAGCTCGCTATGGAGAACGTTGAGACTCCTACAGCTTTGATCTTCTCTCGCCAGGGCATTGCCAAGTTGCCAGAGGGAACAGACTATGAGCAGGCAGCCAAGGGTGCTTACATCGTAGCAGGCAGCGACGAGAATCCAGACGTTATCTTGGTAGCTAGCGGTTCTGAGGTTTCTACATTGGAGGCTGGTTGCGAGGCTTTGCGTGCCGACGGCATCAAGGTTCGCGTGGTAAGTGCTCCATCAGAGGGCTTGTTCCGTGGTCAGAGCAAGGAATATCAGGAGAGCGTATTGCCAAAGAACGCTAAGATCTTCGGTATGACTGCCGGTCTTCCTGTAACACTCCAGGGTCTCGTAGGCGCTAATGGTAAGGTTTGGGGTATGGAGAGCTTCGGTTTCTCAGCTCCTTACAAGGTACTTGATGAGAAGCTCGGTTACACAGGCGAGAACGTTTACAAGCAGGTAAAGGCTTTCTTGGCAGAGGCTTAATTAGCATAAACTAAACAGGAGTTGGAAGCTGGAGTTGGAGATTTTGCCGGATGGCAGATTTCCATTTCCGGCATCCGACTCCTTTCACTCTTTTAACATTAACCTTGTGAAGGATAAGGGTTTACCCCGTTTTCTTCACTTAAAAACTTAAGTATTATGGAAGTAAAGACAGTTGGTATTGCATGCGATCACGCAGGTTTTCCATTGAAGCAATTTGTATTGGAATATTTGGAAAAGAAGGGTTATCCTGTAAAGGATTATGGTACATACAGCGATGCGAGTGTAGACTATCCTGACTTCGGTCATGCTCTTGCTAAAGGCATCGAGAGTGGCGAAGTATATCCAGGTATCGGCATTTGCGGCAGCGGCGAAGGTATCGCCATGACATTGAATAAGCATCAGAGTGTACGTGCCGGATTGGCATGGTGCAAGGAGATTGCTCATTTGGTTCGTCAGCACAACGATGCCAACGTATTGGTACTTCCAGGTCGTTTCGTAGACAACAAGACCGCCGAGGCTATTCTCGACGAGTTCTTTGCCACAACATTCGAGGGTGGCCGTCACGAGCGTCGCGTCAAGAAGATTCCTGTTCAGCAGTAAAGTTCTGAATGGATAAAAAAGAATTAAGGCTGAGTCATCGCATGATGGCTCAGCCTATTTTTATGGAATACGGACACACCAAGAAGATTTTTACGACACATGAACAACTTCAATAAATGCACGCAAGCGTAAGATACAATCGCAGAATACGGAAGAAGTTGTCGGAAAAGACGGATGAAGTTGTCGGAAAAGATAGTATAGGTTATCGGAGAAGTTAACTCCGTAGGCCGCACAACAGCTGTTGTGCGCTTGCATAACAGCTGATATGCGCTCGCACAACACCTGTTGTGCATGCGTAGACCAGCTGATGGGCGCATACAGCAAACTAACATTACTCGCTGATGTTTTTATCAATCATTTTGCCACAAAAAACACAGTCCTATTTGTTATCTTACCGGAACAACCCTATATCAAAGAAATAAAAAAAAGGGATGCCACACCAGGTGACATCCCCCTATGAGAATCAAATACTTATTTGAAGCTTAAACTTTACTTGCTCTCAGCCTCAGCCTGCTTGGTCTCTGCTGCGTTAGGACCATAGTAGCCATAGTAAGCCTGGTAACGGGTGTAACCCCAGTTAGCCTGAGCCTTCTCTGGATCGAGCTGCTTAGCCTTGTCGAGAACCTTGATAGCCTCCTGGTAAACAACCTTGCGGCCGTTAGGATCCTGCAAGTTACCAGCCTTGCTGTTGTAGCAAGCACCCAGATAAGTAAGAACAACTACGTTATCCTCCTTTGCAGCAAGAGCCTGCTTCAAACACTTGATAGCGTTGTCTGCATCGTTCTTCTGGATATACATCATACCCTTGTTGGCAAGAGCTACAAAGTTGTTAGGGTTCTTTGCAATAGCTGCGTCCAAAAGTTCAGTCTGCTCCTTCTCCATCTTCAATGAAGAGTACATAGAGTTCAAACCATCGAGAACAACATCATTGGTCTCGTCCTTTGCAAAGATATCCTTGAGCTTGTTAACATAGGCAAGAGAATCCTCGTGAGTCTTCAAGCCGTCCTTCATCACATAGAGCTTGAGGTTGAGGGCATCCTTAGCCTCCTTCTCACTCTTCATGGCGATGTCGCAATACTTCTCGCAACGGGCAGCATCCTTAGCCTGGTATGCATAACGGGCTGCAAAGAGAGCAACCTGACCGATATACTCCTTCTCGCCATCCTTCTGCTTCTGGTCTACAGAAGCGAAGAGAGGCTCATTGTCTGTATCTAGGAATGCACCCCAATACTTCAATACCTCATCAGCCTTATTGTTCTGGGCTGCAGTCTGACCCGCATTAACGAGCTGAACGCGAGCACCCCATACACGGCTAGCGTTGTTGTTAAACTTAGGAGCAACCTTACCCTTAGCGTTAGGAAGCTGGTCGTACTTGTAGCACTCAATAGCATTAATCAATGCATTGTAAGCGCCCTCAGACATAGCAGCCTCGTCAACCGGGTCGTTCTTCTTCATGATCTGATTGGTCTGCTGGATGCTCTGCTGGTCGTTGAACTGCTTCATAGCGAGATCAACGAGCTTGTTGTAAGCCTTGGCCTTCTCTGCATCGTTAGCCATCTGACCCAAATTCTGCTTAACCAAAGCCTCAGCCTCGGCATAAGACTTAGCCTTCATGACAGCCTTGAGAGCGTCACTGTCGCCTGCGAATGCTGATGTGGCACCTAGTACCATCATTGCAGCTACTAAAAACTTTTTCATTTTTCTTAATGAGTTTAAAAGTTGTTGTTATTTATTTTTTACGCGTCTTTTCTTTTATTCGAAATCTACGTTGCCCGAATCGGTATCCTCAGCTTCAGATGCTTCGTCAGCGAGATGAGCCTCAGCCTCAGCAGCCTCCTCGGCAGTCTTGGCACCTACGGTATCATTCTCTATCTCCTCGCTCTTCTTAGCCCAGGCAGAACGGCTCTCCTCTTCTACAGAAGCCTCGAGCTCTGAACTCATCACCTTGCATACGCTGGCAATGACATCATTCTTCTTGGTAAGATTGATGAGGCGGACACCCTGAGTAGCACGGCCCATGACACGGCAATCGGCTACGGCAAGACGAATCACGATACCACTCTGGTTAATAATCATGAGGTCGTTATCATCGGTTACGTTCTTGATAGCTACCAGTCGACCGGTCTTGTCGGTAATACTCAGTGTCTTCACACCCTTACCGCCACGCTTGGTAACGCGGTAATCGAGTACGTCAGAACGCTTACCATAACCCTGCTCGCTCACTACCATCACGGTTTCCTTCTCAGGATCGTTGACAACAATCATACCTACTACGGCATCATCACCCTCATCGAGGCGCATACCACGAACACCGGTAGATGTACGGCCCATTGTACGAATCTCGTTCTCATCGAAACGGACAGCACGACCATTGCGGTTGGCAATAATCAGCTCATTATGACCATTTGTCAGACGAACATCTACCACCTCATCGCCCTCTACGATGTTGATAGCAATCACACCATTGGCACGTGGACGGGAATATGCCTCCAGACAGGTCTTCTTCACCGTACCATTCTTGGTAGCGAAGACTACGTAATGGTTGTTGATGAACTCTGCATCATTCAATCCCTTCAAGCGGAGGAATGCATTCACCTGGTCATCGCTCTCGATGTTGAGGAGGTTCTGGATGGCACGGCCCTTGGAGTTGCGGTCGCCCTCTGGAATCTCGTAACACTTCAACCAGTAGCAGCGGCCCTTCTTGGTGAAGAACAGCATAGTCTGGTGCATGGTAGCAGGATAGATATACTCGGTGAAGTCCTTATCACGGGTACGGGCTCCCTTAGAACCTACTCCACCACGAGCCTGCTCACGGAACTCTGACAATGGGGTGCGCTTGATATATCCGAGATGACTCACGGTGATAACCACTGGGTCGTTTGGATAGAAGTCTTCTGGATTGAACTCATGGTCATCAGGCTTAATCATGGTACGACGTGCGTCACCATACTTCTCCTTCACCTCGTTGAGTTCGTCCTTCATTACCTTCTTGCAGAGCTCAGGATCGTTCAGAATCTGGTTCAAGTAGTCGATGGTCTTCATCAACTCGTTGAATTCATTGTGCAACTGCTCCAGACGCAAGCCTGTCAACTGGCTGAGGCGCATATCCACGATGGCCTTACTCTGAAGTTCATCGAGTTCGAAGCGCTTCTCCAAGTTGCGCTGGGCATCAGATGGAGTCTTGCTGGCTCTGATAATATGTACCACCTCGTCGATGTTGTCGCAGGCAATGATCAAGCCCTCGAGAATATGAGCACGCTCCTGAGCCTTCTTCAGTTCGAACTGGGTGCGGCGGATTGTAACATCATGACGATGCTCTACGAAATACTTCACACACTCCTTCAAGCTCAAAAGACGTGGGCGGCCATTAACAAGAGCGATGCAATTCACTGAGAATGAACTCTGAAGAGCAGTCAGCTTAAAGAGTTTGTTCAGAAGAACATTGGCATTGGCATCACGCTTTACATCAACAACGATACGCATACCCTGACGGCCAGACTCATCGTTTACGTTAGCGATGCCATCTACTCTGCCTTCCTTGGCAAGGTCAGCAATAGCCATCACGAGCTGCTCCTTGTTAACACCATAAGGAATCTCGGTGATAACAATCTTATCATGGTTTTCACCACTTTCAATCTCGGCAGTGGCACGAACCACGATTCTGCCTCGACCCGTTTCGTATGCATCCTTCACACCCTGTATACCATAGATGGTAGCACCGGTTGGGAAGTCAGGAGCAGGGATATACTGCATCAATCCATCTGTGTCAATGTCAGGATTATCGATATATGCACAGCAACCGTCAATTACCTCACCCAGGTTGTGGGTAGGCATATTGGTAGCCATACCTACGGCAATACCGTTACCACCATTTACCAGAAGATTAGGAATCTTGGTAGGCATCACGGTAGGTTCCTGCAGGGTATCATCGAAGTTGTTGGTCATATCAACCGTTTCCTTGTCAAGGTCGTCCATGATATGCTCACCCATCTTGGAGAGGCGGCACTCTGTATAACGCATGGCAGCAGGAGAGTCACCGTCAACAGAACCGAAGTTACCCTGTCCGTCAATCAAGGTATAACGCATGTTCCACTCCTGTCCCATACGCACCAGAGCGCCGTAAACAGAAGAGTCGCCGTGAGGGTGATACTTACCGAGCACCTCACCAACAACACGCGCACATTTCTTATAAGGTTTGTCACTGGTGTTTCCAATACCGAGCATACCGTAAAGAATACGGCGGTGCACAGGCTTGAAACCATCGCGTACATCAGGGAGGGCACGAGCCACGATAACTGACATCGAATAATCGATGTAGCTCGACTTCATCTCCTCCTCAATGTTGATCTTCATGATTCTATCATGATCCATTGTCTGATTTTCGTCCATTTCTTATATTAATGTATTATTGTTTATTCATTACTTTCAAAACGCCTGTTTTCCATCCGGAAATCGCGTTTAAGGGCATTTCCTTGCGTTCTAAGCCGTTTTACCCTTTTGAAATTCCCGACAAAGATACAAAAAAAAATGATACTAAAACGCTTTAGAGGCGAAAAATCGCATTATTTTAGCATTATTTGTATTTTAACAATGCAAAAAAGTTGGCATATCATTTGCTATTATTGAAAATAATGTGTACTTTTGCACTGAGATATTTAAAAATATAAGCAAATATGATAAATCCGTTTTCACATATACAGGACATACTGAACAGAAGTAGCAAAGAAGCAGCACGCACCTTGGGAAGAGAAATCAGCGTGGAGCATCTGATGCTGAGTCTGATCAGCCAGAACGACAGCGATGTCAACAAGCTCCTGAAGGGCGCAGACATCAGTCCGATGGCTTTCAGCGGAGTCCTTAACAGCAAACTGGAAAAGCATGTGGAAGAAACTCCTGCCGATAACGTGAAGGAGAACAGCCACATCCCATTCAGCCAGATAACAGACAGCATTATCAGAGACTCTATCCGCGAGGCAAACAACTACGAGCACTCCAAGATTGTAGAGCCAAGACATCTGCTGCTTGCCATCTTGAGAAATGACAAGAACCCTGTAGCCAACTGGCTGAGTCAACTGGGCTTAAGCTACGACCGTGCCATCGAAATGCTCTATCCTACTGACAAGGATGATGAGCAGAAGACAGAAGAGCCGAAGGATTTCAAAATGGAACCCCAAACACCAGATTCAGAAATCCCTGATGCTGACAGGCAGGAGGAAGCAGAGAATCTGGAGATGGCAGGTGGAATAGAAACAGAAGATGACTACAACGAGCAGAACGACATGATGGAAACTGACGAAGAGCCATTCGATATGGAAAAGGACCAGAATCCGATGAGACTGTCTACCCGTTCAAATGGAACTCCGCGCAAAAAGAGCAGCACCCCTACCATCGACAAATTCAGTTTCGACCTGACCAAGGCTGCAGCCGATGGAAAACTGGATCCTGTCGTGGGCAGAGAGAAGGAGATTCAGCGCGTGCTCGAGATTCTGGGTCGCAGAAAGAAGAACAACCCAGTATTAATAGGTGAACCGGGCGTAGGAAAGAGTGCCATCGTAGAAGGACTGGCACAACTCATCAACAACCAGGAAACATCACCTATGTTCTTCAACAAGCGTCTGGTAAGTCTCGACCTGACCGCTATCGTTGCAGGAACCAAATTCCGCGGACAGTTTGAAGAGCGTATCAAGAATGTCATCAAGGAACTGGAGGACCATCCGGAGATCATCATCTTCATAGATGAGATTCACACCATGATAGGCGCCGGTTCCGGCGAAGGAAGCATGGATGCCGCCAACATTCTGAAACCAGCCCTGGCAAGAGGTATCATCCAGTGTATCGGTGCCACCACGCTTGATGAATATCGCAAGAGCATTGAGAAGGACGGTGCCTTGGAGCGCCGTTTCCAGAAGGTTATCGTTGAACCAACTACACGCGAAGAGACTCTGCTGATACTGCACAACATCAAGGAACATTACGAGAAGCACCACTGTGTGAGATATACAGACGAGGCTCTCGAAACATGTGTCAAACTGACAGAGCGCTATATCACCGACCGCCACTTCCCAGACAAGGCTATCGACGTGATAGATGAAGCCGGCTCGCGCGTACATATTAATAATGCAAGTGTTCCTGCTCCATATATCAAGCTGGAAAAAGAACTGAAAAAGATAATCAGCAAGAAGCAGCAGGCTGTAGCAAACCAGAACTTCGAGATGGCAGCCTCATGCAGAGATGCCCAGACCAAGATCGAGAAAGAGATTGAGGACATGAAGGCGCAATGGCAGCAGGGAGAGATTGGCGAATATGTTGAGGTGACAGCCGAAGACATTGCCAACGTTATCAGCATGATGACCGGCGTACCGGCCCAACGCATGGCAGAGGGTGAAAGCAAACGTCTGAAAGATCTGGAACACAACCTGAAGCACAAGGTGATTGCTCAGGATAATGCCATCAACAAGATGGTAAAGACCATTCTGAGGAACCGTGTAGGCTTGCGCGACCCTAACCATCCTATTGGCGTATTCATGTTCCTGGGTCCTACAGGTGTAGGTAAGACCTATCTTGCCCAGAAACTTGCCGAGGAAATGTTCGGTTCGAAAGATTCACTCATCAGAATAGACATGAGCGAATTCTCCGAGAGTTTCAACACCTCACGTCTGGTAGGTGCACCTCCAGGATACGTAGGCTATAACGAAGGTGGACAGCTGACCGAAAAGGTACGCCGCAAACCATACAGCATCGTATTGCTCGACGAAATAGAGAAAGCCAACAGCAAGGTATTCAACCTGCTCTTACAGGTACTCGACGAAGGCAGACTTACCGATGGCAACGGCCGACTCATCGACTTCCGTAACACCATCATCATCATGACCTCCAATGCAGGAACCCGCCAGCTGAAAGATTTCGGCAGAGGCGTCGGCTTTACTTCTGCTGGTATAAAAGGCGGATTGGCGATGGATGAGAAAGACAAGGAGTATGCCCGCAGCATCGTCCAGAAGAGTCTGAGCAAGCAGTTTGCTCCAGAGTTTCTGAACCGTCTCGATGACATCATCACCTTCGACCAGCTGGATCTCAATGCCATCAAGCGCATCATCGACCTCGACCTGGAAGGACTGGTCAAGAGAATAGAAGACTTGGGATTCCATTTCCAGATTACCGAAAAGGCAAAGGAGATGGTAGCCAAGAAGGGATACGATGTGCAGTTTGGTGCCCGCCCACTCCGCCGCGCCATCCAGACCTACATCGAAGATTCCGTTTGCGAGATGTTACTCGATGGCACAATGAAGCCAGGCGACACCATCTCGGTAGGCAAAAATTCGAAAAAAGAAGAATTGACATTCAAGAAACTATAATCTGAAGAGGGACTATCCACTGGCGATAGTCCCTCTTTTGTTATGCCCCCGGTATAGCAACCAACGAACTTTAGTTAATAAGAGTTAACCACGAGAAAAGTTTAGGCAATAATTTCTTATTTCAAAAAATATTCATTACCTTTGCATCTGCTTTTGGGCAAAAAGCCATGATGGCTCAGTTGGTAGAGCAACGCATTCGTAATGCGTGGGTCGCGGGTTCGAGTCCCGCTCGTGGCTCTTTCTTGTGAAAGGAGTTAGTATTTTCCTTCGCGAGATTAGCACATCGGTAGTGCACGGGCTTCCCAAGCCTGTGAGGCGGGTTCGACTCCCGTATCTCGCTCAGAACATCAGCAAACCCAGGGTTCAGCCCTGGGTTTCTTGTTTTATTAACATCTTTTCAATCTTCTACTACAACAAAATAACTCATTTCGAGTTATTATATAAATTAAACTAAGATAAAAGAATAATAATGAAGAAACATATCATACTTGTACTGGCGCTCGTCCTGTCTTCAGGGCCTCTTTTCGCACAGAGTTCACACATGACCGATGATCAGGTCATGAGCTTTGTGGTGAAAGAACATGAGCGTGGCACATCCAACTCACAGATTGTTACCAAACTGATGCAGCAAGGCGTAGACATCTCCCAGATTCGTCGTGTACGCAACAAGTATCAGAAGATGTCGCAACAGAACGAGCTCTACAGCACAACCGCTGCAGGAAATGCAGGCAACAAGAGAATGCGGACCAACAATGGTAAACAAAGAGAAGATTACCAGGACAAGGACAATGAGAAGCAGGCTTCAACCTATAGCAACTATCGCATCCAGAGCAAGCAGAACGACAGCTACTATTCATCTTATGATGAGAATAATCCTGACTATGCTAACTTCAGCAAGGAGATGAATGCAATGGTTCCAGATACAGCTACCATGATTAAACAGATGCAGGCTGAGCTCGGCATCAAGCGCAACAAGGTATTCGGCCGCGACATTTTCAATAACAAAGATCTCAGTTTCGAGCCAAATATGAACATCGCTACCCCACAGAACTATCGTCTGGGACCTGGCGATGCGGTTATCATCGATATCTATGGTGCCTCACAGAAAACCATAGAGAGTACCGTTTCGCCAGATGGTGAGGTAACCATCGAGGGGTATGGACCAGTCAGCGTTTCAGGCTTGACTGTAGCTCAGGCTAATGCCCGCCTACGCAATACAGTGGGCAGCAGATACCGTTCAAGCCGAATCAAACTCACCGTAGGACAGACCAAGACCATCATGGTAAACGTAATGGGCGAGGTTAAGATTCCGGGCACCTATACCCTCTCAGCCTTCGCCACCGTATTCCATGCCCTCTACATGGCAGGCGGAACCAACGATCTGGGTACATTGCGCAACATCAAGGTTTACAGACATAATAAACTGGTAACGGTAGTTGATATCTACGACTATATTCTGAACGGCAAACTGACGGGTAATGTCCGTCTTGCCGACAACGATGTTATCGTAGTAGGTCCATACGATTGTCTCGTAACCATCGCCGGAAAGGTCAAGCGCCCGATGATCTACGAAATGAAGAAGAACGAGAGCGTCAATTCCCTTCTGAAGTATTCCGGCGGTTTTACAGGCGATGCTTATAAGAAATCAGTAAGACTGAACCGCAAGACAGGCAGAGAACATGCCGTATATAATGTTGGGGAGTTCGACTTCTCAAGTTTCCGCATCGATGACGGCGACTCTATCAGCGTAGACAGCATCCTGCCACGCTACGCCAACACCGTAGAGGTGAAAGGAGCCGTATTCCGTCCGGGCATGTACAATCTCGGCGAAGAAATCAACAGCGTACGCACCCTTGTAGAGCATGCCGAAGGATTGACTGAGGAGGCATTCACTAACCGTGCCGTAATGCACCGCATGAAGTCTGACCGCTCGCTCGAAGTAATAAGTGTAGACATCGCCGGCATCATGAACGGCAAGACTCCAGATATCCCATTGAAGGAGAACGATGTCCTCTTCATTCCTACCCGACAGGAAAAGATTGTAGAGCGCACCCTCACCATCCGTGGCGAAGTGCAGTATCCAGGCGTCTATCAATATGCCGACAATGAGACCCTCGAAGACTTCGTTCTTCAGGCAGGCGGCTTAACCGATAAGGCTTCAACCGTTAATGTAATGGTAAGCCGTAGAGTAATGGATGCCAAGGCTTTACGTCCAGATAGCGTTATCGCCAAGACCTACACCCTATCTCTCAAAGACGGCTTCGTTATCGACGGCACTCCTGGCTTCAAGCTGATGCCATTTGATGAAGTAATGATTCGTCAGAGTCCGGCGTATGTAGAGCAGCAGAACGTATCAATTACCGGTGAAGTGATGTTTGCCGGTCTCTATACATTAGACCATCGCAACGCCCGTTTGAGTGAACTCTTCAAGAAGGCAGGTGGAGCTACCGACCAGGCATATCTCAAGGGAGCCCGCATCATCCGCAAAGCCAACGAACAAGAGAAGCAGCGCATGGAGGCAGTATTGAAGATGCAGCGCGAAGAGATGCAGAAAAACCTTCTGCAGCTTGCCGCCAGCAGCAACAATTCCAGTGCACTCACCCAGAGCTCAAAGGATGTAGAGCGCACCAACATAGAGAAGTTCAACGTACCTAGCGAATACCCTGTAGGTATCGACCTTCCAGAAGCACTGGCGAACCCAGGCAGTGATGCCGACATCATCTTGCGCGAAGGCGACCGTCTGGTCATTCCTCAGTACAATGGTACGGTAAAGATCAACGGTGCTGTAATGTTTGCCAATACGGTAGCCTACGAAAAGGGCAAGAAGCCAAGCTACTACATCGACCAGGCAGGTGGTTTTGCCTCAGATGCATTAAAGAGCAAGGCATACATCATCTATATGAATGGTAAGGTAGCCAAACTCTCTCATGGTGCCAAAGTGCAGCCAGGCAGTGAGATTGTCATCCCAGCCAAGCTGAAGCGCAAGATGAGTACCGCAGAAATGATGAGTATGGGAACCAGCATGAGCAGCATCGCCGCTATGATTGCTACGATTGCTAATATGAGTAAGTAAGAATAATCAAACGCCTATAAGAAAGGAGTCATTCTATGAAATATCCTATAGGAATACAAGATTTCGAAGACTTGCAACGTAATGGTTATGCATACGTTGATAAGACAAACTTCGTATACAAGCTCGCAGATGAGGGCAAATATTACTTTCTGAGTCGCCCACGCCGATTCGGAAAGAGCCTCTTTCTGTCTACTTTGGAAGCATACTTCCAGGGTAAGAAAGAACTCTTCGAGGGCTTAGCCATATATGACTTGGAGACAGAATGGAAGAAATATCCCATCTTCCATATCGATCTCAACACAGCCAACTTTCGAGAGAAAGACAGCCTGTATACGGTGCTTAATGACTACCTCACAAATTGGGAGGACAAATATGGAGCCCGTGAGTCAGAAGCCACACTTGCCCTTCGTTTCAAGGGTGTGATAGCACGAGCTGCAGAGAAAGAAGGATGTGGTGTTGTAATTCTTATAGATGAATACGACAAGCCTATACTTCAGACCCTGCGTGACCCAGAGTTACAGGCAGAACACCGTGCACAGCTGAAAGCATTCTATTCGGTATTGAAGACACAAGACCGATATATCAAGTTTGCATTCCTCACAGGTGTAACCAAGTTTGGCAAGGTTAGCGTGTTCAGTGACCTCAACAACCTGACGGATATCTCGATGGACCACCGTTATATCAGCATCTGCGGAATGACAGAGAAAGAACTGCTTGCGAATTTCAAGGAAGGTATCAACGAATTAGCCGAAGCCAATGGCGATACAGAAGAAGCCACAATAGCAAAACTGAAGGCAAGATACGACGGATATCATTTCGAGGAAAATACAGTAGGCATCTATAACCCATTCAGCGTACTGAACACTTTGTCAAGACTTCGCTATAAAGACTACTGGTTTGAGACTGGCACACCCACATTTCTAGTTGACTTGCTGAAAATGCACAACTATCGTTTGCCAGACATGACAAAGGAAAGGGTATCAGACGATGTAATCAACAGCGTGGATTCACTGTCAACCAATCCGATACCTGTGATATACCAAAGTGGTTATCTCACTATCAAAGGCTATGACGAAAGGTTTAAGAAATATCTGCTAGGCTTCCCGAACAAGGAGGTGGAAGAAGGTTTCCTTAACTTCCTCCTACCGCTATACTGTTCTGCAGGTGACCGTTCCGCCTTTATGGTTGATGAGTTTGTGAAGGATGTGGAAGCAGGACATGTTGAACAATTTATGAATCGGCTTACCGCTTTCTTTGCGGACAACAGCTATCAGGTAGCAGGCGAAGCAGAACTTTACTTCCAAAATGCCCTATATCTCATTTTTAAGATTATGGGATTCCACACACAGGTAGAAATACCGACAAGTGAAGGCAGGATGGACGTTCTCATTCAAACTTCCGACTACATTTACATCATTGAATGCAAATTAGATGGAAGTGCCGAAGAAGCTCTGCAACAGATAGAAGTCAAAAACTATGCAGCTCCTTTCGCTATGGATAAGCGAACAGTTGTCAGGCTTGGCATCAACTTCTCCAGCAAAACAAGAGGAGTTGAGAGTTGGAAGCAGAGATAAGTTATTAATAGAAAACATAATAGTAATGGAAAAAAAAGATGAAGTAGTCAAACAAATCGATTTGATTGAAATTATCAAAGAGATGTGTAAACATATAAAACTATACTCAATAGTTTGTATATCATCAGGGATTCTAGGTATTATTGTTGCCTTCAGCATTCCTAAAGTTTATAGCTCTAGTGTTGTGTTAGCACCAGAAATGGGTAACAACAACTCTATCGGAGGCGGTTTATCTTCCTTGGCAAACATGGCAGGAATTGACTTAAACAAGATGGGAGATGTAGATGGAGCATTGTATTTACAGATTTATCCCTCCATCATATCATCGACAACCTTCATCAAAGAACTGGAGAAAATAGAAGTTCAACCAAAGGATTCACCAAAAGCCATCACATTCAAAGACTATTTAAAAACAGAAAAAATGGCTTGGTGGAATTATCCGTCTGCGTTTTTGTCAAAAATGCTCCAAGATAAGAAAAAAGAAATCAATAAAGACCGCTTTGTTTCTGAATTAAACAAATATTCTCTTACTAAAGAAGAATGGAAGAATATAGAGAACATACAAGGTCGAATTTCTTGTGATATAGACAAAGAGAATGGATTAATTACCTTAACTGTAAAAGCACAAGACCCAAGCGTCTGTGCAGTTATTGCTGACAAGGGGCAAAAGATGCTACAACAATATATTACAGATTACAGAACAAAAAAGGCACGCAATGATTTGGGTTACTATGTAAAATTACGTTCTGAAGCTAACAAAGAATATATAAAGGCCCAAAGAGAATACGCTACTTTTTCTGATGCCAATTTTGACATAAATTTGCCCTCTCTACAAGAGAAAAGAGATTATTTGGAGAACCAAATGCAGTTAAAATACAACGCCTATACCCAGTTAATGGATAGAGTAAATGTAGCAGAAGCAAAAGTTCAAGAAAGGACTCCTGACTTTGTTGTATTGCAGCCTAGCCTCGTTCCATACAAGGCAGACTCTCCTAAAAAATTATTAATTATCATTGTTTATGGCGTTCTTGGATTTATAGGAGCCACCATTTGGATATTTAGAAAAGACATAAAAGAATCATTTAAAGCAACTAAGTAAAATGAGTAAAAGGTCAACCATAGATACAACAAGAGAAAAGGCTATCAGGAAAAATGTAATTTTCTCAATAGCCTTTAAGGGATTATCTATAATCATATCTTTGCTCTTAGTACCTTTGACACTCCATTACATAGACAAATACAACTATGGAATTTGGATGACTATTAGTTCTATCCTTGTTTGGATTTACTATTTTGATATCGGAATAGGAAGCGGATTAAGAACAAAACTAGCTGAAGCTATTGCACAAAACAATGGTCATTTAGCAAGAGGATATATAAGCACTGCTTTCTATGTCCTTGGTAGTGCTATGCTTATACTTGTAGTAATATACATCATAATCTCAGGCTTTATCGACTGGAATAAAATATTTAATATTTCATACAATATTTCGCCACAATTAAACGAGATTATGCTTGGGGTTATTGTATTAACAGGACTTAGTTTCGTGTTAAAACTTATTGTAGCCATATTTCATGCTTTACAATATTCATCCATCAATGAGTTTCTAAACTTCTTTGCAAATTTTCTTTCATTTGCATTTATTTATGTATATACGCAAATAATGCCAAAAGGAAATCTTGCACTCATTGTATATACATTTGTCGCCATGCCTATACTGATTTATGGCATAGCTGTCTTCATCGTTTTCACGAAGAAGATTAAATTTCTAAGTCCTAGCATCAAATATGTTAGCAAAAAAAACATCAAAGAACTTGTAGGTTTAAGTGGTAACTTCTTCATAATACAAATCATAAATTTGATATTATATTCAACAACAAGTTTACTTATTGCACATTACTTTACACCAACCTCTGTAACTTACTACAGCATTTCATATCGCTATTTCTCAATAGCTATGATAATATTCACTATTGTCATCAATCCCTATTGGGGTGCCATCACAAATGCTTATGCAAAGCAAGACATGAATTGGATAAAACTTGCAATAAAAAAACTAATGCTTATTTGGGGAGGGTTAAGTGCATTAGTCCTTCTTCTATTGGCTTGTGCCGATTTGGTATATAACATTTGGTTGGGCAAAGAGATTAGCATACCAATAAGTATGTGCATTAGTGTAGCAGTGTATATCATCATGTTCAATCTCAACAATATATACGCATCTATTATCAATGGTATTGGTAAAATTAGATTACAGCTATATACAGCAATCATACAATTGCTCATATTTTTTCCACTAGCTCTGAGCCTATCTAAAATTGCAGGAGCATCAGGAATCATTTGGGCTACAAGTATTTTACTAGCTATTACAACGATTGCTCTTGGATGGCAAGTCCTACTATTAACAAAAAGAAGTCCTATCAAAATAATAAATCAATAGAAAGCAATGAAAAATAAGCATATTCTTATGATAGCTCCAGCCTCCATACCTGTAACAGGAGCAGAGGCTATTTGCAATGTTAAACTACTCAAGGTACTTTCTGAAAATGGGTACAAAATAGACTTAATTTCTAAAAAAATGAAATATACCCATTACCCAGAAACGAATTTAGCAGAATTAGGATTAAGCCTAAATTCTGTTAGCATAATAGAAGTTGACAACAAGATGAGCCTCAAGGTAATTTGGCAACATTTGTGTTGTCTTTTCATTTTTGGAACAGTATTTAAAGGTGCTCATTGGGCATATAGTGCTCTTAAAGTTGCAAAAAAGTTATGCAAAGAAAATCAATATGATGCTGTTATTACCAAAAACAGCCCAAGTGAATTGCTAGGCCATTATTTAAAGAAAAGAAATGGCTTAAAATGGATTGCGACATGGAATGATCCATATCCCTCTGAGAAATACCCACAACCATACGGCAATGGAATCAATGGGAAATTGTTCATACTAGAAAAGCCTCTTCTTGGTCAGATGGAAAAAGCAGACATTCACATTTTCCCTAATTCAAGAATTAGAGATTATATGAAAACTTACATAAGAATTCCTGATAAAAAAGCAAGAATAATTCCACATGTCGTAATTCCAAGAGAGCATCAAGATACACCACATGAGAATCTTAGAATCGTGCATTTGGGGAATATTCTTCCACCAAGAGACGCTACAACATTTCTAAAAGCATTTACAGAATTCATCAAAAACAGATCTGATGCAAAAATAGAAATAGCTTTTATCGGACAGACTCCAAATAGTGTAAATGACTATATCAAGACAACACACTTGGAAAAGTACATAAAAGTCTTTCCACCAGTAAAATATGAAGAAAGTCAACAAATATTGGAGACTTACGACATACAACTCATAATAGAAGCGCCTTGCAAAGAGGGAATATTCCTTCCAACAAAAGTAAGCGATAGTATGCAGTTAGGGAAGCCTATATTCACCGTAAGCCCTCCAGTAGGAGTTTTGAACGACTTGTATATGCAAGGACATATCAGTTATTTCTCGTCTGTTAAAGACGAGAAGAATATTCTTACAACACTTGAACAAGTGTACAAGGACTTTAAAAAAGGAAAATTAAAAACATTCTCTTTGGAAGATTCGTATTCGCCAAAAACGATATTCCAACAATATGACGAAATTATTTGATTATGGCTTTATACTTTTTATCTTTCTGCTCAGCATATGCATTTGTTTTCATCAAACAGGCAAATAAGTCTGCTTGGCTGAAGACCTATCTAGTATTGCTTTGTCTTTTCCTCTGCTTCGGTTATATGACAGGAACAGACTGGAGAGCCTACGAACAGATTTATAAACAAATCAACTTTAACAACCTCTTTTACAATTATTTTCAAGAACCTGGATATTATATATACATGTTACCTTTTAGGTTCTTTAATGTGGATTTCTTTGTATTTTTCATATTCACTAAAATTTTATGTTATATAGCAATCGTCAGCAAATTGCTAACATATTGTGACAAATACAAATACATCGGTTTAATGTATTTCATACCATGCTGGGGATTCTATCTATTCATTGACAACCCCATGCGTAATTTGATAGCAGTAAGCATCAGCTTATATGCTATCAAATATCTATTGAAAAGAAAGCCTATACCATATTTTACAATAGTCATAATAGCTATGACTTTTCACACGTCAGCCTGTGTCATGATACCTGCATATTTCTTTATGCATAAAAATTTGAGTACAAAAAAGATTGTCATACTTTACATTACCATCAATGTGCTATTTGCTAACAGGGCTATACTTGCCGTTATCATTAGTAATGTATTTGGCTTTATCCCTTATGTTGCAGGAAAAATAAACTCGTACATAGAATCATCAAATATTGAAGGAGCTGGCAGAGTTATATCATTAGGATTCATTATATTTTTCACATTTTTTGTTTTATTATGCTACTATAAAAAACAAATTTATGAAATGAAAAATGGCAAAGTAATATGGAATGGAGCAATCACTTTTCTGATATTATACAGATTAGCGACCACCATAGAAGTTTTTATGAGATTCCAAATTTTTTATATGGTTTTCTTTATTGCAAGCATCAGTTATCTGACATATTATTTTTCAGAACAATCAAAAAAGATATATGTATCATATCTATTGGTGTTATCCATAATTGGTTGCAGTCGAATATTTTCAACATATCGCTACATACCATACACAAATTATTTAACTTATGCACTTAAAGGAGAATTTCCATCATATTCTTTTAGGAGTGCCTATAATCATAACAATAGTCCTTATAAAACAACAAACAAAAATAATAATAATGAATAATTTAATTACACGGATTGTCCTTTCTTTGAAAAACAGAGAGACAAGAAAACAATACTTGATCATGCTTACATTATACCTCTTGATGTTTATCAATGAGGCATACATGCATTATGAGGTATATGTTACACATTACACACCATTTGCATGTGGAATGGCATTCTATTATTGGGGAATGGACATCATTGTCATTCTATTTTTCTTTAACTTAGTCACTTGGGGAAGACGCAAGTTGGCTTTTATACTTTCATTTTGTTTTCTTAATATATTTGTACTGGTCAATATTGGCTATTCCAGGTTTTTCAATCAATACTTCAACTTTGATGTGTTGGGCGAATCATCCAATTTTCAAGGTACATGGTGGCTTACTTATCTTCCACAAGCCTTTAGATGGAGCGATATATTACTTATCATAACAACAGTGTTATTCATTTATGGATTACGAAAACTAAAAGACAATCATTCTTACAAAAACATTTTGGGGGTATTTTCTATTTATGTTTTTTGTTATTTATGCTACATAGGAAGCAGAGTAATTCTTTGGCATTCGGTAGATGACATAAAAATCTGGTTATCAACAAACTATGGCGAAGATCTTCATCACAAATATAAGTTTAACCAAGAGTATGCGATTGTACATAAAGGCATTGTAAGAACTCAGATATATTGCAACATAAGATGGATGTCACATAAGCAAAAGCTAAGTACGGCTGAAATTAATAAGATAAAATTATATATAGAAACTTCAAACCAAAAGCTCTCTAAACTATCAGATTCAAGCTTTGTAAAAGGCAAGCCAAACATTGTCTTTATCATGGTAGAATCATATATGGCAGCAGCCTCTAAAACAACGATAAATGGTAAAGAAATAACACCAAACCTGAATGCATTAATGAAAGAGAAAGATGGATATGTAAATCTATCGATGACATCAAATAGAGGTTCTGGAGTATCTAGCGATGCTCAAATTTCATATTTTACAGGTTTATTACCAATAAAAAATGAAATTGCGGTAACACGAATCATAAAAAATAAAGTAATTGCTTTCCCTAAATTGCTGCATGAGCAAAAAGGGTATCATACATATATCACCTTGCCAACAGGGAAAAATTTTTGGCATCAAGAAGAAGCAAACATTAAGTATGGTATAGACAATGTAATAGAGTTAGGTAATAAGACAAATGATTTCTTTTGCCAAGACGAAGAACTTTTCAAAAATTTGAAACAGATTACTCCTACACTCAAAAAACCATACTTGAACATTATCTTGACATTGAGTATGCATGGCGGATATGATGATGATTTTTTGAAAGAGCAGAACAAGAAATCACCGTTCAATTATCCAAACTCATACCCTATGATATTCCGTCATTATTTAGATAAATGTTATTATACTGATGCCCAAATTGGTCAATATATTAATTATCTCAAAAAATCGAAACAATACAACAATACAATCATTTTGATATGCTCTGACCATGAGGTACCAGAAGCTTCTAACCAAATGGGATGTTCCGAGGACTTACCTATAGTATTGCTTAATTCTCATATAGCAAAGAATAAGTTTTACCCTGGGCGAATCAACCAGATTGACTTATACCCAACTCTACTTGACATGTTTGGGTTGAATTCTAAATGGAGAGGAATGGGGCACAGTTTGCTTCGAGAAGATTACAATAACAAGATAACTCCTGAAAAAAGACACATTTCCAGTATGATAATAAATGGAGATTATTTCTCTCTAAGTAAATGATATTGGCAAAAACACAATAATCCAAGGAGAATAGCGTTTTATAAATAAAGATTTAAAATATGCAAAAGATAATGTTAGTATTTGGAACTAGACCAGAGGCCATCAAGATGGCTCCTTTGGTCAAGGCGTTCCAAGAAAAAAAAGAAGAGTTTGAAACTATAGTTTGTGTAACAGGTCAGCATAGAGAAATGCTAGACCAAGTTCTTCATCTATTTGACATCAAGCCAGACTTCGACCTCAACATCATGAAGCAAGGGCAAGACTTGTATGATATAACCTCACGAGTCCTACTTGGCATGCGTGATGTATTCAAAGTGTGCTGCCCAGACATACTATTCGTTCATGGAGACACAACGACAAGCACTGCTGCTGCTTTAGCAGGCTTCTACCAGCAAATACCAGTTGCACACGTAGAAGCGGGCTTACGTACCAATGACATTTATAGCCCATGGCCAGAAGAAATGAATAGACAGATTACAGGGAGAATTGCAACTTACAATTTCTCCCCTACCCAGCTCAGCCGTCAAAACTTGCTCAAGGAGAATGTGGATGACAACAAAATCATAGTCACAGGAAATACAGTCATCGATGCTTTACATTGGGTGACATCAAAAATCAAAAACGACAAGGAACTTTACGAAAGATTAGCCAAAGAATTAGCAACAAAAGGCTATGATAGCTCTCGATTAAAAGAAGGAAAACGATTGGTACTGATTACAGGACATCGACGTGAAAATTTTGGTGATGGATTTCTTCACATTTGCCATGCCATTCAAGACTTAGCGAAAGAGTATTCTGATGTAGATTTTGTATATCCTATGCACTTAAACCCGAATGTCCGTAAGCCAATTCATGAAGTTTTCGGTAAAGATTTAAGCAACCTTGGAAATGTATTCTTCATTGAGCCTTTAGAATACCTAATGTTTGTCTTTCTTATGGAAAAGGCCAATATTGTATTGACTGACAGCGGTGGAATACAAGAAGAAGCACCAGGACTTGGCAAGCCTGTCTTAGTAATGCGTAATACAACAGAACGTCCTGAAGCTGTAGAAGCAGGTACCGTCAAATTGGTTGGTACAAATTATCAAACTATCATAGATAATGTTTCAACACTTCTCAATAGCCAAGACGAATATGACAAAATGAGCAAAGCCAACAACCCCTACGGAGATGGACAGGCTTGCAGAAGAATTATAGAAAAAATTTCAAGTCTTTAAAACATATAACATTCATATATTGGCTTCCTTCAATTTATCAAAAATAGAAGGAAGCCATCAAGTAAATTTATATGGATATCAGTATTATTATTCCTACATACAAGCCTGGCACTTATCTCAAAGATTGCCTAGATAGCATTAACGCCCAAACAATTAACAAAAAGCACTTTGAAGTAATCATTGTGCTTAATGGGCTTATTGAACCTTATTTTGAATACATCAATGAATTAACTAAAACGTATGACTTTCACGCCGCAGTCATAGCCACAGAAATTTCTGGCGTTTCTAATGCTAGAAATTTAGGGCTATCAAGAGCACAAGGAAAATACGTATGTTTCATTGATGATGATGATAAAATTTCACCAACGTATTTAGAAGATTTGTACAGCAAAGCTTCCACAAATAACATTGTTGCAAGTAATGTCAAAGCATTTTACGATAATAGTGACAAACTAGAAAATGACTACATCTCTGTTGCGTATGAAAAGCATTTCCAAAAGAAAGCACCTCTTTCTGTCCTTGAAGGCAGGAAATTCATGAGTTCGTCTTGTTGCAAAATCATAAGCAAAGAAATCATCAAGGACATACGATTTGATACCAATTTAAAAATTGGTGAAGACTCTGTTTTCATGGCAAAAATCAGCAAAAATGTCAAAAGCATTGTACTGTCGGACAGCAGTGCTATATATTACAGAAGACTAAGAGCCGGGTCAGCAAGCAGAGTAAAGCAGCCTATATTAAAAAAATGCAACATTGTATGCAAGTTGCTTAAGAAGTATACAAAGATGCTTACACCTTCTTATAACATACCTTTCATTGCAACTCGCATAGTAGCCGCACTTCTGAAACTAGCAAGAAATTGACATTAGACAAATGTATGACTCTCTTTACTATAGTTTCAGAGTAAGCCATCGACTAACCCCGTCTTGCGTATTCTCTGAAAATCTTGTAGAAATCTTCAAAATTCTACAAGATTTTCTGAGATATTCAAAGAAATTTAGAAGAAGTTACAAGAATTTCAGAGGAAAATTACAGAATACCCTTCTCTCTCAGCCTCAGTGGCAGGAAATCAGCCAAGTCTTTCGTATAATCATTATCATACTCATGTATATGAGTCAAGAAGTGGGTTGTCCATTTTCGGAAGTCAACACCAGCCAGCTTGCAACATCCCATCATAGTGTACATGATGGCTGCTTCCTCAGCCGCATCATGGTTTCCACAGAACATATAGTTCTTTCTGCCGATGGCTAGTGGCCGGACGCAGTTTTCAATCGGATTGTTATCTATCATATACCGGCCATCTTTTGTTTAGGCTGTCAGCTGCTTGATTCTCGTAATGAGATAATTCAGAGCCTTGCCTATAGGACTTTTGGGGAGAACTTTCGGATACTCGTCCAAAGCCCATGCTTCCAAACCTCTGATTATAGGATATGAGATACGGCTACGAAGTTCTGCTCTCTCCTCATAACACATGTCTTGTTCGTCTGCGAGTTTTTCCACGCTATAGAGCATGCCAATTTGGTCGAGACCGTACTCCGCTCTCAACTTATCGTTCTTCAAAGCCTTATTAAAATATCGTCTGCAATGCGCCCAACAGCACATGATCATGATTCCATCCAACTTGGCAAGGACATCATAGCCGGCATAGCCATCCACTTGTATAAGTCTCGGTGTCCTTGAAGAGAATCCACTCATCCTCATGTCCCTCGTAGCTTTCAGGGTAAATATGGTTTTCTACACGGCGAAGTGCTTCTGGTAACTTATGGCGGACAGGCTGCAGTTTGGTATGTTCCTTGACTTTTACTGTCTTGCGCTCATTCTCGACGTACTCTACGGCATCCTGCAGTTCCTTCTTTTCCTTGTCGGTCAGTCCTACGCCATCAAAGTCAAGCGTCAATTGTCTTGGGTCTTCGGGGAGTTGGCGCTTCTCGCTCATCTTGCCCCAAAGTTTGCGCTTTAGGTAATCAACCTGGGCAAGGAACTTTTCCATTTCCTCTTCGTGTGATTTTTTCTGTGCTTCAAGAAGTTGCATCTGCTCTTCGATTTTCTTGTCCTTGGCAGCAAGCTGCTTCTCATATTGCTTTTCCATTGACTGAGCATCAGATAACTTGGCAAGACGACTTTCTGCGAGTTCCGCACGGCGGTACTCGGCATCAAGCCTTCTTAGGAGGTCTTGCACAAACTGGCTGTCAAATGTCTGATTCTCTGTCATTTTACTTGTATTTTACTGATGTAAAGATACAAAAAAATATTGAGAATACAGCATGCTTTGCCTACTATTTACGACTTTTTCTCATCTTTTTTATGAGGTATCCAACGAGGGTGTTGCCGAACATCCGTCTTGCTCAGGCCATGTGTCATCATTACCAGTTCAGACCATTTGGTATTCCTGGATACTGCGGAATCATCCAGATCCATTTCAGGGAGTTGGATGCGGCCTTGTTCAAGCTTCAGGTTGTAGAAGACCAGGCCGCCGAATTCCATATGCAATATCTTCATACTGGTGAGGGAACAGTTGACAAAGATGAAGGCATCACCCTGCTGAATGTCCTGATGCATCTCGTTTAAGACGATACCGCTGAGCGAATAAAAACTCTTTCTCATGTCCGTGGGAAAAGGATAGAGATAGAACTTGTCGGAGTCACTGAGTGTAAACATAGGGTAGTTCAAAAGTAAGACCATGACACAGAGCTGATCCAATGTCATATCACTGGTTACACGTAAGGTTACTCCATTCTGATAGACAAGTTCACAGAGAACATCTGAGGCACAAGTGCCAGAGGTTATGTGAGAGTCTAGTTTGCAAGACTTGCCATTCAATTTCACTGGAATAAAGCCACCGGTAGGAGTAGGAAGGCTATCGCCATCCTCAATACGTTTCTTCCAATAATAAAAACGGCTTTCTTTGATACCAGTATTGGCACAATAGTCACGGACACTGAGTCCACTCTCTTTCCATGCTTGATGGATTTTCTTGAATTCTTCAATCGTAAAACTTTGCATTGCTGAAATATTTTATAATATTAATATGTGCGTGCAAAGTTAAAGAAAACTTTTATGTCTCACAATACGGGGTTAACCGATGGCTTACGTAACGGATATAAAGTTTTTTCTTTTCAGACTTACAAAGCTATATGCTTAATCCCCCTAGTTTATCGGGTGAGCCAATATCTCCTCGTCAATCTTGGTTGTCACGAGGCTATAGAACTGGTTATGCCATGCGTTGGAGGTCAGAATACTTCTTTGAAGCACGACTTCCTAACTGCATTGAGGGAGCCGTGAATATATCTAACTGAGGATTCGGATCTGTCTTTTTAAACATAGTCATTCTGTTTGATTGATGGTGCAAAGATACGAAAAATACTCCAGATAACGGCATAAATCGAAGATTATTATCGTGAAATATAAACATTTTAAACAGGCCTTACTTTTTAAAGTGAACTCATTTTTATTTGAAACATTCAAATAAAAAAATGGTCTATTCCATAAAAAATAGTTTTTTTGCAAAAAAAATATAGAATACAAACAATATAAATGATTTCCAAACGTTTCTTAAATAAAAACGTTGTAAAATAAGTAATTAAAAAAAATGGAAATTAAAATTGCAGTTATCGGTCTTGGCTATGTAGGTTTACCTTTAGCCCGATTGTTTTCTACGAAATATTCAACTATAGGCTATGATATGAATCAAAAGCGAGTTGATGAGTTAATGCAAGGTAAAGACTCAACCTTGGAAGTCAAAGAAGAGTTGTTACAGAAAGCCATTAACGAAAACCATTTTAAGTGCACTACTGATTTAGAAGAAATCAGAAAATGCAATTTCTATGTTGTCGCTGTACCAACCCCAGTAGACGACAACAATCGTCCTAATTTGCGTCCGCTTTGGGGTGCAAGCGAAACAATAGGTAAGGTCATTTCAAAAGGTGATGTTGTTGTATATGAATCAACTGTTTATCCTGGGGTAACAGAAGAAGAATGCATTCCTACAGTAGAGAGGGTTTCAGGCTTAAAATTCAATATTGATTTTTATGCAGGCTATAGCCCTGAACGCATCAACCCAGGCGACAAACTTCATACTGTAGAAAAAATAAAAAAAGTCACATCGGGAAGTACTCCAGAAATTGCAGATTTAATAGATAGAGTATATAATTCTGTGTTGGAAAATGGAACACACAAGGCTCCAAGTATCAAAGTAGCTGAAGCATCAAAAATTATTGAGAATTCCCAACGAGATGTCAATATAGCCTTTATGAATGAATTGGCTAAAATTTTCAATGCTATGGATATTGACACACAAGATGTTATTGAAGCTGCAGCAACTAAATGGAATTTCATTAAATTAAAACCTGGTTTAGTAGGTGGACATTGTATTAGTGTTGATCCGTATTATCTGATACAGAAGGCACAGGTTTATGGAGTTTTGCCAAGAGTTATGTTTGCTGCACGTCGACTAAATGATGGTATGGGTGATTATGTAGCTAATCAAGTTATCAAATGTATGAATAAAAAAGGTATTCTCGTTAAAGATGCCAACATATTGATTTTAGGCATAACATTTAAAGAGAACTGTCCAGACATCAGAAATACAAAGGTGGTAGATATCTATCATACTTTAAAAGAATACACTTCTAATATTGATGTCTATGATCCTTGGGCTAACTCTGATAAAGTCAAAACAGAATATCAAATAATGATTCAGAATCATATGACAAATAAGAAATATGACGCAATCATTTTAGCTGTAGCACATAAGCAGTTTCAAGATTTCAACTTTGATAGTTTTAAAAAGGACAAAGCTGTCATTTATGATGTCAAGGGAATCTTGCCAAGAAATATCATTGATGGAAGATTATAAAGAAAATTTGGAAAATTAAGAAGATTAAATATGTTGTCAGTTATTTGCCCTATATATAATGAAAAGAAATACATTTCTATATGTATTGATTCTATCTTGGAACAAGACTATCCTAAAGATTGTCTTGAAGTAATATTTGTAGATGGTATGAGTCAAGATGGAACAAGAGAAATTATCGGACAATATAGTAAAAAATATCCAAATATCTCTTTAATAGATAATCCTAAAAGAATTGTCCCTATAGCTATGAATATGGGGATTAATGCATCTAAGGGTGATATTATAATCAGGTTAGATGCTCATGCTAAATACCCATCTAATTATTTCAGAGTACTTACCAAAGCGCTTATAGACTTACATGCTGATAATGTTGGTGTCGTATGTCGAACTGAAGTTCTGAACAAAACACAAAAAAGTTTAGCTATAAAAGAAGTTCTAAGTAATAAATTTGGTGTTGGCAACTCTACTTTTAGAACTGGTATAAGCAAAATTCAAGAAGTTGACACTGTACCATTTGGTTGCTGGAAAAGAGAAACATTTCTAAAATATGGGCAATTTGATACAAGATTGGTTAGAAACCAAGATATTGAACTTAATAAGCGCATAAAGCGAGGTGGTGGGCATATTTTTATTATACCTGATACCTATTGTACTTATATGGCAAGAGAGGATTTCATGGCATTATTTAAAAATAACTTCAATAATGGAAAATGGAACATATTAACTGTATATTACACCAAACAGTTTAATTCTTTGTCATTTCGCCATTTCATTCCGCTGCTATTTATACTATCAATATTCTTACCAACATTAGGAGTTTTGATATATCCTTTCTTGGGTATCTTGGCATTAATATCTATAGTATGCTATATTTTACTTATTGGTGTAATAAGTTTTAAGACAAGTTATGTAAAGAAACTTAATTTTTTTTACTTGCTTATGTCTTTCATGACATTGCATATTTCTTACGGCTTAGGTTCACTTTTTGGTATAAAAACGGTTTGTATAAATAAAATAACCAACAAATGATTATTAAATACATCTTCGATAGAGTAACAGCTATTATCGGACTCATTTTACTTAGTCCAATATTGCTTACAACGTGGATTCTTATCCGCATTAAAATGCCTGACGGACCAGCTATCTTTACACAAGAGAGAGTTGGAAAAGATGGTAAGTTGTTTACAATGTACAAGTTCCGTTCCATGTCTCAAAATCATGGAGGATCTTCTGTATCCGTAGCAGGTGAAAGCCGTATCACTCCTCTTGGAGCTAAACTAAGAAAATATAAGATAGATGAACTGCCAGAACTTTGGAATGTACTGATTGGGGATATGAGTTTCGTTGGACCTCGACCAGACGTACCAGGATACGCAGATAACTTAAAAGGAGAAGATCGAGAAATCCTAAAACTTCGCCCAGGTATTACAGGACCTGCTAGTTTGAAATATAGAGACGAAGAGGAATTGCTTGCAAAACAAGCCAATCCACAGGAATATAACGACAATATCATTTATCCTGACAAAGTTAAAATAAATCTCTATTACCTTCACCACTATAGTTTTATCATGGACTTAAAAATGATTATTGCTACAGTAACAGGAAATAGAATTTCATATAATAAAGAATTAATATAGAAGAACACCATCTATAACTGATGTTCACGACTCTAAAATATTTAAAACAATGGAGAACAGAAAGAGAATTTACTTGTGTCTTGCTCATATGAGTGGCAATGAAATGAAATACATCCAAGAAGCTTTCGATACCAATTGGGTTGTTCCATTAGGACCTAATGTCAATGGTTTTGAGGAAGATCTTGAGAATTTTGTGGGTCAAAACAAGGAAGTTGTTGCATTAAGTGCAGGAACTGCAGCAGTACACCTTGCCTTAATAGACTGTGATGTAAAAGCTGGTGATGAAGTGATGGTTCAAACTTTTACATTTTGTGCTTCAAGTAACCCTATTAAATATCTAGGTGCAAAACCAGTTTTCGTAGACAGTGAAAAAGAGACATGGAATATGGATCCTCAGCTTCTAGACCAAGCTATTGCTGACAGAATAGAAAAGACAGGTAAAAAGCCTAAAGCCATCATCGTTGTTTATCTATATGGTATGCCTGCAAAGATTGACGAAATATTGCAGGTTGCTAACAAATACGACATTCCACTTATAGAGGATGCAGCAGAAGGTCTTGGCTCCCGTTATAAAGAACTAGTGTGTGGAACATTTGGCAGATATGGCGTATTAAGTTTCAACGGAAATAAAATGATTACGACAAGTGGTGGTGGTGCCTTAATATGCCCAGACGCCGAAAGCCAGAGTCGCATTATGTTCTATGCAACCCAAGCAAGAGAGTCATATCCATACTACCAACATGAGCACATTGGTTACAATTACCGTCTTAGCAACGTTTGTGCGGGAATAGGACGAGGTCAAATGACTGTACTAAACGACCATATAGCGCATCACAAACACATACATGACCTATATGTAAGATTACTCGCAAATGTGAAAGGTATCACCGTACATAGAAACCCGACACCAGATTTTGACTCAAATTTCTGGCTCAATACGATTCTGTTAGATGAAAGCGTAAAGATCAAAGGCGAAGAAAAAGCATACAGTCAGGTTATTACCGGTGCTGTAGGAGGTGCTGCAGGTGTTACACACAGTGCTAAAAGCGCACATACATCATTGGAGCCAAACAAGAATGTTGAAGCTTTACGAATAGCATTGGACCAAGCATCTATTGAGGCACGCCCTTTATGGAAGCCTATGCATTGTCAACCCGTTTACGCAGACTGTACGTCATACACAAATGGTATCAGTGAAGATTTGTTCCTTAAAGGTCTCTGCTTACCTAGTGGTCCATGCGTTTCTGAAGAAGATGTACACTATATCACTGACACGATAAAAGAAAACATTATAACAAAATAATGTTCATTTAAACAACCTGTTTTAAAAGTTCAAGAATATGAAGTTTTTCAATAGACTATCAAATTGGTATTTCTCCAAAAAATCACTACCATACTGGTGTATTTTCTGGATAGACTGTGCTGTGATATTTATTTCTTACCTATTTATATATCAACAGATTAACAGTGGAGCAAAAGCGTTGGGCATATTAGGACAACTTTCTATGTTCTTTGCTATATTCACGTTGTTCCATGCCATTGGTTTTAGGATATTCCACACATACGACGGTATCCTCAGATACTCATCGTTTATTGATTTGCAAAGAGTATTCTATGCTGTTACTTTTGGTGCGGTACTGTCTGCCATAACGAAAAACATGTTGCTTAGTACTCATTTCTTCCCAGGGGTAGAAATTGAATACCGCAATATTGTACTTGGAGCTCTCATTTCCACTTTAGTCTTGTGGGCTATCAGAGTGATTGCTAAGACTATTTTTGACGTCTCTCTCTCTGATTACAACATTAAACATGCTTTTATCTACGGCGTGAAAGAAGGTGGTATCGGTCTCGCCAAGCAAATCAAGAACAGTAAACCCATGAAATTTAAACTCATGGGCTTTATCTCTGATGATACCAAAATAAAGCACCATCACCTGATGGGAACCAAAGTGTATGCTCCAGACCTGAATACCATCAGGAAAATGAGAAATAACAATATCTCTACCCTATTAATTTCTCCTGGTGCCATCAACGTTTTTCGCGCAAATAAAGACTTCCAGGATGCACTACTTGCAGAGGGTATTCATATCTATATGCCTACCACACAGGAGTGGAACAGAAATGAACAGCAACAGCTCAAGGAAGTTAGCATCGAGGATCTTTTACCACGAGATGAAATCAGCATCGATATGGAAAGCGTAGGAACTATGCTTCAAGGGAAGCGCATCTTGATTACAGGTTCTGCTGGAAGCATCGGAAGCGAAATGGTAAGACAAATCGCTAAGTACAGTCCTGCAGAATTGATTCTAATAGATAGTGCAGAGACTCCGCAGCACGATATACGCTTGATGATGGCTAAGCAATTCCCTGAAATTAAAGCAGAAACCATCGTTACCACTATCTGTAGCAAGTCGAGAATGGAACATATCTTCAAGACATACTTGCCTGACTATGTTTTCCATGCTGCTGCATATAAACATGTTCCTATGATGGAGAACAATCCATGTGAGAGCATTCAAAACAATGTTTATGGTACTAAAATACTAGCTGACCTTGCTGTCAAATATGGAGTTAAGAAATTTGTTATGATTTCAACAGACAAAGCTGTCAACCCAACCAATGTCATGGGATGTTCTAAACGAATTTGTGAAATCTATGTACAGAGTCTCAACAAAGCAATAGAGGAAGGTATAATCAATGGAAAAACCCAATTCGTTACCACACGTTTTGGCAATGTATTGGGTTCTAATGGTTCTGTTATACCTTTATTCAAGAAACAAATAAAAGCTGGTGGACCTGTCACTGTTACAGACCCACGTATCATCCGCTACTTCATGCTCATTCCTGAGGCTTGCAAACTAGTTCTGGAAGCAGGAACAAAAGGTAACGGCGGGGAAATATTTGTTTTCGACATGGGCAAACCTGTCAACATTGCCGACATGGCACAGAGAATGATCAACCTCAGTGGTGCAAAAAACGTTGAAATCAAATACACAGGATTGAGAGCGGGCGAAAAGCTTTATGAGGAAATGCTTAATGAGAAGGAATCAACTAAGCCTTCATTCCATGATAAAATAAGAATCGCAAATGTACGTGAATACGATTATACAGAAGTATCTAAGCAAATCGATAACTTGATAGAAAAAAGCAAGTTATACGATGAAATGCTCACAGTAAAGATAATGAAGGAAATCGTTCCAGAGTACAAGAGCAATAATTCGATTTACGAGAAGCTCGACAAATAAGCTCTTTCACGTTCGTAATAAATGAAAAAACTGATGGAAAATAAACAATATAAAGACAACATGAATAAGACGGAGCAAATTATAAAGCGCTCCGTCGATTTCGTCATCGCAACATGTTGTCTGATATTCTTCTCTCCTTTAGCCATAGCGTGTGCTATTGCTATCCGATTAGAGGATGGGCTACCTGTAATCTACCGTCAAGAGCGCATAGGTCTACATGGCAAGCCATTCTTTATCTATAAATTTCGTTCCATGAAGATTGATGCAGAAAAAGATGGTCCTGATCTTCTTGAGATAAAAGGTGATCCAAGGCTCACTAAAGTTGGACGTTTTTTAAGAATGCATCACCTCGATGAACTTCCTCAACTTTGGAACGTTTTTAAAGGAGACATGGCATTTGTAGGTCCTCGCCCTGAACGCAAATTCTATATCGACCAGATTATGGAGCATGATCCTCGATATATTTATCTGTATCAGATTCGTCCGGGAGTGACTTCTTATGCCACCCTGTATAACGGATATACGGATACAATGCCGAAGATGTTGAGAAGACTAAGTCTTGACCTCTACTACCTGGAACACAGATCCTGGTGGTTCGATGCCAAGATTCTATTCAAAACTATGGTGAACATTATGTTTGGCAAAATATTCTAATGATTAGCTACTGATGCAATAAAGGGGTGAATACTTTTAATATAATGTATTCACCCCTTTGTTGTACCTTATTTCTTACCAAAATCTTATCTAACCATTGGGAAGGAAGATTCATTTTTGTCTCTAGGAATTATAGATTAGAAGTACAATACAACTAAGTAGTGTACTCGTTTTACTATTTCATTATAAACATATTCTGATGAATTGATCTCCTATTCTAATTGTGTAGTATGTATTCATATAGCCATTGCTACAAGGTTATCTTAATGTGTTTTTCTTCTTTATTATGGCAATCCTCAACCAAGACCTATAGCGTTGCATGCTACTTTCTCACAGAAATGTCAGTTTGTTTTTTCACTGACAATCTTTAATATTGTCTGAGTTTTGTTAATGGTACATGAAAACCTGTTGGCAAAAGTAAGAAAAAATAATGAAACATAGGGTTGTCACATTTTAATAAAATTGGAATATACATGCCAAAATGTCATTGCTTAGATAAACACTAGTTAAAAAAGCACAAACACCAAACCTATCAAATGATTGGTATACTTTTTGAAAAATAAATTAATATGTACACGGCTAAAAGACTTTTAGTCAATAGCCTTATTTTATAATTATTTAAATTATTGAAAAAAAATGGAACAAAATCCCAATTTTAGAGCACTACTCGAGGGTGCTTATGCTCAGACTCCAACTCTCGCTGGCAACTTTGTAAAGTTCAGTGAATTTGTAAATCGCTTCAGTGAATTAGTTGCTGAACGTAGTGAAAAGACGATTGATGTAGAGGAGTTCATCAAGGTTAACTATCCCGATGCTAAGTATGAACCTAACTACAAACCCCAAGACACCGATGATGTGTTTCTTGCATTCCGTATTGCACCCAACAAACTCAAGTACATTAGCAAGATGAAGAAGGAGATTGAGGGTGTATTCAAGACTACAACATGTGATGCTGATGGTTGGGTTCCGTTCGCCATTTTCGGTCAGAAAATTAATCGTGCAGAATATGAGGCCATGGGGTTCCTCAACATTCGTGAAGTGGTCCGCTGCCTGTTTTGTGAACGTATTGAGTTCCGTCAGGGTGATATATCTAAACACGAAGCTCCCGTGCAAGTACGCGATCTTAAAATGGTAGGGCGAGAGGATCTTACTAGACCTACTACCACACGTGTCACCTTCAAACCCAAGCAAGGCAGTTATCTTGGAACCGAACTTGACACGTATGCTTACTTCCCACGACCTAAGGATATACCAGGATTAAAGGGATGGGATGCTGCAGTCAACTCTCTAGCAGTAAACCTTGCCCTAGAAGAACGATGGTATTATGACGATGCTGACAAACAAAATAGACCAATCCTAAAGAATTACCTCTCGTTTACCTTTCAGCGTCTTCAATACGAAGACAAATTGGAGAAAGAGGCGGCTGCTAAAGATAAAAGACAGCCACGATTTAAAATTCTTGAAAATCAACAATATGCTGTTTGGAACACTGGACTTGTAGACAATATTTATGATCCCATCTATGCCTATTTCATGCGCAACGATGGTCGTACGGCCACTATCACGCAGCCTTGGGTATTCATGGGGTTCAATACAGCCAACTCTTCTCAGCAGAAGATAATGTCTAGCTTTGCTTATCGCCCTGAGCGTGCATCGTACTTCAATGATCCTCGCGAACTGCTTTACGATACCCGAGCTACAGAACCGACACTAGATTGGGAACATTTCTTGAAAGATAACATATCACGACTGCCCATAGGTTTCATCAAGAAAGGATATGAAGACAGTTTCTCATTTGTAGATGACCCATCGGCACTGCCTAAGCAGAATCGCGAAAAGTACTATCGGAGCATGACTGATGCCATCTATGCAGACGATGACTGGAAACAGTTTATTACTACTCGTTTTCGCAATGCTGTAACCGTAGCTCTAGCACGCGTAGCATGGAACTACAAAACTGCCATACCAGTTTACTATCCAACAGCAAAAAAACTGCAGTTACTCTTACCATTGGCACTCGAGGACAAGAAACGAATTGATGTGGCATTGGTTTGTAATCATGTTTACAAGCCCGAAGAGGGAGTAAACAACTATGAAGGTCGTACTATCTTCACGTTGCAGATGGCGTACAATAACGCTCGACTAATCACTCGTCCCGACAGCGACTGGCTCATGGCAGACATGGCTATAAACAAATAACACTATATACTCAAAAAGCATCGGAAGTACACATAGCACCCAATGCTTTTTGAGTATAATTATATAAGGTATACCTGTTGGCGGAATTAATTTAGTGCATACTTAATTCTGCCAATGGGCTTGTCGTTAATGAAGTTTACGTATTGCAGAATGGTAAGTGCACTAATTTTGCCAATGATCCTGGCAAACAAACCATTCGTTATTTTCGCATAGTTCCTGATGACCAAGAACTGGTCTGTAAGTTGTGAGAATATTGTCTCAATCCTCTTTCTTGCCTTTGCAA
>ENA-ORRO01000132-ORRO01000132.1-human-gut-metagenome-genome-assembly--contig:-NODE-132-length-62474-cov-17.196142_pt1 | contig 62474 bp, 77 predicted proteins | sample MGYA00242176_ERZ509136 | MGnify/ENA primary metagenome ERZ509136 (study PRJEB26280, sample SAMEA2338644) | human gut metagenome | biome: human gut; feature: human-associated habitat; material: faeces...
CTTGTCGGGCAGATAAAATAGCATACGGAGACTCTTTTGGCAATTCTCCGACAGTGATTTTGTGCTTGAATTCTCCTGTCTTACTTCCTGCCGTGAAGGTCAGTGTGCGTCCATCCTCTGCTGTGGCCGTACCTTGTGCTACGAGGCCATAGCCAGCCGGGAGGGCTTCCCATGTGCCGAAGCCGAGGATATTTGCCGGGTTGCGGCTGTCTGTGATGCTCACGTAGACGGAGCCGACGGGATACAGGTCTTTTTTGCACTGTAGTACGGCATTATTGACGGTCGTCGTGATGAGTGATTTAAGAGCCGCTACGTCGATGGCCTGCCCCTTATCGTCTTGAGATGCTTTGATAGCGTGGTCAACGTTATTGACGGTTACCGTAGATTTCGACGCGTCCTTGTGGATAAACGTAAGAGTCGCATCGGATACGGTAGCCGATACGACAGCACCATTTACCTCACTTTTAGTGTAGTAGTTCGATAAGTCAACAGTGCCAGCCTGGTCATCCCAACCAGAGCCATTCCAGACGACGTTGTCCCCGGCGCGGATAGCCGTTCCGTTCGCGTCGGTGCCGCCTGCCGTTTTGATGTTATACATATCGCCAACACTTTGCCCGGAGGTCGGCAGAGCCGAAAACGATGCGACGGATCCACGATATTTGACCGCACTCGTCAAAGACTGTAGCCCATTGTTGACCTGTGTCTGGATATTCTGGCAGGATACCAAGGCCGTCTTCGCATTCGTTTCGCTGGTGGCTGCGGCAGTCTGACTGGATTTTGCCGCCGATGCACTGGATGCGGCGGCTGTCTGGCTATCCTTAGCATTCGTGGCCGATGTACTGGCCGCCGAGGCGGACGACGATGCAGCACTGGCCGAGTTAGCGGCAGCCGTCTGGCTGGACTTGGCAGCTGATGCACTGGATGCCGATGCCGATGCTGACGACGCGGATGCTGTCGCCCGGTATTTACTGTACAGCGCCCATGATTTCGACGATTGCGTTTTCCCTGTTGAACTGTCAGAGTCAGTGGCTCCGTCGGGCGAACTTCCCGATTCTGCCCATGCCTTAGCGGCGTCTCGGGCCGTAATCCCTTCGTTTGCGATTGTCCGCGCATTATCAATGGTAATGTATTTCAATGCATTAGTGTCCCAGTAGTACCACTTACCAGTGTCTTCCGCAATGTATACGGCGGCTACATCGCCAGTTTGCGGCAAATCGGCTGCACTTTTTACATACACCCTGCCACCATGCATAGCGTCATACAAGGCATCAAAGTTATTAATAATGTAATCCAAGATGCCCATGTTATCCGAGGTCGCCAGGGCTGTCTTTTTGCCGTAAGCGCCGGGTCGTATGATATTGTCATTATTATCCCGGATTTCTCCGGGCTGAAAAGCTTGTCGTTTCATAGTTTTCTCCTAATCAAATTCATCCAAATTTATTATTAATATATTGGTTGTGCCTTCCAAGGGGTCTCCGGATGAAGCATCAATCCTTATGCTATTTTCAGATGGGAAACTTACACATTGGAAATATGGATTATCTGATTCAATAGCACCTATCTTGAACGACCCTATTAAAACACCAATTTTATGGTTATATGTTTTAATCAAACTAGTTTTAGGGCTTCCAGGTGGGTAATATATAATATCTAAAACTCGCAGATATTTTAAATTACTATTAAAAATTTCATCTTTGTTTTTATTAAATATCTGCAGCCCTAATTTAGAATTACCAGTATATGTTTGATAATCAAACATATACACAGAAACAGCATTATTCAATTCAAAAACTTGATGTCCGTTAATCCCCGCAATGCCAAGATAAAATACGTTTTTTGCTTGAAATCCATAAAAATCAAAATTAGGATTGGTACAAGAAAAAACACAGGCAGGATGCCCATTGAGAGGAAATATACCCGTGCCCCCAGTTGTATCTGAATACTTACCGGCATAATAGCTAATAGCATTTTGCGGAAAACCTTCATTATCATAATGAGGAACAATAGGTATGTTTTTTTTAGATTGTGTTAATGATATGTTTTTATATGTATCGTTGATAATAGTTATGCCTTGAGCATTAGTCACTTGGATATAGTTAGACAATTTAGCCACCCTTATTATTGTTTACAAACAAAATCCGTAATATAAATCAGCTCCATTTTTTTTCACCCAAGCGTCGTATAAATCCGGATTAGGATACCTCCAACTTATTTGATCTTGGGTGATTGTAATTTCAAGCTGCGCTGCGTTAAACGTGGATCGCCATAATACGAATACAAAAACTTTTGATTTATTGGGATTAACTATTTTTGCGAGTCCCGATTTTGTTTGCGTTGATATGATGCCCACTAGTCGTACAAGTCCGTCCGTGATGTCTAGTGCTTTTGCGCCAGTTTCATTAAAAACTTGCAACCCAACACTCATTTTATTTCCTCCAATTCGTGTAAATATTTCATCACCACACCCCTATCCTCACTCGAAGGACATTGTTATCGTCATACACTTCAATCAGGTTGTCCTTTATTTCGACACGCGCTCCGCTGGTTTTTGTCCGCAGTGTTCCGATGGTTGCGGTAATGGCCGAAAGGCTGCTGACGTCCATTTTATCGGCTGTGACAGCATGAGCGGCCAGCATTTTACCAACAATAACGTTATTGTCGATGGTCGTTTTTCCAGTGATATGAACCTTGTTGCCATCAATCAAGATAGATTCTTTGGATATATTAATCTGGTTGACAACATCATTCGCTTTAACCCGTAAGTTGATGGCATCATTGAGCTGAGTCAGGGCTGTATAATTCTTATACCCATCTTCTTTATTCAGATTGTCAGTAATAATCTTGACTGCTTTTCCGGCTTCGCCACCGCTGGCAATTGTTTCTTGGATAGCCTGGTCAACTTTTGCGAGCGATATAGATTCATTTTTAATCATGTCACCATCAATTTCAATTTTAACAGTAACGCGGGATGAGGCTGATTTTTCGCCCTCCCCGAACATGTCATAGTAAGCGACGCAGACGTCATAAATTCCGGCTTCACAGGTATAAGAAAGGCTATTATTTACCGTCTGGACATTAGCATCATCATTGATATAAACGTTCATACCCGCACATCCGGCAGGGATGGCTTCGGCCCGGACCCCGAATCCACCAAGTGACGCGGTCAAGATAGGCGCCTTGGGCGTAGGCGGCAATGCCTTATTGTACTTCAAAATAGCAGCATCACTATATTTTCCCAGTGCATTCCGGGCATAGAGATACAATTTACCCTGGCGGCTGGTCAAAGGTATTGTTACTGCAGTACTGTTCGTTCTGGCAAGCATCCCCTCAGTTTCAGCTCCAGGATGAGCATCGTATCTAATTTCATAATATGCAACATCTGTATTGGTAACTTCATTCCATGCTACAGTGGCCGCACTGCCAAACTCAATGGAAAAGTTATCGGGAACATTTGGGATTGTCGTTTTCATGGCCACCAGGATATCGACGGAAGGCGCCGTATCTGGCGACGTCGAAACGCCCCATTCATCTTTGGTGCAAACACAGATTCGATAGGTATCCCCTACGACAGCCTGCGGGATGACAACCTGGTTCTTGCCACTGCCACCAAAAATCCATTCTCCATCAAAACCCGCCTTATCGGCGGCAGTCCCTTCTTTGATGGTGACGTTCTGGGCCTGCTGATGGTCTGTTTTATACCACACTTCGCCGCTCAGGTAGCTTTGCAGTTCCGGCGGATTCCAGGTGACTACCAGGTCATACCGTGCGACGCCATCGGGCATCTGGCGATAGCGGTTGTAAGCCCGCAGGTCAGATACTGGCGGGATGTAGTACGCCATGATGGTGTACTCATAAGCCTTCACATCGGCTAGACTCTGGTTTCCTGAGCCGAAAATATTATAGGAGGCGAATTTGAGCCAGATTTTCTTGCCGACGTCTTCCTTTCGGAACGGGACATGCAGCAGCGTTGTATCTAACCGGGCAAGGGGCACGCCGGCAGCATGAGCGACGGCCGATGTATTATACTGTCCCCGGATGCATCCAGTTAGCTGCCAATGGCCATTGGTAAGCAGATTGGCTGTTTGATATGACAAACACTCTCCATCGAGCCAGCAAAGCGTATTTCCCCGCTGGGCATCCTGTTCAGATCCAGACAACAGCGTCCCGTTGACGGCGACTTCGATAGTCGTTGCGTCTTTGGCCACAGCGGCCGCTAAGTTCCCTATCCGTGCTGTATTGGTAATTTGGCCAGCCAAGCGGTAATGTTCGTTGTCATCGCTGACGAAGACATCACAGCCGCCCCACATATCTGCCGTACCTTTAGCACCGATCCAGAGTTCCAGGCCATTTTGTGTAAGGTCTGCCGGCGGCTGTAAGATGACAGGTTTTGCGGTATCAGGTGCCGGCTGATTGTAATTGATATACGGGCGGTCCGTTTCGTGGACATCATATGTTGCTTCGCTGTATTCCCCATCAGGGCGTGAAATAGCCGTGAAGGTCAGCAGGCCGTCCGTTCCTTCAGTAACGCTGTCAATAAGTACGACTTGCTTGTTCAGGCCACAATTCACGTCCGTCAAAGTGACCAGGTCGCCAACTTCGAGCCGGCAGAAAGACCAGTCCAACTTGAACGTGTATTTGTTCCGGCTGTATTTGCCATTCCTGGCCAAAGATTCTGCCAGTTTTACAGCCCGTTCTTTCGTGTAAAAATAGTGAGCCTGCGTCGTACTGGCTTGACGAAGACCATAATCTACAATGTCATCTGTAACAGCATAGCTGACGGTTTCTTTCTCATACCCATTGGTTCGGTTGATGAATTCTACGGGAAACTGATTATAGACTTCACTGCTATCTTTGCGCTGATAGGTTACCAGCGCCCCGCCAGATTGCGGGATAAAGTCGTCTGCCGTGAGGTTATACAAGATAGTCCGATTCGGAGTCCAGGTGTCGTAGGTCCGGTCATCCAGGGGCACGATTTTGAAAGTGTCGTTCGACCAGAAGACATAGGCGTTCGTCAAGATTGCAATTTCATTGATTATGTCCCTGGCACTCTTCGACTGCGTTTCATCGGGCGGCGTAGAAATGAGAAGGTCTGCGGCGGCGCAGTATTTCCGGTAGTTGTCGAGCCCGATGATTTCCACCTTGCTCAGCCCGACTTTATCCAGGACATAGCGGATATAGTCGGCCGGATTAACGTCGACGCCATCACCCGTATTTAACAGTTTGCCGGCCACTTCAAAATTATAATTTGGCATACTGCCGCTATCTCCTAAGTCAATGACGCCGGCCATATAGGCCAATCCAGTGTACGGCAGAGCCTTGTCTGGATGCTTGCCAGTGACATAGGCCCAGGGTTTCTGGTCCTGCGACCCTTTCCACAGCGTCATCTGGATATTAGAATCTGGATAATTGTAAATTTCTTTGCCAACCCAAACTCGTTTGACGCCGCTGATGGGGCCTTCGCAAAGCCCCATCAGGACCGCTACCGTATAGGTATAAGAAATCGTGACTGTCTTGCTGTGGCCACCTTTGCCGCTGCGCTGTGTTTCCCGGTGCTCATGGGCCGTGAAATCATCATAATAAATGACGTTGCCGCTGACACGGGTTGTCCCTAAAATTTCCGGGACCGGCGCACCGTATTCGGCCGTACTGACTGTAAAGTCTGCGATTTTATTACCTCGAATCGTCGTTGTATGGCCGCGAAAGATACCCATTATTTCACCCCCTTGAACCGATAAATACCGCGAAGCCGGCTTTTCCCATGGGCGTCCAGGAACATGACGTCATTCAGATCTGACAAAATAACGCCCTGGTCAATGACAGCATGGATAATCTGATTATTGCCGGTATAAATACCGCCATGAGACACACATCGGCCAAACTGATACATCAAAAAATCACCGATGGCCATATCCGCCTCGGTGATAGGTACACAATACTTTTTTACATAAGATAAAAACCATTCTTCACTATGGTGCAGATGCCACTCGTTCGAGTATGGAGCAATTTCAATGGCTCCCTTCTCAATCAGACCGGCATCTTCCAGGGCTCCAATTAGCAACATCCCACAATCAACTCCAAGACCTTTAACTCGGGCCTGGTTGACGTGAGGCGTTCCCAGCCATGGCATAGCCGCTGCTACGATTTTTTCACCGTCTGTCATATGAGCACTTCCTTTCTGGGTACGAAGGGCGCGATAAGGCAGGTATCGTCCGTGTCTTTACTGGAGATGACCTGGCTCTTGTCGTTCGCCGAATAGGTTCCCTGCGGGTAATACTTCCGGATAGGAAACTGCATATTGAGCCCCTGTGTTTTGGCCTTGACACTCAGCTGCAATTTGATGCCGCCGGCGCTTTTGACTTCGGCCGTCCCACCAAAAAGAGAGATGCAGCCAACGATGGTTTTATCCCGGAAGAAACAACGGCGAAGCTGGAGTTTTGCCCGGTCCAGGACGCCATCATGAGCCGCCTGCAGTACGGGGACACTGCCAATCAAGTCCTTCGTATCAGCATTGATTGTAATAGTCATCGTGTCGACGACAACACTGCTGTTCAGCTTGATTTGGTCCCGCTTGATGAGCAGGGCATTGTGCTTATAAACATGACCATCGTAAGGGATGTCCATGTCCGTATCGGCGTAGTAGTATGTTGGGCCATTGAACAGGGTCAGTTCGTAGATATCGCAGGACGTCATATTTTTTGCCGTGTTCAGATAGGTTTCCAAGTCTTTTGCTACGGTCTTCATGTCATCACCTCACCGTCACGAGCTTGAACGACTTCGTCTTGTTGATATTCTGGAAAACTTTTTCAATAGTCAGGCCGTCGTCTTTGAACATGACTTTCCACCAGTATGTATAGCTGGCCTTGACGATGGCCGTTGCGCCAGGAGCTGTCTTGAAGACGATGCAGCCATTCACGACCGAATAGGCCGAGCTTTTCTGTAATTGGCCATCGACCCATACCGTGACGTTTTCAATGTATTCCACAGGTTCTACATAATCGCCCATGGCCATGATGGCCTGATAGGTTCCCACCGTCACCATAGGAAGTTGACGATTTTTTTCCTGGTAGTCTTCCGGGTCTTTCCATAAGAAAGGTTCAAAGGCGCCCTTACAGAGCGCCATAAACCCCAACAGTTTACGATATTCGTCATCGGTCAAATAGACAAACTTCGTTTCGATGGTCCAGTTCGGTAGCAGCAAGTTGGTCATCGTCCGAACCTTACCGCTGCCGGATGTCTGTACTTCGGTGTTCCAGCTCATGGCTTTCGTACTGGACCAGCTGAGCTTATTCAGTTCAATCGGGAATTTCCGCAAAGCCATTAGAATACACCTGCTTCCGTTGCAAAATTACGGTCATTTTCAAACAGTGCCTGCCGGATGGTATCCAAGCCACCATTACGGAGGAAATCCGTAAAGGACGACGAGTCCAGCGTACTGACATTCATGGACACGTTATTGACCGACGGTTCATGATCAATCAATCCGAGCTGTTCAAACTTATCCCGGGACAGCGGTAAAACGGCTTCTTCGTAGTGCCCTTCGCCAATCATGGCAATCGTATCGCCTTTGGTGATACCGCCAGAAGCCAGCTTCGGTCCATTCCAGGGAGCCGAAGCCAAGGACGACTGCTTGTCACTCCAGGTGGAACCGCCTTTAGATAAAGCCCCCAGGCCCGTAAAAGCCGACGTCATGGAGCTGCTAAGGGCAGCGGCTGTGCCAGCAGTCATAAGTCCCATAGCTACCCCCGCAGATGCCGGGTCGAGGACTAACTTGAAGAAGGCCGCTGGCCCCAAAGCCGCTGCCATAGAAGCCCCTTCAGCTGCGGTTTGAGCTACAGCCGCTGACGTCTGGGACTTCGCCATGGCACTATTGACCAGCATCCCCGCCAACTGCTTAGCGTAAAACTCGACGATGACTTGAATCAGCGATTTCCCCAAATTCTGGAAGGCCTGCCCCAGTGTCTTCGTCCCCATGATGGTATCTGTAATGGCCGAACTGAGGCCGCTGAACGCCTTATCATACAAGTCAGCCACCATTTGCGCCGTTGTCGCATGAGCGGCCAAATACGTTTCCTGATAGGTTTCCATCATTGCCTTCTGGGCTTCGTAGTCGTTGAGCCGGATAGCATTGGCATCACTCAAAGCAGCCTGCAGCCGTTCTATAGATACCTGATTCTTGGCTTCTTCAATATCGGCCTCGATGTCCTTGGCCTGCTGGAAGTAGGCCGTTTTCTGGTCGATGAATTCCTTGTACTTGGCCAGCTCTTCGTTATAAATTTCCTTGGCAAAGGATAACCGGCCATCAGCCGACACTTCATAGGCAATGTTTTCTTCGTCCAGGGCTTTCAGGAACAAGGCTTTCTGCGATTGAGTCATTCCTGCGTAGTCGGCAGAATACTGCTGCCATTTCGATTGGATGGATGTAATAGCCTTATCATAATCGGCTTCCATCTTGCTCAGTTCCTTATCGCTGGCCGTGTCAGTCAGTGCCGGCGCATTGGTCTTCTTATCGGCAGCCATAGTGACAGCCTTTTCTTTAATTTGCGCTTCCTTCTGAGCATCGGCTTCGACAGCTTTCAGATGTTCCTGGGCATACATAGCGTCCAGTTTTTCCTTATCTTTCTGATAGTTCGCATTAAAGGCCTTGGACTCGTTCAGCTTTTCGTATTCTTTTTGGAACTTACGGTCTGTCAGTTCGACCTGCGTTGCCGTAGACTGGGCATAGCTGTCGTCAATCTGCTGATGGGTCTGGAGTGCTTGATCAGCCATCTTTTTGCGATAGTTGACCATACGTTGGGCAAAATCGTTACTACCCGTTCCGCCAGCACCTTGAGCCTTGACCTGATTGTAGTTAGATTGAATCTCGGCAGCATATTCTGCCTTATCACTGCCGCCATAATAGTCGGCCACACCAGCCCATACATCGCCGCCATTAGCGTTGATTTTGTCCTGTAACATGGCTGCCCCGGCCAAGGCATTGGAATAAACGTTGCTCTGGTAATCGGGGTACAAGTCGCTAATCTTCACGCGGCCACCATTGCCATCGGCAACGTCCTGGTCTCCGCTGAGGATCTGCATCATACCGCCGCCATTGCCACCATCCATTGAAATGCCGCTAATTGTATTGCCGCCACTTTCTTTCATGGCCAAAGCTAACAGCAGCGCCGGATCTTGATTATAGGCTGATGCCGCGGCCTTGATGGCCTGCGTATACACGCTTTGGTCCCAGTTGAATTGAGGCTGACGTGCTTGATGTCCACCAGTATCTGAGAAGCCGGCATATTCGGCCATATTAATATATCCATAGACATCAAAAGCCTGACGATGGTCCGTGCTATAGTGTGTAGACACGCCAGCACTACCACCAGCAGCATAATAACCAGTACCGTTTTCATCAATCATGATGACATGGCCGGTAGGGTCGCCTTCACCGTCATTCGTGATAGCCACGTCACCAGGTTTGGGAGTATACCCAGAACTTGCCGGATGAAAAGCACCACCTGCATTTTGAGCCCAGTAATCTGCATTAGGGCCTAAATCCCAGGCATTCGATACCCCGGCATTCGACCAGGCATTTTCAATGTATGTCGTGCAAACAACTTGGCCATCACCCGTGCCATATGGAAGGCCACTAAGCGCCTGAGCGTTATAAATGGCCCCAGCTCGCGGGTCGTAAGAGCCTGCACTTGCGCTACTGCTAGGCGCTCCGCTACCACCGCCAGTGCTTCCACCAGCGCCACCAGCATCAACACTTCCACCACCACCGAATTGCCCGAATGTAGGCATCGTGTAGTCCGTATCATCCGACACGCTTGGTGGATTGTCATGAATAGCTTGCGCTGCCTGACGTTTGGCTTTTTCTTCAGACGTCATACCACTGCCGGCATTGCTCAGAGCGTTATTCGTTGCGAAAATCTTTTGAATGAGGCTCTGCAACCAGCTGATGGCCGTATGCACGAAGCTGCGGATAGTTTCCAGCCCGCTCTTGGCCCAGTCCGGCAAGATCGAGTTGGCCATATCCCCCAGAGCGTCGGCCACGCGGCTCAGCGCCGATGAAACACCATCATACAGCCAGTTAAACGCGGCAATGCCTGCAGTAATGGTATTGGTAATGACGGTCAAGAACAACGACAAGGCCGCAACGACGACATTGATAACTGCGATAATAGCATAAATAGCTGCCGTAAATACCGTAGCCAACAAGGTAATCAGAGGCGCGGCGGCAGAAACTAGATTGCTGATAGCCTGCCCTAATTCACCCCATAATTGTTTCAACGCAGTGCCGGCCATATTCACGGCTTCCATCGTCCCAGGTACGACATTCAGGAAGTCCGTCAGATTATGACCCGATGCGACAAAGGCGGCAATAGCGGCGCCAACAGCGGCAACAACCAGGCCAAGCGGACCGAACGCCAATACCAGTCGGCCAATGCCAGATATGACCTGCGGTAGTGACGTAACCGCCCCTTTGAGACTGCCGGCAAAGCTTAATAAACCCGTTCCTGCGGAAACCGCCCCAGTCTTCATCAACGTAAAGCTAGTAGTTGCGGCTGCCATACCTGGAGGAATCGTAGCCAATGCATTTTTCAAAGTGTTGAGGCCTGTCAGGAAAGATCCAGCCAGCGGAGCAGCGGCCAATTTTGCATTGAGAGCGAATGATTGCAGTGCTGGAATCGTTGCTACTGTAAGGGTCGTTGCAAGGCCCGCCGCGGCAACTTCCACTTCAGGCGGAATCATCTGCGACAAGGCTTCGCCAATACCTTGATTTTTTACGAGATTAGCAAACTGCTGTAAGCTATCTCCCAAAGAGGAAAAAAGATCCGGTAAATTCAAGGCATCCGAAATCTGTTGGCCGACGGCAATAGCAGACTGACTGAGGCCGTCCATCATATTTGACCACGTGCCTGTAATCGTCTGCGCCTGCTGGTCCATCATGCCGCCAAACTTCTCTTCCATGCCACCGACGAGGGCCTGTAAGCCTGTCTGAGCATCGACAGCTCCCTTGCTTACCATGTCCATAGCTTGCGGGACAGATGTACCAATTTTATCGGCCAGCATCTGCCAGGCAGGAATCCCGGCTTCTGTCAGCTGCAGCATTTCATCACTCTGGACTTTCGATTTGGCCGCCATCTGGCCCAGGGCCAGGGTAATCCGGTCAATCCCTTCTTTTCCCAGCCCTACGCCGGCAGCGGCATCGCCAACCGCTTTCAATGTCGGGATGATTTGTTCTGCTGTAAAACCAAAGGCCAGGAATTTCTGCGATGCCGCGGCCACATCATTGAATTCAAAAGGCGTTTTAGCCGCAAAGTCCTGTAACTGGCCAAGCAGGTTCTTGGCCCGCTCTGCACTACCCAACATATTCGTCATAGCCGCCTGGACCTGCTGGAAGTTCCCAGCCGCCTGGACGGCTTTGACGCCTAACGCACCGAGGGAAGCGGCTACCCCCGCAATACTCATGACCGCGGCCTTCGATGCCGATAACGTTTCTTCTCCCAATGCAGATCTTAACTCGGCCCTCGTAGCCGACAATTCCCTGCGAAGCTCAGAGCTATTCGCCCCAATCCTGACCAAGATACTCGTCACTGTCGCCATCAAATCCCGCCTCCTCTCGTTGACTCTTGAATGATTCTAAAAACGCCTTGCGTTCACGTTCCCGTTCGCCGTCTGTCTTTTCATGCAGGAACGGCCGGGCCAATTCTTTGGCCGGTACGGGATGTTTTGTATGGACACTTATCATGTTGCTAACGAACCAGGCCGTCGTAAACGCCTGGTCTTCCCGGCGCACCTGGTAGCCATCAATTAATTTGCTCAGCTCCATGGGAGACAACCGATAGAATTCCCATGGCTTGAGTCCTAATGGGCCATAAGCCTGCGATTCTGCCCACTCCAGCCATTCATAAAAAGACGGGGGCGGCTTATCGCTGGCCCCCTCCGCCTCTAATCTTTTTTTTCGTCAGCTACGTCCTGCCGGGCTTTCTCCGTCAGTTCTTCAGGGAAAGCGCCATAGTAAGCAGCCTTTCCGAGAATACCACTGCCGGCGATGGCCTTAACGGCCGGGATATAGAAATCTTCTTCCAGGCTCTTGCCCTGGTCAAGCAATTCCTGGATGTGTTCTGCGTACCACAGTTCATTGTGCTTCTTATGATGGGCCAGGCCAATCATGAAAATCTTCGTCAGGACATTCAGGTTCAATTCATTCCTGCTGACGATGGTACTGATGCCTTCGCCGCAAGCCTGTTCCAACTGCATCAGACGGGCAATATTGAAGTACATATACTGCCCATCACCGAATAAATCAAAAGGAACTTTCTTCATGGTTCAATCCTCCTTACGCGCCGGGTGTTGTTAATTCAGACAGCGGACCATTGCCGGACAATGTACCTTTAATCGTGGCAGCATCATCATATTTCGTCGACAGGCTGAAATCAGTAACAGCCGCCCAGCCGGTGCGGAATTTCTTATCTGGATATTCAAACTTGACATGGACCAGCTGGCCATCATTGAAAGCATCTTCGAGGAACTGAGAGCCGGCATCGTTCAAAATGACGACAGATTCCAGGTCAATACTCCATTCACGGAGACCGGCCAGCGAAGACTTCCAACCACCAGACGTTTTATTGCTGGCGTCAATAGAATCGGCCTTACGCGTCAAATCACCACTACGCTGGCCACCCAGCAAGGTCCAAGTCGGCGTAGCTTCCGTTTCGCCCGTATTCAAGTAAATCAGGTAATCCTTGCCGGCGGTAGCTACAGAGCCGGTATTCGTCGGTGTTGCATATTTACGTGCCATATAAGCATCCTCCTATTCTGTATACGTAACTGTGAACTGGAAAATGGCCAGGCCGATGTTCGTCATCCCTGCCGGCGTAGCAAATAAGATCTTATCGACGTTACTGCTTTCGGCCCAGCCATCAATTGTTTCGTTTTCACGTAGCACTTCATCAACTTCCATGGCCAAGTCTTCGATATACTGCGCATCTGTCTCTTTCCCTTTCGGGTTCGGTGAGATAATTTCAATCGTGAAGACAGCCGAAGCCTGGCGCTTCCCCTTACTGAATGGCTCGTAAGTAATCGAGTCACAGCAGATATACCCGGTCAGTTCCTTCGGATACGCCGGGCCAGATACGGCATTCAGCCATACCATATCAGGAAATTCATCTTTCAAAATCTCACAGATTTCATTGGCAATCTGACGGAATCGGTTCATCATGCACGGGATAAGCGGATTACCCCGACGCCCCCTTTCCCGCTGCCATCAATCCCCTCGATAGCAAAGTCAGCATAAGTCAGCCGGCTTTCCAGGTCCTTTGCCATCTGGACGTACATCTTATATTTCTGGAAATAAATATCTTCAGAACGGCTGCCATCAACCATAACCGTCGTATCCGAGCCAACCATAGAGGCGGCACATTCCCGGCAGGCCACCGCTTTCCCCAGCTGTTTGATGGCCAGGCGCGGCGGCAGTTGAATGTCAGTGTCAGACAGGCTGAAAGAAGCGGCTAAACGATGAAGGTAGTCATTGGCATAGTCGACGTCACAGTCTCTGCACGTTAGGATGTTGTCTGTAATATCTGCTAGTGTAATGAATTCCATCATTTTACCTCCTCAAAAACCCGTCGGACAGCATTTTCAAACCGGCCGATGATTTGCCGTTTATTGGCGTTGGCTGCATTGAAGATGAAGGGGTCCCGTTTGGTTCCCGGATGATAAACCCGCTTCGCAAAAACGAATTTGCCGCCGGCAGTCCAGCGCAGAGCCAATTTTCGCTTCGGCGCAATGACATGCTTCGGCGTCCCCTGGTGCAGGTAAATGGTGATCTTGCGAGTCGTCCCGACTGTACCCACCCAGGTATCCCCGCTGAACTGGACATTGGATTCAATAGACCGCTCTGCCTCGCCAGAACGCGTAACAAACTTATGCTTCTCGCGGGCTGTCCGCTGAACGTCACGGACCGATGACAGCATAGCCGAACGAAGCTGTTGCCGCGCCCCTCTGGAAATACGGTCCAGCCTGGAAATCGCTTCATCCAGGCCCTGGACCTCAATCTTCAATTCCATCGGCTTACGCGCCGGCAGTCGGGTTTGCCGTCATGCAAGCCAGGGCGTTCGGCTGTACGACCTGAGCCCCATAAACGAACAACCCTTTAATAGCATCACAGAAAGATTTTTCGGGCCGGAAGGCTTCCGTCTTGGTGACCTGGGATGCAAAGGAAATGGCATCCGTTGTACCGGCCAGGATTTTGTACTTCGCATTGGCCGTATTCGGGACGTTGTTGGACTGATAAATATTGAATCCGGCCGCCGTGCCGATAAACCCATTGGACAGGACGGCGTCAGTCTTGGCCGTACCAGCAGCAACGAAGCGTTCGTCTTTAAGCATCAGGCCATAGAACCAGGACGGGACGACAACGAAGCGGCCGTCTGCCCGGACGTTCTTATCATCTAATGCGCATTTGAGGTCGACCAAGGATTCATAGGCCTGTGCTGCTGTAGTCAATGCCAGCGGCGTGGCATCCGTACCAAGGCCTTTCGTGACGCCGGCTTTTTTGTAGAAACTGGCGATGTACTGATCCACAACATCGCGGACGCCATAAGAAGCGCGCTGCATGGCTGCATCAATCAAGTTGACGTTGGCCTGAGCGGCATCGACATCATCGACCTTGAAAGCAAAGTATTTCTGCTGGTCGATTTTGAGCTGGGTCGGCGTGCCATCGACGTCATCCAGTGTGATGTCTTCCGTCTTTTTGTAGTCCTTGATAGCAATATCGCCAATCTGATTGATAATAACCGTATCGCCGGCCTGGGAAATGTCGCCTTCGTAATCACGGTTGCATAAGTTGCCGTAAATCAAGGCTTTATCGAGATGTGCCAGCAATCTGGCTTCCCAAATCGTAGGAATAAATGTGGTGATTGCCATTATTCTTTCACTCCTTTACTGATATCCGCCCAGTGCTCATTGATTTCGGCCCTGGACATGCCTTTTAAATCATCCATCGTATACGCCCTGCCGCTGGAGCCGCTGCCGCCAGACGAGCCACTGCCCGAGTGACTGTCATTTTTTACGGCCCAAGGATTTGCACTAAGCCAGCCTTTGACGCCATCTGCAACCGAAAGCTCCTTATCCCCATCTTTGTAGACAAGGCTGCCATCATCTTTTGCACTAATGTTGCTAAGCAACACCTGTGCAAAGACATCCGGTTTGACGGCCTTGCCATCTGTAAGGGCAGCCATGACTTGAGATTTCATGACGGACTGGATACGCTTTGCCTTTTCTTCAGCAGCTTTCTTTTCACTGGCCGTATACTTATCAGTTAAATCCTTGACCTGTTTCTGCAATGTTTCCATCTGCGTCCCCATTTTCTGAGGGTCTCCACCTAACTGCTGGAGGACGGACAAGGTCGTCGCTAAATTTTTGATAGAATCGTCGACATTATCGCCATCACGCAAGCCAAGGGCGTCTAGCACCTTGTTCCGAGAGATACGATTATTAGCCGCTTCACTGCGTACTTTGCTGATCTCGGTCTGCAAGTCAGCCACCATAGAGCCGCCGTTTTCGATTTTTCCTAAAGCTTCAAAAATTTGCTGTAATGTGTAAGCCATTTTGTACCTCCTGGGTATAAAAAAAGAACCGTTCTTTTACGTCTGCGGTCCGCGTCTGGCGGCGAAAAGACAAGATATAAAATTGCAACAAAAAAGCGCCTACGTGATTCCAATATCATTTGACCAATTATGCATATATTGGCGCCAGTCGGCTCGCCCCTGTTCCCAGGCGTTTGCTCCGTCAATACCCAGCAAATGACAGCGTTTCTGATGAGACTGCCGCTTAAGATAGGCATCACCGCCATCCTTGATTTGATCGCGCTGCCGGCTCATGTTGATTTCAGTCGCATAGACCAGCGACAGATGACAGAGGCAATGCGGATGAACCGGCAGTATAGGAGTCTTATCTTTCGGGAAAATGCCCGGCCCCAAGCCCCAAAGATTTGCCTGCGCGTACAGGTCGCAGATGTCGTAATGAGGATGACGACTGGACAGCGTCCACTTGTAAGCGGCAACATCATCGTCCGTATCGTAACGAGCATGGAAGCCATCAGCCCAGGCACGGGCCGCTTCTGTCCGGGCGATACGTTCGGCCACGTAACGGCTCTTTTCTTCCAGGGCTACATGAACAGCCCTGTCCAACGCCGTTTCGCTTCCATCGGCCACGGCGTTCAATAACTCGCTGTACGCCGTTCTAAGGGCTTGGTTTGGGGCGCCATGTTCTCCTATCAGCGCCACTTGTCGGCGGGCTCTGCGGACGAGCTGGAGCATCTGTGCCCTATCTGCGGCAGTCAGTTCCGACCGCCTGGCAAAATTCACAATATCCTGCAAATACTTCGGCATTTCCTGCCGCCTGACGACTGCCTGCCCACTGCGGTATCCATCGTACAAATTCCGAGCCGCCTGCATGGCATGACGGTTCTGTTTCAGCTGGTCTTTGATGGTACCGACGACACGGGCACGCATTTCTTTATCAGCGCCATGGAGTTTCTTCGACAAGGTCATTCCTGACGCATCCCAGGCTTCTTCAAGCTGCGAAGGGAGCAGAGGGATGGTCTGGCCATAGCCGGCTTCACACGCTTCTTTTACAGCCTGTCTGACAGCATCCATGAAGACATCGCTGATTTTATAGGTAAGCCAGGCCTGTTCTACAACAGCCTTGACATCCCCATCTTCATCTAAGTTGTCGATGACGTAAAGGGCAACGGCGTCAACAGCCAGCTGAAAGACCTGGCTGAAACGCTTCAAGATTCCCGAAATAGGGCTTTTCATCAAGCATCACTCCCGTCAGGCTTGCCATCACCTGGCTTAGGTGCTGGTGGTTCTTCTGGCGGTTCTTTTGGGGCTGTCGGCTCTGCATTCGTTTTATCGTCCTCTGACTCCTGCATCTGCTCAACGAGCTCATCAAAGCGCTCATCAGGAATGTCTGGGCAATAAGCTGCCATGACTTTCTTGAGCACTTCTTCCCGCAAGCCGTCTGTCAAATCCATATCCAGGACCAGCTGAGCCTGGGTCAATTCATTGGCCACGTCGACGATACCGAAGTCATCAGGGTATGTTACAGTGTACTCAATATCGCTGTTCAGCCACTTGGCCACGACTTCCACAACAGACTCTTCGGCTCTCGCACACTGCAGAGAGAAGTTGGCCAACTGCTGATTGGTCCGTTCAAACTCCCATTGCCGGGCGATGCCGCTATTATTGTTCTGCGACGTATTGATAACGAAGGACAAGTTAGCCATGCGATACATCTCTTGGATGAGCGACGCAATCTGGTTCTGCAAGACCGTCGCCGGATCAGACGGTGGGGCAATGAATGCCGGAGCATGACTGCAGTCCGGGTTATACCCCAACGCATTGTTCGTCCCGACGACCAGGTCATTGACGTCCAGCGACGGAATTGTCAACAGCGGGAACGTCTGGTTACGCAGGATTTCACCCAGCCAGGAACAATGATTGTACAAGGCTTTGGCCGTCCGGGCAATCGGCAGCAGGTCCGGCACCGGGCGCATTGTCTTCTGCTCCAGCATCCGCGAAAATAGCGGTACGACCGGCACACATCCAAGACCATGCTCGCCAGACGACTTCATGAGCCCATCGCCCCAGACTTCCCAACGATTACGATCATAATAAACGTACCGATATTGAGGCGCGCCGTCCTTGATACTGGCAACTTCCTGGAATTGGATATACAACAGGGCGCCCGTCTTATCAATGCCATATTCCACCAAATCCTGCGGCCCCAGAACATAAGCAAAGGGAAATTCTCGCTGCTGCAGCATTTCGGCCAGCGTCCGCGCCTGTAGCTCACGGACATTGTCGACGACGATAAACGATACGCCGTAGACTTTGGCCATGATGGCGGCCCGCTTCATGAACATATGGATGTCGGTGCCACTGGTATCCACGTCTTTCAGAAACTCCTTGATGGTCGGGGCCGCCGGCCCGGAATAGTCACGCAACGGCTGCCTTTTAAAAATAGGATCCACCAGGGCATTGACGATAGGGCTGAAATAATTCAAATAGTATGCGTTCTTTTGGCGGAAGCGGTAATCGTCATCTGCTTCCCGTTTATGCTTGTTCAGGTACTGGCCCGTTTCAAAGCCGCCGGACCCATAATAAGCGTCTTTAAGCAGCGTGTAATCCATAAAAGCTCCCTCCTAAAAATTAACGCGTCGAGATACGATTTTATCCCGGTTCATGATTTCCGATAGCCCATAGCGTACCGCGTCGATACTATGATTATTGGCATCTGGATAAGCGCTGATAAACTGACCGTCTTTGTTGCGGTCGTACTCGTAAGCGACGAATTCTTTGTACGTATTCGGGCAACGCCGCTTGTCGATGTAAATATGCGCGCGGTTCTGAAGCCAGCGCATCCCGAAGTCTATGCTGTCCGGGCCTTTGCGGGCGCCGGAAATGCGAAGCCCGTAATCGCTCATTTCTGCAATACTCTTCGGTTCGGCTGCATCGGCCAAGATGCGTCCGCCGTTAATGCGAAGCTTGATGGCCTTAGCCGCCTGGCTGTTCGTCATTTTCTGCCTATATAGCTCATCAAAGATATACAGATTTTCTCGTTTCGCATCGTAGTACATAGCAACATAAGCCAGCGGATCCACAGCAAAACCGAAGTCCAGGCCATAATACAATCTGTCAAAATTTCCGACAAGTTCATTGCTCATGGCCATATCTTCGACGTTCTCAAAAACAGCGCCGCCGGTCCCCGTGACTTCACCGAGATACTCGTGACGGTAAGCCCGTTCATTCTTTGCTTTGAGCTTTTCCGCGTCTTCAAAGAATCGGTCCCCCAGCCATTCCCTGGGTACGCCCAGATACGTCGAATGATGGACCAATCTGTCTGGATCATCAAAGAGCTTTTCTTCGTTGACCCAGTTATTTTGCGACTTCGGCGGGTTGAAAGAGCAGAACTCCCAGAAGACAGGACCGCCGCGAAGCAGTGACTGATTCAGGTTGCGGATTTCTTCCATCCCCGTGAACTGGTCCAGCTCTTCAATCCAGCAAATACCGACGTACCCGAACGGCAGTTTGATGGACTTGATTTTCTGTGGGTCGTCGACGCCGAAGAATAGTATCTTCTGCCCGGTCTTCTTGTACGTAATCTCATGAGGCGACGTCTTGAAGCGAAACTTATCTGTCAACCCCAGGGCATCAATCCCCCACTGCATTTGAGGATAGACGCTGTTCTTGATGGTATTGCCAATCTTCCGTAATACAACAGCATGACATTCAGGATTCTTGATGAGAAGCTGTGGAATCTCGACACTGACGTCCGACGACTTCGTCGATCCGCGGCCGCCTTCCAGCCAATAATAGGTATGGCCATGCTGCTTTATGTCTTGATGCAAGTCCCAGAAGTGAGGCGCTATGATATTACTCAGTCTTATGGTCTTCATGGTCCGCTCCTATATCATCAATGATCTGAACGTCGTTATCATCATCCTGCCCGGCATCCTTCAATTCCTGTTCCAGCTTTGCCAACTTTAACCGCTGCTCTTTCACATCCATATCAGATGGATAGCGCTTCAGCAGGTTTTCCGCTGCCTTGATGCGGTCGCGGACAGATGCCCGAGTTTCCACCAGACTGGCTTTACTACATCCATCACCCGTGCCCTCGACGACAATCTGTACATCCTTGACTTCACCGCGCAGCGTCGCCGTCAGGAACTTCAGGACTTCGTCAGCCTTCGCGATACGCTTGTCTTCAAACTCTTTGAGCCTGGCATCGATGGCGGCTTTAATCCTAGGTTTTCCTAGGTTCTCCAATCCAATCGCCTCAGCTGTTTTAGAAGAATACCCAGCACGCCGGGCCGATTCCGTGGCATTTCCCGTTTCGATATAATAGTCAATAAATCGCTTCTGTTTCTCTGTCAGCTTCACTACATACTCACCACCATCCTCTTTTCAGGCATAAAAAAAAAGAACCTTGCCGGATGGGAGGCCACCTTCCAGCGCAGTTCTTCTTAACAGTGTGTGGGCCGAGAACACAGCATGACCGCCATCAGGCTGTATTCCTTCGGCCCCTCTTTTCACGATTTCATTATACCGTACTTTTTCGCCTTTTTCATTCGCCGGATATTTCCCAAACAAAAGTTATCCACAATTTATCCACAAAACACCTAATCAATAAAAACAAATCGTGTCTGAATAGGCATGGCCCGCAGTCCGAAGTAACGGGTGGCCAGTTCCTGCAGGGCGTCTTTGCCGTGTTTGAAGCAGAACGACGTACTGGCATTGACCATTTTGGCCGTCCATTCCCAGCTTTTCGCGCCGTTGATGTAGTAGATCTCTAAAATCTTCTGGTCTGTCTCATCCAGTTCGTGGAAGCATTTCGCCAGGCGGTCCATGCGTGTCTTGATGTCCTTGACGTTCTGCTGCAGGCGTTTTCGTTCGTCCTTGAGTTGCTCATGGCGCAGGTATTCCGATTCTTGCGGACTCGTCCCGTCGCCGCCGCCACAACCGCCGGCCCCCGACAACGCCGGCACTTTCGGTACCGGCTCTTCATCGAGCATCCAGGTAATATCATCAATACGCATTTCCATGTCTTTGACGTAATCCGTAAAAGCGACATAGTTTAGCAGATAATTAGTAATAATCAGAACATAGTCATTATGGCCTTGAACGATTGACATTGAACTACCTCCCTTTAAAAGCACGACGGAACGCCTCTTCGGCTTCGTCTTTACGATGAGCGGAGCAATCCCGCTCGTTCTTGCACTTCCGCACAAACTGCCCGAACTCATCCGGAAACCAGTAAAAGTCCCCGTCATCCAAGAGCCGCCCGCAGAATGCGCAGCGGCTCCGGACTTCCTGGGACGACTCTGGCCGGTGAGTCCATGACGTGAGTGACGGCTCTTTCTTTCGTCGTCTGTTTTTGCGTCCTACGCCCTTACTCCTTCCGTCTATGTGTAATTTACCGTAAATAGAATTAAAATCCCGTAGTGGTGAAACTAAAACGTTTTATTTACCACCTTTGTAACGATACCCGCGGGCCGCTTTTCGCTTTGCATGGCGGACCCGGCTTTTTACGGCGTGATTCCAACAGGAACGCTGCCAGCCTTTCGTGCCATAGTAGCGTTTCATTCCACCTGGCACTACACGCCACCAACGGTCAAAAGCCGCAGCAAGACATTTCCCAATATCTGGCGGTACTTTGATAGGCTTCACGCTTATTGAGTTAAAATTGATTTTAATCTTCATGTCCATGACCTGCCTTTCGTTTAAACCGTAATATCGGCGGGCAATGCTTGCCCCACTGATGCCCATTCAAATCCCGCTGGCCTTGTTTCGATCTCCAGGGAAACTGTCGCTTCTGCCGTTGTTTCTGGTAAAACTGCCGTTCTTCTTCCGTCATCTGCCGGCAGTGTACCGGCCCGGGTGCATACCAACTATCATCCATCGTAATCCCTCCTACCGTAAGCAATAAATAAGTGCTGCCGTGAAGGCAATCCAGAACGCTACACAGTATCCCGCAATCAGCCTCCACATAATGACCTTCGTCCGATTGATTTCTATCATCCTTTCCCTCCCAGCTTTCCCTGCTGCAGTTCACGCGACGGGACGACATGACCTTTCTGATCTTCTTCCCGCAGCCGTTTCAGCAGAGGCAATAATAAATTCACATAATCGTTCAGCGGCTCCTTCGTTTCATTGTACTGGTCGATATTTTCCCAGCCATGGCCACCGATGATGGGCCGGATGACATAACCATAGTTGTCATCCTTGACCAGCTCACAGCCGTTAGCACGCAGTGCACAAAGGATAGTTGCAAAATCACTGTCCAGGACGGCCGCTTGTAAAAGCAGCCAAGCCCACTGCCACCGGTCCGACGGGTGGTATTTCTCGAAGTCGTCGGGATATTCTTCGACGGGCCAGTTTTCCGGCTTCCTGGCATTTTCTACATGTTGTACGATATTTTCCACCAGCCCTTTGATGTCTGGATCACGCTGCAGGAGCTGGGCATGAGGCGTTTCCATGGCTTCCAATACTTCACGGAACGCAGACCGGGCCCGGGCAATCATTTCATTCCGTCCCATAGGCGCCTCCTAATCGTCGTCCAGCGGTTCAATCTGGACGTAGATGCCAGATAGAGATTGAGGAACATAGAACTTTTGGATACATTCCGACGCGACTTGAGCATCATCCCGCCAGAAGCCCAGCGACGTCAGGACGTCCTTGAGCATCTTGACCAGGTTATCCGTATCGGGCTTGGTTGCCTTCCATGTTCCTTCCGGGTGCAGTTTCGTCGGCGGGTACATCCATTTCGTCGTCAAGGCCACGGGCCCCATGATCGGCTGGGCTGGGCGGAACTTCGTAAAACTGGCCATAAACAGGGCCCGCGTTTCTTTGACGGCCGGCGGCTCATACGTATGGGGCTTGCCATCACGCCCGACGACGAGCTTTTTCATCTGATGCGTCGCCGACGGAATCCGCTGCATGGGCACGAAGAAATGAATCATGTTTTTATCTGTCATTATTTCCTACTCCTTTCCTTGTCTTCCAGTTTTTATAGGTGCACATTTCAGTGCCATCAACTCCTAACAAGAAACATAAAAAGTGTGATGACGTCCCACCATCATAACCGGTCCCTCGCAGAATCAGGAACGAGGCAACTTCTGCAAAGGTCGTATGAAGCCGATGATGGTAACATAGAAAGTTATCCATAATCCGCTCGGCCTTTTTGACATCGAAGCCATACGGCAAAATACGACGGCCAGCCGAATCTAAATATTCAATTTCTTGATTCATCATTTTTCTACTCCTTTCGTCGCCGCATGGTCCTGGTTCAGGACGACAAATAGGGAATAGGGACAAGGGGCACTTTCAGCCCCCTTGTTCCCCTATTTGTTGTCCAAGGACCCACACGGATTTATGCACGGACAGACATCCCTATATATATAACGGATGCCGTCCGTTTTGTCCGTATAAATATAACGGCATCTGTACAGTTGTCCGCATATTAATTCATCAATATTCGCTACGGACAATTTCGGCATCTGTACGGATGCCGTCACTTTTTAGTAACAATTCCATTTGCAAAATCAAATGCATCGTCATCTTTTAAATACCTTCGTACACTTCTTTCGGTTATATCCATATATTCGGCAAGGTCGCTGACTGTTACTTTTCCATTTATGAGACAGGCATTATAAGCACTTTCAAGCTGAGCCATTTTTGCTTCTTTTCGCTTCCGCTGCGTTTCTCGCCCTTTCTGCCGCGGGTCTTTGTCGCAGTCTGGCGTGAGCTTTTCCAGCTCGCCGCTGTCGTCGACGCGATGGATGGGATACTCGAACCACACGTTTAAGGGCTTGAAGGGCTCGAACTCTCGGAGCGTCCCTTCGATGCGCCAGGCCGTGCCAGGCAGGCCGACCTGGTCCGACGTGTTCAGCTGAATCATGTCCAGCAGGGCGTCGGCATCGCGGGCGAAGACACCGGAGCCGCTGGCCCGGTCCATGGACCGCTTGCTTCCCTGGGCCCCCTTGCTGTGATGATGACAGTAGATGACGGCGCAGTTCAGCTCGGTGCAGACCTTGTCGAACTGATTGCAGAAGTGGGCCATCTGGTCGGCGCTGTTTTCGTCACCAGTGATGATCTTATAAATCGGGTCGATGATGATGGCCGTGTAGTTCTTCTTGGATGCCCGGCGGATGAGCTTCGGCGCCAGCTTATCCATCGGGATGGATTTGCCGCGCAGTTCCCAAATGTCGATATTGGCAATGTTGTTGGCCGGCCATCCCAGGGCGTCATATACGTCCTTGAAGCGGTGCAGACAGCTCGGCCGGTCCAGTTCCAGGTTGACGTACAGGACACGCCCCTGGGAGCAGTACCAGTTGAGCCACTTCCGTCCTTCGGCGATGGCGATGGCCATCTCGATGAGGGCGAAGGACTTGCCGGCTTTCGAGGGGCCGGCCAGCATCATCTTGTGCCCTTTCCGCAGCACGCCCTCAATAAGTGACGGCGATAGCGGCGGCAGGTCGTTCCATACGTCTTTCAGGCTTTCCGGTTCCGGCAGGTCGTCGTTGACGGCCTCGATCCATTCGCGCCATTCCACGAAATTTTCCTTGCCCAGGTTGGTGTCGATGAGATACTGTTTCTTGCCATCCCGAATGACGCCAGGCATCCGGGACAACCGGGACGGGTTCCGGTTCTGCGTGTCGATGGCCAGGCCGTTCTTGCGGCAGATGGCATAGAGGTAGTCGACGCGCTTCCGATATTCTTCATAGTTGCCGGCATCGATGTGGACGATGGCATGTACACTTTTCCCGCCGCTATAGACCAGGCAAGCTACAGGTAGTTCCAGCTGCCGGATGATTTCGTTCTGCTTTTCCAGTTCCATTGAATCGGATTCTACCAGGGCATAGCGGAAGTCCGTCACGTTTTCGTTGCGGACGCCTTTACCATCCAGCGGGTTGAACCGGATCCACGCGCCAGCTTTGGGATTATAGTCGCCCAGGACAGCACCCAAGTCCCCGTCACAGACCGTCAGCTCTTCGATGAGTTCCCCTGCAGTACGGCCGTAGTTCCCTTTATTCGGCAGGAACTTCCCGTCTTTCTCCCAGGAACTTGTTACATAGCCGACATAGTCGGTACTATCAAACAGCGTCGACAGGTACTTGATGAGGTCTTTGACCGGGTCCCAGTTATCGCCGGGGGCTTCCAGTTCACGGCCTTCTACCCAGTTCTTGTCGACGACGACCTGGTCGTCCCGTTCGGGAATCAGGTCATCCCAGTCATAGGCGATGTCGGGGCCGGCTGATGCGGTCCAGCCGCCCCGCTTCGCCATGTCGACAATCGTAGCGCCGGTGACTAAAGACGTAGCGTTATTGTCAAAAGTGTTCCACTTCCGGACACATTCGCCGGGATGATACCGGCCGGCATCGCGAAGGCTCCAGGTGTCCCAGTCGGCGACGCTGTAGCCTTCCAGCTTCAATGCCATGCCTACATTTACCCACTCCTGATACGTGCAGAACGACGGGTCAATATAGTCCAGGAGGGGTATGAGATTGATGTTTTCCAATATGCCCGCCCTCCTTTATTCTGGCTGGTACGTCGCCGGGATGATACCGGCCGGCATCCGCCAGCCAGCAGCGGCAATACGGGCGATAAGCTTAGACGCCGCTGCAAAGGACCAGGTGCCGACATGCCGGAAGCCGCGGGCCTCCAACAGCCGGATTTGCCGAGCCGTCGCAAGTCCCAGCTCCTTGCGCTTGATGAGCCGGTCCAGTAACAGCTTGGCCTTGCCGGCGTTTTCGATTTCATCGGGGAAGATACCGAACTTTTCCAGGGCCTTGAGCTGCTTGTCCGATGCCGGCATCATTTCCCAGCCAAAAGAAGGCACGTAATCTGCCAGGTCTTGTGCCTGGATGGACATTTCAAACTGCAGGGGATCTACCAGTTTCCGCTTGCGCTTCTTCATGGCTGCCAGCTTTTCGGCCAGGGCGGCTTCGCGGTCGGCGACAACGTCTTCTGCCGCTTCTTTTTCTAAGATTTCCAAGTCTGCTGGTTCGCCGGATTCGTTGAGTTTTTCGGTCATCTTCTTGGCCACATCTTCCGTTTCGGCAATGAGACAGGCCGGGCGGCACAGCTCATGCTTTTCCGTATTCCAGAGAAAGTCGAGGAGCAGCACTTCTTTCTTGCCTGGGAAGAGCCGCGTGCCGCGTCCGACCATCTGACTGTACAGGCTGCGGCTCTTCGTGGCCCGCAGGACGATGACGCAGTCTACAGATGGGCAGTCCCAGCCTTCGGTGAGCAGCATGGAGTTGCAGAGGACGTTGTATTTGCCGGCATCAAAGTCGGCCAGGACCTGCGCTCGGTCGTCGCTGTTGCCGTTGACCTCGGCGGCCTGGAAGCCGGCTTCATTCAGGATGTTACAGAATTTCTGGCTTGTCGCAACGAGCGGCAGGAAGACGACGGTCTTGCGGTCCTTGCAGTAGGTCTGCATTTCCCTGGCAATCTGGCCAAGATACGGGTCCAGTGCTGTCCCCAGTTCACCGGCTTTATAGTCGCCGGCGGAAAAGCTGACGCCGGAAATATCAATCTGTAGCGGAATCGTCTGAGCCACGATACGGCATAGGTAGCCTTCCTTGATGGCCTGGACTAAACTGTATTCGTAGGCCAGGCTATCGTAGTAGCTCCCCAGATTGCGCATATCGGCCCTGTCCGGCGTGGCCGTGACGCCTAAGACCTTGGCATCGCCGAAATACTGCAAGACGCGCTGATAGCTGTCTGAGACGCTGTGATGGGCTTCGTCGATGATGATTGTGTCGAAGTAGTCCGCCGCGAATTGATGCAGCCGCTTTTCCCGTGTCAGCGTCTGGACACTGCCGACGACGATGCGCCGCCAGGACCCGATGCAGGTCTGTTCGGCTTTTTCCACGGCACTTTTCAGCCCCGTAGCTTTCTCAATCTTATCGCTGGCCTGCTCCAGCAGTTCGCCGCGATGGGCCATGATAAGGACCCGTTCGCCGACCCGGACCCGGTCCTCAGCGATTTTGGCGAAAACAATGGTCTTGCCGGTCCCTGTGGGAAGGACCAAGAGTGTTTTGGTATGGCCGCTGTCCCATTCATGCAGGACGGCCTGTTCGGCCTCCTGCTGATAGGGACGCAGCGTGACGTCGCTGCTCATTTAGAACGCCCCCTGTGTGTAAGCGGGACGCTGTGCCGGCTGACTCTGTGGCTGTGAAACCTTAGGAGCTGCCGTCTTGTCGTAGAAGCGTTTCACGTCGTTGTAGTCTTTCCCGTTGTACTTGCGGACACTGACCTGCATACGGCCTGTGGCGCCGATGAGCTGATTCCAGGCAATCCGGAAATGGCCATCGCCCCGCTGCATCATGCCGACAGCGCAGGCGAAGTTCGTCAGCTGCCATTCGCTTTTGGAGTGCAGGAAGAGATTCTGGCGGATGCGCCCTTTCGTACCGTCCGGCGTCTGCACTTCATATGTCAGCTTGGCCATCGGGCAGGGCGGCATCTTGTCGCTGCCATCGAAGTGGGCCCGTTCAAAATCAACGATCGTAAAATCATAGTCACCGGGAGGGACAATTTGAAATGAGTCGTCCACTTCGGTAAATTCATCATCCCAACTAAATGCGCGTTCTTCTGTCATTGTTATTACCTCCTATTTAAAACGGAACTTTCTTTAACTGATTGATAACTTGCAACATTTGCGGAAAAGCCGCTACCAGGCACCCCATGACGAAGTCTTCCGGGTAATTTGTAATCGGCATGTCTGCCGGAAAATATCCTTTGTACGCTACGGCCTGTTGAATGTCCCGGGCTGTAACGTTATTGGCGGCCATGAGATCCGCCAGGGCCTGGGGAATGTCTTCTTCGTTCGCCTGGACGTCGGATTGTTCGGCTTCTGCTCGGGCAGGTGGCTTCGGCGATTCTTTTGGCGGATCCGGTGCTTTTGGAGCTGGTTCCGGTTCAGCAGGCGTTGACTGCGGGGTCACTTGGTTCATGACAGGGATGCAGTGCGCGATTCCCTGGTAGTCAAAAGGCAGTTCTTCGGCCAGGCCGTGCCGGTTCTTGGCATCCCAGCACGGGTTGTGTGCCGTGTACATGACCCGCTTGCCGCCGCTGACTTTCTTCTTGTTGTCCTTAGTCGTGATGACGATTTCCTTGTAATTCACGAAGAGAACCATGTCCGCCCATTCTTTGGCCAGGGCGGCGCACTGATTTCCGGCCTTTTGCCCCAGTTTCAGCTCATACCGGTCGTAGGCCCCCGTTTCTTCGGGAAGCTCGAACTTGCGGATGATACTGTGAGCCGTCAAGACGACATTCATGCCGGCGTCGATTAGATCCGATAGGCTGTCTAAGAGCCGGCCGAATTCTTCTTTGACGTAGGTGTAGCCCTTGCCATACCCAAAGTCTTCAATGCCTACCTTCCCATTGGACTGGCAGACAGCCTCTTCGCAGAGCCGTTCGGCCCAGTCCGCCGTATCGATGACCAGGGTATGGTAGCCCATCGTATCCCCCTTGAGGTCCTTGATATACTGCTTGAGCATCTGCCATGATGTCGGCCTGGGCAGGCGGTCTACTTCGAGGTGCGACGTACTGCCTTCCGTGTCGATGAACAGGGGCTTGGGGAATTGCGCGGCAAACGTTGACTTGCCGATACCTTCCGGGCCGTAGATGACGACTTTCTGCGGCTTTATGATTTTCCCTGAGATAATCTTCATGATTTACTCCTTTCTAAAACGTGCCGGGTGTCCATTTCGGCATTTCTGCTTTCGGTGCCGACTGCGGGACTTCTTGCGGGCGATCTTCTTTGATGTATCCATCTTCGATGATGATGCTGCATGTGTCATCGGTCCCGACGCGGGTAGCGATGACCTGCAGGCCTTCCCCTTCCAGCCATTTGCCGAAGGCGGCCAAGGTTTTCGGGTCCATCTGTTCCAACTTATCCATAAGGACAAAACCGCAATCCGGGTTGAGCTTGCGAACAATAGCAGTTGCGACCTGCAGCTGTTCTGCACCGCTCATACAGTCCCACTTCTGACCGTTATACGTTAGCTCGCCATCCTGGACCGACAGCCCTGGTAGGGGCATGTCTGCCGAATCCAACAGTTTCATCCGCTGTTCTTTCACGGATTCAATCTGCTGAGTCAGGTCGCCGTATTGGCCGGCCAGCTCATCGGCTTCGGCCTGGACCCGGTTCTTTTCGGCATTCGCCCGGACCTTGGTATTGATAGTGTCAATGTTGGCGATATCCTGTTCCAGTTCGGCCGTGCTTTCATCCTGCCAGTTCGCTGAAGCCGTTTCAGCGCTGTTGATGTCAGCCATGACGGCGGTACGTTCATTGATAAGCGCTTTCTTCTTGGCTGCCAGTTCATCCATTTTTTCATCAATCTCATCCAGTTCAACATCAATGCAGGTCTGCTGATCTTTTAAACTTTCCAGCATATCCCGCTTGCGCTGGTTGTCGGCATTCTTGGCCAGGATGGCCTGCTGACGCTTGATGAGGTCAGACGCGCTGACCGGTTCTGCCGGCGCATCGGGATACCAGACCAGTTCTTCAGCGTGTTTCTTCTTGCGGTCGGCAATTCGGCCGACTTCCAAGCGCTGGTTATACAGTGACTTTTCCTGACGGTCTAAAACGGCCAGCTGGTCGCCGACGCCGATGATCTGCAACAGTGTTTCTGCCTTTTCATCGTTCCGGGCTTCCATGAATTTCGGAAGGTTCAGGGCCAGTTTTTCAATGAAGCTGTCTAAGAGCTGCTGGCCGGCCTTCTGCCCTGACGGGTCGATGACATGGAGTGCAGATGATTTGCCTTTGCGTTCCACTACCAACCCGTTGCTGAGTTCGATGTGGATAGACGGCGGAGCGGCACTGCCGATGCGCTGTGATTCCGACGGCTTGAGTTTATTGCCGCCCAGCGCCCAGGCAATGGCGTCCAATACGGAAGTCTTGCCTTGCCCATTCCGGCCACCGATGACGGTCAGTCCGTTTTCCGTCGGCGTCAGCGTAACGGCCTTGACGCGCTTCACATTTTCAATTTCTAACTGTCTGATTTTTACTGACATATCTCTCATCCTTTCTTAATTCTGATTTTGCAGTTCCATAAGTTACCTTCATCTGGTATAATGAACTTGAGTATTTTGGTATGTGGCTGTTGTCGGCGGTTGCCGGCAGCAGCCAATTTTTTTTAGTAGCGGATGACCAGCCGCTGGCCTGGCTTCAACGTTGGGTTCGGTCCCAAATCATTGTTGATTTGGATTTCATAAATCACTTCGCGGATGTCTTGCCCGGTCTTGTCGGCTACAGGGCCAGCGATTTCCCACAGCGTTTCATCTTTGTCGACGACGTGAATGATGCCCGTATCAGTGGCGACCGTTTCGGCCTGTGACCAGGGAGTCGCACTGCCGAGGTACAGCCCAATACCGAAGGCGGCCACGATGGCCATCGCACTCCGGATCATCCGGAAGCGCGGCTTACGCTTTGGCCTGGTCAGTCCATGTTCGTAAATTTCCATCGTTTTCATGTTTCCCACCTCCTTCCACGAAGCCAATTAACTGAGTTTTTGTGCACCTAACGGTACGCCCATACCGGAACCCGATTTCATGGATGATTTCATAGGCCTGGTTCATGCCAATCCGCAAGAATTCGGCCACATCTTTTGCCGTTAAAATCGAGGGCAATCCCTTGTAAATGTCTTGATTCATGATTTCCTCCTTTCTTCTCCCGTTCTGGTATAATGACCATGAAGGGAGGTGATAACTATGCGTATTAATATAGATTTGCTAAGGAACATTCTTTTAGATGTTGCTGATTGTCCAGCGCCAATAGTTGACAATAGCCATTGCTTTACCTATCCGCAAACATCTCAAGCTGAAATCAATTACCATATTTACCTTTTAGTTAATCAAGGGTATTTAAGTGGTATCGATGCAAGTTCAAAAACAGACCCATACTATTATTTGAACATCGGGTTGACGTTAACAGGCCAATCCTTTTTAGACTCCGTATCTGATGATACTGTTTGGAAGAAAACAAAATCTTATATGAAAGAACACGCTATTGAACTTTCATTTAAGGCAATATCATTTGTTGCAACTCATATTTCTACTACTTAATTTTTCGATTTCCCCGGCAATCGACTGGTCTAATATGTCTATCAATTGCCGGGTATTTTTTTGGTCCCAATGCGGGACGATTTTCATCTGATCGATGAGGTAATTTTCCATTGTTATCAGCGTCTGCAATCGCATTAGCTGAAAACGGCGGCTATCCGGCTGTTCTGGTTTTATCATTTTACCCACCCCGCCGTTAACGTTGCGCCGGCCTGCTGTTCGGCTTCATCAATCCAGTGTTGAACTGTCCCTTCCGGGTTAATTTCTGAATATTTCAAGATATCGATACAGGCTTCCTGGTACCCCCTGGCACGGGCTGCCATTTCTCTGGCTTTATTTTCGATGTGTTGATTGTCCGGGTCTTTTGCTGTTTCCTGAAGGAGAACAGCTCTGCGCCAGGCCAATTTAAAGTTCGCTTCCAACGTAGCTCTTTCGTTCTTCGTCATGATGCGCGCCTCCTTTATAAAAACCTTTCCATATCACTGGCGTCATACGCGTCTACGGCGCTGATTTTATCCACCAGCTCACCGTCGTTGGCATTGATGACGGCCAGGTAAACGCCGCCGCCAAAGGTGCGCACCAGATAATTGTGCAAATCTGCGAAAGTGAGGTTCCCGCCTTTAGGACTTCGGAACGACTGCATCATAGTTCCGGTACAGTCCCGGGTTGGCTCCATGATTAGCTTTGTCATGCTGCTCGCCTCCTCTATGTACATTTTGTACATTTTCATGGTAAAAAAATAGTGTCAACAGTTTCCCCTAAAGCCTTGGAAATTCGTAGCGCCAATTTAAAGGACGGGGTTCGCTGATTAGCTTCAATAAACGCTATATAGCGCTGTGATACCCCAGTTTTATATGCCAGTTCCGTCTGGCTCAATCCTTTTTTCTGCCGATATTCTTTAATTCTGTTCCCCATCATATCACCTCCCTCGTCTTTCTATGTACAAATTGTACAGTACATTTTGTAGATTGTCAAGTCCTATTTTGCTATAATATGAACATACAGTACAGTAATAATATAAGGCGGTGATTGTATGAACGGGAAACGATTAAAAATGTTACGTGAAGAAAAAGGATTGACGCAAAAAGACCTAGCTGAAAAGCTTTCGTTGACTCCGAAAGCCATTTCCTTTTATGAATTAGGCTCTCGTGAGCCATCAGGGGATGCTTTAATACATATGGCACATATACTGGGAACGACTACAGATTATTTATTAGGCAATTCGACTACAAAAGAAGCAGATCAAAAAGTAGGCCGTGGCGTCCGCATCCCGGTCCTGGGCCGCGTCGTGGCAGGCATCCCCATCGAAGCCGTGGAAGAGATATTAGACTACGAAGAGATCACCCCGGAGCTTGCCGCCACGGGTGAATTTTTTGCACTACAAGTCAAGGGGGATTCAATGTTACCAAAATTAGAGGAAGGTGATGTAGTCATTGTAAAAAAGCAGGCAGATGTGGAAACAGGAGACATTGCAATTGTCCTGGTCAACGGAGATGAAGCCACCATTAAGCAGGTTAAAAAAGTTAACGGCGGCATCATGCTTTACGGCTTCAATCCGGATGTATATGAACCCCACTTCTACTCCAACCAGCAAATAGAGGAGCTGCCTGTCCGGATCTTAGGAAAAGTCATTGAAAGCCGTCGGTCTTGGTAAGTTAAAAGGAGGTAATGTAAATGAACGGCACACTTATTTTAGGTATCGTTGAAATTCTAATTATCATTTGGTACATATTAGCAAAGAAAAATCCACAAAAATACGCTCCATTTTTAAAAGCTCCTTATGGTAAAAAACGAGGGCTTATATTTTTAGTGGCTTTCATAATTTGTGGCTTTATTGGAATGGCCATAAATCCCCAACCAGCCACGCCATCCTCCCAGCAAACACAGCAATCAACCGAAAAGGCATCAAAGCCTAAAGAACAAACTAGCAGTAAAGAATTTGATGCTTATAAAAAATTTGTTTCAATCCCCATGGGTAGCGATTACGATACGGTAAAAAACACATTGGGAGTGAATGGTCAATTAAAGCATGAAAATGAAATAGCCGGTATTAAGAGCCAGGCATATGAATTTAAAATCGGGTCGGCCATTGCTATGATGACTTTCCAAAAAGGGCGCCTTACCAGCAAAGCAATGGATAGTCTTTCTTTTTACAAACAAAAGGGAGAAAAAATTACCATGGCCGAATTCAATCAGATCCAAATTGGTATGTCTTACGAACAAGTCAAAGAAATCTTCAAACGTGATGGATTGCTAAAGTCTGAAACAAATATCATGGGCACTGGATCACGGCTAATCTCCTGGATTAATTCGGATGGTTCAAATGCTATTATTACTTTTGGTCCCAACGGAGTGGACTCTAAAACACAAACTAATTTAAAATAATAACAGCATATGTAGTATTCAATTATAAGAATAAATTTATTAAAAAAGTGTTTGGCCATGTCGAAATATTACATATTTAAACAAATAAGTGAATTTCCGTAATAAAAGTAACATATCCCGGTATCGTGTTCCAGCACGGCCCGGGATATGTTAATAAAGGAAGGAGGTAAATCATGCACGTTTATAAAAAGCCTTCGGGGCTATGGGCTTACAAAATTGACATCGGCAAAAACCCACGGACGGGGAAACGGCAGCAGAAAGAAAAAGGTGGGTTCAAGCGGGCAAAGGATGCCAGGATAGCTGGAGAGGAAGCGCTGCGGCGGTATCGGAATAAAGGCTTCGCACGGCCGGAAGCTGTAACGTTCGGAGATTTTGCAAAAGAGTGGCTAAAGGCATACGCGACTGTTGCCAAAGTATCATCCGTCCGGATCCGAAAACATCAGCTGGGGCACCTTAACCGGTACTTTGAAAAAATCCCTGTTCAAAAAATTTATAAAAAACAGTATCAAGACGCCTTATTATCTCTTGCTAAGACGCTTGCTCCAAATACGATATCTGGTATCCATGCTACAGCTAAAATGATTTTTAGACGGGCTATAGAATATGAGCTTATTTATTCAGATCCGACGGAGTTTGCTACCGTGCCCCGTCCAAAACGGAAAATCGTAGATCCGGATGAAAACGTCCCTGCTTATCTGGAAAAGTCTCAGCTTCTTGATTTCTTGGAAACAGCGAAGGGAAAAGGAATTATGCCCGACTATCCTTTATTTACGCTGCTGGCTTATACGGGCTTACGAATTGGTGAAGCTCTAGCGCTCACCTGGGAAGACATAGACTTCAAGCAGAATGTGGTCAAAGTATCTAAGACGCTTTACAATCCGACGAATAACGCTGAAAAATATGAGCTTCTCCCTCCGAAGACAGAAACGTCGGTGCGAGTCGTCACTATGCCGGCCCACCTGGAAAAGGTACTGGCTGCATTCAAGTTTCAAGCCTCTAAACTCCGGATTGAATATAAAGAGCTATGGCATTACCCCAAGGGCAGTAAATTGGGCTTCGTTTTTACGGCTCCGGCCCACCCTGGGCACCCGCTTACTCAGCGGCTCGTGCAGACTCGTATAGACCGTATTCAGCGTTTGATGAATAACCCGGTGAGCTTTCACATACACCCCCATATTTTCCGTCACACCCATGCGTCTTTGCTGGCGGAGGCCGGGATAGACCTGGTGCAAATCATGAAGCGTTTGGGCCATGCCGACGACGCGATTACACGGCAGATATATCTTCACATCACCAAAACACTGGCGACAGAAACGGCAGAAAAGTTTGATGAACTCTTAAATAAGGCATAAAAATAAGCCCCTTGCGGTTGATTTCGCAAGAGGCTTATTTTTTGGTTCTCGTTTTGTTCTCTGAGCACGATTTTCAAGGCCTTATAAACGCCTTAACCATCGTATTTACAGCACTTTTGAATTTTTATTTACATCATGCCAGGCATACCGCCGCCCATGCCAGCCGGAGCTGCCGGAGCTGCCGGAGCCGGTTCCGGTTTGTCAGCGACCAGGGTTTCTGTCGTGAGGACGAGAGCTGCAATGGAAGCTGCGTTCTGGAGAGCTGTACGGGTTACTTTAGCCGGGTCGACGATACCAGCTTTGACCATATCGACATATTCTTCTTTGAGGGCGTTGAAGCCTACGCCGTCTTCGGAAGCTTTGACTTTGGCAACGATGACCGAACCTTCGAGGCCAGCGTTTTCAGCGATCTGACGGAGCGGAGCTTCGATAGCGCGTTTGACCAGGTTGATACCGGTCTGTACGTCGCCGTCTTCGTTAAATTCGTCGAGAGCCGGGAGGATGTCGATGAGGGTCGTGCCGCCGCCGGCTACGATACCTTCTTCAACAGCTGCGCGGGTAGCGTTGAGGGCATCTTCGAGACGATATTTCTTATCTTTCAATTCGACTTCTGTAGCAGCGCCGACTTCGATGACAGCTACGCCGCCGGACATCTTAGCCAAACGTTCCTGCAATTTTTCTTTATCGAAATCAGACGTCGTTTCAGCAATCTGTGCTTTGATCTGAGCAACGCGGTCTTTGATGGCCTGAGGATCGCCGTGGCCTTCAACGATGGTCGTTTCGTCTTTGGTTACGCGGACCTGACGAGCTGTGCCGAGGTCTTCCATGGTAACGCTGTCGAGTTTACGGCCGACATCTTCCGTGATGACCGTAGCGCCCGTCAAGGTTGCGATATCCTGGAGCATTGCTTTGCGGCGGTCACCAAAGCCCGGAGCTTTGACAGCGACGGCTTTGAAAGTACCACGGAGTTTGTTGACGACCAACGTAGCCAAGGCTTCGCCTTCGACGTCTTCAGCGATGATGAGGAGTTCTTTACCAGCCTGGACGACTTTTTCGAGGACCGGGAGCATTTCCTGGATAGAAGCGATCTTGCGGTCCGTAATGAGGATGTACGGTTCGCTCATGACAGCTTCCATTTTATCCGGATCTGTTACCATGTACGGGGAAATGTAGCCGCGGTCGAACTGCATGCCTTCGACGACGGAGAGCTGCGTGCCCATGGTCTTCGATTCTTCAACCGTAATGACACCATCTTTGCCGACTTTTTCCATAGCGTCTGCGATGAGGCCGCCGACTTCTTCGTCACCAGCCGAAATGGAAGCGACCTGAGCGATGGAAGCTTTATCGGATACGGCGATAGAACGTTTCTTGATTTCTTCGACAAGTTTAGCGACAGCTTTTTCAATGCCGCGTTTGAGAATCATCGGGTTAGCACCGGCTGCGACGTTGCGCATGCCTTCCTGGATCATAGCCTGTGCCAGGATGGTAGCTGTCGTCGTACCGTCACCAGCGACGTCGTTAGTCTTGGTTGCGACTTCTTTGACGAGCTGTGCGCCCATGTTTTCAAAGGGATCTTCCAATTCGATATCGCGGGCGATGGTAACACCATCGTTAGTGATGGTCGGTGCGCCGAATTTCTTGTCAAGAACGACGTTGCGGCCTTTAGGCCCTAAAGTAACTTTTACGGCATTTGCCAAAGCGTCTACGCCTTTGCCGAGAGCGCGGCGTGCATCTTCGTTGAACAAAATCTGTTTAGCCATGTTAAACACACTCCTATGTGAAAGTTAAGTAGTTTTAAATTGATGATTTATTAGATGATAGCCAAGATGTCGCGTTCGCTGACGATCAAATATTTGGTGCCTTCGAACTTGACTTCTGTGCCGGCATATTTGGAGAAAATAATCTTGTCGCCTACTTTGACATCCAAAGCAACGCGTTTACCGTCGTCCTGTACTTTGCCCGGACCTACGGCTACGACTTCGCCCTGGCTCGGTTTTTCTTTAGCAGTGTCCGGTAAAAAAATACCGCTTGCAGTTTTTTCTTCCTGTTCCAATACACGGATAACTACGCGATCTCCTAACGGTTTTAACATTTTATATTCCTCCTTAAAAGTAAGTTGCTACTCTTTATTAGCACTCCATACTTCCGAGTGCTAACTTACAATATATATATATATTAGCCATTAAAGGTAAAAAAGTCAAGGCCTTAGCCCTGACTTTTTCCTGAAACGTTTTATTTTTTTTGACTTTTTATCTTTTCCGCACTGGCGACGACCGCATCGGCCACGGCTTTCAAGGATTTCCGGTTCTTCATGCTGTACTGCTGCAACCGGCGGTAAGCTTCGTGTTCGGATATATGATATAAGTCCATGAGGCAGCCTTTGGCCCGGTCGACGGCTTTGCGCGTCTCGATGCGTTCGTTCATATCATCGAGCTGCTGGGCCACTTCGCGCTGGTGGCGGAACTGGGAAATAGCGATTTCGATGGCCGGGAAGAGATTCACCGGGCTGACCGGTTTGACCAGATAGCCGAGGACCCCGGAGTCCTTGGCCTTGTCGACGATATCCTGCTGGCTGTATGCCGTAAGCAGCAGGACCGGTGCCAGGCCTTCGTGGCCGATCATGCGGGCCGCATGGATGCCGTCCAGGCGGGGCATCTTGATGTCCAGGAGGACGATGTCCGGCTTCTCCTTGCGTACTAAATCGAGGGCCTCGACGCCATCAGCCGCTTCCCCGACGACGGTATGGCCGGCATCTTCCAGCATTTCACATAAATCCATACGGATGATCGATTCGTCATCCCCTATTACAACGCGATATCCCATTGGTTATTCTCCCCTCTCTGGTAATGGAAAACGGATTGTGACGACCGTCCCTTCCGGCACGCCGTCATCGAAAGCAATCGCCCCTTGTAAATCTTTCTCGATCAGCGTCCGCACGATGGCCATGCCCAGATGCTTGCGGCCCGTATCGACCGGCGCCTGGGCCATGCCGACGCCGTCATCACAGACCAGGATGAAACCGGTATCCCCGTCCCGGCGGATCGTGATAGACAGGGTCCCCTGGCTGCGCCCTTCAAAACCGTGGATGATGGCATTGGTAATGAGTTCGTTCAGGACCAGCGCCAGCGACGTCGCAGCATCGGACGGCAGAGGCAATATTTCCCCGGAAAATTTCGTCTCTACATGGCAGTCCTTGCTGACCAGGCTGTGAGCCAGGAGGCCCAGCAGTTTCTGGGCCACGTCGGAAATATCAATGTTCTCTTCATCGTGGTGGGACAACGTCTCGTGGACCAAAGAAATGCTGAGGATCCGGTTCAGGCTTTCTTTGAGGACGTCCCGCGCTTCTTCACTGGTCGTGCGCCGCATCTGCATGCGCAGCAGACTGGCGATGGTCTGCAAGTTGTTCTTGACGCGGTGGTGGATTTCCTTGATGACCGACGTCTTGACCATGAGTTCTTCTTCCTTGCGGTGCAATTCCGTCCGCTCGGTCAGGATGGAAATGACCCGGCGGACTTTGCCGCGCTGCAGGATAGGAATGACCCGGCGGGAAACGACGGCTTCACCGAGCGTCACGTCGTCGGTCAGCCCCGTCGCCTGGGACAGGGCTTTCTTGGCCCCGGTCAGGTCGAGGCGGGTATTGTAGATATTGGTCCCCGTAATGGCGCCGCGCTGGCCACACATGTGCAGGATGCTGTCGGCCATGTCGTCGGCATAGATGACGACGCCGTTGCAGTTGACCAGGACGACGCCATCCTGGATGGACAAGGGCCGGTACATGGAATGGAAATCCATGGGCACCTGCAAGGACAAAAAGGCCGTTTCCGTCAAGATTTCCCGGTTGTCTTCGACGGCTCCGACAAAGGCAATGACGGCAATCGTCCCGCCGCCGTTATCGACGAAGGGATAGGACACGATCGGCGCCATGCGGCCGTATTCGATTTCCCTTTCGCCCTGCAAGGCCTGCCCGGTCTGGAAGACCTGATAGTTGAAGGGTTCTTCATACCGGGAAAAGACAGCTCCCGGATCGGTCGTCTCGGTCTGCCGTCCTTTTTGCAGGAGCGGCGTCCGGTGGGCGGCCAGGACCAGGGTCCCCGCGTCCTTTCCCGGCACGTAGACGAAGAGTTCCCGGTGCGACAAGTCGCTGGCGAACTGCAATAATTCTTCACTGTTCTGTAAAATATGGATCTGCACGGGCGACAACGTGCTCTGAGTCCGGCAGACCGCTTCAAGTGTAGCCATAGAAGATTCCCCCATCTCTTCACAGGATTAGTCCGATGTAATCGGCAAGGCCGGCTTGGCGTTGAGCGTCAAATCGGCAAAACGGCCGTCCAAGGCCATATAATAGGCCCGGCAGCCGATCATGGCGCCGTTATCGGTGCAGAGGATCGGATCGGGCCGGTAAAAGGCATAGCCCTTGTCGGCACAGGCCGCACTCATGGCCGCTGCCAGGCCGCTGTTGGCCGAGACGCCGCCGGCGACGGCAATTTTTTTAGCCCCACAGTAAGAGGCGGCATCCATGGTCTTTTCGACGAGCGTTTCGACGACGGTCTTCTGGAAGCTGGCCGCGACATCGGCGGCATTATAGGACTGGCCGCGCTGTTCTTGCGTGTGCAGGTAGTTGAGGACAGCCGACTTGAGGCCGCTGAAGCTGAACTCGAAGTTATGCTTTTCATGGAGGGCTTTCGGGAAGGCGATGGCATCGGGATTACCTTCCTTGGCCAATTTGTCGATCTGCGGACCGCCCGGATAGGGATAGCCCATGACGCGGGCGATTTTGTCGAAGGCCTCGCCGGCTGCGTCGTCGCGGGTCTGACCCATGAGTTTGAACGAATTATAGCCATTGATCTGGACCAGCTGCGTATGGCCGCCAGAAACGACGAGGGCCAGGAACGGCGGTTCCAGTTCGGGATGGCTGAGGAAATTGGCAAAGATGTGGCCTTCCATGTGGTTGACACCGACCAGGGGCTTATCGGCAGCAAAGCTGATGGCCTTGGCGGCGGCGACGCCGACCAGCAGGGCACCGACCAGGCCGGGCCCGTAGGTAACGCCGATATGGTCGATATCGGCCAAGGTGACCTGCGCCGTATCGAGGGCTTCCTTGATGATGGGCAGGACGTATTCGATATGCTGGCGCGAGGCGATTTCCGGTACGACACCGCCGAACTTGCGGTGAATCGGTACCTGTGTCGATATGATGTTGGAGCGGATATGGCGGCCGTCTTCGATGACAGCAGCCGACGTTTCGTCACAACTCGTTTCTAAAGCTAAGGTATACATAGATTTCATCCTTTTTATCGTAAATGGCTGAACCATTGGTAATTTTCTTTCTGACACTGCATGATGCAGGCATCTTCTACAGGCTGGGAATAGTAATCCTTACGGACGGCGACGCCTTCGTAGCCCAGCTTGCGGTACAAGCCCTGGGCCGGTGCATTGGACTGGCGGACTTCCAGGAACATACTCGTACAGCCGTCCTGGAACAGGGCTTCCATAGCCGTGCGCAGGAGGGTCTCGCCATAACCGTGGCCCCGGGCGGACGGGTGGATGGCGATGTTGGCCAGCTGGCCTTCATCGGCGATGAGCCAGACGTCAGCGTACCCGAGGACCTGACCTGTTTCCCCTTCCAGGACGTAATACTTAGCGACAGGATTGTCCAGTTCCGCTGCCAGGGACTGATGGGACCAGGGCACGGAAAAGGAGGCCTCTTCGATGGCGATGATGGCCGGCAGATCTTCCCGGCCAGCCTGACGGACCGTTACCGGCATGATGCACCGCCGTGGCGTTTTTCCCAGAGCACTTCCGCTTCGCTGCGGCGCAGGTACGACGGCGTCAAGGTCATGCAGTCGTCGTAGTCACCGGCAGCAAAGCGGACATTGGCCGCCAGGGCTACGCTGCCGGCGCGGGGAATGACCATCGTCGGCGGCGCCATGCGGAACAAGGGACTGCGCCCTTCGATGTCCTTACGCCCCTTGAGGGAGCCGTCACCGCAGAAGACGACGGGCTGACCTTCCTGTTCCAGCGTATCCAGGACTTCCGTCCGCGGGGCGATATAGATTTCTTTTTCCGTCGTCAGCGTCGTCCGGTCCCAGCGATAGACGCCGGCATAGACGTTGCCTTTCTGGGCGTCGATGAGGGTACAGATACGGTCGGAGACGCCGACGAAATTCCAGGCCAGGCTGACTGGGGTCGTCACGCCGACAATGGGGACGTTCCAGGCAAAGGACAGGCCTTTGGCTGTGGCCAGGCCGATGCGCAGGCCTGTAAAGGAACCGGGGCCGACGGCTACGGCGACGCCGTCGATCTGGCTTTTCTTGACCGACGCCTTGTCGAGCATGTCGGCAATGTGGGGCATGAGCTGTTCCGAATGGGTCAGCCGTGCCTGGATAGTGAGTTCGGCCCGCAGCGTGTCTTCATGGAGTAAGGCGACACTCGATACGAGGCTCGATGTTTCAATGGCTAAGAGCATATTTTTTTACCTCATTTTCTACAGCCTTCCAGCGGCTGCCGCGGAAATCAAAATGAAACAGCCGGTCTGTAGGACTCGTCTTTTCGATAGTGACAATGGCGGCATCATCAGGCAGGCGGTCTGGGAATTTTTCCGACCATTCGATGACGGTCACACCGCTTTCGAGATAGTCGTCGAATCCCAGGTCATCTAATTCATATTCTTCTTCCAGCCGATAAAAATCGAAATGCTGGAGAGGAATGGTATTTTCATAATAATTCAGAATGGTGAACGTCGGGCTGACGACGACATCGTCGATGCCCATGCCCTGGGCAATGCCCTGGACGAAATGGGTCTTGCCGGCACCGAGGTCACCGCGCAAGGCCAGGACATCACCGTCGCTGAGGACCGGCCCCAGGGCTTTGCCTAAGGCTATCGTTCCGGCTTCTGAATGGGTAGCTACATCAAAGGTCATAATTTTCTCCTTTTAAAAATGGGTCCAGCCCGTCGGCGGCAGGACCTGTTCTCCCCCATCGTGGCGGAGCAGGACCCGGCCCGGTCCCGGACGGACGGTCCCGATGGCGGTCACGGCCGGATAATCGGCCTGCAGGGCCTGGAAATCAGCGGGGGCCATGGTGAAGACCAGTTCATAGTCTTCGCCGCCGTTGAAGACGAATTTCCAGATATCCTTGCCCGATGACGCCGCCCAGGCTTTTAGCCCGTCACTCGTCGGCACCTTATCCCGGTCGATGACCAGTTCGACACCGCTGGCCTTGGCGATTTCATTGGACTCGCTGGCCAAACCGTCGCTGATGTCGTTCAAGCTATGGCAATGATGCTGTACCAATAACCGGCCCAGGGAAATCTGCGGTTCCGGGTACTGGTGGGCTTTCTTCAAAGCTTCATAACCGTCCTGCCCAGCCAGGAGCACATCCAGGCCACCGGCAGAATCGCCGATCGTATGGGATACGGCAATGACATCGCCAGCCTGGGCGCCGCTGCGCAGCAGGGCTTTCCCGGCTTCGATTTCGCCAAAGGCGGCCACGGTGATGACGACGCCTTCTTTAGACATGACCGTATCGCCGCCGAGGATATTGACCTCATAGGCCCGGCAGATATCCTTGATGCCGCGATACATTTCAACGACGTCGTCGACTTCCATCTGCGGCGCCAACGCCGTCGATAAGACGATATGCGTCGGTACGGCCCCCATGGCTGCGATGTCGCTGAGGTTCGAAGCGACGGCTTTAAAGCCGACATCATGCCAGGTTGCCGTCTGGCCGATGATGAAATGGCTGTTCTGGACCATCGTATCGATGACAGCGACCTGCTGCCAGCCTGGCGTCGTCGTATAGACGGCACCGTCATCGCCGATGCCGACGACGACGTTCTCTTTATGGTAGAGCGTATCCGCTTTGATGGCATCGATGAATCCAAATTCACCGATATCTGAAATTTTCATGATCGAGCCTCCGCAACGTTATTCTTCATAAGCGACATGGTTGTCTTCGCACCATTTCTTGGCAATCTTGCGAAATTCCATGCGCTGGAAAGTATACCAGAACTGGACCAGGCCCATGTCCTTCAATTCCCGTTCCAACTGGGTTACGGTCTTGCCGGCTTCGATGGACTGCTGGAAGGCGGCCCGCTGCTTGGGGTCCTTCATCATGGGGACGAAGCCCTTGATCATTTCCGGCAGGTCCAGGTCGGCCTGGGTCGGCAGCTTGATATAGGCATCGGGATGGGCCGTCACTTCGTTTTCCGCCTTGTCATCTCCGGGGATTTCCGTGACCAGGGCCATATGGCCGTCATTTTTATTCAAATAAAATTTAAGATACGGGTTGTTCAATTCAAAAGCTTTCAATAGCTCTTCGATTTGGACTGTCATAGCTTACACTTCCTTTTCACAATTTGCGATGACTCTATTATAGCATGGATAGGGCCGCGCCTAAAGTAGGCGTGAGTTTGAAGTTGAAAGTTTGATGTTTGATGTGGATGGGATAAAATTTAAAAGCCATCGCATCCAACATCATACATCAAACCTCAAACACAACAAAAAAGCTCACGCAAAATGCGTGAGCTTTTTCCTATGGTGACCCGGTAGGGATTCGAACCCTAGACCTACTGATTCGTAGTCAGTCACTCTATCCAGCTGAGCTACCGAGTCATGTCTTATCGTTCCTGACGACTCATATATCATAACAAGAAATCGGAAATATGTCAAGGCTTTTTTGCAAAAAAAATCAAAAAGATAAGGGCCCGCCACGTGCGGGCCCCTACATTGAAAAGATTCTCTCCAAACGCAAAGCGGGCGCCCGGTTATGGGCGCCCCTACGCGGACTGCGGACTGCGGACCGCGAACTGTTTTTTTATAATCTGCCGATATCTTTCAGGTATTGTTCACATTTGGCCTTGATTTCCGGCGTAGCGTCTACCAAGGGCAGGCGGAAGGGTCCAGCCGGGAAGCCGAGCAGGTTGAGCATGGTCTTGACCGGGACCGGGCTGACCGTGCAGAAACAGCCTTTCATGAAGGGCAGGTATTTCTGATGGAGGGCAGCGGCTTTCTTGACGTCGCCGTCTTTATGGGCCTGGATCATTTCGTTCATTTCCTTGCCGATGACGTGGGCAGCTACGGAAATGACGCCTTCGCCGCCGACAGCGACGATGGGCAGGGTCAGGTTGTCGTCACCGCTGTAGAGGTGGAAACCTTCCGGTGCATTGGCTGCGACGTAGCCGGCATAATCGAGGTCGCCGCTGGCGTCTTTGAGGCCGATGATGTTCGGGAAGTCATGAGCCAGCTGGCAGACCGTCTGCGGTTCGATTTTGCCGCCTGTACGACCCGGTACGTTATAAATGAAGATAGGCAGGTCCGTCGACTTGGCGATGGCAGCAAAGTGAGCGTAACAGCCTTCCTGGTTCGGTTTATTGTAATACGGGACGATGCACAGCAGGACGTCGACGCCCGTATCTTTGGCCTTCTTGGCCATTTCGATAGTCTGGAGCGTATTGTTGGTGCCGACATTGCCCATGACCAGGGTCTTGTCTTTCAAGGCATCTGCCGTGACTTGGAAGAGCTTGAGCTTTTCTTCTTCCGTCATGACAGCCCCTTCGCCCGTCGTAGCCCCGACGAGGATGGCCGAGCCTTCATCAGCATATTTCTTAGCCAGTTCAACAGCCGCTTCATAATTGACGGAACCGTCTTCGTGGAACGGCGTGACCATGGCAACAATCACATTTGGAAAAGTTAACATAAAAGGTTCATCTCCCATCCTTCGTACTTAGTGGATCATGTCGTGAGCCAGCATGTATTCGGCAATCTGCAGGGCATTGAGGGCAGCGCCTTTGCGGATCTGGTCGCCCGATACCCAGAGATTGATGGCCTTCGGATTATACAGGTCCTTGCGGATACGGCCGACGTAGCAGTCGTATTTTTCCGACGTGAACAAGGGCATAGGATATTCCATTTCAGCCGGGTTGTCCTGGACCTGGGCACCGGGGAACGCATCGATGGCTTTGCGGACGGCATCGACAGTCAGTTCATCGGCCGTTTCGACATAGACCGATTCAGCATGGCTGCGGAAGACCGGTACGCGGACGGTCGTAGCCGTAATGGCGATGGAGTCGTCATGGAGCATCTTGTGCGTTTCGTTGACCATCTTCATTTCTTCTTTGGTGTAGTCTTTTTCTACGAATTTATCGATCTGCGGGATGAGGTTGAAAGCGATGGGATAATGCTTGGGAAGGCTCTTGCTGGGCAGGATCTTCGGCTGCATTTCTTCCCCTTTGAGGTAGGCTTCTGTTTCATCGCGCAGTTCGTCGATACCTTCTTTGCCGGCACCGGAAACGGCCTGGTACGTGCTGACGATAATGCGTTTGATCGGCGACAAGTCATGAATCGGCTTGAGGGCCATGAGCATGATGATCGTCGAGCAGTTCGGGTTGGCAATGATGCCCTTGTGCCAGGCGATGTCTTCGGGATTGACTTCCGGTACGACGAGCGGTACGTTGGGGTCCATGCGGAACGTGCTGGAGTTGTCGATGACGATGCAGCCCCGTTTAGCAGCTTCAGGTCCCAATTCTTTACTGATCGAGCCGCCGGCGAACAAGCCGATGTCGACACCGTCGAAAGATTCCGGTTTGGCTTCTTCAACGGTATATTCTTCCCCGTTGACAGTCATTTTCTTGCCAGCCGAACGGTACGATGCTAATAACTTCAACTTGCTGTACGGGAATTTTCGTTCTTCGATCAAGCGGATAAATTCCTGGCCTACGGCACCTGTGGCACCTAAAATCGCTACTACCGGTTCTTTTGTCATAACAAACTTCCTCCCCTAATGGTTCTTTTTATAAATAGTTTTCCAGTCCAAAGGTCAAGCCCGGACGAGAGCTTACTTTCTTGACGGCTAAGACGACGCCAGGCATGAAGGACTTGCGGTCCATCGAATCGTGGCGGATCGTCAGCAGTTCGCCGTATCCCCCGAATAAAACTTGCTGATGAGCGATGTAGCCCGGAAGGCGGACACTGTGGATGGGGATGCCATCTACGGAAGCACCGCGGGCGCCATCGAGGCTTTCATGGGTCTTGTCCGGAGCCGGCTGTACACCAGCTTCTTTGCGGGCCGCATCGATCTTATCGGCCGTCATGATGGCCGTGCCGGACGGAGCGTCCAGTTTATTGTTGTGATGGAGTTCGATGATTTCGACATCCGGCAGATACGGAGCGACTTCTGTCGAGAGCTTCATCATCAGGACAGCGCCGATGGAAAAGTTCGGGGCAATGAAGATGCTCGTCTTCTTTTCCAGAGCCAGGGCATGGAGTTCATGACGCTGTTCAGCGGTCAGGCCCGTCGTGCCGACGACCATATTGACACCGTGTTCGATGCAGGTCTTAGCGTTGTTGAAGATGACTTTCGGCGTGGTGAAATCGACGACGACATCCGGTTTGATGTCATCGAGGGCAGCGCCCAGGTCATCGCGGATGGTCAGTCCTAAGTGGCCGACACCGGCGATGTCACCGACATCTTCGCCGACATGAGTAATGCTGATGCCACCGGCTACTTCCAGTTCTGGGTCTTCAAAGACGGCTTTAACGACCTGGCTGCCCATGCGGCCATCGGCACCGTTAACTAATACACGAAGCATATCTATCCCTCCTGTGAGTCCCTTTTGATGGGACTTCTGATTTTTGAAATTATATTTAACTATATACCTATCGCGGACATTCGTCAACCCGCAAAGCAATGTCGAATCGCAAGTCAAGGGCATTACATGCCCTTGACTTGCTTTACAATCTGGCGGGCCGCTTCGATGCTGGCCTTGGTCGTATCGTTGCCGGCGAACATGCGGGCGATTTCCAGGACGTGTTCCCCCTCCGAGAGGCCCCGGACCTGGGTAACCGTGCGGCCGTCCATTTCTTTCTTATAAATGAAATAATGGTGGTCGGCAATGGCCGCCGTCTGTGGCAGGTGGGTAATGCAGAAGACCTGGCCCTGCCCGGAGAGCTGGCGGATATGGTCGGCGACCTGCAGGCCTGTCTGGCCACTGATGCCGACGTCGATTTCATCGAAAATCATGGTCTTGCCCGTCGTCCGTTCGGGGCCGGCCGTCTTCAGGGCCAGGGCAATACGCGATACTTCGCCGCCCGAGGCGATTTTCGCCAAGGGCTGCATGGTTTCGCCCGTATTGGCCGAGAAATAAAGCTCGATGCCGGCGGAACCATCCGGTGTGATGTCCTTCATCGGTTCGATATGGAAGGCGATGCGGCTGTTCAGCATGCCCAACTTATTGAGCGTCGCCGTCATGGCCTTGCTGAACTGGCTGTCGGCCTCACGGCGGGCAGCGGCCAGGACCTGGGCCTGCTGGCGCACGGCTTCGGCTTCACGGGCCAGTTTCTCTTCCAGCTTGACCAGATGGCTTTCGGACTGGTCGAGCCGTTCATAATCGGCCTTGGCCTTGGCCAGGAACTGCAGGATATCGGCGACAGTGAAACCGTACTTGCGCTTGAGCTTTTCAATCGACGCCAGGCGGGACTGCATGGCATCCAGGGCCCGTTCATCGAAGTCGAAAGAATCGGCATAGCGCAAAAGGCCATCGTGAACGTCTTCGATTTCATACGACAAGGTCTCGACTTTCCCAGCCAAATCACTGAAGGATTCATCGTAAGCCGACGCTTTCTCCAAACTGCGGTGGATAGTCTCGATCTGTTCGATGACGCCGGGCTGGCGTTCACTCCCTTCCAGGGCGAACATGGCCTCCTTCAGATTATCCTTGATATGTTCGGCATGGGACGCCTTGTTGATTTTCTGCTCCAGTTCGTCGTCTTCCCCTTCTTTCAGGGCGGCTCCCTCGATTTCCTTGATCTGGAACGCCAGGATACTGAGCATCCGCGCCTTTTCACTTTCGTCATGGCGCAAAGCCTTGATTTCCCCTTCCGTCTCATGCCACTGGCGGTATAATCCATCGTAGTCCTGACGGGCCTGACGGACGTCTGCCGTAAGGCCGTCGAGGATAGCCACGTGATAAGACGGGTTGAAAATCAGGCTGTTGTCGAACTGGCCGTGGATATCCAGCAGGTACTCGCCCAGCCGCCGCAAAGTCGCCGTCGGTACCAGCGTCCCGTTGACCAGGATGGTCCCGCGGCCGCTGCGCGGGAACTGGCGGGAAATGATGAGCTGGCCTTCATCGACTTCGATGTGGTTGGCCTCCAGGAGCTGTTCCAGCCCTTCAGGCAACGCAGAAAAAAAGAACGCGCCTTCGACGAGGAACGAGTCCGTCCCGTGGCGGACGAACGATGCCGATGCGCGTTTGCCTGCCAGCATACCGATGGCGTCGAGGAGAATCGATTTGCCAGCGCCTGTCTCGCCGGTAAAAATCGTCACCCCGTCGCCAAAAGTAAGGTGCAGGTCTTCAATCAGAGCAAAATTGTGGATGTGCAGGGACTGCAGCATAAGGGCCTCATTCCTTCATCAGCGATACGATAAGCTTGACCAGTTTCGGAACCGTTTCCGTGTCCTTGACGATGAGGAGGACCGTATCATCGCCGGCCAGGGTGCCGATGACATTTTCCCAGCGGGCATGGTCGATCGCGGCGGCAATGGGATTGGCCGAACCGGGCAGGGTGTGGACGATGATCTGGTTATACGCCGAATCGACGCGGACGATGGAGTCCTGGAACAGGCGGGCCATGCGGTTCTTGGACATGAGCATATTCTGTTCCGGCGACAAGGCATAGCGGTAATGGCCGTCACTGGTCGGAACCTTGATGAGCATGAGTTCCTTAATGTCGCGGGAAACCGTAGCCTGTGTGACTTCGATGCCTTCTTCCTGCAAGGCCTTGGCTAATTCTTCCTGCGTTTCGATGGGACGGGACTGGACAATTTCTTTAATCTTAGTGTAACGGAATCTCTTCATGATGACGTTTCCCTCTTTTCTGTACAATATATAATACGGGTGGACAATGCACCTCATTGACGGGCTGCCAGGACGAAATATGGAAGTCCTGCTGGGGTATGGTCTGTAAATACGACCGCAGCGCTTGTTCTTCGCGAGCCCCGGCTTCGGTACCGGGATAAGCTGCTATCATAATTATCCCATTTATCGCAATTTTATTCAAGCCTATTTTCATAGCTTTTAGTGTTATTTCACAATTTGTATGGATTTTATGGTCGCCTGACGGCAAATAGCCCAGATTGAATACCATTAAATCCACGTTTTCCTGTATCCGGGCCAGGAGTTCGTCGTGAGAACCGCAGGTGCAGACGACGTGCTTCCCGTCCAGCCCTTCCTGCTGCAGGCGCTGCTGCGTATGGTCAATGGCACAGGGCTGGATATCAAAGGCGTAGAGGACGGCATCGTCCGGCATGAGACGGGCCAGGAAAGCCGTATCATGGCCATTGCCGCAGGTCATGTCGACGAGGACATGAGCCTGGCGGGCATAGGGTTCCATCATCATATGAGAGACGGTAACGGCATTGCGGAATGGATACATATTAATCATTTCCCATCATTTTCGTGAATAAATTGCTGTAGAAATAGTTCTTGTTGAAGCGGATGATCTTGAGGACGTGGTCGGACTTGCGGACCTGAAGGGTCATATTGCGCATCAGTTCCTGGTCCATCATGCCGTCGACGGAGACGCGGACGCTGTTGCGGCTGTTGGCCACCGTCACCGATACCTGGTCGTCATCGCGCAGGACCAGGGGTACTTTGAGCAGCAAGTGCGGGCAAATGGGCGTGACCATGATGCAGGGCACGCTGGGCGCGACGATAGGGCCGCCGCTGGAGAAGGTATAGCCCGTGCTCCCCGTCGCCGTCGCTACGATGAGGCCGTCGCCGGGATACTGCTGGATGAAATGGCCGTTGATGCTGAGATCGATGCGGATGAGCTTACCTACATTGCCGTGGCCGATGACGATGTCGTTGAGGGCATCGGGCAGGGATTGGACCAGTCCGTCTTCATAGCACAATTCCGAATGGAGCATCATCCGTTCTTCCAGGAAATAGCGGCCGGCCAGGATATCTTCCATGCGCTTTTCCAGGTTCTTGGTCTCGACTTCGTAAAGGAAGCCCAGAGAGCCGAGATTGATGCCGCAGACCGGGATGTCGGCTTCGGCAAACTGTTTGGCCATCTTGAGGATGGTCCCGTCGCCGCCGAGGACCATGGCTACGTCGATGGTGCTGTAAATCGTCATGCGCGGGCGCAGGTGTTCAGCGCCGATGCGCTGATAGGCCGGCTGGCGGCTCTCGCTGACATAAGCCGGCAGATAGTATTCAATGCCATGTTTTTCGCAAATTTTGATCATCTGCTGGACGATGGCAGCACTTTCGCGTTTGACGAGGTTCGGGAAAATACCGATACGCATGGGGATCACCTACATTTCATGGGATTTACCGACGATGTCATCGACAACGGCGTCAGTGATATCGTTATGGCAGGGATTGTCTTTACGGCTGTACAAGAGATATTCTATATTGCCATCAGCCCCTTTGATGGGCGAGAAGGTCAGGCCCAGCGGCGACAAACCGCAGGCAGCGATGCCGTCCGTGACGTGGCGGATGACGTCGCGGTGGACCTGGATATCGCGGACGATGCCGCCTTTACCGACGTGTTCCCGGCCCGCTTCGAACTGAGGCTTGATGAGAGTGACCATGGTACCGCCTTCTTTGAGCAGTGGTTCCACAGCCGGCATGATTTTCAGCAGGGAAATGAAGGATACGTCAATGGAAATGAAATCGACAGGTTCGCCGATATCTGCGACGGTGACGTTGCGGATATTGGTCCGTTCCATATTGACGACGCGGTCATCGGTCCGCAGCTTCCAGGCCAGCTGGCCATAGCCGACATCGACGGCAAAGACCTTGGCCGCCCCGCGCTGGAGGGCGCAGTCCGTAAAACCGCCTGTCGAGGCGCCGATATCCATCATAGTCTTGCCCGTCAAATCGATGGGAAACGTTTCCATGGCTTTTTCTAATTTCAGGCCGCCCCGGCCGACATAAGGGATCGGATTCCCTTTGACCGTGATTTCTACATCGACGGGCAGCTTCGTACCCGCCTTATCGACGCGCTGATTGTCAACGAAGACCAAGCCGGCCATGATGGTCGCCTTGGCCTTTTCCCGGCTCTCAGACAAGCCGCGGCTGACGAGAAGCACATCTAATCTTTCTTTATGCTGCATAAATGTAATACCCCTCTCACACTAATGAACGCGAACCAGCAGATGCTCGACCAATTCCTTGAGGAACCAGGCTTTCGGCCCTAACGGTTCCAGGGCCTGGACGGCTTTATCTGCCGCTTCACAGGCCATGCGCCGGGCTTCGTCCAGGGAAAAGATAGTCACATACGTGGCCTTGTCGTTGCGGGCATCGCTGCCGACGGGTTTGCCCAGCAGGGCTTCGTCGCCGACGACATCGAGGATATCGTCGGTAATCTGGAAGGTCAGGCCCATGTACGATGCATAGGCATCCAAAGCCTGCCTTTGCTGCGGCGACGCATCGGCGACGATAGCGGCCATATCGATAGCCGCCTTGAAGATGACGCCTGTCTTGGAATGATGCAGGAGTTCCATGCCTTCCCGACCGATGGCCATTTCTCCATCAGAGGCCAAATCAAAAGCCTGGCCGCCGACCATGCCGGCCGGGCCGGCCGCTTTTGCGATGACGGCGATACAGCGGTTCAATTTATCCGGTGCAATGCCTTTCTGGCTGGCCATGAGCTCGAAGGCAAAGGTCAGCAGGCCGTCACCGGCCAGGGTCGCCAGACCCGCCCCGTAGACGACATGATTCGTCGGCTTGCCCCGGCGCAGATCGTCATCATCCATGCAGGGCAGGTCGTCGTGGATCAGCGAATACGTATGGATACATTCCAGGGTACAGGCCAGCCCCGTATAAGGTGCGGCATCCTGCCCCAGGGCTTCTACTGTCGCCAGCAGGAGGACCGGACGGATGCGCTTGCCGCCGGCCAGGAGGCTGTAGTTCATAGCTTCGTAAAGCTTGGAAAAACGCGGCTGTTCTGTCGTCAATACCTGGGCCAGGTAATCATCGACGCGTTTCCGCTGCGCTGCCAGATAATCTTGGAAAGTCATAAGTCCAGCACCCCTTCGATCGGTTCTTCGCCGCTATCATCCTTATCGTCCCGGACGTCGGCCAGGGCCTGCGCTTTCTGGCGGGCATATTCCAGGGCTCCTTCGCAGGACTGGGATAATTTGATGGCCTTTTCATATAAATCGAGGGACTGCTTCAGCGTCAGGTCTGGAGCATCCAGTTCCTGTACGAGCTGTTCCAATTTTTCATAATTGCTTTCAAAACTCTTCAATTTATCAGTCGTTCTTGCCATATATGTCCACCTCTTTAACAGCCGTCGTAATCGTCCCGTCGACGACTTGTATCGTCAGCGGCGAATCTTGCGACACGCTGTGGATATCTGTAAGGATTTTGCCCTGCTGCATGAGCTGGCCGTATCCGCGGCGCACGAGGGCTGCCGGATTCAGGGCCTGCAAAGACGCCGCCAGGGTATTCAGCTTTCCCTGTTTCTGTTCTAACTGGAGCTGCAGCTGCCGGTCAGCCTGTTGCATCAGGCCCGACAGATGGGTTTCTTTCATCGCCAGGAAAGCATCATAGCGCTTCAAGTTGAGCCGGCCTGCCGCCTGTTCGACCAGTCGCTGGCGGTCTTCGATGCAGGCCATGACCCGTTCATAAGCCCGGTCTGCCAGGGCAGCCAGGTCCAGTTCCGCTTCACGGACATCGAAGAAAGCCATTTCCGCCGCATGGGTCGGCGTCGCCGCCCGCACATCGGCTGCGTAGTCAGCCAGGGTCGTGTCCGTTTCATGACCGATAGCCGTAATGACCGGCACCTTAGCGCCATAAATGGCCTTGACCACGGCCGGGCTGTTGAAGCACCACAAATCCTCCATGGAACCGCCACCGCGGCCGACGATGAGGACGTCCAGGTCCTTGCGCCGGCCCATCGCTTCGATGGCAGCGGCAATGGCCGTATCGACACCGTCGCCCTGGACGGGGATGGGATGGAGGACGATGTCGGCATAGGGATTGCGTTCGCCGGCAATCTTATAGATGTCGTGGAGTACGGCCCCCGTCTTCGACGTCAGGACGCCGACGCGCCAGGGGAACCGCGGCAGCTCCTTCTTGTGGCTGCTGTCGAAATAGCCATGGGCGGCCAGTTCATTCTTGATACGTTCGTACTGGGCCTGCAAGGACCCGGTACCCTGAGAAAAGAGCTGTTCAATGATAAAGGAAAGGGCGCCGCCTTTTTCATAGACATTGACGGCGCCGATGACGACGACATGGTCCCCTTCGCGGACCGCCCGGACCGCTGCCGTCACGCGGCTGCGGAACACAATGGCCCGGATGGAACACTGATCATCGCGGATATTCATATAATAATGGCCGTTCGACGCCCGCTTGAGGCCGATGATATTCCCTTCCATGGCAAGGCTCTGCAGGCGGTAATCACCGTGGATATCCTCTTTGATGCGGCGGACGACGTCCGTAACCGATGCATATTTCATGATTTCTTCCCTTCCTGTACGGCAGCCCAGAATGCTGCGCCCGAGGCATTATCGGCGCTGAAGCCATCGGCAGCCAAATCCAGGCGTATGCCATGGTAGCGGCAATAATCGCTCATCTGATGGCGCAAATAGGCGTTGGACATGACGCCGCCGGCAGCGACGAGATGTTTCATGCCATCGGCTGCCGCGTAATCGAGGAGGCTCTCCAGGCCGCGCCAGACCGTCGACAGTGTCCAGCTGCAAAGGCGGGCCGGGTCTTCCCCGCCGGAAGCCACGAGCCGCTGTCCCTGCGATTCCGGCCCGGAAAAGCTGACCTGGCCATCGCGGCAGAAGACATGGGCTCCTTTGACAGGCGGATTTACCGTCTGAGCCAGCTTATCGACATGGATGCCCGCCGGAAACGGCAGGGCCAGGGCCACGCCCATGCGGTCGATGAACTGGCCGGCGCTGATATCGCTGGTACCGCCGATGCGGGTGATGTCGAGGCCCCGTGCATCCGGGACGGCCCGCAGCAGGTCCGTCGTCCCGCCGGACAAGTGGATGCCGTAAAAAGGATCCGTACCGATATGGCCCAGGCTGCGCAGGACGGCGAGAAGATGATTTTCCTGATGGCTCAGGCGGTATAAAGGGACGCCTAAGACGGCTGCCAGGACCCGGGCATAACCGAGACCGGCCAAAAAAGCCGGCATATAGGAATCATCACGGCGCCGTGGCTGATCGGTCACGGCAATGGCCCGGATATGAGCACGAGACAGGATGCCTGCCAGCCGTTCAAAGAGAACCGGCAGATTCCGCGTATGCTGATAGACCATGTTGGACTGGGACAGGCCACGGCCGCCCTTTGCGACGCTCAGGATGATGCGTTCGTCGGCGACGACTTCATAAGCGTCATCGACGAGGCATAGGGACGTCGTGTAACAACTCGTATCGATGCCGAGAAAGACGTCCATCAGGCCTTCGACCTTACATAGGCACCCAAGATGCCATTGACGAACCGTGCCGATTTATCGCCGCTAAATTCCTTGGCCAGGATGACGGCTTCGTTGAGGACGATGGACGGTGCCAGCGTTTCTTTCGGGTACACGAGTTCGCACAAGGCCAGGCGCAGGATGTTGCGGTCCGTGCGATTCATCCGTTCGATGTCCCAGCCCTTGGCAAAGGAGCGGATGATGTCATCCAGTTCATCGCGGTGTTCCGTCGTCGTTTCGACGAGATACGTGCAATAGGCATCGCGTTCCTGGTCACTCAGTTCCGGACCGTCTTCGGTCAAGGTATCGGTCGTGACGTAATCGTTTTCCAGGATTTCCTGTTCGCTGTACTGGATATCGTTTTCTCCGTGAAATTCACGGGAATATAAAAGTTCGAGCGCCTGCTGGCGCGCTTTATGTCTGCTCACGAGTTTCCTCCTGTGTTCATAACTTATTCAGCTGGCGGAAAGGCCAGGTCTTCAATGGTGACGGAAATATCGAGTCCCTCCGGTTCAGCCATCTCTTCAATCACAGCGGCTGCCCGCTGCTGGACAGCTAAGGCCAGATGGTGCAAATCTCCGCCATAACGGGCACGGACAGCCAGATGGACACGGACGATACCGCCTGCGACCGATACGCTGCGGCTGCGGATGGCGACGACGCCCGGTACCTCGCGGCCGGCCGTCTCGGCGATATGGCGCAGGGCCTTTTCACTGACGGCATAGGCAAAATCCTGTTCTTCATCCATCGTGACGATCCTCCTCGAAAACCAACTGCTGTACAATGATGTGGACCGCCGTAACCGTGCAGGCCGTCGCCTTTTCGACGGCATCCTTGACGGACTTCTGCACTTCCAGGGCTACGTCGGGAATACGGCAGCCATAGCGGATGACCAGGCGGACCGTCAGCTCGATGCGCTGGCCCTCGATGGTGACATCGACGCCGCGCCCCGGCAGGGTACGTCCTAATTTCTCGGCCGCCGCTTCGGCAATATTCATTCCCAAGTCGGCGACATAAGCCGCTTTGGCCGCGGTCAGGGCCGCAATGGATGCAATGACGCGCTGGGAAATATGGATACTTCCCCATTCATTCACTTCAGTTGTTTCCATGGGAATCACCCCTTTAGTCCACAAAAGGGGCTGTCGCACGTGCGAAGCCCCTTGGATACCTTATGCTCTGCCGATATACTGGCCGGTTCTCGTGTCGATCTGGAGAACTTCGCCTTCATTGATAAAGAGCGGTACTTTGACGACATAGCCCGTTTCCAGTTTGGCCGGTTTGCTGCCGCCTGTCGCTGTATCACCGCGGACACCCGGATCGGTTTCAACGACTTTCAGTTCAACAGCAGCCGGGAGATCGATGCCGATGACTTTGCCTTTGAACATCATGACGGAAACGTTCATTTCTTCTTTGAGGAAATGGACAGCGTCGCCGAGGTTGTCTTTGTTCAATTCGATCTGTTCGTATGTTTCGTTATCCATGAAACAGTACATGCCTTCATTTTCATAGAGGTACTGCATCTGGCGGCGGTCAACGTGGCCGTCCTGTACTTTTTCGCCAGCATTCCAGGTACGTTCGACAACAGCGCCCGTTTCGAGGTTCTTGATCTTAGCGCGGACGAAAGCAGCGCCCTTGCCCGGTTTTACGTGCTGGAATTCAACGACCTGCCATACCTGGCCGTCGATTTCGATAGTTACGCCTGGTCTGAAATCATTACTTGTAATCATGTGTAAACTCCTCCTATAACAGCTCCATCAATTCTTTGGGTGTTTTGGTTAAAATTTCACAGCCGTTGGCTGTAACGGCAACGGAATCCTCAATGCGGACGCCGAACTTGCCTTCTATGTACAGTCCCGGTTCTACCGTGACTATCATATTCTCTTCGAGTACGCCTGTCGATTTCGGCGACAGGACCGGTTGTTCATGGATTTCCAGGCCCGTACCGTGGCCCAGGGAATGAGTGAAATACTGGCTGACGTGATAGCGGGCGAAGTAATTGCGCACGGCAAAATCGACTTCGCGGCGGGAAACGCCGGCCTTGACGAGGGATACGCCCAGCTTCTGCCCTTCCAGGATGAGATTATAGAAATCCTTCTGGGCCTGCGACGCCTTGCCGACGACGACAGTCCGGGTGATGTCCGAATGGTAGCCTTCCCAGACGGCACCGAAATCAAAGGTCACGAAATCGCCGGCTTCGATGACTTTCGGGCTGGCCGTACCGTGAGGCATGGCCGAACGCCTGCCTGAGGCGACGATAGTCGTAAAGGACTTTTCTTCCGACCCGAGAAGCAGCATATTGCTTTCCAGGCGGGCAGCCAGTTCCTTTTCCGTGACGCCAGGCTTGATGTACGGCAATAAATCGGCAAAGGCCCGGTCGGCAATATTGCTGGCCTTGCGCGTCGCCTTCAGCTCATACGGTTCCTTCACAGCCCGCAGACTGGTCAAATCACAGGGCAGGAAGCCGCATAAAGCTCCATCCGAAATATTTTCGTACATGAAATGAGTCAGGAAATTTTCTTCATAACCTGCCACGCCGATTTCCATGTCGTTCAAGGACGAGCGGATGGATGACGATAAGGCATTGTGGTGGTTTTTGATATCGTACCAGGTTCCGGACTGGTTGGCAGCCTGTTCCGTATAACGGGAATCAGTCCACAATACAGCCTGATCCAGGCCAATGACCAGTGCGCCTTCACCACCTGTAAAGGCACTGAAATAACGCAGATTTTCCGGCTGGACGATAATGACGCCGTCTGCATCGTGTTCTTGCAGGAAAGCGCGCAGGCGGGCAATTCGTTGTTCTATCATAGTATCACCCTATATTAATTCAATCATATTTTATAATACCATATTTTCCGCCTGCTGAAAAGGTGGAATTGCAAATCACCGGCCCCGTCCTTTCAAGGCTTCCCGCTCCTCATCGGTCAGCAGGCGGAACTGGCCCGGCTCCAAACCTTCATCGAGGACGACGCTGCCGACGGAGCGGCGGTGCAGCTGGACGACCTTCAGGCCGACGGCAGCACACATGCGCTTGACCTGATGGAACTTTCCTTCCTGGACAACGACCGTAAGGGACCGGGGGCCGGTCTGGACGGCCTTGGCCGGCAGGCAGTGCAGGCCATCGTCAAGGACGATGCCATCGGCAAAGCGCTGGCCCATATCAGGTGGGATATCGCCTTCGACGACGGCATCGTATATCTTGTCCATGTGCTTCTTGGGCGACGTAATGCCATGGGCCCAGGTCCCGTCGTTGGTGATGAGCAGGAGGCCTGTCGTATCCTTATCGAGGCGGCCGACCGGGAACAGGCCGGCGCCCTGATACTGGCGCGGCAAGAGGCCGATGACCGTCGGCGACACGTTGTCTTCCGTCGCCGATACGACGCCGGCCGGCTTATAGAGCATGAGATAGATATGTTCTTCGTAGCCCACGATTTGACCGTCGACGGCAATCACATCAGCTGCCGGGTCGACTTTCTGGCTGCTGTCGAGGCAGACGGTACCATTCATAGTCACATGGCCGCCTTTGCACAGTTCCTTCAGTTCCCGCCGCGTCCCCCAGCCCGTATGGCCCAGGAGCTTATCGAGGCGCATAGTCTTTGCCATAATACCTCCTTAGAGCGACGGCATCTTGTCCCACTGGGGCTGATACCCCGTCAGGCCTTCCAGATGCTGCGTGCAGTTCATGAGGGTCATGACATTGCGGTCGCCATAATATTCGATGATGTTAAAAGCCGTGTTGAACTGCTGGAAGCACCAGATACGCTTCATATCGAGGCCCAGCAGTCCAAAGAGCAGGCAGCGGATCGCCGCCCCGTGGGATACCATGAAGACGCTGTCGCCATCTTTGTGATGCAACAAGATTTCCCGTGTCTTCTTCAGTGTCCGGTCGCGGACCTGGCAGAACGATTCACCGCCCCGGGCCGGCAAGGTCCCGTCCGAAGCATAGACCGCTTCCAGTTCACCAGGCCACTGGGTCGTGATTTCCTGGTATGTATGGCCTTCCCAGACGCCGAAATCAGCTTCCTTCAGTTCGTCATAAGCGATGACGTCCAAATGGTGTGGCGCGGCTACACATTCGGCCGTCGTCTTGGCGCGCTGGAGCGTGCTGCTGTAGACGGCGTCGAGATGGACATGGCGGAAAAATTCTCCCAGGCATTTCGCCTGTTCCAGTCCATGTTCATTGAGGGGTACATCAGTCGACCCCTGGTACCACTGCTGGACATTACCTGCTGTTTCGCCATGACGTGCTAAATATAATTTTATCATCGTGTTCCTCCGTGTATTTTCCTATAAGTGATTCAACCTTCGTACCCTTTCATTATAGCAAGAAATCGGCCAGCCTGCTACCGACAGCCGTCACCAGGAGCAGGGCCATTTCGCTGCCTTCGAGAACGGCACCATACGTATCGCCCGTCACGCCGCCCAGTTTGCGGCTGATATGGAAATTAGCCCACAAGGACAACAGCATGGCCGCCCCTAACAGGCCCAGGTAAAAAGGCCCGCAAAGGAAAGCCGGCACCAGGGCCAGTACGAAAGCTTTCGCTACGGTATGGGCTGGCGCATAGGTGACGAAAGCCTTCCCCAGCCCTTGCTGTCGGGCATAGGGAAACTGGAAGATGCTGATCAGCGTCCCGAAGCGGGCTGCTGCCGGGATCCCGATGAGGGCTGGCAGGGCTGCGTCTGGCGTCAGCTGGCTGAGGAAAGCCACTTTCAGGAGGACCAGGAAGACGAAGGCCGTTACGCCGCCGGCGCCGACGCGGCTGTCCTTGAGGATTTCCAGCATCCGTTCGCGGCTGCGGCCGGAAAAGAGGCCGTCCGCCGTATCCATATAGCCATCGGCGTGGAGTCCGCCGGTCAGGTAGAACCAGAAGGCGACGACCAGGGCCGACCGGCCAAAAGCGTCGAAAAGGAAAGACGACGCTCCGTAGAGCGCCGCCAGGAGTAAGCCGATGATCAAGCCGACGACGGGAAAGAACAAGACAGACCGGCCAAAGTCCTCATCGCGCCAGACGCTCTGCGAGGCCAGGTGGATACGCGATAAGAACTGCAAGGCAATGAGAAAAGCTTTCATCGTTTCACCTCCGGCAGACGGACAGCCCGCTGTTTCAGCTCCGTCGTAATCCCGCAGACAGACAAATAGACTTCATCGGCTTCGGCTGCCGCAGCCTGATTGATCTTGCCGATGAGGTCGCGGTACAAACGGCTCACATGCTCCATGGGAACGATGCCGCAGCCCAGCTCGTTGGTGACGAAGATAGCCGTCACGCCGGCCTGGCGAAAGGCGGCCATGACAGTTTTCAGTTCAGCCAGGGCCCCGTCGATGAGGACTTCATCGTCTTCACCGTCGTGAGCAAAGAGATAATTAGAAAAATAAAGAGTCAGGCAGTCGACGAGGACCACATCTGACGACCGGCACAACCGTTCCATCGTCCCCGGCAGGTCTTCCGGGATTTCCCAGGTCTGCCACGATGACGGCCGGCGCCGGCGGTGGGCGGCGATGCGCCGGGCCATTTCTTCATCGAAGATGCGGGCTGTCGCCACATAAGCATGCCGCCCGGGAAGGGCGGCAGCATAGCGTTCGGCAAAGGCGCTTTTACCACTCCGCGCCCCGCCGGTGACAAGGATGATGTTAGATGTTTCCATTTACTTCTTGATTTCCGAATACAAATGAAAGACTTCCGGCAAAATGACTTTTTCCATACCGATCTTGATGAGGCTCGGCAATCCCGGCAGGCAGTAGACCTGGCACTGGTGGATGATGCCAGCCGTCGTCCGGTAGGCCATGGCCTGTACACCGCAGGCCCGGCGATAGGCAAAATACGTCATCATCGACTGGAAGGCCGGAATTTTCTTATCGAACAGGGGTTCCACCGTTTCGATGGTCACGTCGCGCTTGGCCAGGCCCGTACCGCCGCTGGTGATGACCAGGTCGACGCTGCAGACCCATTCATGGAGATGGCGTTCGATTTCGGCCTTGTCGTCTTTGACAATCTGATAGTCGACGACCTGATGGCCGTAGTTGGCCAAAGCCGACTGAATGAGCAGGCCGTTCGTATCGTCAGAAAAGCTGCGGCTGTTGCTGATCGTGAGAATCGCCGCCCGCAAGGGATGTTCTTCCATTTTTTTACTATTCAAGATGAATAACCTCCTAACTTAAGACACATAAGATTCTATGATAGAAAAGGGATCGCGCCCTTCCAGCAATCCTTGTAAGAACGCAGGGATGAAACATTCACTGACGACCTGAACCTCATAGGACCGTTCCCCGTCCTGACTGGCAACGGTGATGCCGTCCCCCAGGGCCAGGCGCACGGCACAGACCGGGCCGCCTGATGGCAGGACCTCGCTGCGGGACCAGAGGACCGTCGCCTTATCCCGCCAGGGGTATGGGTCATCTTCATCGAAATCGCAGTCCACGACTTCGGCTGCGACGACGAGGCCGCTCTCTTTAGCCTGTTCTGCCGTATGGCAGACGAACTGCGTGTACTCATCGTCGGAAGTAGCCGCCGCTGCCGAAATGTACAGCAGGCGGAAGTCGTCCCACAAGACGTGCTCTGAAATAAATTCTTCTGACGGGGCCATATCGGCCTCTTCATCGACAAAAGACGTATGCCAATTATAGGCGGAACAGATTTCCTCCGCATCGTCGCCGGCATTGAGGGGATACACGTGGAAATCCAGTTTCTGAAAACCTTCCGTCACGTGAACATCGAGGCCGTGCTCCGACTCGTCTTCCTGCCAAAAGAAAAATGGCAGACCAATATATATCACATCCAATATGATCACCTCTTATAATTATACTATTCGACCTGAAAGGGCAAAAGTCCTACTTGAAAAATATATGTTCTTGTAATGTCTGGCAATTCTTATATAATATAAATATAAACTACGGCTGCCCCTCTTGTAAACAAGGCAGCCAGAAAGGAAGTAATCTTATGTTAAAAAAAATCGCAACCCTGGCCGTTACCTTCGCCTGCCTGTTCAGCTTTATGGCATCGGCTACCTTTCTCGACGATAATCCCCGCTTCGTCCAAGTCGGTCACAACGACACGACCGAATCGTATATCGACATGAACACCATTCAGTCCGTCCGCTACGATCCGCCGTACTATATCATCCGGGCGACTGTCGTGACCTATGATTATGCCAACAATACGGTCCAAGGTTATGATAACAATTTCTTCTACAATTTTAAAGCCCAGACCGTAAAGACCCAGACCCTCGGCGACGTCAGTTATGACTTGCAGGGCAATGTCCTGTCCACTTCGGCCCTGCCCAATCCGGAAGTCAAGACGACAGACCGCCTGTCAGTCAACGGCCATGCCGCTAACCGCGCCTTCCGTACCTGTTATGACATGAACTTTTTCCAAGAATAGGCTCTCAAAATTATTGAAAAGGATTTGATATTTCATGGATTCCCTGATCCACATCATCACGACGATCGTCACCCTCGTCTTCATCGCCGCCGTCCTCTACTCCCTCACGTCGGCCCTGCGCAAACGGCGGCGCAAAGCCAAAGTTCAAGAAGAACTGGCCAAGAAGGAACATGTCAAGGTCGAAAACCTGCACCAGTACGACATCAAGCCCGACGATGGCTATTATAAATACCCTATCGAAGAAAAGGGGAAACTGCGCCGCTTCCCGCAGCACTTCACAGCCGTCGCCCTGGAACTGGCCAATGAGCAGCCTTATTCCATCTGTCTCCTGGCCCTGGCTGAATTTGACCACGGCGAACTGAAGGATACCCGCTATTTCTACGTCCGTCCGCCAGAAAATAACTTGTCCGCCGTGAAAGACCGCTACCACTGGGATGAACTCTCGAAGGCCGATGAGTTCGGCGAATATTGGCAGGCCGGCCTAAAAAACCTCATCGAAGGACAGACCCTGGTCGCCCACAACGCGCCGTTCGTCATGGGCTGCCTGACCCACGCCCTGCACATCTACGACATCGATGCCCCGGCGTTCCGCTATGCCGATACGCTGGAAGTCGCCAAGAAGCTCTATCACTTCCCGTCGAACCAGCTCGACGTCATCTGCGATGAAATGGACATCGAAACGGAAGAAGGCAACCTCTTGAGCCAGGCCATCGCCATCGGCCGCTTCTTCCTCACAGCCCATAAAGAATACCCCATGTTCCTGCCAGATTTGGCCTATATAAAAGAAGCGCCGACGACAGACGACAAAGAAGCCGCCCTCATCGCAGCTGTCGAACGCGAAGAAGGGACACCGGAAGAAATGTTTGCCCCAGAAAAGCCGGACCTGACCCTCATCGACGACTTGATGCAGAAAGGCTACGTAGAAGCCGGCGAAAAGCCCGGCACCTATTACGCCACCGACAAAGGCCTGGACTTCTCCGAAAGCCGGTAGTTTTGTGGCTCGTGGCTCGTAGTTCGTGACTCGTGGCATGAATGTTTGACGAAAGGCTCCCATTATAGGGGAGCTGGCCGCCGAAGGCGGTCCGAGAGGTTGCCTTTAACATCAAAAAAGGACTATCGCATGAAGGTTTGTATCACCATGCGATAGTCCCTTTTACTTTATAGTTTGTAGTACGGAGTTTGTAGTTTGTAGAAGCTGGTTTTAATTTTTTTACCATTTGCTGCAAACTAAAAACTACAAACTTGATAGTCGCCCCCACCCGTAAAACGGGTGGCTCGGCTGACGGCTATAAGCCTTTGTTG